>Ga0209057_1004424_pt1 | contig 10017 bp, 11 predicted proteins | sample GraSoiAngelo_146_FD_185903 | JGI IMG/M metagenome (GOLD analysis project Ga0209057, IMG submission 185903) | Grasslands soil microbial communities from the Angelo Coastal Reserve, California, USA - 14_1009_05_30cm (SPAdes) (version 2) | ecosystem: Environmental > Terrestrial > Soil > Grasslands ... | reverse complement strand
ATCGCGTTCGGGCTCGGCGCGTTGCTGCTCGGGGTGTTGTGCTTTGCTCTCTGGTCGTGGAAGTCTCGCACTTGGCCGTTCGCGGAGGTGACATGACGAACGATATCAGCCGCCGCGATTTCCTCGCGGCGACGGCGACGATGGCGGCAGCGTCGCAGCTCCCCATCGGCGCGGTCACGGATCCGCCGCAGGCCGCCGCGGCGAAAGGCTCCGTGGTGGTGTTTCAGGGCGATTCGATTACCGACGCGGGCCGCAAGCGTGAATCCGCCGACGCAAACGCCGCGGGCGCGCTCGGCAACGGCTACCCACTGCTCGTCGCTGCGGCGGTGCTCGCCGAGCGCGCGACGAGCGGGCTGCAGTTCTACAATCGCGGCATCAGCGGCAACAAGGTCCCCGATCTGCAGCAACGCTGGGCGAGCGACACGCTCGATCTGAAGCCCGACGTGCTGAGCATTCTGATCGGCGTGAACGACTTCTGGCACACGCTCACGCACGGCTACACCGGAACGGTGCAGGATTACGAGCAGCAATACACGGCGTTGCTCGACGACACGCGCCGCGCGCTGCCGCAGGTGCGTCTTATCGTGCTCGAGCCGTTCGTGCTACGCACGGGGGCCGTGGACGCGCGCTGGTTTCCCGAGTTCGATCAGCGGCGTGCGGCGGCGGCGCGGGTCGCGTCCCACGCGCGAGCCGGCTTCGTCCCCCTGCAGTCGATCTTCGACCAGAAAACGCGTCTGGCGCCGCCCCCATACTGGGCCGCCGACGGCGTGCACCCGACGCCGGCCGGCCACGCGGTCATCGCCGAGGCCTGGCGTCGTGCCGCCCGTCTCTAGAGGGTCCGTGCTGGTATCATGCGCACTGCTCGCATGCAGCTCCGGCACCACTGCCCCACCTCCACCCCCGCCGCCTCCCCCTCCTCCTCCACCACCCTCGTGGAGCCTCGTGTGGAGTGACGAGTTCACCGGGCCGCCGGGCGCGCGGGTCGACTCGACCCATTGGCGATACGATCTGGGCGACGGCTGTCCGAACATTTGCGGCTGGGGCAACAATGAGAAGGAGTTCTATACCTCTGACACGGCGAACATACAGCTGAACGGACAGGGCCAGCTCCAGATCGTCGCCCGGGTCGCGCCGGCCGGGCTTTCCTGCTACTACGGACCGTGTCGCTATACGTCCGCGAAAATCACGACACGCGACAAGACCCCAGTCTCGCCCGGCAGGGTCGAAGCGCGCATCAAGCTCGCGGCGGGGCAGGGGCTCTGGCCCGCATTCTGGCTGCTCGGGAATAACATCGGCACCGTCGGTTGGCCGGCCTGCGGTGAAATGGACATCATGGAGAACCGCGGCAGCCAACCGTCAATCACCAGCTTTGCCGTTCACGGCCCCGGCTACTCGGGCAATACGCCCTTCGCCTATTCATACGGGCCGATAGCGAGCGATTCCTTCCATGTCTACGCGGTCGAGTGGGACGACCAGTCGATCAGGTTCTTCGTCGATGGCAGCCAGTACTACGTCGTCTCGCGCGCCGACGTGGCGCGGTACGGCAATTGGGTCTTCAATCAGATGTTCTTCGTGATCTTGAATTTCGCGGTCGGCGGCAACTTCGACGGCGATCCGCAGACCGACGCAATCTTTCCGGCGACGATATTCGTGGACTACGTCCGCGTGTATCAACCGGCGAGCACGCCATGAGGGTAGGAGGCAGAAATCTCCCCGCGGTGCTCGGACTGCTTGCGCCCCTCGCTGGCTGTTACCACCCCAGGACGCTGAAGCCACAACGCGCATTGGACCGCGCCGAACCAGCGGCCGCCGCATCCAGTCGACCGCTCCCCGACTGGGTCGAGGTCTGGAGCGACGAATTCACGGGCGCTCGCGGTTCCGGCATCGACACGACCAAATGGCGTTACGACACCGCCGATGGCTGCGCGCAGAACAACTGTGGCTGGGGCAACAATGAGAAAGAGTACTATCGCGCGTCCCGCGATAACATCGCGCTCAACGGGCGAGGTCAGCTCCAAATCGTGGCGCGCACCGCACCCGCGGGCCTGAGTTGCTATTACGGTCCCTGCCGCTACACGTCCGCCAAGATCACGACGCGCGGCAAAATATGGGTGTCACCCGGCCGAGTCGAAGCGCGCCTCAAGCTCGCGCCGGGTCAGGGACTTTGGCCCGCCATTTGGTTGCTGGGCAAGAACATCGAAAGCGTCGGCTGGCCCGCGGGTGGTGAGCTCGACATCATGGAAAACCACGGCAGCGACGTCACCACGACGAGCTCGGCCGTGCACGGCCCGGGGTATTCGGGTAACACGCCGTTCGCTCATGCGTTGGCTCGCGGGACGCTCGATCGCGGTTTCCACCGGTACGCCATCGAGTGGGACTCGCTGCACATCCGGTTCTTTGTCGATGACACCGTGCACTACGTCGTGTCCAAGACGGACGTGCAACGATACGGCAACTGGGTTTTCGATCAGCCGTTCTACCTGATTCTGAATCTTGCCGTCGGGGGGCATTTCGACGGGGATCCGCAGTCTGACGCGATCTTTCCGGCCACGATGCTCATCGATTACGTCCGCGTCTATCTGCGAAAGAACTGACGGCGCTCAATCCAGTTTTCGGTAGTTCACGTCCAGAATGCGCAGGCGCCCGAGGTGCGTGTCGAGCCGCGCCCTGAAGTCGGCGGCGTTCTTCTGGTCGCGCGGCGTCCACGCCACCTCGGCGAGTGCGACCAGTCGGGGGAAAACCATGTACTCGACGTTTTTTGGCGTACGCTGGTACTCGGTCCAGATCTGTCCCTGCGTGCCGAGGACGTGCTTGGCCTGCAGGGAGTCGAGCGCCGCCGGGATCGGCTCGTAGGCGTACACGGTATCGAGCGGCAGGAAGCCGCCGATGGCCATCGGCTCGGCGGCGCTATTCTGGGACTGATAGTAATCGAAGTAGGTGTTCGACGTGGGCGTCATCACGACGTCGTGTCCGGCCTGCGCCGCGGCGATGCCGCCATCGATGCCCCGCCATGACATCACGACCGCATTGGGCGCCAGTCCCTCCGTCCCGCCTTCGAGGATTTCATCCCAACCGATCAGGGCGCGCCCGCGCGCGGCGAGCCACTGGCTCATCTGCGCGGTCATCCAGCTCTGCAGATGGTTTTCGTCCCGCAGGCCCAGCTCGCGGATGCGCGTCTGCGCGAGCGGGCTCGTCTTCCACTGATCCTTCACCGCCTCGTCGCCGCCGGTGTGGATCCAGTGACTGGGGAAGAGCGCCAGCACTTCGGTCAACACGTCCTGCATGAAGTGGATGGCCGAGTCCGACGGATTGAGGATGTTGGCGTCCACGCCCCAGTGCGTGAGGACCTCGAGCTGTTGGCCGGTGTTGCCGAGCCAGGGATACGCGGCGATCGCGGCCTGCGCGTGCCCCGGCATCTCGATTTCCGGCACGACCGTGATGAAGCGCGCCTGGGCGTAGGCGACGATCTCGCGGACGTCGTCCTGCGTGTAGAAGCCGCCGTGCGGAATGTTGTCGTAGACCCACTGCGTCGTGTCCGCATACGCGCGCTGGGCGCCGACGAGCGACTGGCGCCGCCACGCTCCCACCGCCGTGAGCAGCGGATACTTCTTGATCTCGACGCGCCATCCCTGATCGTCGGTCAGATGCCAGTGAAAGCGGTTCAGCTTATGGAGGGCGAGGAGGTCGATGTATTTCTTGACGAATTCCTTGGGCATGAACGAGCGCGACACGTCGAGGTGGGCGCCGCGCCACGAGAAGCGCGGCCAATCTTCGATCGCGACTGCCGGCACGGTCCACGAGACCTCGGCTCCCGGCGCGGCGCGAAAAATGTCGGGCGGCAAGAGCTGTCGGAGCGTTTCGACGGCGTAAAACGCGCCGGCGGGGCGGTATGCGCGGATGGTGATCCGCGCGGGCGTCACGGAGAGGCGGTACCCTTCCGCGCCGAGGCGTGACAGCGTCGGATCGAGGCCGAGCGAAATCGTTCCCGCGGCCCCCGCCCCCCCCGCGGCGGCCCCCACCGATAGCCGATAGCCGGTAGCAGGTTGTAACCAATCGGCCAGCCGATATCCGATGTCACGCGTGGCGCGATCGGCGACGATGACGGTGCGCGTGGTCAGGGTGAACGTCCCGGTCCCGCGCGTCATGTGAACGGGCCGAGGGATCACAGCGAGCGCGGTGTCCTGGACACCGGCAACGAGAACGACGAACGCGAGCAGGTTGACCATGCCGCATATGATATGGCTCGCCGAGATGTTCAGCGACCCGTATTTTAGCGGGCATGAAACGACGCGACTTCATTCAGACCGTGAGCGCGGCAGCCGCCGGTGGCATCCTTGCCCGCTCGCCATTCGGCACGGCAAAGAAACTGGATCGCATCGGGCTCGAGACGTATGCCGTCCGTCACGCGATGGCGGAGAATCCCGAGCGCACACTCGCGGCGGTGCGCGCGATCGGCTACACCGACGTCGAGCTCCTGTGGTCGTTCAATCTCTTCGGTCGCACGCCCGCGCAGGTGGCGGCGACGCTCAAGAACGAGGGACTGCGCGCACCCTCGTGTCACATGTCGGCCGACACGATCTTCGTGGGATGGGAGCGCAGCCTCGATACAGCGAAACTGCTCGGCCACCAGTACCTCGTCGTTCCCGATTTCGAGGACTGGACCAAGCAGACGCTCGACGATTGGCGCGAGTGGGCCGACCGCTTCAACGCCGCGGGGGCCGTCGCCCGGAAAGCGGGGCTGTGGCTCGCTTTCCATAATGAGGCCTATCACCAGAAGCCGATCGACGGGCAGATCCCGTTCGATGTCTTTATCAACCGTCTCGATCCCTCCGTCACGCGGCTCCAGCTCGACGTCGGCAACATGCTGATCGGGGGCGGCGATCCGATGCAATATCTGCAGAAGTATCCCGATCGCTTCTGGCTCTTCCATCTGAAAGACGCAGTGGCCGATCGCTCGCATGACACCGGCCTTGGCAAGGGCATGTTCGACTTCAAGCGCTTCCTGGCTGCGGTGCCGCAGCTCGACCAGAAGCCGGCGTACGTGGAGCAGGAATCGGCCAAAGACTCGGGCGGGGATCTGGCAGATGCCCGCGCGAACTTTGAATACCTGCACGCGCTGGAGTTCTGAGACGGCGGATGGTGCTCTTCCTGGTCGCCCTCGTCGCGCAGGACACCACCACCCGCAGCGTTCTGAAAACGGTCGACATCTCGACCGCAAAAACCGAAACGGTCTACAGCGCCGACCGGCGTTTCGAAGCCCCCAACTGGTCCCGTGACGGTCGCTACTTCCTGATCAACAGCGAGGGGCGGCTCTATCGCCTCAGCGCCGGAGCGCGTCAGCTCACCGAGCTCCCGGTTGACCTCGCCACGCCGCGCATCAACAACGATCACGGCATCTCGCCCGATGGGAAATCGCTCGTGATCAGCAACGAGCCCACGGAAGACTGGCAGAGCTCGAGCGTCTACCTCCTCCCGATCGGCGGTGGCACGCCGAAACGGATCACGACGAAGGCGCCGAGCTTCTGGCATGGATGGTCACCGGACGGCAAGACGTTGGCGTTCGTCGGCCGCCGCGATGAGGAGTTCGACATTTACACGATCCCCGTGGACGGCGGCGACGAACGGCGCATCACGACGTGCAAGGGGCTCGACGACGGACCGGACTATTCTCCCGACGGCGCCTTCATCTACTACAACTCCTTCTGCAGCGGCCGCATGCAGATCTGGCGCATGCGGCCGGACGGCAGCCAGCCTGAGCAGCTGACCAACGACGCGTACGCGAACTGGTTTCCCCATCCGTCGCCTGACGGACGCTGGCTGGTGTTCCTCTCGTTCATCGAAGATCAGGGACAGGACCATCCGTTCGGCCGACAGGTGAAACTGCGGCTGATGGATCTGCGCGATCGGTCGGCGCGCGATCTGACGCCCGAATTCTTCGGGGGGCAGGGAACGATCAACGTTCCAAGTTGGTCACCGGACAGCCGGCGCGTAGCGTTCGTCTCCTACGAGCGGCATGTTACTAGCCACGATCATTAAGGAACGCGCATGACTCTGATCCGCTTCAAAGCTTCCCAAGAACAGGACGTCGACCTACGCCGCACCTACGATGCCGTCGTCGTAGGCTCCGGCGCGGCGGGCGGCATGGCTGCCCATGTCCTCACAGCGCAGGGGATGAAGGTGCTGCTGCTCGAAGCGGGGAAGAAGATCCCGATCGAGCAGGAGCTCAGGTCGATGGAGTGGCCCTATGACCATCCGCGCCGCGGAGAAGCGCCGCCCGGCTATCACGCCGTCCGCTACAACGAATACACGGTGCGGCAGCCCCCCTACGCAAAAGGTTCGGCGTTCAAGCACGTGTTCTCGTACGTGGGCGGCTGGGGTGGATCGGACTACGTCAAGAACATTCTGGTGGACGAGAAAGACCACCCGTACACGGGTACGCGCTACGCCTGGGTGCGCGCGCGACTCTTGGGTGGCAAGACGAACATCTGGGGCCGCCTCGCGCTCCGCCTCTCCGACTACGACTTCAAGGGCAAAACGCACGACGGCTATGGGGAAGACTGGCCGATCTCCTACGCCGATCTCGAGCCGTACTACGACAAGGTGGACCTGTACCTCGGCATCTCCGGCCACAAGGAGAACCTGCCGCATCTCCCCGACAGCTTGTTCCAACGCCCCAACAAGCTGACCGCCGCCGAGGTGAAGCTGCGCCAGAGTCTCAAGCAAATGGGGCGGACGCTCACGCCGTATCGCGCCGGCGTCACGACGGACGGTGTGAAAAACAAGTACCGCAGCAAGTGCTTCGGGCGCGGCGCGTGTGGCCGGCGTCCCGGTGGCTGCGACATCCACGCCGCGTTCGATTCGCCGACCGGGCTGATCTACCCCGCGATGGACACCGGCAACCTCACGCTGCGCACCAATGCGATCGCGCATGAGGTGCTGGTGGACCCGAAGACCGGCAAGGCGCGTGGGATTTCGTTCGTCGATGCGCAGAATCACAAGACCTACGAGGCGAAAGCTCGTGTGGTCATCCTCGCGGCGTCGACACTGGAGAGTGCCAGGTTGTTGTTGTTGTCGAAATCGCGCCAATACCCGAACGGCATCGGCAACTCGAGCGGGCACGTGGGTCACAACTTCTGCGAACACGTGATGGGGCCGGGCGTGACTGGGCTGGTCAAGGAGCTTGTGGGCGGCGCGGAGCCGACGCTGGACGACGGCAAACCCGGCGGCTTCTACGTGGCGCGGTTCCGGAATCTCGAGGACAAGCAGCCCGGCTTCATCCGCGGCTACGGGTTTGAGGGCGGATCCGGCTTCTCGATCTTCCCCGACAGCGCGTGGAATACGCCGGGGTTCGGCGGCCAGTTCAAGAAGTCGGTCCGCGATCACGCCGGCGCCTTCATCGGTCTGGGCGGCTTCGGTGAGGTGCTCGCGCGCTACGAGAACTACGTGGACTTAGATCCCGCGGTGAAGGATGCCTGGGGAATTCCGGTGCTGCGTTTCCATTATCAGTTCGGCGACAACGAGAAGAAGATGTGCGAGGACATGGCGAACGCCGGCAAGGAAATGTTGGAGGCCGCAGGCATCGAAGTGATCGGTGTCGACAAGAATATTCTCACCGAAGGATGGTCCATCCACGAGCTGGGCACGGCGCGGATGGGCAGTGATCCCAAGACGTCGGTCCTGAACCAGTTCCAGCAGTCGCACGACGTCAAGAATCTGTTCGTCGTGGACGGCTCGAGTCACGTGAGCCCGCAGTGGACGATCATGGCGCTCGCCTGGCGGTCGTGCGAGCACCTGGCGGACGAATTCAAGCGGGGGAACGTATGACGATCTCGCGTCGCGACATGATTCAGGCGACAGCGGCGGCCATGGCGCTGCCGGCGCTCGCCAAGGTCCAAAGCCCCAGCCCCCTGTTCTTCACGCCAGCGGAATTCGCGCTGGTGGATGAGATGAGCGACATGATCATCCCGACCGACGCGCAGTCGGGCGGCGCGCGCGCCGCGGGCTGCGCCGCGTATATCGACGCGCGACTCGCCGAGGCGTTCGAGAAGGACGAGCCGCAGCGCTGGCGCGCGGGGATCCAGGCGGCGGAAGCGCTGTCGCAGGAGATGCACGCCACGACGTTCATGGCGTCGACGCCCGAGCAGAGGCTGGCGCTGCTCACGCGCATCGCCGCCGCCGAAAACGATCCCAAGACCGATGCCGAGAAATTCTTCCGCCAGATCAAGAGTGCGACGATCCGGGCGTATTACACCTCGAAGACCGGCATCCACGACGACCAGCGGTACAAAGGCAACGTGATTCAGCCGGGGGAGTACGCGGGGTACGATGCCACATGAGGCAACCGAGCTCGACACGCCACGGCTCACCCTGATCGCGTCCACAGCCGAGCAACTGCTCGCGCTGATCGAGCATCCGGACCAATTCGAGGACGTCGCCGCCCTGACCCCCGCGGATGGACTGCGGGGGTTTTACGTCTCCGGCGCGGTGTCGCCCCGCTGGCTCGCGGCGCTGCGCAGCTCGGCCGGGGGCACCAACCCCTGGAGCCACGGCTTCTGGGTGGTCGAGAAGAGCACGGGCGAGATCGTCGGGGCTGCCGGGTTCAAAGGCGGTCCCGATGCGGAGGGCATGGTGGAGATCGCCTACGGCATCGTGCCGTCTCGCGAGGGTCGGGGATACGCTACCGAAGCGGCGCGCGCGTTGATTCACTTCGCCGCAAACGACGCACGCGTGCGACTGATCCGCGCGCACACGCTCCCCGAGTCCAACGCGTCGACCCGGGTGCTGCAGAAATGCGGTTTCGTGCAGATCGGTGAGGTCACGGACCCCGAGGATGGACCGGTCTGGCGGTGGGAACGGAGCCCGCAGCATATTGGGACGCCATGAGAGAGACCGTCATGAACGGCACGGGGCACGCGGTGTTCGTTCCCGGTGAATGGCGCTCGCTTGCCGCGTGTCTCGGCCTGTCGCCCCGCGAGTGCGGCATCGTGCGCGCCGTATTCGACGGCAATTCGGAGAAGGACGCCGCCGCACGCCTCGGCCTGTCGCCGCACACCGTCCACACCTACCTCTGGCGCATCTACCGCAAGCTGCGCGTGCAGAGCCGCGAGGAGCTGCTCGTGCGTGTCTTTGCCGAATTCCGCGCCCTCCCCCCACTCAAACGCGCCGGCAACGGCGGAAACCGGAATCGTCAGGAGTCGCGCCGCCGCTCGATGTAGGCTGATCAGGTGACCCGGAGTAGGCGTCTTGTCGTTCTTCCCTGTAGGGACATGTTACGCCTTCGTTGCACGTTCGAGACCGTTGTGCCAACGGGGGCCGCCGTCTATGCATCTACCACGAGCGATCGCCATCGCCGGCTGGGTGACGTTCACCAGCGCGTCGCTCGTGTCTGCCCAAACCGCTACGCCCAGAACTTCCGCAGTTTCGCTGATCATCCGCACCGACGACATCGGCATGAGCCACAGCGTCAACATGGCGATGCAGAAGCTCGTGTCGACCGGCATGCCGGTTTCGGTGTCGGTGTTGTTCGTGTGCCCGTAGTATCAGGAAGCCGTGGAGATTCTGAAACAACATCCCACCGTCGCCGTCGGCATCCATCTCGCGTTGAATTCGGAGTGGAAGAACTATCGCTGGGGTCCCGTCACCGGCAGTGCAGCCGTTCCATCGCTGGTCGATGCGAACGGCTTTTTCTTTCCCTCCTCCGAAGCGCTGCACCAGCACAACCCCAGCGTGGCCGAAGTCGAAAAGGAGCTGCGCGCGCAGATCGACCGCGCGCTCCGCTCCGGCGTGAAGATCGATTACGTCGATTTTCACATGGGCACGGTGACGCGCTATCCGGAATTCCGCGAAGTCGCCGAGCGCCTCGCGAAGGAATACGGGCTCGGGATGTCGGGCTATTTCGGGGAGGCGATGGACGCGCCGCAGTATTTCGCGGCGCCGGACAAGAAGGCAGACAGTCTGGTCGCGTTCATCAGTCGGTTGAACCCCGGCCTGAACGCGGTGGTGACGCACGTCGGCATT
>Ga0209057_1004417_pt1 | contig 10037 bp, 9 predicted proteins | sample GraSoiAngelo_146_FD_185903 | JGI IMG/M metagenome (GOLD analysis project Ga0209057, IMG submission 185903) | Grasslands soil microbial communities from the Angelo Coastal Reserve, California, USA - 14_1009_05_30cm (SPAdes) (version 2) | ecosystem: Environmental > Terrestrial > Soil > Grasslands ... | reverse complement strand
CGTTGTAGATCGTCGGGGTCCGCAACCCCTCCCACCGGTCGCGATTCATCGCCGCTTCATGGTCCCGGCGAGGCGCGCGGCCGAAAAATCATTTCCGGAATCGTGGCTTCGACGCGCGCTCTTGACAGAGCGAGAAATCCTCCTAGACTGGGCGCGCCTCGGCGAAGCCGCGAACGGGTTTCTCGAGGCTCCGAACGACACGTTGAAAGCTTCGAGACGCGAGGAACACGTTTGAGCGAGGCGCAAGCCCCGCAGCAGTCGGACACCGCCGACCCCGTACGCGAGCCGCAAAGACCGCGCCCGCTCGCCAGGATATTGATCAGGCTCAGCGCCCTGGTGCTGATCGGGGCGATCCTCTTCGTTTTCCATGGGATCCGCTACTATCTCGATCCCTGGTCGCAAGCCATCATCAACGGCATCGTCAAGTACATCTATCCATCCGACGGCCAGGCCGAGACGACTGTCGTCCTGTTCCGCGAAGAGAATCTGCGCATGCTCAAGGAGCCGTATCCGGTTTCCTACGAGCGGCACGCCGAAATTCTCGAAGCGCTCTCGATCTACCATCCGCGCGCGGTCTTCCTGGACTTCGTGTTCCTGGACAAGCGCTCGCGCGAGGCAACCGAAACCTTGCGCCAGGCCATCTGCAACCTGCGCGAGGCGAAGATCGAGGTGTATCTCGCGGTGCTCGAGCCCATGACGCGGCCGGACCCGAACGAGCCCTGGGTCTTCCAGTGCGCCGAGCAAGTGAGCGCTCAGATGGCGCCGGTTTATGCCGCCAGCGGAGTGCTCACGTACGCGCACGGCTTCGACGTCGGCGATAGATTCCTGCCGACAGCGGCCTTCGCGATGGCCGCGTCGAAGCTGAAGCTCGAGCCGCGCGGCGCGCAGGACATGGAGATCATCTGGGGTAACGGCGTGTCCGAGCTCAACCAGCGCTGGATGAGTGAGTGCAAGCGCAGCGGCACCTGGTTCTCGCATCTCGTCAGCATCTTCACCAACAATGCGTCCAAGATGGTGAAGCTGCGCTGCCCATACACGCAGACCATCACCGTGGCGCATCTCCTCGGGTCGTCCGGCGACACGGACGTGGCGCGCGTGCTCAAGAAAGGCGCCGTGTTCTACGGGGCCGCGTTCAACCTGACCGGCGACCGCGTCGTCTCGCCGGTCTTCGAAGAGATGCCGGGCGTCTACCTCCACGCGATGGCGTACGACAACCTGGTGACGTTTCGAAACGACTACAAGCGTGCCGAGCGCGAGTTGCTGATCCCATCCCTGACCGGGCGCCAGATCTCCCTCCCGCTCACTGGCGTCGTCGACGCGCTGCTCCTGTTCGTCACCGTGGCCATCCTGTTGCTGGTGGAAGAGCCTCCCCTGGCCGTTCAGAAGTTCCGCGCGCGCTTCACCCAGATCCCGACCTCGCGCAAATGGATCGTGCTCGGCGCGATCATCGCGCTCGTCATGGCGGCGCTCGCGGCCAAGGCGAGCCTGCTGGCCGCGCTGGGACTCTTGCTCCTCATGATCGCGATCACGCTTCTGGATCTCGCGCCGCCGTCCGAGCGGCCGCCGGTCGGTACCCTGCAGGGATTCGTCGCGCAGCGTCTCCTGGCGCTCGTGCTGCCGATCCTGGCGGTGGCCGCGTTCATCGCGGTGGACCGTTGGCTCGGTCTCGAGGCGGCGCTGCTCCTGATCGTCTTGCCCGGCTACTTCATCTACAAGGTCGTCGTTGGGCGCGACATGCTCTTCGCGGCCACCTCGGGGCTCCTGGTGCTCGCCGCGCTCGTGCTGGTGTCGCCGCCGGTCAATCTCGGCCCGCGCAACGTGATCGCGTACGTGGCCTTCTTCGAGGTGGCGCGGAAGCTTCTGCATCACGCCGACACCGTCGCGGTCGAGTATCGCAAGCGGCGTGATGCCTATCCCGGGGACGACCAGTGGGGCAAGGCGAAGCCCCTCATGCCGATTCTCGACAAGGTCTTCGCGGTGTGTCAACGCACGGTGGTCCCGGCCGAACCCAAGCGCGAGAACAAGGAGGAGACCCATGCGAAGCCTGCCGGCGCTCCGGCATAGTGCGGTGATCGTTCTGGTGCTGCTGGCGGCGGCCGCCACCGCCGCGGCGCAGGAAGTCTTGCAGGTGACGAAGCTCCGGACGCCGAAGGTGGCGCTCTACGACTGCACGGACGGGTCGAAGAAGATGGACTTCGCCCAGAAGGACTTCCAGGCGCCATGGCCGGTCACCTCCGGCCCGACGGACGCGGGACTGCTCGGCGTCAAGGTCAACGGCACCGACTATTGCGTACGCGCGTTTGCGGTCGAGACGAACAAGACCATCGCCGCCAAGACGGACTGCGGCGCGCTCGTGGCGGCGAATCAGCCGAAGATGGGCGCGACCCGAGGAGTCGGAGAGGATTGCAACCAGCCCCAGCTCCGCAAAAAGTAGTGCGCGCGGCGGCGCTCGCGCTCGCCGTACTGGTCGTCACCGGCTGTGCCGCCCAGAGCGGGCAGACCGGAAAGGCCGACGACGGCAAGCCGTCGTGGGTGCCGAATCTCTCGAGCGTGTCCTCGGGCGTGTCGTCGATCATGCCGGCCGAGAAGGGCGAGAAGGCCACGGTCATCTCGGAGCTCAAGACCGGGCGCTACGAAGCCTCGTCGCTGGCGATCGGCGAAGAAAAGGACCTCGCGCAGCGACGCGCCGCCGGCGTCGGGTTCGCGCGCGCCGCGTCGCTCGTTCAATATCTCACCGCGCTCAGGACACAGGTGCTCGCCGCATCCGGCGTCACCGACGTGCCCGGGCGGGTGACGGTCCTTGCCAATCCCGCGTTCGCCGCGTACTCGACGCCGGACGGCAACATCTATCTGGCGATGGGATGGTTAAGGAACCTCGAGAACGCGGACGAGATGGCGGCGATCGTGGCGCACGAGCTCTCGCACGTGCTGCTCACCCACCACACCGCCGACCTGTGGGGCGATTTGCAGCACAAGGGCCAGGCGCTTCAAGAGATCGCCATCCGCGCCAAGGCCGACCAGAGCAAATCGAAGACGGTCTCGAAGGCGGATGCCAAGACCATCAAGGACGCGCAGTTCGTCGCGGACATCAGCGACAAGCTGCTGCTCCCTGGCTGGAGCCGGCGGCAGGAGCGCGAGGCCGACCTCCTGGGCGTCGACCTGATGATCCGCGCCAACTATTCGCCGGCGGCCATGGTGAGCATGCTCGAGAAGCTCAAGGCCTGGGAGGATCAGAACAAGGAGTCCGACGAGGCCTTCCTGGAGCAGCTCAAGCAGACCGCGCAAGCTGATGCCGGCCAGGCCGTGAACATGCTCTACAAGAAGGCCGTGAGCACGGTCTCCGTCAATCATCCCAAGACGGAGGACCGCATCAACGACGTCGCCCAGTACCTCGATCGCCACTACGGCGACAAGAAGCTGCCAGACATGCACCCGGCCGCGTGGAAGGACATCGTGACGCGGCCGGACGTGGCGGAGATGGTCAAGAACTACGACTCGGCGTTTCAGGCCAAGAAGTTGCTGGACGCCAACAAGCTGCTCGAGTCGTTCGCCGAGGCGAAGGTCGCGGCGTCGGGATCGACGGCGACCGACGCCTACCCCAACTGGATCCTCGCGCGCGCGGCAACCTCGCTCCACCGCCAGGGCGACGCCACCGCCGCCCTCCAGCGCGCGTTGAGCTCGGCCGAGCCCATTCCGCAGATCTACGAGGACACGATCGCCGGCTACGAGCACGCCAACAACATCCAGACCGCCCTCACCTGGACGGACAAGGCGTCGTCGGTCTTCGGGGGCGCGCCGCGGTGGAGGCCGGTGAAGATCCGTCTGCTCAGAAAGGCCGGGAAGACCGCGGAAGCGGATGCGCAGACACTCGACTGCTCCGTGAACGCCCAGGATTGGCGGCGGCTCTGCCAGGAGGCGAATCAGACGCCGGCTCCGGGTCAGAAGGCGACGCCGGCGACCGCGACCCCGAAGCCGACGACGCCGACCCCGGCGCCCGCGACGCCGGCCGCGCGACAGCCCGTGCCCAGGCCGGTTCTGCCGACCACCCCGCCCCGAACGCCGTAGCCGTCGTTACTGGCGCTCGACCGGCGGAGCGACCTTCGAGCGAATGGTCAGCAGTGTGCCGAGCCGCTGCCAGCGGCCCGGGTTCTTATCGGCGATGACCTCGTAGTACTTCATGAAGTTCGGATGCCGCGCGAGCGGGATCGGGCGGTACGGTCCCAGGCCCCGCACCGACGGCACGCTCGGCTCGAGGAAGCGCCGCTCGACGTGATCCTCGCACTCGACGGGCTCGGGGCGCAGATGCACGCGCGTGCCCTTGAGCCACAGGACGCCCCAACCGATCCGGCTGTCGTGCTGCATGCCTCGATGCGAGGGGCTCAGGCTCAACCGTGTCGCGTCGACGATCACTGGATTCGAGACCTTGGTCGCCTGGGCGATCATCCACGCGAGCGTCAGGTCCGACAGCTCGTTCTCCGGGTAGCCGCCGCCGACGTCGGAGTGCACGCCGGGGAACCAGACCTGCTTGATCCGCCCCGAGGTCCGGTCGGCCTCGAGCTCCTCCCAGAGCTCCGGCAGGAACGTCGCGCGATCCTCGTCGAGCGACAGCGCGTGGCGCGCGTGCTGGACGTCCGGATGCAAGGTCGCGTCGTGAAACGCGTGACGCCACGGGATGAACCGGCTGATCCCGGGCAGCCCCAGCGCCCGCACGGTGTCCCACACGCCGACGAAGTACGGCGTCGCGACATGGCTCGCGTAGCGCGCACGATATTGCGCGCCCCGCTCGGCGCGCTTGCGCCGCTTCTCGTCGCTCGAGCCATAGGTCTGGTAGACCCAGCGCAGTGCCCGCCACGCCAGTCGGCGACGCGCACGGCGGTCGACGCGCGGATCGCGGCCGCGGCCGGTGCGTGTCGGGATACCGCAGAGTGCGAGCATGCCGCCGAGACTGCGCACGGTGTAGGCGCCGCGGCTGAAGCCGAAGAGATAGATCCGGTCACCGGGCTCGTACATCTTGATCAGGGCGTCGTAGCAGTCGACGATGTTCCAGGAAATCCCGAGCCCGGTGGCCTGGCTGATCACGTTGTAGATCTGGCGCCAGCGCCGCCAGTGGGCCCCGTCGGATGGAGAGCCGAGCCCCGGATCGTAGAACGTCTCTTGAATGCCGGGAATGACGGGGCACGCGCGGTAGAGCTTGTAGACGTTGCTCGGAAGGACACCGGGAATGCCACCCGCTTGCCCGGTTCCGTCCGAGAAGATCAGAATGTTCTTGGGCATGCCGGCCACCTCGACTGGTTTCCCGGACGCGACTTTACAAAGCTCCGATCCGGCTTGTCAATTCGAAAACTGGGTCGGACGGGAAGCTGCGTCAGGGGAGATGCGGCAGGACGGCGGCAGCGAAGAGCTGCGTCCCCTCCGGACGGGGCGCGTCAGCGAAGTTGACGGTGAGCCGGTGGGCGCCCTGCGCGACGATACCGCGTAGCGTGTCAGCCACGCGCTCGGGCGTGCCGGCGAGCCTGATGTCGGCCATCGGACGGATCCCGGGCGCGGTCTTGAGGCGCTCCACCTCCCGCTCGCTCTCGGCGATCAGGATGCCGACGCGCACGACCTGGCGGATCGTGTCGTAGTCCCGGCCGACCTCGCGACAGTGCCGCTTGAGGACTTCCTGCTTGTGCGTGTACAGCGCGGAGTCGCGGAAGGGATAGTTCCACCAGTCGGCGTGGCTCGCGACAACACGAAGCAGGTACTTCTCGCCGTGCCCTCCGACCATGACCGGCGGGATCGGATCGGGTCGCGGCTCGCAGTACGCATCGGTGAGCGTGTAGTGCTCACCCCGATAGTTGGCGGGCGCCTGGGTCCACATCGCCCGGATCAGCTCGATCGCCTCGGCCAGCTGGGCGATGCGCGTGCGGGTCGGCGGATACGGCCAGCCGTACGCCTTGTACTCCTCCTCGTTCCACCCGGCGCCGATGCCGAGGATCACCCGCCCGCCCGAGAGGGCCTGCGCGGTGGCGACCATCTTGGCCAGGTGCGCGGGATTCCGGAAGCTGTTCGAGAGGACCTCGTGGCCGCAGAGCTTGTCGGGATAGCGCGCGAGCGCGTACGGCAAGAGCGTCCAGCCCTCGGCGACGCGATTGCCGCCGTACTGGACGTGATCCGGGAGCCAGAGCGAGTCGAAGGGGCCGAGCGTCTTGTCGAGATACGGGAACGTCTGCTCGACGAGCCTCGACCAGATATTGAGGCCGACCGGAACCGGCACCCTAGCCCGGGATGTGGGCTTCTTCGGGAAGCTTGTCCCAGACGGGCTTCCACTCCGGTACGGTCAGCCCGAACTTCTCGCAGAGATCCTTCACCTCGGCGGCGAACGCCTGCCGGACCTCGTCGTTGTCACGGAGCTTGAGCTTCAGCTTCCGGTAGATCTGATTCTTCGGCGATCCGGGCCGCCCGAAGATGTTCATCGTGCGGATGTACCACTTTTCGAAGGTCGTCTGGGCTTCCGCGTGGGTCTTTTCGTCTTCCGCGAGCTTCTTCACCCAGTACTCGCCGTGGCGGATGTGGAACTTCTCTTCCTTGAAGATGCCGTCGATCGCCCGTACCCACGGCCCGTAGGAGCAGCCGCGCACGTCCTCGAGCTGGTGGCCGGCGCCGCGGTCCATGCAGAAGTTGAAGAAGATGAAGTCGGCCCAGGTGTCGATCGGGTAGTAGAAGATGTTGACCCGCTTGTCGCTGGTGATGCGCGAGGTCCCGATGTCGCGGTTGGCGTCGATGCGCATCGTGAAGATCTCGTCGTGCTGGCGCACGTGACTCTCGACGTCGAAGCCGAGGTCGGCCAGGAGGCCGTACATCACGGTGGCGTGGCGGAGCTCGTCCTTCACGATCTGAGCGACCACGTGCTTTTCCTCGACGGTGGGTGCCTTGGTGATCCAGGGCACGTACCCGTAGCCGCCGGCCAGCTCGGAATCGGCCTGCATCGTGAGGAGGTGGATCAGGTTGTCCCGATACTCCGCGGTCATCTCCGCGGCCGACTCGAGACGCACGCCCCGGTCGATCTTCGCCATCATGTCCCTGGCCTGGTCGCTCATCGCATCCTCCTGTCCAAGGATACCGCTAGCCGCGCTCGATCACACGCACCGCCTTGCCCTCGGATCGCGGGATCGTCCGGGGGGCCACGATCGTGAGCTCGACGCTCAGGCCCGTCGCCTGACGGAGCTCTTCGGCGGCCCGCCGCCGGAGCGCCGCGATCTCCGGATGATCGGCCGCGAAGCCTCCGCACCGGGCGATCAGCTCGGGCGCCGGCTCGACCTGGACCTCGAGCCTGGCCAGAGTGGCCGCCCGGTCGATCACCAGCTGGTAGTGCGGCGCCAGCTCCGCAACAGCGAGCAAGGTGCGCTCGACCTCGGAGGGATAGAGATTGACCCCCTTGATGATGAGCATGTCGTCCGAGCGGCCCTTGACGCGAGCCATCCGCGCCGACGTCCGGCCGCAGCGGCACGGCTCCAGGCTCAGGGTCGTGATGTCCCCGGTGCGGTAGCGTATAAGCGGCATCGCCCGCTTGGTCAAGGTGGTGAAGACGAGCTCCCCTTCCCGGCCGGGCGGCAGGGCCTCGCCTGAAACCGGATCGACGATCTCCGGCAGGAACTGATCGTCGGCGATATGCAGCCCGTCGCGCGCCTCGCACTCACCGGCGACGCCCGGACCGATGATCTCGGAGAGACCGTAGATGTCGAACGCGACGAGGTTGAACGCCCGCTCGAGCGCGGCCCGGATCCCGTCGGTCCACGGCTCGGCGCCGAACACTCCGACGCGCAGGCCGAGCTCGCGGGGCTTCCCTCCCTGCTCGGCGAGCGTCTCGGCCAGGTGGAGCGCGAAGGACGGCGTGGCCGCGATCACCTCCGGTCGGAAGTCCTGCAGCAGCAGATGGTGGCGCGCGGTGTTCCCCGAGGAGACCGGCACGACGGTCATCCCGACTCGCTCGGCCCCGTCGTGGAAGCCGAGTCCGCCCGTGAAGAGCCCGTAGCCGAAGGCAATATGAAGGAAGTCGCCGCGGCGGGCGCCAGCGGCGGTCAGCGCGCGGGCCATGACTTCGCGCCAGACGTCGAGGTCTCCGGCGCTGTACGCGGCGACGGTCGGCTTGCCCTTGGTGCCGGACGAGGCGTGGATCCGCGCGACCTCTCGACGGGGCACCGCCAGCAGGCCGAACGGGTACTGCTCGCGAAGATCCGTCTTGCGGACGAACGGCAGCCGCGCCAGGTCCGAGAGCGCACCGATCGTCGCGGCGCCCAGCCGCTCGCGGTGAAACGCAACGTGCTCGACGGACCAGCGGAGCGTGGCTCGAAGACGCTCGAGCTGCAGGTGCTCGCGGATCGGCCGCGGCATGGTCTCGGCTTCGTGATTCCAGATCAACTCGAGCTTAGAGGGGCCGCCGAGCCGCGGTGCGACGAGGCGGCTCGGGGAACTTCTGGTCCACGATCTTGTGCTGCCTGAGCCCGAGAGCCTCGCGCTGAATCAGGAGGGCCAGACGGGCGTGGAGGGCGCGGAGCCGCGCGCTCTCGTACTCGCCGAGCAACCGTTCCTGCTCCTCGAGATTCGCGGTTGCGTCGAGCCGCCGGCTGAGCTCCGCCGCGTGAGAGAGCGCCGCCTCGAGCCGCTCGCCGGCCCGGCCCAGGGCCGCCGCCTTCTCCTGGGAGAGTTCGGCGTTGATCCGCCGGTGCGTCTCCTGGAGCCGGCTCATCGGAAGCGCGCGACCGCATCGGCGTAGACGGCCATCGTGCGGTCGATCTGGAGACGGACGTCGAAGAGACGCTCGGCGTTTTCGCGGGCGCGGCGGGCCATCGCCCGGCGGCGCTCGGGATCCAGCAAGAGCCCGATCACGGCTTCGGCCAGCGCGGTCGGGTCGCCCTTCGTGAGGACTCCCGTGTCGCCGTCGCGGACGACCTCGTCGCACCCGGGGGCGTCGACCGCCACCGCCGGCAGGCCGCACGCGGCGGCTTCGGCCAGGACGAGGCCTTGTGTCTCGGTCTCGGACGCGAAGAGGAAGACGTCGGCGGCCTGATAGCACTCGGCCAGCGAATCGTGCGGCCTGAGACCGACGAAGCGGATCCGCTGGGCCACCGGTAGGCTCCCGGCAAGGCGCCGCAGCCGCTCCGCCTCGGTACCATGACCGACGAGGACGAGTCGCGCGGCCGGCACCGTCGACGCGACGCGCTCGAAGGCGACGAGGACCCGATCGACGCTCTTTTCCCGATCGAGGCGCCCGACGTAGAGCACGAGCGGCTCACCCTCGCCGACGCCGAGGCCCCGTCGCGCGGCCGCGCGGTCGCCCGGCCGGAAGAGCTCGAGGTCGACGCCGGTCGGCACGACCGCGATCGGCGTCCGCACGCCGCGCGCGTGGAGCTCGTCACGGATCACGGCCGAGGGGGCCAACACGGCGTCGGCCTGGGCGGCGAAGCCCGTGGAGAGCCGCAGCGCGGCGGCCTGCACGAGGCCGAGCGGCAGCGGGACGTAGTGCGCGTACTTCTCGTACCGCGTGTGATAGGTGAAGACCAGCGGCCGTCGCGTCCGGCGGGCCAGGCGGCGCGCCGCCGGGCCGAGCAGGAACGGGTGGTGGGCGTGGATGACGTCGAACTCGAGCGAGGCCACCATCCGGTCGATGCGGCGCGAGTACGGCACCGCCAGCGCGAACTCCGGATAGGTCGTGACCGGGATCGACGGATAGCGGACGACCTTGAGCGAGACGTCTTCGGCGCCACCGGTCAGGCGCGGGCCGAAGACCCACGCCTCGTGGCCGGCCGACTCGAGGCCCCGTCGGAGCGTCTCGACCGAGATCGTGACGCCCCCGCAGAACGGCAGATAGTTGTTGGTGAAGAGCGCGATCCGCACGAGCAGAAGTCCGTCAGGCCTTGTTGAACTTCTCGAAATCCTCCGGCTTGATGTTCTGCAGCCACTCGCGGAGCTGGTCGGGATCGTCCGGCTTCACGGGCTCCGCCTCTTTGGTGACCTCGAGGCTCTTCGCCTTGCGGACGACTTCCTCGTCCACGTAG
>Ga0209057_1004410_pt1 | contig 10045 bp, 7 predicted proteins | sample GraSoiAngelo_146_FD_185903 | JGI IMG/M metagenome (GOLD analysis project Ga0209057, IMG submission 185903) | Grasslands soil microbial communities from the Angelo Coastal Reserve, California, USA - 14_1009_05_30cm (SPAdes) (version 2) | ecosystem: Environmental > Terrestrial > Soil > Grasslands ... | reverse complement strand
GACGAACATCAGCCGCACCAAAGCCGAGCAGGCCGTCGAGACCGTCTTCGAATCGTTGAAGCAGGCTCTCGGCCGCGGCCAGCGCATCGAACTCCGCCGCTTCGGCGTCTTCAGTGTGAAGCCGCGCAAGACCGGCATCGGCCGCAATCCCCGCACCGGCGAAGAGGTGAGCATTCCGCCGGGCAAAGCTGTGCGCTTCAAACCCGGCAAGGAACTTCAGGGCATCGAAGAGGTGAAGAAAGCGGAATAAACGCACTTCGTCCTGTCTCAAACAATGCAGACAAACCAACCTCTCGCCAATTCGAAACTGGCGCGAAACCCTTCAGCTATGCTGTACTGACTAGTGCGATTTCGCTTCAAGCGCTAGACATTTTCGTGACCACACCACTTCCAGAAAGTCCACCGCCGTCCATCCCAGTCAACGGCGGTTGGCGGGCCATTCCCTTCGGCCCGACCACGTATATAACCGTTCCGCCTCGCCCCTCGCTCAAGACGCTCTTCATTGCCGTCGTCTTGTTTCTTCTTACTCTTTGCACCTGCCTGGTCGCCGGGACACAATTTGCCGTCGCTTACGAACAGAATCAGGCTGTTTCGCTGGACGAGTTTCTAAACGCCTTTACCCTCTTCTACAAACATCCCGCGGCCCTCGCGGCCGGCCTGCCTTTCGCCCTCACCTTGCTCACCATTCTGCTGGCTCATGAGCTCGGCCATGTCTTCGCCTGCCGTTATCATCACATCCACGCCAGCTATCCTTTTTTCATTCCCTTCCCGTCGCTGATGGGCACGTTCGGCGCATTTATTCTGATTCGTTCGCCGATTCGCTCCACTCGGGCACTGTTTGACGTAGGTGCCTCCGGTCCGCTTGTGGGATTCTTTCTGGCGGTTCCCGCACTGGCCTACGGCGCACTCCATGCGAGAATCGTTCCCGGCCTTGACGACACGCGTAACGTCGACTTGGCCTTCGGCACTCCTCTTCTGTTGCGTCTCTTTGCTGCCTGGCTGCATCCCGGCATTGCCCCCGGCGCGCTCTTGCTTCATCCCGTTGGCCGCGCCGCCTGGGTCGGGCTTTTCGCCACTTCACTCAATCTTCTGCCTGTTGCCCAGCTTGACGGCGGCCACATTCTGCGTTCCCTGAGCGCGCGCGTACACCGCCACGTGTCCGTCTTTCTTCCTCTTGTTCTCATCTCGCTCGGGCTATTCGGCTTCTGGCAAGGCTGGTACGTTTGGGGAACCCTGCTTCTCGGCATGCGTTTCCTTCGCATCGCGCCCATCTACGATCCCGCTCTGCTCGACCCGTATCGCCGATGGGGAGCGTTTCTTGCACTTCTCGTCTTTCTCCTCTGTTTCATGCCTGCGCCGCTCTACTTTTCTCCAACTTCCCATTGACCGCTTTCAATCTCCGGTTATGATGCCTACCATCTGAACGCGCCATGCCGCGCCAGCTTGACCGTGCCTGAACTCGTCCGCACACTTCGGCTTCGAGATCTTCTGCTGCTCTTCATCGGGTCGGTTATTGGTTCCGGCATCTTCCTCACTCCCGGGCTCATTTTTCGCCAGCTTGACGGCTCTGTCGGTCTCTCCCTGCTCGTCTGGCTGGTTGGCGGTGTCCTTTCTCTTCTAGGGGCGCTCACTTACGCCGAGCTTGCCGCCTGCAATCCGGAGGCCGGAGGTCTTTACTGTTTCATCCGCGACGGTTTCGGCCGTCTTCCCGCATTCCTCTACGGCTGGTGTCTCTTCCTGGTCATCGCCAGCGGTTCGGTCGCGGCGCTCGCCCGCGCCTTCAGCCGCTACCTTTCCGAAATCATTCCGCTATCGCTTCTGGCCTCAACAATCGTTGCTGTGGTGATGATCGCCGTCGTCACCGTCGTGAATATCTGGGGCACACGCCAGAGCGCCGACCTCCAGAATTGGACCACCCTCGTAAAGGTTGCAATCATCGTTGTCCTGAGTATGGTGCTTCTCGCTCGGGGTCATCATGCTCGCGAAATCCCCTTGGCGATGGGCACAACACGGCACGGGGTTGCGCTCTTCTCCAATTTCGGCCTGGCGATGATTGCCGTCCTGTGGGCCTACGAAGGATGGCAGTTCGGCACCTACAGCGCCGGCGAAGTGCTCGATCCGCAAAGAAATTTCCCCCGCGCGTTTCTTTCCGGTTCGTTGCTGCTCGCTGGCTTGTACATGATTGCCGTTCTCGCCTACCTCGTGGCCCTTGGTCCCGCCCGAGCCACCGCCAGCGACGCGATCGCCGCCACCGCCGTCGGCGAGGTCTTCGGTTCCTGGGCCGGCAAACTGGTGGCGCTCACCATTCTGGTCTCCACGTTCAGCGCCACGAACAGCGTCATCCTCACTGCGCCGCGTGTCTTTTACGCCATGGCGCAGGACGACCTCTTCTTCAAAAAGCTCGCGGTCGTGCACGAGAGATTTCACACTCCGGCCTTCGCTATCGTGGCTCTCGGCGTGTGGTCGGCAGTGCTGACGTGTGCTGGAAAATTTTCGGAGTTGATTGGCGGCGTGATTTTTGTGGGATGGATTTTTTACGGCCTCGGCGCCGCGGCCATTTTCCCCATTCGCCGGGCCTCGGCGGGCCGGCCGATTCCTTATCGCGTTCCCGGCTATCCGTGGACACCCTTGATCTTTGTTCTTGCTGCCGCCGCCATCGTCGGTAATGCCATCTACCTCGCCTTCCGCGACCCTTCTCAGTTCAAGAATCTCGCCGTGGCCATCCTTCTGTTCCTCATCGGCCTTCCCGCCTACTTCTTCTGGCGAAAACGCGCTGCCGGTTGAACTCGGTGCATGTAGATCCGGGACTTTAGTCCCGCACTTTGCTGGCAGGCATCGGTCGCGCACGGTGAAACATTGCGCAGAGGAAACCAGGGTTCAGAGGAGGAGCAAATCAGTCGTCAGGCTGATGCTTGGCTAGAATTCTCAAAACCACTTCGCGCGCTTGGCGGGCGTGCTCGCTGTCCGCGCCATTGGGCTCTAGTTTCAGATAGGCATCCAGACCTTGCAGTTGCGTCCGATACTCGTATCGGCGCCCGCTGACATCCGATAGCACAAGATAGGCCTCGGCGAAATTGGGATTACGGAGAAGAGCCTCGTGCGCACTTTTTTCCGCTTCCTCCAGACGATTGAGCCGCAGTAGCGCCATACCCAGGATAAAGTAGGCATACGGTGAACTCTCGTCCTTTTCCAATCCCCTTCGGATGGCGGTCACTGCCTCTGCTGGTTTTCCCTCCCGATAAAGAAGGTAGCCGAACCCAAATTCTGCCCAGGCGTACCTCCCCCCACTCAAATCAATGGCCTTTTGAAAGGCTTGCATCGCTTCATCCAACTGACCCAGGGTCGTCTCCACTACGCCCATGTGATAGTAGGCCTCGTAGTAATCGGGGAACGCCTGGGCAGCCTTGGCGAAGTGGCTCAGGCTCCCAGTGAGATCTTTCTTGGCCAGGCTTCCCAATCCTTTTTCGTACTCACCTCGCGCTTTACCGGGAATCTTCAGCTCTCGCGCCGAAACCGCGTAATTGATCCGCCCGGTTTGCCCCAAGTTGGATGACTTCAGATAAAGCACCAGCTTCGAGGAGGAGCCATCGAGCCGTGCGCTTGTTTGCGCCGGCTCGTAGCCCGGTTCATCGACCGCGATCTCGTACGTGCTGGGAGGAAGGCTTCGAACTTCAAAGTGACCCTCAAAGTCTGTCAAGATGCTGCGGAATATTCCCGCCGCGTGTGATTTTAACTTTACGGCCACCTGGCTCACGGGCTGATTGTTGGATTTCAAGAGCACGGTTCCGGAAATCATTCCATCCGCATGCTCTGAGCTAGGGGCTTGCGCCTCGGCCATCGGCCCCCAGACGATCACCGTCATGTTGACGAAGAGGATTGCGAGGAATCCAGACTCCAGTGAGCGCTTCTTAACGTTCTCCAATTTGCACAGCATCTCGACCTGCTGCGCACTTTTGAGGCATGGCCTCAGGAGACTGGCGGTTGGGGGAGTCAATCCACACGGCTGCGAACTGCCACTTCCAACAGTCACCTTCAGGCTGCGGTTGTGGTCTCGTCAGCGCCGCTTTGCACCATTCCCCAGAAACCAACCGTCGTGTGCGCGGACCAATACCACAATCTCTGCACCGCGCATGCCACGGCGCTCGCCACTTCACCCCCCGCCCGGCATGCCGCTCAAGAAAATAGGTTCGCAGAAGCGGCTTTACGCCCCTATCTTCTTTTTTTTCATTGCGGCAGTGCCGTCATCCTTCCTTGAGAATATTCTTTCAGCGTCCCTCGGAGTTCTCGTGATTGAACTGACCCCGACTGTCGCGGCTCTCGGGAACTGTCTCAACCAGCGACACCACATGCCACCTTGACTCACTTTGAGATTCGCAAGCACTCAGTTCGGTGTCCCCGTCGCCAAATCCAACGAGCAAGAGATTCGTTAAGGTGCCGACCGGCACGCCAATCGAAAGCGTTGGTCGATGGCGTCAACGGAGGGACGCTCCTGATGCACTCCTCAGAAAAAAAAACGGCCGTGGGGCTACTCGGGCTACGCCGAACCTCAAGTTTAACTTGAGGGTTTGCACTAAAGCCCCTGATTACAAAAAGCTTAACGGATTTATATCCACGAGCACGGTGGCCTGTGGAATCTGCTTGGCGTCGGCACACGCCATTCGCGCCGCTGAGCAGCTTCATCATCCTTCTCCCCGGCACGCTCGTCCATTTCTTCTTGCCGAGACGCTCGACCGAGGCCTTCGGGCAGTTGTCCGTTATCCAATTCCCGGAACTTTGCCTATTCCCACGGTGTCAAAGGAATGGTTTCAGCACAGGGCGCAAGTTTGTCCGTTCGTTCAAGGGGATGGCCGTGCTCGAAGCGATCGCTCTAGCGAAATTCTACGGCTCCGTTCCTGCAGTTCGAGAAGTCACATTTCGCCTCCAGCCCGGCCAGGTGCTCGGATACCTGGGCCCCAATGGCTCGGGAAAAAGTACCACCGTAAGAGTGCTCACCGGCCTGCTGCAACCCACTCATGGCCAAGTTCTCTTCGAGGGCCAAGACATTCAAAACAATCTGGTATCTTATCGAAAGCGGCTCGGCTACGTTCCTGAAGAAGCCAATCTCTATCCGTTTCTCACCGGCCAGGAATATCTGGAGATGATCGGAACCCTTCGCGCCATGTCTCCGAAGCGAATGAAAATCAAGATCAGCTCCCTCCTCGAGCTTTTCTCTCTGTTTGCTCATCGGCATGTTTCTCTGGGCTCCTACTCCAAAGGGATGCGCCAGCGTATCCTCCTGATCGCCGCGCTTATGGACAATCCCGATGTGCTCATCTTGGACGAACCGCTCTCCGGCCTCGACGTAACCTCTGTGCTCATTTTCAAGAACCTCATCCAGGCATTCAGCGCGCGAGGAAAAGCCGTTTTCTATTGCTCGCATATTCTCGAAGTCGTCGAAAAAGTATGCTCGCAGCTTCTGATTCTAAGAAAGGGCCAGGTTATCGCCTACGGCTCAGCGGACGAAGTTCGCCGGCGGATCGGCCAGTCCTCGCTGGAAGGCATCTTTTTGCAACTCCTGGAAGACACGGACGTCGCGCAGGTCGCCAACGAGATCGTGGATGTGGTGGTGTCTCCATCGTGAATTCTTGGAAGCAGTCCCTCGCAGAGCGGTGCATGGTTTTATCGCAACGCCCCTCGCTGCAATTGTTGCGCCTGTTCGCTGAACGCATGCTTCACGGCGGCGGAGAACTCGGCGCGGACGATTTGGACCTTGGCATGGGTGTGGTGCTCATCTTCTTGGCCATGCCGGGGGTCTTGGTGTCTCTTCTCATGTTTGAGAAGTTTGGCTCGCTAATTCGTTTCCTGCGCGGTGACGGCGTATTCGATCCCTATATCGCCACCGTTCCAGACGAATATTTCTTCATCGTGCTGTCCATGGCCGTCAGTTGCGCCGCGGCGCTGTGGCGGTGGAACTCCATTTTTCTGGACCGCCGCGACTATCTCAATCTCGTGCCCCTGCCCATCTCGCTGACCAGGATTTTCTTTGCGAATCTGTCCGCTATCTTCGCTCTGACGGCCCTGCTCACCATGGTGGCGAACGCCGCTTCCTTTGTATTATTTCCCATGGCGGTCATGGGTTCGCAAGGATCTTTCTCTAAGCTTCTTCGGTTTGCGTTTGGACATGCCATTTCCGTCAGTCTGAGCAGCGCATTCAGTTTCCTGGCCATATTTGCGCTCTCGGGCACTCTAATGGCGTGCCTTCCCTACCGCATTTTCCGCAAAGTCTCGGTGTACGTCCGTTTTGCGCTCGCGCTCTGTCTCCTGGCCCTGCTGACCACAAGCATTACGGTATCTTCTGTTCTCTCCGGCGGCTCACAGTTGATTTACCTGCGGCTCGGCGGACTGCCTCCCGCCTGGTTTCTAGGGCTGACCGAAACATTGTGGGGCAACGGTCACGATATTTTCTTCGCTTCCTTGACGCGAAGGGCCATAACTTCGTTGGGACTGGCACTGCTCGTTTCCGTCATTGCTTATACTTTCAGCTTTCGCAGATCCTTCGTCCGCATCCCGGAATTCGCCGATGTTGGCCCGCTGCCGCGAGCCCGACGTTTCTGGCTGCCTGCAAACTTTCTGGATGCCACAATTCTCCGCGCTGCAAAGCTACGCGCCTGCTACCACTTTGTTTCGCGCACACTATTGCGAAGCGATGCCCACTTGCAGATTGTCCTGGCCTTCGCGGCACTGGGTCTCGTTGTTGCCGCACAGACCGTGAATGCCGCCTACCACTCCGGCTTTTCATTCGCTGCACAACCCCCTGCCGTGGAACTCCTTTCCATACCATTTATCCTGAGCTACTGCCTCCTCGTGGGAATACGCTTGGCTTTCGAGGTCCCTTCGGCTTTGCCCGCCAACTGGATTTTCAAGCTGTGGATCGAGCCTGACGGGGAACTGCCTCGTCAAGTCGCCAGAAGAGTACTTCTCCCTATTGTGGGGATGGCTTAGCGCGCTGCTGCAAACGGTCGTTCTCATTGCTTGCTCCGTGGTTTTTGTAGAAGTTCTGCTCGTGCGCTTCCGCAAGATTCCTTTCACGTGCTCTTACCCCGCCTTCCAGAGCCAATCTACACTTGTCCCTGTTGCTTACCTCATCGGCTTCGTGGCCTTCGCGATCTACATTCCCCGAATCGTGCAGTGGTCCCTGGTCACTCAATGGGGAGTCGCTGGTTTCATGCCCGTGGTTCTCCTCAGCCTCGGCGGCTTGCGTCAATTCCGTAAACAGATGCTAGACATGGATAAGAGACTGGTCTTCGAGGAAGACTCCGCTTCTAGTTTCTGAAGAGCGTTCAGCGGACCTCTAGAATCGACTCACAATAGGCTCAGTGCGTCCATATCCACGAGCACGGCAGTCTGGGGAATCTCTTTGGCGTCGCAATACGCCATCGCGCCAGTAAGCACTTTCGTCAACACCGACCGTTTCGGCGATTTTAGAAGAAACTGGAACCGGTGTTCCTTCTTCAGTCGCGCCAGCGGTGCCGTCGCCGGTCCTAGGATGCGAAGGCTTTCCCCGTCATGCGGAGAAAAATACTCGGAAAGCTGCCGCGACCATCGAATCGCCTTTTCCAGGCTGGTATCGCGTACGATCACATTGGCTAGCGACGTGAACGGCGGATACGCCATCATCCGCCGGAAGTGCAATTCGCGCTCGAAGAACGCGGTGTAATCCTGCTTCACCGCGTCCTGAATCGCATAATGCTCGGGATAAAATGTCTGAATCAGCACCGCGCCCTTCAGCTCGCCGCGCCCCGCGCGCCCGGCAACTTGCGTCAGCAACTGAAAGGTGCGTTCCGCAGCGCGAAAGTCTGGCAGGCTCAACGAGGAATCGGCGCTGACGACACCCACCAGCGTCACGCGCTGAAAATCGTGTCCCTTCGCCAGCATTTGCGTGCCGACAAGGATATCCAGCGCCCCGCCCGCGAACGCGCCCAGTGTCTCCTGGTATTGCCGCTTCGTCCGTGCCGTATCCCGGTCCAGCCGCGCAATTCGTGCGCCGGGAAATTCCTTGCGAAGTCTCTCTTCCACATGCTCGGAGCCCTCTCCAAAGAAATAGACATATTTCGACTGGCACTTTGGACATTGCTTCGGTATTTGCTGGATCGAACCGCAGTAGTGACACTCCAGCCGGTTGCGGTGTTTGTGATGGGTCATCGATATGCTGCAGTTCACGCACTGCACGGACGAGCCACAACTCCGGCACAGCACTGACCACGAATACCCGCGCCGGTTGATCAGCACCAGCGCCTGCGTGCCATTGGCCAGGCACTCATGAATTCCGGCCTGCAGCGCCGCGGAAATCGGGCTCGCCTGATGCCTGTGCTGAAAATCTTCGCGCAGATCAACAACCTGCACGTTCGCCAGCGCACGGTCTTCCACGCGCGACGCCAGCGTCAGTAGCTCATATTTCCCGTTTCGCGCGTGGTGATACGTTTCCATCGAGGGTGTCGCTGAACCCAGCAGCGCCAGAGCGCCCTCCATCTTTGCTCGCACGATGGCGACGTCGCGGCCGTGATATCGAGGAGTCTCTTCCTGCTTGAAGCTATTTTCCTGTTCTTCATCGATGATGATCAGCCCAACGTTTTCCAGCGGCGCAAACACTGCCGACCGCGTCCCAACAACAACGCGCGCGTCGCCATTCCGGACGCGCCACCATTCGCGCGCTCGCTCGACATCGCTCAGCGCCGAGTGCAAGACAGCGACGCCCTCGAATCGCGCGCCAAACCACGACCGGCACTGCCGCCCGATCCACAGCGTCAACGCAATCTCTGGCACCAGCAGGAGTGCCGTTTTCCCGCGCGCCAGCGTCTCCTGCACGGCGCGCAAATACACTTCGGTCTTCCCGCTGCCCGTCACGCCATGGAGCAGCTGCACGCCGAATTCGCCCAACGCAAACCGCGCGCGTATGGCCTTCAAGACACTCTCCTGTTCCGCATTCAATTCATGCGGCGGAGGCGAGTACCCCACATCAAATGGATCCTCGGTCGGATCAATCGGCTCTTCCCAACTTTCCAGCAACCCGTCGCGCAGCATCCGCTCGACCACCGCCCTGGTCACTTGCGCCAGCTTCAAGAGTTGGGGCAGAGGCAGCGGCCCACGCTCCGTCTCGAGCAATTCCTGCACGCGGTCTTCTCTGCCCATCATCTGCGCACTCTGCCTGCCCTGAGCGTCGCCAACCGGCGTTTCGGCGTTATCTTTTTCCTGGCCTTCCTTCTCTGTCAGTTTTTCAGCCGCCGCCCGGCTACCCTTCCAAGCGATCACTCGCTGCGTTCTTGCCTTTCTTCCCTGCACGGTCTCCCGGAGTTCAATGAGCCCGCGGCGTCGCAGCCGCTGCAACCCGGAAGGGTCGGTGCCCCACCTTGCCGCCGGGCCCAGCGGCAAAGTTCCTTTCTTTTCCTTCAATTTTGAGAGAAACGCGGTCTCTTCGGGAGTGAGCCCAGGCGACAATTCACCCCCGCCCGAGCTGTCCACCGCTTCACGCCCCGCATCCGTCAAGATAATCTGGCGGTGTGATTTCAGCTCTGTTACCGGTGGCAGCATCGCGCGAAAGACTTCGCCGGTCGGTGCCAGGTAATACCCGGCGATCCAGTTCGACAGCTCGATCAGCTTCGGCGTCAGCGCGGGAACAAAATCCAATATACCGGTGAGCTCACGAATTTTTGTCCCATGCGGGGCGCTCTCCGCCATTTCCACAACGACGCCGACCATCGCTTTCTTCCGGAACGGCACGAGCACGCGGCTGCCTGGCTGCACGGTTCCTCGCAACGTCTCCGGAACCGCATACGTGAACGTCGTGCGCAGCGGCACGGGCAGTGCGACATTGCAGAAAGGAGGAGTCATCCCGCCGTGTAGTGTACCAGCACGGGGAAATGAGGCAGAAAGCGCGGAAAAGAGGATACAGGGTCAAACAAGAAATCTACCAGCTGAGGAGAAAAATTCCGGCGAAGATCGTGACGATCCCTGTCCATTGCCAGCGCGACACATGTTCCTTGAGGAAGATGGCCGCGAGGCCGACGGT
>Ga0209057_1004404_pt1 | contig 10061 bp, 11 predicted proteins | sample GraSoiAngelo_146_FD_185903 | JGI IMG/M metagenome (GOLD analysis project Ga0209057, IMG submission 185903) | Grasslands soil microbial communities from the Angelo Coastal Reserve, California, USA - 14_1009_05_30cm (SPAdes) (version 2) | ecosystem: Environmental > Terrestrial > Soil > Grasslands ... | reverse complement strand
TGACGCCAACGCCGGCTTGCCGGTCATTCGCCTACGCCGGGGATGTTGCCGCCGTGCGGCTTCTCGGGACGCAACTGGTCACGTTCGGATGATTTGGATGGCTGAGCAGTCGGATGAATTTATTTAAAAGATTGGGCGACCATGTAGGCGATGCTGGCGCTGGTGATGAGAAGGCCAAGCCCGAAGGCCACAAACGCGCTTATAGCGTAGAAAGTAACAACTGCGAATGATGAACGACTTTGCTCCGTCATAACTCCCCGTCTTTCATGCCCACATTCTTTCAGATTCTGCATTACTCAGAAGGTTGCACAAAACGCGTCGAGCTAAAGCAGCCCCCTCCCGGGACGGCCGCCGGCTGGCCCGGCAGCTCGTCCCTGCTGGCGGCTTGAAACAATTTAGTAGCGGCCGCGTGCAGACTCGTAGCCGGCGCGATAGCCGTTCGCGTATTGAGCCTTATAGGCGCTTTTATTGCCGTACGCGCTGCTATAGCCGTGGTCTTCATCGTCGTTGCGTCCACGCGGATTGGGGTTGTAGGGCTTTCCTTCGTTTATGTCCCTGCGCCCCACCGATGCACCATCCTGAAAGCCAATTTGGTAGGCGCGATTGCCCGACCAGGGTCCGCCATAACTGCCGCCGCTGTAGACGGCTGGGAAGTCATCGGAATCGCCGTCGCGGTCGCCCCAGGCGCGGCTCTCATTGTTGTAGCCTGCCCGGAATCCGGCGCGATACCCGTCGCGGTAGGCGTTCTGATACACCCAGATCGGACCCATCCTGTCCCTGTAGCCGCGGCTGGCTTGGCCCGCGTCGGGAACGCGGAAGTCCTCGGGATCGTTCTCTTGCCCTTCATGCCGGCCTTGCTTAACGCCATCGCGATAGCCATTTTGATATCCGGATTGCCGCGCCTGGGCGCCATTACCGTGTTGATAGTAATCGTCGTCATCATCCCACTGCGCGCGTGCCAGTCCGCCGAGCGCGAGTGTCATGACGGTCAAAAGCGCCGCGAGTTTGATTTGTCGCGTCATGATTTCGGTCACCTCCGATCCTCTGCTGATCTTCCGTTACTTCTTGGGATGCGCGAGAGACTTCGATTTGATGCTTTAGAAAATCTGTAATTTTGCGGAGCTTAAGCGAAGATTAAGCGCGCGAAAATCTGGTGCGCGGCGACGGTAAACTGCCGGCATCATGGCAATCATGGTGGAGAAGATTTCGGCGGTGACTTTTCGGGTCTCGAACATGAAAGCCTCCGTGCAGTTCTATCGGGATGTACTCGGCATGGAGCTTCTTTACGGCGGAGAAACTGCAGGGTTTTCTTCCCTGCGTGCGAAGGACGCGAACTCTGCCATTCTCAATCTGGAACAAGGTAAGCCGGTCGACGGCTGGGGCCGGCTCGTCTTCCATGTCGAAGACGTGGACGCGCTCTGGAGACGCTTCAACGAGCTGGGATTCAAGCCTGAAAAGCCGCAGAATGCTTCATGGGGCGAGCGGTATTTCCACATGCTCGACCCGGACGGACATGAGTTGTCGTTTGCGTGCCCGTTGCGGCCAGCGGCATGAACAATGGCGAACCGCAGAAAGCCACTCCTCGAGGACGAGCATAAGAAAAAGCCTTCGGCGAGCGTACCGAAGGCTTGGGGACGACTCATCCCGCGGAAATCACTTTTTCATCTCATCCTTCTTTGTGCTCTCTTTCATTTCGCCCTTTCCCATCTTGACAGACACGACGTGAATTTCGTTCTTGGCGGCATCCTCATGGGCTTTGAGCGTTACCTCATGCCCTTCATGGCCCTTCAGTGCCTCTGGGTTGCTCACCGTCCAGCTCTTGTTGTCTTTGTCGACGAACGTTTTTCCGTCAGCGCTAACTTTGCCGGAGAGGCTTACCGCTTTCGCCGACGCCTTCTCGGCTTTCATGGGTTCCTGCTTCATTTCTTCCGGCTTCGTGGCTTCCTGAGCAAGCGCGAGCAGGGACATCACGAGCGCGAGCGCGAAAGAAATCAACATTAGTTTTTTCATATTGGAACTCCTTTCGAATGGAGTACTGTGCGAAACGTTATTGATCTAGTCCTAGTCCTTCATTACGTTCCGCTCCGGCCATGAGTGGCGCAGAAGATCGTGGTTTCCGGGGATAGAACAAGTGTGCGCTCTTGTGACGCTTTGGGTCAAGCATAGTGCTAAAGCACATGCCATCTGCAATTGCCCGCGAAGTCCCGCAGTTCCCGCGCTATGATGGCTGCGCATTTCGCCACGCTGGAGAACCTTATGCTCGAGTTTGAATCTGTCCGGATGAAGGTTCCCCGAGGAGACCAACATCATTGTTGGCCAGACGCATTTCATCAAAACTGCGGAAGACATGTACGAGGCGGTGGTAAACACCGTGCCGCAGGCCAAGTTTGGGCTGGCGTTCAACGAGTCTTCCGGCCCGTGTCTAACCCGGGCAGAAGGCAACGATGACGAACTGCAGTTCAGGAGATGTGGGTCGCGGATTTTGCGTGCGGTGCAGGACGTGGAAACCCGTCTGATTAACACTACAATGGCCTCTGCTGCCATGAAGCTAACATGGGTGACCAAGGCCGTGGCTGTTCTGCTCTTGCTCACGCCCTTGGTATGCGGCCAGAACCCAGACGAACTATTGGTAGTTCGACTACCTGCAAAACATGGCTACATCAATCAGCCGGGGGCGACCCCAATACCATTCCCGACCGCACGAGATCAGACCGCTACCCCGGGCCGAGCTAGAAGGTGCGGGAGCATGGCCGCTGGCTGCGCTCTTCCTAGAGTGGCAAGCGTCGTGCTTGAGACGGAAAAAGCGCGCGGGAGCACGCCCAAACCACGCGTTGCCAATGAGCTGAAAAATCCTAGGGCAGGCGCGAGCCGGTAGTTCTTTAAGGAAACACTTCATCTAGAGTTTGGATCAGCCTGTGTGTGCTAGCCGGCTGCGGACGATTTCCGGGGCGCAGGCACAGCAGTGTGTGCATGCCAGCCGATCTCGCGGCATCAAGCTCTATGCTGACATCCGAAATTAAGACAATTTCAGACGGCATTAGCTGCAGAACACTGGCAATCTTTTGATAACTCCGCTTGTCGGTTTTACTGCCCACGGTCGTGTCGAAGTAGTGAGAGATATGCCGGCTCAAATCGCCGGCCGTGGTATGTGTGAACAGCAATTTCTGCGCCAGCACGCTGCCAGACGAAAAAATGCTGATCTTTTTTTCCTGTTTTTGCCATCGCTCCAGCGCTCGTGGAACGTCATCAAAAACCTGCCCGCGTAACTCGCCCCGCTTGTAACCCTCTTTCCAGATCCTGCCCTGGAGCGATTTCAGGGACGTAGATTTGCGATCACGGTCCATGAGCCACTCGATGTACTCAGCAACTGACGCCAATTCTTCCTCCGGCGTGTTATCACACAACCGAGGTGGGTTGAGACCTTGCTCTGTATCCGTTCTGTGTTCTTCGTGAAGCTCCGCGATGTCTGCACCCACTTCCGGAAATAAAAGATGCCGGCTAAGAAATTGCCGTAGATGCGAGCGGGCGTAGGGAAACAGGGCCCTGTAGACGAAATCGAGAGGTGTGGTAGTGCCTTCGATGTCCAACAGGGTGGCACAAGCCGACTGGTCGTGTAGTGTCACCTCAAGAATGGGCTGACCAGGACGGAAAATAAGACGGTCCCAGGCACACCGGCTGATAGTTGCGATCTACCCCGCTATCCGTGTAATGCGGTGTCCAGCCCGCGGGATCTTGAAACAGGCGAATCGCCCGAATCCTGCGATCCGCACACAAATCGAACCAGTGCCAGGTGCCGCGCGGAACCCGGATCAGGTCGCCCGCCTCCACTTCGATCGCGGTGAGAGGGCCGACCTGCGGCCGGATGTGAAAGAGTCCACGTCCATGAATGATGAACCGCACTTCGTCTTCATCGTGCCAGTGTTCGCGACTGAACTTGGCCAACATGGCTTCTAGGTTCGCGGTCTCGGGTTTGACATCAATCACATCGGCCGTGACATAACCCTGCCTTTTGAGCCTTTCGATTTCGGTGCTGTAAGCCGCGAGGACCTCTTCCGGTGCTGCATCCGGCTCGACAGCGTGCGCCGGTTCCCACCGTTCGTATTCGATTCCGATGCTCGCCAGGTGTGCAATAATGGCTTCGCGATCGTTCAAACTCCGATTTTCGTCCGGTATCCTGACGATTGCCATAATCTTTGTTTCCCTAGCATCCAAACCAGCTCAACTGGCCGACGTTGCCGAGGCGTGACGGGTTCGTCCGATCACCTCCAACAAAAACTCCAGAATCTCAAGGTGGCGCTTGGCTTGCGCCAGATCCTCACCCCAAGTGTAGAGCCCGTGGCGTCGCAGCAAGAATCCGTGCACATCGGGATGCTGATTCAGCGTCGTTTCAACCGCGCCAGCCAGCCTCGACATGTCCAGGTCGTTTTCAATGATGGGTAGCCACTCGCGATGAGTGTGCGAACTCACGCCCTGCAGTCCCTTTAGCATCTCGTAGCCTTCGATCCATATTCCGGCTTGCCCGGCGTGAAGATCAGAAATTATTGTGCTCCAGACGGAGTGGGTATGCAACACGGCACCGGCTTGGCATACACGGACCGCCAGTAGGTGCAGTGCTGTCTCAGCCGACGGCTGACCCGATCCTTCTGTCACGGTTCCATTAGCGTCCACCCGCACCAGTTGGTCCGGCGTGAGACTGCCCTTGTCCAATCCGGTGGACGTGATTGCCATACAGAACGGATCATGGCTCACCACAGCACTGAAGTTTCCGCTTGTCCCGAGTACCCAGCCCCGGGCGTAGAAGCCTCGTCCGAGCTCAACCAAGAGGGTTTCCTTTTCTGAAAACTTGCGGTTCATGCTTCCCACGGGTCACGTGTTGTTGCGACCTCGGCGACGCGGCAATCATTGTTCGATGCACGCGGATTCTAGACCCTTGGGCTGGCAGGTTCAACGTGGGTTCAGGTCACGAATTCTGCCGGATGAGGACGCAGATTCTTCCTGAGATGTGAGTCACGAATTCTGCAGGGTTCGGTGACCCAGATTTGGCTTACAATGCGCGCAAATGGGTATATTGCCCGCGTTTCTGCGTTCCGGCCATAAGGAGGCACGTTGCCATGTCAAAACCATCCTATCGTGCATTGCACGTGGCGTTGCGCATCTTCTCTGTGCTGCTCGCCATCGGCGCGTTGTTCATGATTTTCGGCACCCGGGGACTGGTCATCCGGGTCTTTCTACACCCTCCCGAGGCTGAGGTTTCGACCTTGCTCCTTTTCCTCTTGAAGAAAATGGGTGGGATTGTGCTCGTGGTTAGCGCAATGCTGTTTCTTGCCGCCCGCGATCCGGAGCGCAACGTCGCTGTCGTTAATGGATTGATTGTGGGTCTGGTCGTGCTCGCGGTAACGCCTCTGCTTTCGCTCTACACCGTGGACATCCAGCGGATCTACCCTACCCACCTCGTTTGGGGGCGTTCGTTGGCCAGGCTAGTATTCGCGGCGTTCTTCTTCTTTCTACGACCGCGAGGGGCGCAGTGGAGACCGGCGGGGCATTTCTGAAACATTATGAGTCGGTCACCTTTTGCCATGACTGACAACCGCAATTCTGAGGCAGCGTGGGCCTACCACGAAGCTACGAAACATTCCTACCTCAGCATTCGCACGAACCCACATCTCCTGGACTGGGCTAACCAGCCATTGCCGTTCAAAATTTATCCTACGCTGGAGCGGTTGCGTTTGCCCGGCGAGGTACGCCCCACCGGAATCGCCGCTTTGTCTGCGATCGCCGAGAGCGTTCCCGCCGACACAGTGGCGGTGCCCGACCTGAGGGGCGTGGCTCAACTGCTCTATCTCTCCGCCGGCATCACTCGGCACCGAAAGTATCCGGGCGGCGAGATTTACTTTCGCGCCGCGGCCTGCACCGGGGCGCTCTACGAAGTCGAGCTGTATCTGGTTTGCGGTGACCTCGCGAATCTCGAGGCCGGTCTCTATAACTTTGCTCCTGCGGAGTTCGGCCTACGCAGGCTGCGTGTCGGAGATTATCGCGCTGTGCTAGTTGAAGCGACCGCGGCTGAGCCCGCCATCGCTCACGCGCCGGTTGTTGTCGCCTGCACCTGCATCTACTGGCGCAATGCTTGGAAATATCAAGCGCGCACCTATCGCCATTTCGGTTGGGACAACGGCACGGTGCTGGCGAATCTTCTCGCGGTCGCGACGGCCTTGGGACTGCCTGCAAAGGTCGTATGCGGCTTCCAAGATGCGGAGGTCAATCGCCTGCTGGACGTTGATCCGCAACGCGAGGTGGCCTTTTCCCTCGTGGCCCTTGGCCACATCTCGGCTCTCCCGCCGCAACCGCCTAGTGAAATCTTCCCTCTCGGGCCAGAAACGGTCCCGCCCTCGCGGCGCGAGGTTGACTATCCGCTGATGCGCGAAATGCACGCCGCCTCTTTCTTGCATACGGCCGACGAGGTTCACAGGTGGCGCGGTGGTACGCCGCTGACCACGTTTCGGCCGCCTGCCGACGAGGTCATCGAGCTCCGGCCTCTCTCGGATGCCGAGATGCCTCACGACCCGATCGAGCAGGTCATCTTGCGACGGGGTTCTACCCGCAAGTTTGCCCGAGCGCCGATCAGTTTGGCGCAGCTCTCCACCATGCTCGACCGAGCCACCCCTGGGGTGCCCGCAGATTTCCTCGATCCGCCGGGAGCTCAGCTCAATCAGATATACCTGTTTGTCCACGCAGTGGAAGGTCTGGAATCTGGAGCCTACGTCTTCTATCGCGATCGCGGCGTGCTTGAGTCACTGAAGCTGGGAAACTTTCGCGCCCAGGCCGGTCACCTCGGATTGGACCAGGAGCTGGCCGCGGACGCCGCCGTGGACATATTTTTCTTGGCAGACTTGCGGCCTATTTTGCAGCGCTTCGGAAATCGTGGATACCGCGCGGTGCAGCTTGAAGCGGGCGTCATCGGCGGCAAGCTGTATCTCGGGGCCTATGCCCAGCACTTGGGCGCGACTGGCCTGACTTTTTATGACGACGAGGTGACCCGGTTCTTCTCGCCTCACGCGGCAGACAAGAGTGCCATTTTTTTCGTTGCTGTAGGAAGAAGTGTGAAGGCCAAAGGGTAGCGTCACGGATTCTGCGTCGTTAGGTCGCGAGTTTTTTCCGCAGAAATGCCGGATGTATGCGGCGGATCGCGGTAGACCGGACTTTTGGTCTGCGCCCGCACCGCCTTCACGCGCGGCGAGGATTGGCGCGCTACACGAACTTTCACGCGCGTCATGCGTAAACAGTGCGCCTAAAGAGGCTTCAGGTTTACGTCGAAAATGGTGGAGTGCTGATTCGCGGCGCCACACCCGATTGACCTCGGGGGCCGATATGTTGAGATTTGGTTGAGATCGCTGAGCTAGGCAGGGTCGTAAAGGCCGAAAAGTTGTTAGGCGCAGGAGAGGACAGGAACTTCTGCACGCGTTGGGGGAAGGCTCAGCACGCCAGACTTATCGCGAACTGGAGCTGGGGTTGGATTCGCGAATGCGCCTGAAGATCTCATCCGCACTCGGTATATCGGGAAGTGTTGCACTCACTCGTCTCCAATGTTCGCGGCCATCGGCATCGACGAGCAAGGTGGTGTCCAGAGCGATGTCTTCACCTTCTTTGCCAGCACGGGAATGGACCAAGCCATAAGTACGAATCACTTGAGCCGCCGGATCGCTCAGGATCGTGAACTGGCGGTCGACAACTTTCTCCCATACCAAACGGGCGTGCTCGCGATCATCCACGCTGATCGCCACAACCCGCGTATTCAATGAATCGAAGTTTTCTTTGTGCCGCGCGAACTCGCGCAGTTGACCCGTGCAGTAAGGTCACCAGTAGCCCCGGTAAAAAACAAGCAGCACGCGTTTGCCACGCAGCGAGGCGAGGCGAAACGGCCGCCCCTCCTGGTCCTTCAGGGTGAAATCTGGCGCAAGCTTACCTTGGGCCGAGGTTATTTGTGGTTTGGGCAGGACCTGTGCCGACGCCATATTTGCCAACAGCAGGAGAAGCCAGGTTGTAACCACTAGTAGTTGCGCCCGCACGGCATCCGATTGTACCGCAAGCCAGAAAAACACGATCCAATCCAGCCACATTCGTTGACTTGCCAACACAGCAGACCTAAGATTTGCCCGGTAGCTCCCGGAGCGAGCGCGATGCTTGGCTCGACTGTGTCCCACTACCGCGTTTTCGAAAAGCTCGGAGGCGGCGGCATGGGGATCGTTTACCGTGCCGAAGACCTTGTCCTGAAGCGACCGGTGGCCCTGAAGTTCCTGCCCCAAGATCTGACAAAAGATAAGCGCTCTCTCGAGCGGTTCTTGCGCGAAGCGCGTGCTGCTGCGGCGCTCAATCATCCGAATATCTGCACGGTGTATGAGATCGGTGAGCATGATGAGCAGCAGTTTATCGTGATGGAGTTGCTCGAAGGCAGGACTCTGAAGTATCACATTGGAAGCCGGCCATTGCCGAAGCAGGAGACCGTCGATTTGGCCATCCAGATAGTGGATGCCTTGGAAGCCGCGCACTCCAAGGGGATCATCCATCGCGACATCAAGCCGGCCAATATTTTTGTGAGCCCTCGCGGTCAGGCGAAGGTATTGGACTTCGGGTTGGCAAAACTGTTGGCGGCGGAAGCAACCTCCGATCCACTCGTAGAGGCGGCCCGGACGCTCAGCGGGAGCAACGACGAACTAACCGATTCCGGCAGTACGGTCGGAACGGTGGCATATATGTCGCCGGAGCAAGTACGGGGTCAGCAGTTGGATGCTCGTACCGATCTGTTTTCTTTTGGCACCGTGCTTTACGAGATGGCGACCGGTCAGCAGGCATTCACGGGACATACGGCTGCGCTAACCTATGACGCCATTCTGAATCGTCCGCCTATTGCTCCGGCCCGCATCAACCCCGAGATACCACCAAAGGTGCAGGAGATCATTGACAAAGCATTGGAGAAGGACCGCGACTTGCGGTATCAGAGTGCGAGCGAGTTTCGAGCCGATCTGAAGCGGCTGAGGCGAGACATGGATTCGGCCGCGATGCGCGTAGTTCTCGGATCGACAAGCGCGGCAACGCAGGCCCCGCGGTGGCGCGCTCTGTACCCGCTGGGTATTGCCGTCGGAATCGTGATCATCAGCCTGGCTGTAGTATTTGCAATCCGCGGGTGGCGCGGCTTACAGGCAAGCCCTGAGCAGGCCATGCCACGGCAACGTAGCGTTACCACGAATCCACCTGAGAATCCGGTCTACGCTGCAGCAATTTCTCCCGATGGCCGGTATGTGGCATACGCCGACTATACAGGTGTGTTCGTGCGATTGCTCGAGTCTGGCGAGACCCACTCACTTCCCCTACCGGAGGGATTCTGCTTCAAGTGAGCGAGCCTTTCCTGGTTCCGGGACGGAACCAATATAGCCGCAGTGGGACCGGGCGAGTCTGCCGAAACTACAGGTATTTGGGCCATCTCTATTCTGGGCGGAAGCCCGCGAAAGTTGCGCGACGATGCCGGACGGGCTTCGGTCTCACCGTCCGGTGCTCAGATAGCCTACATTGGCGGCAGGTCACAGTCTGAGATCTGGATCATGGGTGCCGACGGCGAGAATCCAAGGAAGCTGTTGCAAGCCGCGCCCGGCGATCGATTTCTGCAAGTCCAGTGGTCTCCCGCCGGAAACCGGATTGCCTATATCAAGCTGCACAACGATGACGAGAAATCACAAACTACGATTGAGACCGTGCCTGTCTCTGGTGGAGTTAGCGCAACCATCCTTGCTGGTCCATCCCTAGGCAGTTTTTGGTGGTCCTCGGACGACCGGATTATCTACTCGGCCGTAGAACCAGCACCCAACAGCAGCGACATGAATCTATCGCAGATTCAGGTGGATAGGACCGGACGGAAGGTGAGTGCATCGAAACGGATCACAACCTGGGCTGGCGTGTCCCTGCTCGATCTAAGCGCCAGCGCCGACGGCAAGCGTTTAATGGTTGTCAAAGCAGGTTTTCAACGTGATCTCTACGTAGCGGAAGTTAAGAAACATCAGATGATGGGCACG
>Ga0209057_1004397_pt1 | contig 10077 bp, 8 predicted proteins | sample GraSoiAngelo_146_FD_185903 | JGI IMG/M metagenome (GOLD analysis project Ga0209057, IMG submission 185903) | Grasslands soil microbial communities from the Angelo Coastal Reserve, California, USA - 14_1009_05_30cm (SPAdes) (version 2) | ecosystem: Environmental > Terrestrial > Soil > Grasslands ... | reverse complement strand
CGTGTGGTGTTCCGGACTTCCCACGGCTGCGCCACCGATGCGACGGCGAGGAGCCAGATGATCACCTGGTCCCAGTACGGCGCGACCTTCCACATCACGGCCCCAACCGGCTACGCCGATCTGAAGGACCTGGGCGCTTCCTAGTTCAAGCGCTCGACGATCATCGCCATTCCCTGACCGCCGCCGACGCACATCGTCTCCAGGCCAAAGGTCTTGTCCCTCTCCCGGAGGCCGTTGAGCAGCGTGCAGAGGATGCGGGCGCCGGTCATGCCGAAAGGATGGCCCAGCGCGATCGCCCCGCCGTGCGGGTTGAGCTTGTCGCCGAACGGGTCGACGCCGATGCCTCGCGCCGAGGGGATGACCTGGGCGGCGAACGCCTCGTTGATCTCGACGATGTCGATGTCGTCGATGCTCATCTTCGCGCGCTTGAGCGCCTGCCTGGACGCGTCGATCGGCCCGAGGCCCATGAACTCCGGCTCCAGGGCCGACAGCCCGGTGGCCACCACCCGCGCGATGGGTTTGATGCCGAGCTCCTTCGCGCGCCGGTCTGACATCACCACCACCGCGGCCGCGCCGTCGTTCAGCGGGCAGGCGTTGCCGGCTGTGACCGTGCCGTTCTCTCGGAATGCGGGCTGCAGCGTGGCCAGGACCTCCATGGTCGTCCCGGGCCGCGGGCCGTCGTCCTTGGTGAAGGTCTGGCCGTTGGGCAGGGGGACGGGGATGATCTCGCGGTCGAAGAAGCCGTCGTCTCGCGCCTTGACCGCGGCGGCCTGGCTCTTGACCGCGTAGCGGTCCTGCTCCTCGCGCGTGATCTTCTCCCGCGCAGCCACGTTCTCCGCCGTCTGGCCCATCGCGATGTAGATGTCGGGATACTCCTCGGTGTTGCCGGGGACGAGCTTCGGGTTGTAGGTGTCCGGAGCGTCGGGGTAGCCGCTGCCGTAGCGGGACACGCACTCGACGCCGACGGATAGAAATGCGTCGCCCTCGCCTGCCTCGATGGCGTGCGCAGCCATGCGCGTGGTCATCAGAGAGGACGAGCAGTAGCGGTTGACGGTGACTCCGGGCACGTCGAGACGGGCAAGGATCGACACCACGCGGCCGATGTTGTGGCCTTGCTCCCCTCCGGGCAGGCCGCAGCCGCAGATGAGGTCCTCGATCTGCGTCGGGTCGAGCTGCGGGACCTTGTCCAGGACCTTGGTCACGACATGTGCCGCCAGGTCGTCCGGCCGGACGTCGACGAGGGAGCCTTTGCGCGCGCGCCCGATCGGCGAGCGGCCATACGCGACGATCACTGCTTCGGTCATGGGACGGTTATACGCCGTTACTGATCTCGGACGGAGACGGAGACGATATAGGCGAAGACTCCGATGAACGCGAGCCCGGCGAGGGCGAACGCCAGCAGAAGGCTCAGGTTGGCCGAGCCCATGACCACGATCGCCAGGATCAACGCCGGCAGGTACAGGAAGCCGACGATGTCGAACATGCGCCGGTCGAGCCAGCGGTAGCGGCGGCCCTCGATGATCAGCTCCCGGGGCAGGCGCTCGTTGACGTCGAGCGGGTGAAAGATCGAGTACATGCTCCTCCGCTCGAGGCTCCGTAGGTCCCTTAGCTCCAGTCGCCGGCGCATGGCTGCTCTGGAAACAGTTTGCCACCGCGGCCGGCTCAGGAGCGAACCAGAAGCGCCTCCCGCGTGAAGAGCCTCAGGGCGGCGTAGAAGCACAGCGCACCCGTGACGAAGAGGCTGAGCGAGGTCACCGCCAGCGCCGCCGGCGCCACCGAGTTGTGGACGATGGCGTCCCTGAGCACGAGCACCGCGTTCAGGATCGGGATCAGGTAGTAGCCGAGGCTGGGGTTGAAGTCGGGGATGAACAGCACGAGCGAGGCGGGGAAGATCGTCACGAAGTACAGCGGCGTCGCGTAGGCCTGGCCCTGGCGAAAGTTCCTCGCCAGCGTGCCGAGCGTGATCGTGATCGACGCGAACGCGCCGGCGAGCAGGACCGCCAGCCACACCATCACGCTCGCGGCGAGCGGCGTGAGGACGATGTGGGTCGGCTGCCCCTGGGCGCCGAACTTGATCTGGCTGAGCGCGACGAGCATGGAGACGATCGCCACCATCGCGCCCGCAAGGCCGACGACGCTGACCGCGAGGATCTTCCCGACCAGCACCTGGCTGCGCGGGGCGGGCGTGAGCAGCAGGCTCTCCAGAGTCTTGCGCTCGCGCTCCCCCGCCGACGTGTCCAGCGCGGCGGACAGGCCTCCGGTGAGGGTCATCGTGATCAGCATGTAGGGCAGGAAGAAACTGAGGAACGCGTTCTGGGCGGCCTGCTCGGGCGAGGTCAGGGGGTGCTGCGTCACGGGCAGCGGGTTGAGGACCGATGGGTCGACTCCCCTCTCCTGCAGCGTCGCCGCGATCTTGGCCGCGTCGTACCGGCTCACCACGGTCTGGATCCGGATGTCGGTGATCTGCGCGCTCTGCCGGGTCGGGTCGTAGTACTCGTCGACGCCTCGAGGCGTGAAGACCAGGCCGACGTCGACCTGCGCCTTGGCCGCCTCCACCGGATCCGCCACCTGCTCGAGCTTCAGGCTGGTCGCGTTGAAGAGGATGTCCAGGCCCGCCGGCATCTCGCCCTTGTAACCGACGGTGTAGGTCTGCGTCGCCGAGCGCACCGTGACCTGGGAGATCACGTAAAGAACGATCGGTGTCGCCAGCGCGGCGAGACCGATGGCGATCATCGTCCGGCGGTCGCGCAGGATCTCGCGCAGCTCCTTGCGGAAGACGATCGCGACGGCCTTCACGACGCCTCAACCAGGGACAGGAACGCGTCCTCCAGGTCCTCGAACTTCCCGCGCACGTCGGCGGTCGGTCCGCTGCCCACGACGCGGCCCTCGTGGATGATCGTGACCCGGTCGCACAGCCGCTCCGCGTCGTGAAGGACGTGGGTCGAGAAGATGACGCACTTGCCGCGTGACTTCGACTCGACCATGAACTCTCGGATCTCGCGTGAGGCGAGCACGTCGAGGTTGGACGTCGGCTCGTCGAACATCAGCACCGGCGGGTCGTGGACGATGGCGCGCGCGATGGCGACCTTCTGCTTCTGACCCGAGGAAAGGCTCTCCGCCCGCTGCTTCGCGAACGAGCCCATGTCGAGCCGTTCGAGCACGCCGTCGACCTTGCGGTCGAGCTCACCGTCTAGGACTCCGCTCAACTCGGCGAAATACGCGATGTTCTCCCGCGCGGACAGGCGCGGGTAGATTCCGATCTCGGCGGTGACCACGCCGACACGGCGGCGGACCTCCGCCGGCGCCGTGCGGGTGTCGAAGCCGAGGACCTCGACCGACCCCGCGTCGGGGGCCAGGAGAGTGCAGATGATGCGCAGGGTCGTGGTCTTGCCCGCGCCGTTGGGACCGAGCAGGCCGAAGATCTCGCCGCGTCGGGCCTCGAAAGAGATACCGCGCAGCACCTTGTTCGGCCCGAGCGACTTCTCGAGCCGGTCGACCCTTACGGCCGATTCCATCACTTGTTCCTGGACGTTCGCCTCGTCGCCGTCGATCGCGGTTTGGCTGGGACCTTCGCCTTACCGGTCGCCTTGGGTTTGGTCGCGCGCTTCGCCGGTGCGGGTTTGGCGGGCGCGCGCTTGGGCTTTGCCTTCTCCTCCGCCGCGACCTCGGCCTTGGCCGGCTCAGGCTGCGACGCGGGTGCGGCCGCCGGCTCTGGCTCCGTCGACGCCACACCCACCGAGCTGGACAGTGTTCGATGGCACGTCTCGCAGCTGACAATGGTGCGCACCAGCGCGCCGAGGTGATGCTGTTCGCGGCGCAGGTTCCGGGTGCGGTTGCAGAAGTTGCAGAAACCGACCTCGGTGGTGACGTCGACGTGTCCGGGCCGCCTGTTCACGGCTGGCTAGGTTACCGGGTGGTGATAGACTGTCGCGAGCTCGCCTTTAAGTCCTGGCCAGAGAGCCAGGGAAGGAGATTCTTTTATGGCCGTCGCTTCGCGGCTGAGCCACGTGGTCGAAAGTCAGCAGTTCTCCCGTGCCCTTCTCGAGGAGCTGTTCACGCGCGCGGACGAGATCAAGCGCGAGCCTCATCGCTTCATCGGCCGCCTGGCCGGCCAGGTGATGGCAGCGCTGTTCTACGAGCCTTCGACGCGTACGCGGCTGTCGTTCGAGGCGGCGATGCTGCGCCTCGGCGGCCAGACGATGGGCACCGACAACGCGCGCGAGTTCTCCTCCGCCGCCAAAGGCGAGACGCTGGAGGACACGATCCGCATCGTCAGCGGGTACGCGGACGTGATCGTCCTGCGCCACAAGGAGGAGGGGGCCGCTAGGCGCGCCGCCGCCGTGAGCACGGTGCCGGTCATCAACGCCGGTGACGGTCCCGGCCAGCATCCGACGCAGGCTCTTCTCGACCTGTACACCGTTCGCGCCGAGCTCGGCAAGGTCGACGGCGTGCGGGTGGCCATGGTCGGCGATCTGGCTAACGGCCGGACCGTGCGCTCGCTGACCTACCTGCTGAGCAAGTTCAAGGACGTCAAGGTGTGGTTCGTCGCCCCGCCCGAGGTCGCGATGCGGGAAGACCTGAAGGCGCACCTCGACGAGCACCACGTGCCGTGGCTGGAGACGGAGGACCTCGCTGCGGTGCTTCCCGAGGTCGACGTGGTCTACATGACACGCATCCAGAAGGAGCGCTTCACCGACCTCGAGACGTACGACAAGGTGAGGGGCGTCTACCGGATTGACAAGGACGCGCTCGCGCGCATGCGCAAGTACGCGGTCTTGATGCACCCGCTCCCGCGCGTCGACGAGATCACGCCCGACGTCGACGACGACCCGCGGGCCGCGTACTTCCGGCAGGCGCGCAACGGACTCCAGGTCCGCATGGCCCTGCTGGAGAAGTTGCTTACGTGAGCGTCACCCTCAAGGCCACGGTCATGGACGCCGACCAGATCCGGCGCTCGCTCTCACGCATCGCCCACGAGATCGTCGAGCGCAACCGCGGCGTGGACGGCGTGGTGCTGGTGGGCATCGTCAGCAAGGGCGACGTGCTCGCGCGCCGGCTTGCGGCAACACTGAGCCAGCTCGAGGAGACCGAGGTGCGGTTCGGGAGACTCGACGTCACCAGCCACCGCGACGACCTTCACCTGCGGCCGCGCGAGGGCCGGAGGCCGGCCAGCGAGATCCCCGAGATCGACGGCAGGGTCGTCGTCCTCGTCGACGACGTCATCCATCACGGGCGCACGGCGCGCGCGGCCATGGACGCTCTCATGGACTTCGGCCGGCCGCGCGCCATCCAACTGGCCGTGCTCGTCGACCGCGGCCATCGCGAGCTCCCGATCCGTCCCGACTACGTCGGCAAGAACGTCCCGACCGCTGACTCGGAGCGCATCGAGGTGTTGGTGGCCGAGGAGGACGGTCTCGACCAGGCGGTCATCGTTGCCGGCTAAAGCACAAGCCGCGCTGGTGCTCGAGGACGGTCGCGCCTTCGTCGGGGCGCCGCTCGGCGCAGACGTGGTCGGCGAGGGCGAGGTCGTCTTCAACACCGCCATGACCGGCTACCAGGAGGTCCTCACGGACCCCTCCTACGCCGGCCAGATGGTGTGCATGACCTACCCGCTGCAGGGCAACTACGGTGTGCGTGATGCGGACGCCGAGTCCGCTCGGCCGTGGGCTCGCGCCCTGATCGTCCGTTGGGCCTGCCCGGCGCCCAGCCATCACTCGAGCGAGGCCTCGCTCGACGAGTACCTTCGCCGCTGGAACGTGCCCGCGATCGCCGAGATCGACACTCGGGCGCTGACGCGCCACATCCGCACACACGGCGCCCTTCGCGCGGTGCTGGTGCACGAGGCCGGGCCGATCGGGGCGGCCCGCCTGGCGGAGCTGACCGCTTCGGCCCGGCGTGTGACCCCGCTCGGCGAGCAGGACCTGGTGGCCGAGACCTCACGCACGCAGCGCGAGGAGTGGCTCGAGCCGCTGCCGCCGGAGCTCAGGACAGGGCCCCGCGCCGACGGCCGGGGACTCGTCATCGCGGTCGTCGACTACGGCGTGAAGGCCAACATCCTGCGCTCGCTCCGGGAGCGGGGGTGCCGGGTGGTCGTGCTTCCCCACACGGCCACTTGGGCGGACGTCCAGGCCGCGGGCGCGGACGGCCTGGTGCTCTCGAACGGGCCGGGTGACCCGGCCGTGCTCGAAGGGCCCGTCGAGCTGGCGCGCCGGGCGCTGGGCCAGATGCCTATGTTCGGCATCTGCCTCGGCCACCAGATCCTCGGCCGCGCGGCCGGCGCCACGACGTCGCGGCTGCCGTATGGACACCACGGGGCCAACCACCCGGTCAAGGACTTGGACACCGGCCGCGTGCACATCACCAGCCAGAACCACGAGTTCCAGGTCGACGCGGCGTCGATTCCGCACGGCGACTTCTACGTCTCGCAGCGCAACCTCAACGACGGCTCCGTCGAGGGTCTCGGCCACCGCGCGCTGCCGGCCTTCAGCGTCCAGTACCACCCCGAGGGCTGCCCCGGGCCGCAGGACAACCAGTACCTGTACGACCGGTTCCTGGACATGGTCCGGGAGCGCGCCCCGCTCGTCCGCGCGGTTTCGGGAATGAAAGATGTGCGGCGTCCGCGCAAGGTCCTCATCCTCGGCTCGGGGCCGATCGTGATCGGCCAGGCCGCCGAGTTCGACTACGCGGGGACGCAGGCGTGCAAGGCGCTGCGGGAGGAGGGGATCGAGACCGTCCTCGTCAACTCCAACCCGGCGACGATCATGACCGACGAGGAGGTGGCCGACCGCGTCTACCTCGAGCCGCTGACCGTCGAGGCTGTGGAGAAGGTCATCGAGCGCGAGCGGCCCGACGCGCTGCTGCCCACGCTTGGTGGCCAGACCGGCCTGAACCTAGCCACCGACCTGGCCAACGCCGGCGTGCTCGAGCGGCACAAGGTGCGTCTCCTGGGCGCCTCGATCGACACCATCCGCAGGGCCGAGGACCGCCAGGCCTTCAAGCAGACGCTCGAGGACATCGGCGAGCCCGTCCCGCTTTCACGCGTGTGCCAGTCGCTGGATGCCGTCAAGGAGTTCGCGGCCGAGGCGGGGCTGCCTCTCGTCATCAGGCCCGCCTACACGCTGGGCGGCACCGGCGGTGGATTCGTCACCACCGAGGCCGACCTCGAGCGCATCGCGGCGCGCGGGCTCGCGGCGTCGCCGATCCACCAGGTCCTGATCGAGCGCTCGCTGTGGGGTTGGAAGGAGATCGAGTACGAGGTCATGCGCGACGGCGCGGACACCTGCATCACGGTCTGCAACATGGAGAACCTGGACCCGATGGGGGTGCACACGGGCGACTCGATCGTCGTCGCGCCGGCGCAGACCCTCTCGGACCGCGACCACCAGATGCTCCGCTCGTCGGCCATCCGCATCATCCGCGCCCTGGGCATCGAGGGAGGGTGCAACGTCCAGTTCGCGCTCGATCCCCGGAGCTCGCAGTACTTCGTGATCGAGGTGAACCCGCGGGTCAGCCGCTCGTCCGCGCTGGCGTCGAAGGCGACCGGCTACCCGATCGCGCGCGTCGCAGCGAAGGTCGCGGTCGGCCGGCGCCTCGAGGAGATCCGCAACGAGATCACCGGCCGCACGTTCGCCGCCTTCGAGCCCGCCGTCGACTACTGCGTGGTCAAGATTCCGCGCTGGCCGTTCGACAAGTTCCCGGCCGGCGATCGTCGCCTGGGCACTCAGATGGCGTCCACCGGTGAGGTCATGGCCGTGGAGCGGACCTTCGAAGCCGCCCTGGTCAAGGCGATGCGCTCGCTGGAGCAGAAACCTCCGGCGACCTGGGAGATGTCCGCCGACACCATCGACGAGCCCAACGACCGGCGCCTGTTCGCGCTTCTCGATGCGCTCCGCCACGGCGCCGATGCGGGCTCGCTCGCCGATCGGAGCGGCATCGACCGCTGGTTTATCGACCGGCTGGCCAGCATCGCCCAGGTCGAGTCGGACGGCGACGTGCGGGAGCTGCGACGCGCGGGTTTCTCGGACGCGATGATCGCCGCGCTGCGGGGCGAGAGCGTCGAGCCGGCTCATCCCACCTACAAGCTGGTCGACACCTGCGCCGGAGAGTTCGAGGCCGCAACGCCTTACTACTACTCCTGCTGGGAGGAGGAGGACGAGGCTGTCCCGCCCGACGGCCACCTTCCCGTGAACGGTGAAGTCGCGATTCAACGCACCGTCGCGGTCATCGGTTCCGGACCGATCCGCATCGGCCAGGGGATCGAGTTCGACTACTGCTCCGTCCACGCAGCCTGGGCGCTCCGCGAGGCCGGCGTCCGCGCGGTGATGGTGAACTCCAACCCCGAGACCGTCTCCACGGACTTCGATACGTCTGACCGCCTCTACTTCGAGCCGCTCGACCTCGACGGGGCGCTGCACGTGGTGCGCGCGGAAGAGGCCAGCGGCGCGCTCGTCCAGTTCGGCGGCCAGACCGCGATCAACCTCGCCCAGCCGCTCGACGAGCACCAGGTCGCGATCCTGGGTTCGAGCGTGGAGGCGATCGACCTCGCCGAGGACCGGCGCGCCTTCGCGCGCTCCCTGGACGCGATCGGCATCCCGCAGCCGATGGGCGGCACGACCACGACCGTCGAGGAGGCCGAGGCCATCGCCGAGCGGTGCGGCTACCCGGTGCTCGTGCGTCCGTCCTACGTTCTCGGGGGCCGGGCCATGGAGATCGTGCGCAACCGCGAGGAGCTCCGCCGCTACATGGTGTCGGCGGTTGGCGCCATGCCGCGGGGCCAGGTCCTGGTCGACAAGTACCTCCAGGGCGTCGAGGTCGAGGTGGACGCGATCGCGGACGGCGACACCGTCGTGATCCCCGGCGTGATGCAGCACGTGGAGCGCGCCGGAGTGCATTCGGGTGATTCCTACGCGGTCTATCCCGCCCCAGGTCTCGAGCGCGGAGAGATCGACCTGATCGTCGACTACACGGTCCGGATCGCTCGGCACCTGCGCCTGCGCGGCCTGGTCAACGTCCAGTACGTCGTCCATCGCGGACGCGTCTATGTGCTCGAGGTCAACCCACGTGCGTCGCGGACCGTGCCCTTCCTCTCCAAGGTGACCGGAGTGCCGATGGTGCGGCTGGCGACAAACGTCATGCTCGGCCGCACGCTCGCCGACCTCGGCTGGTCGACGGGGCTGGTGCCGCGACAGGACCTGGTGGCGGTCAAGGCCCCGGTCTTCTCCATGAACAAGCTGGCCAAGGTCGACTCCTACCTCGGTCCGGAGATGAAGTCGACCGGCGAGGCGATCGGCATCGCGCGAACGCTCAACGAGGCGCTGCGCAAAGCCTTCCTCGCGTCGGGCATGCACCTGGAGCGCGGCTCCGCCGCCTTGCTGACCATCGCCGACGCGGACAAGCCCGAGCTCTTCCCGATCGCCTCCCGGCTGGTGCAGCTCGGCTGCAAGCTGGTGGCCACCGACGGCACCGCTCGCGCGCTGCGCGCGGCCGGCTTCTCGCCACGGGTGGTGGCCAAGATCGGCGAGGAGGGACCGACCGTCGTCGACGCCATCGTGGGAGGCGAGGTGCAGCTCGTGATCAACACGATGTCGAACATCTATGAGGACGCCGGCGACGGCAACCCCGTGATCAAGGACGGCTTCGAGATCAGGCGTGCCGCGGTCGAGCGGCGCATCCCGTGCCTGACGTCACTCGACACCGCGAGCGCGCTGCTCGAGTCCGCGGTCTACGCGCGCGAGCAGATGGAGGTCAGGACCATCGACGAGTGGCGGGGCGCCGTTGTTCCTCGTTGACGCGCCTGTGACCGGCCGGCGCCAGGTCGCCCGCGGGATGGTCGTCCTCGGCTTCTACGCGCCGGAGATCGCGACGTCGGTCCGGGCGGGCCAGTTCGTCAACATCGGGTGGACACCGGGCCCGCTGCTCCGCCGGCCGTTCTCGGTCTACCGGGCCGAGGACGAGCGCATCGAGGTGGTGCTCAAGGCGGTCGGCGTGGGTACCGAGCAGCTGCTGGCGATGGAGATCGGCGACCGGGTCAGCTGTCTCGGGCCGCTGGGTCGCGGGTTCGCGATGACGGGCTCCGGC
>Ga0209057_1004396_pt1 | contig 10081 bp, 8 predicted proteins | sample GraSoiAngelo_146_FD_185903 | JGI IMG/M metagenome (GOLD analysis project Ga0209057, IMG submission 185903) | Grasslands soil microbial communities from the Angelo Coastal Reserve, California, USA - 14_1009_05_30cm (SPAdes) (version 2) | ecosystem: Environmental > Terrestrial > Soil > Grasslands ... | reverse complement strand
CAGCTTCTCGTCGGAGCGATCCGCCGGCAGCGGATCGAAGCTCGAGCGCGCCGACACGTAGAGGTGATCGATCCGCGGGAGGAGATCGCCGACCTTAGTAGTAGCCAGGGTCTCGGTAGACACCGAAGACCTCCTTCAGGACCTGCACCTGCTCCCCCACGCTCGCCTGCGCCCGCGCGCACTCGAGGAACGCAGGCATCAGTTCCGCTTTTTTGCTCGTCTTCGCGGCGGTCGCGGACTCGCGCAGCCGGGCCATGGCCTCCCGCCACCGGCCGGCGTCGCGGGTCCTCCGCACATCCGCAAGACGCGCCACCTGCTTCCTCTCTACCTCTGGATCGATCCGAAGGATCGGGACCCTGGCCTCTTCTGTAGTCGCATATGCATTGATGCCGACGATGAGCTTCTCCTTGCGCTCGACCTGTTCCTGGAAGCGGAATGACGCTTCAGTGATCTCGCGCTGCGGGTAGCCGCGTTCGACGGCCTGGACCATCCCACCCATGGCCTCGATCTCGCGCAGGTACTTCTCGAAGCCCTCCTCCATGCGACGGGTGAGGTGCTCGAGGTAGTACGAGCCGCCGAGCGGATCGACCGTGTCGGCCGCGCCGGTCTCGTGGGCGATGATCTGCTGCGTCCGCAGCGCGAGCGTCACCGCCTCCTCCGTCGGCAGCGCGAACGTCTCGTCGAGCGAGTTCGTGTGCAGCGACTGCGTCCCGCCGAGCACCGCGGCGAGCGCCTGCAGCGCGACGCGCACGACGTTGTTGTACGGCTGCTGCGCGGTGAGCGAGACGCCCGCGGTCTGCGCATGGGTGCGCAGCTGCAGCGCACGCTCGTTCGTCGGGTGGTAGCGCTGCTCGATCTCGCGCGCCCAGATGCGCCGCGCGGCGCGGAACTTCGCGATCTCCTCGAAGAAGTCGTTGTGCACGTCGAAGAAGAACGACATGCGCGGCACGAAGTCGCTGGGGTCGAGCCCCGCCGCGACGCCCCACTTCACGTACTCGAGGCCGTCGATGAGCGTGAACGACAGCTCCTGCAGTGCCGTCGCGCCGGCCTCGCGCATGTGGTAGCCGGACACGCTGACGGCGTTCCACTTCGGCACCTCCCGCGCGCCGAAACGCAGCGAGTCGATGACGAGGTCCATCGCCGGACGCTCGGGGATGATCCACTCGCGCTGCGCGATGTACTCCTTGAGGCAGTCGTTCTGGATCGTCCCGCCGAGCGCGCTCAGCGGGTAGCCGCGCTTCTCCGCGGCGGCGAGGTACAGCGCCCAGACGATCGACGCAGGGCCGTTGATCGTCATCGACGTCGTGATCTCGTCGACCGGGATCCGATCGAACAGGATCTCCACGTCACGCAGCGTCGAGACCGCGACGCCTTCTCGTCCGACCTCGCCGCGCGAGAGCGGGTCGTCGGCATCGCGGCCCATGAGCGTCGGCATGTCGAACGCCGTCGAGAGGCCGGTCACGCCGTGCTGCATCAGGTAGTGGAAGCGCCGGTTCGTGTCCTCCGCCGACCCGAAGCCCGCGAACTGGCGCATCGTCCAGAGGCGCGTGCGGTACATCGACGGATGGATGCCGCGCGTGTACGGGAACTCACCCGGCGCGCCGAGATCGCGCTCCCCGTCGAAGCCTCCGAGATCCTCGCCGGTATAGAGCGGCTCGATCGGCTCGCCGGAGAGGGTCGTAAAGCGCGGCTTGCGTTCCGCGCGCTTCTTCACCGCGGGCCCGTAGACGGTCTCGAGCCATGCTGTCTTTTTGCTACTTATCTTTTCGATCGTCATGCAGCTGTGACCAAAGACCGCGCAATTACCATGCGTTGGATCTCACTCGTCCCTTCGTAGAGTGGCGTTGCGCGCGCGTCGCGCGCGTAGCGCTCGATGTCGTATTCGGACATGTAGCCGTAGCCGCCGAACAGCTGCAGTGCGCTGTACGTGACCCGCTGCGTCATCTCGCTCGCGTAGAGCTTGGCCATCGAGGCCTCGCGCGTGAACGGCTCGCCCAGATCGCGCAGGCGTGAGGCGCGGTGCGCGAGCAGCCGCGCGGCGTCGATCTCGGCGCGGGCCTGTGCGATGGCAAGACGGATGCCCTCGAACTCGAGGATCGAGCGTCCGAACTGCGAGCGTGCGCGTCCGTACGCTATCGCTCGCTCGAGCGCGGCGCGCGCGATGCCGATCGATTGCGCCGCGATACCGATGCGGCCGCCGTCGAGTCCCGCGAGCGCGAGCGCGAAGCCCTTGCCGACATCGCCGAGCACCGCTCCGGGCCCGACCCACGCATCTTCGAGCATGATGCCGCTCGTGTCGGACGCACGAAGACCCATCTTCGATTCGGTCTCGCCGATCGTGAGGCCCATCGTCTCGGCGGGCACGATGAACGCGGTGACGCCCGCGTGGGGGCGAGCGAGCTCAGGAGGTGAGACGCGCGCGAAGACGATGAAGAACGGGGCGTACCGCGCGCTCGTGATGAACTGCTTTCGCCCGTTGAGGCGCCAGCCATCGCCGTCGCGCATGGCGATCGCCTTCAGCGACGCCGCGTCGGAGCCCGCCGACGGCTCGGTGAGCGCGAACGCACCGAGACCGCTGCCGTCCACGAGGCGCGGCAGCCACTTCGCGCGCTGTTGATCGGTGCCGTCGCGGACGATCGAGCCGGCGACGATCCCGCTGTTGACCGACACGCCAACGGCGAGCGACGGCCATGCGGCGGCGAGCTCCTCGAGCACGAGCGCGAATGCGACCGTCGAGAGGCCCAGTCCACCGTCGCGCTCGGGGATCGTCATGCCGAGCACGCCGAGCGTGCCGAGCTCGCGGACGACGTCGAGCGGCAACGTCCCCTCACGCTCGCCGCGCGCGATCCGCCCGCCGAGGCCCTCGGCCCAGGCACGAACGGCGAGCGCAAGCTCGCGTTCTGTCTCGCTGGGCTCGAGTCTCATCTGCTCAATCTCTCGGCTCCGCCTCGAGACCGCTCAGGGCTGGTTGGTTCGCTCGTCGCAGCAAAGCTGCTCCTCGCTCATTCAATTTGTGCCCTTCACCTTCTTCACGGCCTCGGTGAATGCGGGTACGAACTCGAACAGGTCGCCGACCACACCGTAGTCCGCGATCTTGAAGATGTCGGCGTCGGGATCCTTGTTCACCGCGACGATGACCTTCGAGGACGTCATGCCCGCGAGGTGCTGGATCGCGCCGGAGATCCCGAGCGCGACATAGAGGTCGGGAGTCACCGTCTTCCCGGTCTGCCCGACCTGTTCCTCGTTCGGGCGCCATCCCGCGTCGGTGACCGCGCGCGACGCGCCGATCGCCGCGCCGAGCGCGTCCGCGAGCTCTTCGACGATCTTCCAGTTCTCCGGACCCTTGAGCCCGCGGCCGCCCGACACGATCGCGCGCGCCTCCGCGAGCGAGACGCGCTTGCCGCCGCTCGCCGTCGCCTCGAAGCGATCGAACGTGATGCGCGGGTCGTCCGCGGCGGGATCGATCTCGGTCACCTGCGGCGCGGCGGTGCCGGCGGGAAGCGTCCAGGCGCCAGGGCGGATCGAGATCACGGCCGGCGACGGGACCTTCACCGTCGCGCGGATCTTGCCCGCGTACATCGGACGCTTCGCTTCGAGCGCACCGCCCTTCGCCACGAGGTCCGTGCAATCCGCGGCATACGCGCGACCGAGCTTCGCCGCGACGCGTGCTCCAAGGTCGCGCCCACTCGGCGTCGCACCGACGAGGATGAGATCGGCGTCCTTCGCTTTCTCCGCGACGGCGCTGGACCACGCCATCGGCGAATAACGGTCGCCCTTGACTGCGATCACCTCGGTGTCGCCGAAGCTGCTCGCTTTCGCCGCGATCTCGAGCGACACGCGGCGCAGCGCGCCTCTAGTGCGCTCCGCGACGACGACGGTCTTCATAGGCTCATTCCATTCGCGGACCGGGACCTAAGTCGAATGTCGTTGCGTTCCACTTGGACTTTCACTACTCACAGCACCTTGGACTCGGTGTGGAGTAAGTTCGCGACCTGCTCGGCAACGGCCTTCGCGTCGCCGTCGAGCTTGAAGATCTTTCCGCCGCCACGCTGCGGCGGCAGCTCCATCGCGACGACCTCGATCTTCGGCGATGACGCGGTGACCCCGAGCGCGGCAAGGTCTTTCTCGGGGATCTCCTTCTTCTTCGCCTTCATGATCCCGGGCAGGCTCGGGTAGCGCGGCTCCTTGTCCGACTTGTGCACGAGACCGACGACGGGTGGCTTCGCCTTCCACACCTCGTGGCCGCCCTCGACCTCACGCCACAGCTCCCACGCGTCACCGCTCGACACCGCCTTCGTGAGCATCCCGACGTGCGGCCATCCGAGGAACTCCGCGACCGCGGGACCGACGAGACCCTGATCGTCGTCGGAGGCCTGCTTCCCGCAGAGCACGATGTCGGGCTTCATCTCCTTCGCGACCGCCGCGAGTGCCTTCGCGACATCGAGCGCGGGCAGATCTTCTGGAGCGTTCACGAGCGTCGCGTCGTCGCAGCCCATCGCGAGCGCCTGCCGGAGTGCATCGCGCCCTCGTGCGCTCCCGACGGTTACGACACTCACGACCGTCGTGGGGTCGGCGTCTTTGCGCTCGAGCGCGAGCTCGACGGCGTATTCGTCGTAGGGCGACATCGACCAGGTGATGCCCTCGGTCGCGACGGCTTTCCCGCCGGCGCCGACCTTCACCTTCACCGTCGAGTCGGGCACCTGCTTCAGACACACGAGGAACCGCATCAATTTGGCGCACTCCCCTGGGTGGTGTTCTGTTGCAGTCTGGCAGCGACGAGCTCCAGGACGTCGACCGGCTTCACCTGCTCCGCGATGCCCTTCGCCCCGACACCCTCCTCGAGCATGATCAAGCAGTAGGGGCAGCCGCTCGCGACCTTCGTCGCCTTCGTGTCCGCCATCACGAGCTGCTCGATACGCCGGTGATTCACGCGCTGACCGATCTTCTCTTCCATCCACATCCGGCCGCCGCCGGCACCGCAGCAGAATCCGCGCTCGCGGTGGTGCGGCGCGATCTCCTTGCGCACGACCCCCGGGATCGCGTCGAGCACGGCGCGCGGCTCGTCGTAGATGCCGTTGTGCCGGCCGAGGTAGCACGGGTCGTGATATGCGACCACGTCCGTCGTCGCTTCGCGCCCAGGGGCCCCCGCCCCTGCCTCCGACAGCGCGATGCGCTTCTCGGCGATGAGCCGGCGCACCAGCGGCAGCGCGTGAGTGACCTCGTAGTTGCCGCCGAGCTGCGGGTACTCGTTCGCGATGGTGTTGAAGCAGTGCGGGCACGAGGTGATGACCTTGCGCGTCCGCAGGGCATTCATCGTCTCGATGTTCTGCTGCGCCTGTAGCTGGTAGAGGTACTCGTTGCCGAGGCGCCGCGCCGGATCGCCGTTGCACGTCTCTGCCGCGCCGAGGATCGCGAACGAGACGCCAGCGCTTTTCAGGATCGTCGCGAGCGCGCGCGCGACGCGCTGATTGCGGCGGTCATACGACGCCGCGCAGCCCACGAAGTAGAGGTACTCGGCATCGGGCTTCTCGGCGATGGTCGGTATCTCGAGCCCTTGAGCCCAGTCGCCGCGCGCGTCGCGCGGCTCGCCCCACGGATTGCCGGCGCGCTCGATGTTCGTCATCGCGCGTTGCGATTCGGGCGGGGCCGCGCCTTCCATGAGCGTCAGGTGGCGGCGCATGTCGACGATCTTGTCGATGTGCTCGATCGTCACCGGGCACGCCTCGACGCACGCCGCGCAGGTCGTGCACGCCCAGAGCTCCTCGGGCTTGGTCTCGACCCAGTGCGAAGGCGGCGTCGCCGCGTCACCGTTCGCCTTCGTGCCATTCAACTTCGCGCCGAGCAGCTTCGGGCCCTCGCGCAGCAGCTGGTCGCGGATGTCGAGCACGATCTTCTGCGGATCGAGCGGCTTGCCGGTCGCGAGCGCCGGGCAGTTGTCGGAGCAGCGGCCGCACTCGGTGCAGGTGTAGCCGTCGAGCAGCTGCTTCCACGAGAAGTCGCGGATCGTCGCAGCCCCGAACGACTCCTGATTCTCGATGTCCTTGATGAGCGACAGCTGCCCGCGCGGCGTCTGCTTGCGGAACCCGACGTTGAAGAGCGTCGTGACGATGTGCAGGTGTTTCGTGCGCGGCAGGTAGACCGCGAACGCAAGGATCGTGAGGACGTGCGCCCACCACGCGCCGGCGAAGAGCGCGCCGCCGGTAGGGGTCGGGATAAGCGGCGCGAAGAGTCTCGCGAGCGGCGGCGGCGTGCCAAAGTGGCCGCCGAGCTCGTCGCGCCTCGAGGCGACGAACGCGCTCTCGAAGACGACGAGCGTGAGCATGAGGAAGCCGATGAGCCCGAGGATCACGTAGCCCTCTGGCATGCGGTGCATGCGGGCCGGGCGCAGCACGGCGCGTCGTAACACGGCGACGGCGACCGACGCGAGCACCGCGACCGCGAAGAAGTCGAGCATCCATGCGTACCAGACCGTGTCGGTGAACGGCATCTGCCAGCCGACGATGCCGCGTAGCAGCAGATCCGCGCTGCCCCAGGTGATCACGAGGAAGCCCCAGAAGATCAGGGCGTGCCCGATACCGCGGATCCAGTACGGCCGCTTGATGAGCTTGCGCTGTCCGAGATACACAACGAGCTCGTCCCGGAGTCGCCGCCACGGGTGATCGAGACGCGACTCGTCCTTGCCGAGTCGCAGCAGTCGGTACAGGTGCCACACGCGATAGCCGAACGCAGCGGCCGCGATGAGCGTCACCGCCAGAAGCACGAACGACCAGATGCCCTGCGTCGGTGGCGTCACTGCTTCAGAACTTCCTCGGCGATGACGAGCTTCATGATCTCGCTCGTGCCCTCGTAGATCTCGGTGATCTTCGCGTCGCGGTAGTGGCGCTCCGCTGGGAAGTCCGTGAGGTAACCGTAGCCGCCGAAGATCTGCACGCACTCGCGCCCGGCCTTCACCGCGACGTCGCTCGCGAAGAGCTTCGCTTCAGCCGCCTCGAGGATGAAGGGCTCGCGGCGGTCCTTGAGCGTCGCCGCCTTCCAAGTGAGCAGGCGCGCGGCGTCGATCTCCGTCGCCATGTCCGCGAGCTTCCACTGGATCGCCTGGAACTCGGAGATCTTCTTACCGAACGCCTCGCGCTCCTTCGCGTACGCGAGCGCGTCCTCGAGGCACGCCCGCGCGATGCCGACAGCCTGTGCGGCGATCCCGACGCGTCCGCCATCGAGTGTGCTCAGCGCGATCTTGAAGCCCTCGCCGACCGAGCCGATGAGATTCGCATCGGGAACGCGGCACTCCTGGAAGACGAGCTGCGCGGTGTCCGACCCGCGGATGCCGAGCTTCTTCTCGAGCTTCCCGACACTGAATCCCTTCGTGCCCTTCTCGACGACAAACGCGGCGATGCCCTTGTGCTTCAATGACGCGTCCGTTTGGGCGAAGACGATCGCGACGTCGGCGATCGCACCGTTGGTGATGAAGTTCTTCGTCCCATTCAGCAGCCACGCGTCGCCGTCGCGCCGCGCGCTCGTCCGCATCGCCGCGGCGTCACTCCCCGACGCTGGTTCGGAGAGCGCGAAACAACCGATCGACTCGCCACGAGCGAGCGGCGGCAGCCACTTCTCCTTCTGCGCGTCGCTCCCCCAGCGCAGGATCGGCTCGATCGCGAGGCTCACGTGCGTGCAGAGCACGACGCCCGTCGACGCGCATGCGCGGTTGATCTCCTCGACCACGAGCACATAGGTCAGCGAGTCGAGCCCGCTCCCCCCGTACTGCTCGGGGACGTCGATCCCCATGAAGCCGAGACGGGCCATCTCGTCGATGAGCTCGCGCGGGATCTTCTTCTGCTCGTCGATCTCGGCAGCCCTCGGCAGCACCTTCTCGCGCGAGAAGTCGCGGGCTGTGCGCTGCACGAGCTCCTGCTCGGCGGTGAGAGAGAGGTCGAAGCCCGCCGCCGTCTCAGTGGTCGTGGTCGTGGCCATGGCCTTCCTCCAGCGTGTAGACGCCGACGTAACGTCCATCGGGGTCGCGCGCGAAGAAGAAGTCGCCGAAGAATTCGGACGCGAGCGCACCGGCGCGCCTCGCGCGATCGAAAGCCGCGCGCACGTCGGGTACCCCGAACCACACGACGAAGCCAGGCTGCCGGCGGATCTCCTCCGGTGTTTGGCGATGGTTCGGGTCGTGCACGACGACCTTCGCGTTCGCGGCGTCGAGCCACACCTCTTCGCCGCCGGTCTCGCCGCCAAGCCCGATGACCTCGCTGTAGAACTGCGCGACCGCCTTCGTGAGCGGACTGAACATCATCACCGGGCCGACCTGCGGCCCATGTCCGTGCTCCTCGCTCACGCCGTCGCCTTCTCGGGCGCCTTCTCCGGCACCGTCGCCGTCGCGTAGTCGTACACGCCGCGACCGGACTTCCGCCCGAGCCGGCCCGCCGAAACCAGGTCGCGCAGGTTCGGCGCGGGCGCGTACTTCTTGTCACCGAGACCGCGCTCGAGGACCTCCATCACCGCGACGCACACGTCGAGGCCGATGAGGTCGGCGAGCCGCAGCGGTCCGATCGGGTGGTTCATCCCGAGCGTCATCACCGTGTCGATGTCCGCAGCGCTCCCGACCTTCTCGTCGAGCGCGAGGAACGCTTCGTTGATCATCGGCATCAGCACGCGGTTCGCGATGAAGCCGGGACGGTCCGCGGACACGACCGGCGTCTTTCCCAGCGCGCGAGCGAGGTCGACGATCGTCCGCAGCGTCTCGTCCGAGGTGCGTGGACCGCGAACGACCTCGACGAGCTGCATGATCGGGACGGGGTTCATGAAGTGCATCCCCGCGACCCTGTCCGGCCGTCCCGTCCGCGAGGCGAGGCCATCGATGGGGATGGACGAGGTGTTCGACGCCAGAATCACGTCCTTCGCGGTCACGCGATCGAGATCTGCGAACAGCTGCCCCTTCACCTTCGGATCCTCGAACGCGGCCTCGACGACGAGCTCGGCGTCTTTGAGCACGCTCACGTCGGTCGCCGTGCGGATCCGCGACGCGATCTCGCGCGCGGGCGCGCCGAGCTTCCGCTTCTCCTCGAGCTTCGCGAGCGACGCGTCGATAGACTTCATCCCACGCTCGAGCTGCGCGGCGCCGACGTCGACCATCGTCACGTCGTGCCCGGCCATCGCGAAGGTCTGCGCGATGCCCGCGCCCATCGTCCCCGCGCCGACGACGCCGACCCTCACGCCATCTCCACCGCGAGCGCGACGGCCTCGCCACCGCCGAGACAGAGGCTCGCGACGCCGCGCCGCTTGCCCCTCGCTCTAAGCGCGTAGAGGAGCGTGACGAGGAGACGCGTGCCGGACGCGCCGATGGGATGGCCGAGCGCGACCGCACCGCCGTTCACGTTGAACTTGGCCTCAGGGATATCGAGCTCGCGGCGCACGCACTCGATGCCACTGAACGCCTCGTTCACCTCAAAGAGATCGACATCGCCGACAGACCAGCCCGCTTTCTCGAGGCAGCGCGCGATCGCGCCACGCGGCGCGGAGAGGAACAGTTCGGGCTCGTGCGCGTACTGGCCCTGCGCGATGACGCGCGCCATCGGCTTCACGCGCAGCTCACGTGCGCGATCCGCGGACGCGACGACGACCGCGGCCCCGCCGTCGTTGAGCTTCGAGGCGTTGCCGGCGGTGATCGTGCCGCCCTCCTTGAACGCCGGCTTCAGCTTCGCGAGGCCCTCGAGCGTCGTCTCGCGCGGCGTCTCGTCCTTGTCGACCACGGTGACCGCGCCCTTGCGCCCCGGCACCTCGACGCGGACGAGCTCGGCGTCGAACGCGCCGTTCTTCTGCGCGGCGAGTGCCTTCTTGTAGGACGCCGCCGCGAAGCGGTCCTGCTCCTCGCGCGAGAGCCCGCACTGCTGCGCGACGAGCTCGCCGCCAAGACCCATGTGCCCGTGGCCATATGCGTCCATCAGGCCGTCGGTGAGATTCGCGTCCTCGAGGTGGTGTTCACCGAGCGAGAGGCCAATGCGGAGGCCGCGCATGAGGTACGGCGCGTTCGACATGCTCTCCATGCCGCCGGCGACGATGACGCTGGCTTCGCCCGCTTTGATCT
>Ga0209057_1004393_pt1 | contig 10091 bp, 8 predicted proteins | sample GraSoiAngelo_146_FD_185903 | JGI IMG/M metagenome (GOLD analysis project Ga0209057, IMG submission 185903) | Grasslands soil microbial communities from the Angelo Coastal Reserve, California, USA - 14_1009_05_30cm (SPAdes) (version 2) | ecosystem: Environmental > Terrestrial > Soil > Grasslands ... | reverse complement strand
GACCTACAGACTGCCAGTCTGTCGCGCTCCCAAACTGCGCCACGGGCCCACGCCGCGCCAAGTTGCGAGCTAAGAATACCGCTCCAGCTACCATCTCCCGTTGGCTCCCAGCACCACATGCAAACGCGCGATATCACGACCAAAGAACTGCACGGCGGCGCATATCTCGCGCTGCCCGACGCCTCGGGCCCGCATCCCGCCGTCGTCGTGGTTCATGAGGCGAGCGGCCTCGACGCTCACATCAAGAGAATCACCGGACGATTTGCCGATGCCGGTTATGCGGCGCTCGCGGTCGACCTCTTCACCGGCCGGAACCGCGCGATCTGTATGGCGCGCTACATGGCCGGCATGCTGATGGGCTCGGTCAACCGCTACGGCATCGATGACCTGAAGAGCGCCTTGACGTTTCTGGCCAAGCTTCCCGCGGTCGACGCGCAGCGCATGGGGGCGATTGGTTTTTGCATGGGCGGAGGGTTCACGATCGCGTGGGCCTGCACCGACTCACGCCTCAAGGCGATCGCTCCTTTCTACGGCGTCAATCCTCGGCCGCTCGAGGTCGTGAAACGACTGTGCCCGGTGGTGGGCTCCTATCCTGAAAACGATTTCACCGCACGGGCAGGGCGCGCGATCGACCAGGCCTTGACCCGCGAGCAGATCACGCACGACATCAAGATCTATCCCAACACCCGACACTCGTTCTTCAACGACACCAGCAGCTCATATGACCAACAAGCCGCCGATGATTCCTGGCATCGAGTGATGGAGTTTTTCGGCGAGCAGCTCGGAAAGCGATGAACGTTCTAGTCACCGGCGGCACAGGCACGCTGGGTCGCGATGTCGTGATGCTGTTGCGTCAATCGGGACATCGCGCTCGCATCCTGAGCCGCAACCCTCGCGGTCACGTCGATGCCGTGCAAGGCGACCTGAAAACCGGCGCTGGTCTCTCGAAGGCGCTGGCCGGGATGGATGCCATCGTCCACGCGGCGTCCGCCACTCGCGAGCCGATGGCTCTCCGAGCGACCGACGTCCGTGGAACCAGGCGGTTGCTGGAGCTCGCGCGCGACGCCAACATCGGTCACTTCGTCTACATCTCGCTCGTGGGCATCGAAGGCGTCGCGTATCCGTATTACCGAATCAAGATCGCCGCCGAAACCTTGGTTCGCGAGGGCAAGGTGCCGTGGTCGATCCTTCGCGCGACGCAGTTCCACAGCTTCATGGAGTCCACGCTTCGTGCGTTTGCGCGATTGCCGGGGATGCTCGCCATCCCGTTCGGCTGGCAGTTCCAGCCGGTTGAATCCAGAGAGGTTGCCCGACGCGTCGTCGATGTCGTGCTCGACAAGCCTGCCGGCATGCTGCCCGATTTCGGCGGCCCGCAGGTCCGCGACTTCAAGAGCATCGGCGAGTCGTGGCTCGCGGCACGCAAAGAAAGGCGCCGGCTCATGAACCTGTGGCTTCCTTTCAAGGCGAGCCGGCAGGTTGCCGAAGGCCGTCTCACATGTCCTGAGCACAAGGACGGGCTGGTCACGTTCGATCAATATCTGGCGGAGAAATACGCGCTTTGATGACACGACTTGTGGATCGATTCGGCCGGACGGGGTTTGCGGCGCTGACCAGCCTGACGTGGGCGCTGCCGATGGCAGCGTGGGCCGGGTCCTCCGATCTCTCGCCAATCGACAAGACCGCGTATCCGTGGATCGCGCTCACGATCGGCATCGCGATGCTGGTGCTGTGGCTGGTCCTGCTGAGCCGGCTCGGCAGGGTGCCGGTCTCCGCGCGTCAACGGCGCTTCGACCTGAAACAGATGTCGCGAGGGGAACGGCGCTGGGCGCTCGCGCTGGCTGCGTTTGCCACCGGCTTGATCGCGTGGCTGAACGGAGCCGCGACCGTGGACTGGGCGCCGCTGGCGGCCGCAATCGCGGCCGGCAAGGTCGGACCCGCGTTGCTGGCGATCTCTCTGGCGGTGTTCCTCATCGCGATGCTGGCCGGCGTGGTGCTCAGCTGGCGCCGGGCGACCGCGGCCTATCGAGAGCGGCTCGCGTCCTTTATCTAATGTGAGCTAGACGGTCTCGGCTTTCCGCGCCAGGTTGGCGAGCAGGGTCCCAAACTCTTTCGAGACCTGCGGGCCGAGCATCCCGCCCATGACGGGTCCGAGCGGACCGCCGACTTCCACGGTCTGGCTGATCTTCGTTTTCGCGCCCGCCGGCTCGATTCGGCAGTGGAAGCGGAACTTCGTTCCGGGCGCGACGCTGGTCACCAGGGCGAAGCCGCGGCCCGGCTGCACGTCGACCAGCTGCATGCTGTGGTGCTGGCCCGCTTTGGTGTTCATCACTCCGGTCGACCCGGAGACGAAGCCGCCCTGCCAGTCCATCGTCGAAACATTGGGATTCCATTCCCCCCAGGTGGACATGTCGGACCAGATCTGCCAGACCCTGTCGGGTGATGCCGTGGTCTCCACCGAGGTGCCGTATTCGCGCGCCATTCCCCTCCCTCCCTCAGCTCTCGGCGAGCTTGAGCGTGCTCGTAGCCGAGACCTCGGCGACCCTTTCCTTCGTCAGGTTGAGAAGGACGATGACCCCGATCAGAAGCGCGGTGCCAACCAGCTGGACGCCGTAGATCGGTTGGTTGAAGCCCCAGGGTGGAGGGGCGGAGGCGATGAACGTCGCCGCGACCGGGTAGGCCATCTCCGCGATCGTGGCCAGCGACGCGGGCGTCCGGGAAAGAGCGCGGTAGTAGAGGAGAAGGGCCAGCAAGCCGGGAACCAGCGCGATGGCGAGCAGGTTGGGAAAGAAATCGCTGAACTGGTAGTGGGAGAAGGCCCCCGTCCCGTACTGGACCAGCACGATCGTCACCAGCAGCGGGAGCGCGAGTGTGAAGCGGAGCGAGGTCATGCTCCAGAAGCTGATCGAGCCGAGAGCGAAGCGGCCCAGCACCGTTCCGCTCGCCCACAGCAAAGCGGCCCCGAGCGCTAGCAATCCGACCTCGACGCGTCCCTGCTGCAGCGCCGAAACCGGGGCTGTCGGGTCCTGGGCGAACACGACGAGATACACGCCGACCATGGCGACGACCACCGCCGGCCAGAACCATGGGCGCCTGCGCTCGCCGAGGACGATCCAGGCGAGCACGATCGCGATCAGCGGTTGGGTCTGCTGGAGCACGAACGTCTCCGCGAAGACTTTGTACGTCGCTGCTTGCTGAAATGACGCCGTGAACAGGATGGTGGCCAGGGACTGCGCGCCGGCGGCGATGATCACGACCGCCAGCCATCCCTTCCAACCGAGATTCCGCAGCTCGTGGAAGCTGCGGATCAGCACAGGCAGCAGGAACAGCGTGATTATCCCGTCCTCGGCGACGACGATCTGGGTCGGTGTCAGGTGACTGATGAGCTGGTTGCGGAAGTAGGCGTCCGACGCCCAAAGGGTCGCCGCCACCGCCACCAGCACGACCGAAAACCGGTCGACGCTTATGCCGCCGCTCGAACCGCTGGACCGTGCCATCGCCCTCCATTCAACGCCATTTCGTGCGAGGGCTTCCACCGTGGACCGAAACAGGCATACCTCTGGTGGGATCCCTCCCTTCGATTGCCGGATCCCTCCCCCGCCGGCCTGCCGGCCCCAGCGTACCGGGAGGCGTCAACCCCGCCTGTTAAGAGACCGCCGCCTCGACGTCGTCCCCCGCTACCCCCGCCTCGAGCTCAACCTCCGGGTTCTGCACGACGTAGACCTCTTCCTGCCGGTCGTGTCCCTCGAGCCGCCGCTTGCCGACCGACACGAGCTGGATATCGGAGCGCAGGATGTCGGCCACGATCGAATACGTCGTCTCCGAGACGAGGATCTGGTTGCCCACCGCGCGCCGCCGCAGCTTGGCGCACCGGTTCACGGCCGGCGAGCGATAGTCCCGATCCTGGGCGTCTGCCTCACCGGTGAGGACCGCCATCCGCACGGAGAGCGCAATCCGGTCGGGCCACGGCTCCGACTGGATAGCTCGCTGCGCCTCCACCGCCGCGACCACCGCGTCGGTCGCGCGTGGGAACACCGCGAAGAACGAATCGCCCTCGCCGCGCTCCTTCAGCACGATCCCCGCATTGGCCTCGATCGCCGACGTCAGGAGCTGGTCGTGCCGCCGCATCGTCTGATACATCGACCCGCGGCTGGCAAGCCACAGCGGCGTCGACTCCACGACGTCGGTCATCAGAAAGGTGACGATGCCATCCGGCAGCGCCGCGCCCTCCTCCACCTTGAACGCGGTGCCGGCTGTGCCAGGCGACGTTGTGGTCGTGCCTTCACCCGCCGCGCGCGGCAGGAGCGAGTTCTGCACGACCAGAAAGTCATCGATCGTGTGGACGCGCCGGAAAAAGTGCACGTTGTACGAAGGGAGGAACGTCCACTCCGCGTAGTCGGGCGCGAACTCGCCCTCGCGACACACATCCGGGGTCGTGGCCACCAGGCGGCCGAGCTTGGTCAGGGCCAGAGCATCGATGTCAAGAGAGGCGGCGACCGACCCGCTGGCGACCCAAACGTCTTCCTGGTCGGCGGCGACCGCCAGCTGAACCAGCCCCAAAAAGTTCTCGAGGTCGGGCTGGGGTTCGACATAGCGTTGCAGCTGCTCGATCGAGAGATGCAGCTCGGCCTCGTCGCCGCCTGAACCGTTAGAGCCGTTCGAAGAGCTGGCCTCAGTCTTCGGTTCCAGCAAGGACGAGACTGTCTCGAACGAGTCCGCGACTGCAAACTCCCGCGTCGCAAGCCGGTAAACGTCGCCGACGGTTGCCCACTGGCCTGCGCTCACGAAGTGATTCGCCGCCGCGTGCTCGAAAAGCCATGACGCGTCACCAAGAAGAAGGTCGAGGTTCAAGGCGACCTGCAGGAAGCCGACCGCGGTCCGGTACAGCTCAGTGACAAAGTCAAGCGGCTCGATCTCAGCGACCCGGATCTCCCGATCCAACCCGGCATCTGGGTTCGCGCGCGACGAGCCGTCCACGTAAGCAAACAGCTCGACGACCACGACATCGCCATGGTTCCTGAGCCGGATCCGCGACTGCGAGACCCTCGGACCCGGTCCGCCGATCTCCGGCGAATCGACGACATGCACGTGTCCGCCCGGTCCCCAGGAGCGCTGGATCGGTGCCCGAAGCGACGAGATCAGGCCATACAGACGCTGCAGGAAGACGAGCGCCTCGCGGCCGCGGCCGACGTCGTATGTGTCCTGACGCACTGCGCGCAGGTCGTCTTCCCACGCTGCAATAAGCGCCCCGCGCAGACCGACGACGCCTGGCTGCATGCCCTCCTTTCCCCAGGTCGGCCCCGATTCCCCCGGCGGGCCTTCCTGAGCACGAAAGGTTAGACCGTTCGGCGACTGCGGAGCGCCTCTTACGTGCGGCAAGGCATACTGATTTTCGAGATCGAGTTCAGTTCGAGGAGGCGTGATGAGCGAAGCGACGTCGGGCCATGCCATTGAGACCCTGCAGGTCGAAGACCGCCGCTACCCGCCAAGCCCCGCATTCAGCCAGCAGGCCAACGCCAAGCCGGAGATCTACGCCAAGAGCTTCGACGACTTCTGGTCCGAAGAGTCGAAGCGAATCACCTTCTTTGAGCCCTGGAAGCAGCTCTATGAGTGGAAGCCGCCGTACGCGAAGTGGTACATCGGGGGTCAGCTCAACGTTTGCTACAACTGCGTCGATCGCCACGTCGAATCCGGCCTGGGCGACAAGGTTGCGTACTTCTGGGAAGGCGAGCCGGAGGATGACCGCCGCGAGATCACGTTCGGACAGCTGCAGAAAGAGGTCGTTCGTTTCGCCAACGGCCTGAAGAAGCTCGGCGTGAAGAAGGGCACGCACGTCGGCATCTACATGGGCATGATCCCCGACCTCCCCGTCGCCATGCTCGCGTGCACGCGCATCGGCGCGCCCTTCACCGTCGTGTTCGGCGGTTTCAGCGGCGAGTCGCTGTCGGGCCGCATGAACGATATGGAATGCGAGCTGCTCATCACGCAAGACGAAGGCTGGCGTCGCGGCAACAAGGTGCCGCTGAAGGCCAACGCGGATGCGGCTCTCGACGCATCGCCGTCCGTCAAACGATGCGTCGTGGTCAAGCGCACCGGCGGCGACGTCCACATGCAGCCCGGAAGGGATGTCTGGGCGCACGACGTGCTGAAGGACATGAGCGACGATCCCCAGACGAGTCCATGCGAGCCGATGGACTCGGAAGACCTGCTCTACCTTCTATATACGAGCGGCACGACCGCCAAGCCCAAGGGCATCATCCATACCACCGCCGGTTACCTGGTCGGCGTGGCCACCACGCACCACTACATCTTCGACGTCAAACCGAAGTCCGTGTACTGGTGCGCGGCCGACATCGGCTGGGTCACCGGCCACAGCTACATCGTCTTCGGACCGCTCGCCAACGCGACGACCGGGATCATCTACGAAGGGACGCCCGACCATCCCGACAAGGACCGCTGGTGGAAGATCGTCGAGCGCTACAAGCCCGACATCCTGTACACGGCGCCGACCACAATCCGGACCCACATGAAGTGGGGACCCGAGCACGCGCAGAAGCATGACTTGAGCTCGCTGCGCGTCCTGGGCACCGTCGGCGAGCCCATCAACCCCGAGGCGTGGGTCTGGTATCGCGAGCACATCGGCGGCAACAGGACACCGGTGGTCGACACGTGGTGGCAGACCGAGACCGGGATGATCCTCATCACTCCGCTGCCCGGCATCACGACGCTGAAGCCCGGCTCGGCGACCAAGCCCTTTCCCACGGTCGACGCAGCCGTGTACAACGAGCAGGGCAAGGAGGTTCCGCCGGGTGGTGGCGGCTACCTCGTCATCCGCAAGCCGTGGCCGGCGATGCTGCGCGGCATCTACGGCGACCCCGACCGATACCTCGAGACGTACTGGAGCCGCTGGAAGGACATTTACTTCGTCGGCGACGGCGCACGGATCGACGAGGACGGTGACTTCTGGCTCCTCGGCCGCGTCGACGACGTGATGAACGTGTCGGGACATCGCATCTCGACGATCGAGGTGGAGAGCGCCCTCGTCAGCCACCCGGCCGTCGCGGAGGCCGCGGTCGCCGGCCGCAACGATCCGCAAACGGGCCACGCGACCACGTCGGCAAGGTCATCGGCAAGTTCGCCGCACCGGCCAACATCGTGTTCACGCCCGAGCTGCCGAAGACGCGTTCGGGCAAGATCATGCGTCGCCTGCTGCGCGACGTGTCCGAGAACCGCCCGCTGGGCGACACCACCACGCTGGCCGACCCGGCGGTCGTCGACGAGATCGCCCGGCGCGGGCGGGAGGAAGCCTCCAAAGAGGAGGCTTAGAAGCCGGGCCCAAACCGTCGGCCGCACGCTCGGTCGTTGCGCCCTTCGCGCGCGTTGACGCGACTCGCAACGGGTGATAGGTTCGCGCCACACCAAAGCGAGATTCGGCCAGCGATTTAGGAGGGGAAGCGTTGGATACCGCAAATGAAGCTGACGTCCGCGACCTGGAGAAATTCGGCTACAAGCAGGAGCTCCGCCGGGCGCTGGGCGTCTATTCGAGCTTTGCCGTCGCCTTTTCCTACATATCTCCGTCGACCGGCATCTTCACGCTGTTCATCCTCGGCCTGGCTTTGGCCGGTCCGTTCTTCTGGTGGAGCTGGCCCATCGTCGTCATCGGCCAGCTGATCATCGCGCTCAACTTCGCCGAGGTCAGCTCGCACTTCCCGGTCGCTGGCTCCGTGTATCAATGGACGAAGTACCTGTCCAACCGGACCTACTCGTGGTTCACGGGCTGGATCTACCTGTTCGCCGGCGTGCTCACCGTGGCGGCGGTGGTGGCAACCGTCCCGCTCGTCCTCATCCCGCTGCTCAACAACCTGGGCATGAACCTCGGCACCGACCCCGCCACCAACCGCAACGTCGCGGCCCTCGTCCTCTTGAGCACGACCTTGCTGAGCATCTTCGGCGTGAGGCTGGTCGCGATCATCAACAACACCGGCGTCGTTTTCGAGATTGTGGGCATGGTCGTATTCGCCCTCGTCCTCGTCCTCTTCTATCACCACCAGTCGGTCTCGGTGTTCACCGACACCAGCTACCTCGGGACGAGCAACCAGACCGGTACCTTCCTCGCAGCCATGTTCATGTCGCTGTTCGTGATTTACGGCTTCGACACGGCGAGCACGTTGGCGGAGGAGACGAAGAATCCTCGGCGAGAGGCCCCTCGAGCGGTTATCGCAGCCGTCATTGGCGCTGCGATCATTGGAGCGATCTTCCTGTTCGCGGTCGTGATTGCCATCCCTGGCGATATGAGCAAATTCGTTACTGACACCGGTGCCGGCAAATATCCGTTCCCGCTGGTCACCATCATCGAATCGAACTTCCCCGGATGGGCGGCGAACCTGTACCTGTTCGTGGTGTTCGCGGCAATCTACGTCTGCTGCCTGGCCATTCAGACATCGACCATCCGGCTTGCATTCGGCATGGCGCGCGACGGCAAGCTGCCTCTCTCCAAGACGCTCAGCGCCGTCAACCCGGCGCTGCACACGCCAATTGGCGCCTGCATCGCGATCGGAGTGCTGGCCGGCCTGCCGCTGATCTACTACGCGGGCGCCGGCACGATCGCGATCGGCGCGACCGGAATGATCTACCTGTCCTACATCCTCGGTAACACCGCGATTCTCCTCGCACGGTTGCGAGGTTGGCCGAAAGAAGATGCGCCCTTCAAGCTCGGCCAATGGGGATTGATCGTGAACATCCTGGGCCTCGTCTGGGGAGTTGCGATGGAGATCAACTTCCTGTGGCCGCGCAACGCCTCTGTCGGCGGCCAGAACCCACCGTTGAGCGCTTTGCCCAATATCACGATCGGATCGCCGCTTGGCGACATCCCGGTATTCGAGTTCACACTCGGCCTGATCCTGCTCGTCGGCGTGATTTACTGGGCGATTGCACAGCGAAAGGCGCCTGACACGACCGTCGCCCCCGCCGGAGCACGCGCCTAGGAGAGTTTGAGGCAGCACGCTCGCGCCGTCGTCATCGGTGGTGGTGTCGGCGGCGCGTCCATCCTATATTGGCTCGCGCGCCTTGGCTGGACCGACACGGTACTGGTCGAACGCGCGCGTGTAACCAGCGGCTCGACGTTCCACTCCGCGGGTCTGGTCGGCCAGCTGCGCGGGTCACTCAGCCTGACCCGGATGATGATGAACTCGGTCCACCTCTATCGAAATCTGAAGGAAGAGGTCGGCCTGGAGACGGGTTGGCACGAGGTCGGCTCGCTTCGCCTCGCGTCGAGCCAGGAGCGCATGGAGGAGCTCACGCGCCAGGCCGCGTGGGCCAAGACTTTCGGCTTGCCACTGGAGCTGATTTCGGGCGATGAGGCGCACGGCATGTTCCCGCCGATGTCGACCGAGGGCGTCCTGGGCGCCGCCTACCTCCCGACCGACGGCTATATCGATCCGAGCCAGCTCACCTTCGCCCTGGTCGAAGGCGCCCGCCGTCGCGGTGCGGAGATCTGCGAAGACACCCGCGTCACGGGCATCGAGGTGCGGGAGGGCCGCGTGCACCGGGTCATCACAGACAAGGGAGGCATCGAGACCGACCTGGTCGTCAATGCCGGCGGGATGTTCGCGCCGGAGATCGGCCGCATGGCCGGGGTCAACGTCCCGCTCATCCCGTTCGCCCACGAATACCTGATCACGAGGCCGGCGGGTCTCCCGCTCGATATGCCGACCATGCGCGACCCTTCGCTGCTGGTGTACTACCGGCCCGAATCAGGCGGCCTCATCATGGGCGGCTACGAACGCGAGCCCGCGCCATGGGGTCTCGACGGCATCCCGAGCGACTTCAACGGCCGGCTCCTCGAGCCCGACTGGGACCGCTTCGAGCCGCTGATGACAAACGCCGTCGTCCGGACGCCCTCATTAAAGGACGCGGAGGTGGTCCGGCTCGTCAACGGTCCCGAAGCGTTCACCCCCGATGGCGAGTTCATCCTCGGCCCGAGCGAGGTCCGCGGCTTCTGGGTCGCGGCCGGCTTTTGCGCTCACGGCCTTGCCGGAGCGGGCGGCATGGGCCGCCTCGTCGCGGAATGGATCATCGACGGGCAGCCTGGGCTG
>Ga0209057_1004388_pt1 | contig 10098 bp, 8 predicted proteins | sample GraSoiAngelo_146_FD_185903 | JGI IMG/M metagenome (GOLD analysis project Ga0209057, IMG submission 185903) | Grasslands soil microbial communities from the Angelo Coastal Reserve, California, USA - 14_1009_05_30cm (SPAdes) (version 2) | ecosystem: Environmental > Terrestrial > Soil > Grasslands ... | reverse complement strand
AAGAATGTCACGGCTTGGGAATATCCAAATCTTTGCAGATCTTTTGCGCGAGAAATTCGATAATCTCGCGATGTCGCGGAATGGCTGAGGATTTCTGCGCGCGACGGTTGACATAGATAGTGTGATTGGCGCCTTCTCGCAGGAATTCACAACCGTGCTTCTCAAGGTGGCGGAGCAATTCACGACGCTTCATGCGGTCGTGAGCGCGAGCGGTTCACGCACGACTTCCGCTCCACGCAACGACTCTTCCGCCAATTCGCGGTTCGCCTGCAAAACCATCGCGACCGCTTCCTTCAAATTTGCACGCGCCTCTTCCAGCGTTGCGCCTTGCGTGTTTGCGCCGGGCAACTCTTCGACAAATGCGGCGTAGCCCTCGGGGAATTTCCGGAACACGGCGGTCAGCTTGATTTCCATGTCGATCTTGTAGCACCAAACACACGCGTCGGACGGCTACACCTTCGAGTATACCTCTGCTCCTGCTTCCGCGAATTCTTTCGACTTCTGTTCCATTCCAGCTTTCAAAGCTTCGACCTCAGAAAGTTTCTGCTGCGCGGCAAACTTTCTGACATCTTCAGTTATTTTCATCGAACAAAAGTGAGGGCCACACATCGAGCAGAAATGTGCTGATTTCGCTCCTTCCATTGGAAGGGTCTCATCATGAAAAGCAAGCGCGGTTTCGGGATCGAGTGAGAGATTGAATTGGTCTTGCCAACGGAATTCGAAGCGCGCCTTACTTATAGCGTTGTCGCGGTATTGCGCACCGGGATGGCCTTTGGCCAAATCGGCGGCGTGCGCGGCAATCTTATAGGCAATCACTCCGTCTTTAACGTCTTTCTTATTCGGTAAACCGAGATGTTCCTTCGGCGTGACGTAGCAAAGCATGGCGCACCCGTACCAGCCGATCATCGCCGCGCCGATCGCGCTGGTGATGTGATCGTAGCCGGGCGCGATGTCGGTGGTGAGCGGGCCCAGGGTGTAGAACGGCGCTTCGTCGCACCACTCGAGCTGTTTCTCCATGTTCTCTTTGATCATGTGCATCGGAATGTGGCCCGGCCCTTCGTTCATGACTTGCACATGCTGTTTCCAGGCGCGCTGGGTCAGTTCGCCTTGTGTGTAAAGCTCGGCGAACTGCGCTTCGTCGTTCGCGTCGGCGATCGAGCCCGGCCGCAGGCCGTCACCGATGGAAAAGCTGACGTCGTAGGCGGCCATGATCTCGCAGATCTCATCCCAATATGTGTAGAGGAAACTTTCCTGATGATGCGCGAGACACCACTTGGCCATGATGCTTCCGCCACGCGAGACGATGCCGGTCGCGCGCCGCGCCGTCATCGGGATGTAACGCAGGAGCACGCCGGCATGGACGGTAAAGTAATCGACCCCCTGCTCTGCCTGTTCAATGAGTGTGTCGCGATAAATTTCCCAAGTCAGTTCTTCCGCGCGTCCCCCAACCTTCTCCAGCGCTTGATAAATCGGTACCGTGCCAATCGGCACTGGCGAATTGCGAATGATCCATTCGCGGGTGGCGTGAATGTTTTTACCGGTGGAAAGATCCATCACCGTGTCGGCGCCCCATTTTGTCGCCCAACGCATCTTCTCGACTTCTTCCTCGATCGACGACGCCACGGCGCTGTTGCCAATATTGGCGTTGATCTTTACCAGGAAATTGCGCCCGATAATCATCGGCTCGCTTTCGGGGTGATTGATGTTCGCCGGGATGATCGCGCGACCACGCGCAACTTCGTCGCGGACGAATTCGGGCGTGATCTCGCGCGGGATATGCGCGCCGAAAGATTCGCCGACGTGTTGTTGGCGAAGATCGTTTCTGTTGTAGCCGTGATCGTTGATCGCGGCGCCGGGATCATCGATCCCGGCTACAGCGCGACCGTTTTCGCGGATGGCGATGAACTCCATCTCCGGAGTGATGATTCCCTGGCGTGCGTACCAAAGCTGAGTGATGGGATGATTTTCCGATGCGCGCAAGGGCTTGCGATTGTGAAGCGTTGAGAGTTGAAAGTTGAGAGTTGAGAGTTTGTCTCCATTCCGACTCGCCGCGTGCTTGTCGGAAAGGTATCCGTCATCAATCGGCCTAACGACTCGCCCTTCGATCTCTTCAACATCGGTGCGGGCGCGAATCCATTTCGCGCGCAATTGCGGCAGACCGGTTGTCACATCGACATCTGCATCAGTATCGCCCCACGGACCGCTCGTATCATAAACCCGCACCGGTTCATTGGCTTCAATTTCGCCGTTCATCGATTTCGTCGGCGCGAGCGAAATTTCGCGGAACGGAATACGAAGATCGGCATGCAATTTTCCAGGCACGTAAACCTTGCGCGAGTTCGGAAAGTTGTAGCCGCGGTCGCCGACCGCGGTTGCTGCCGATCCATTTGAACCGGGGTCAGCGGTGCGAGGCGCCCTGCCATCTCCGGCTACAGCCGAGCCGTCATGTTGTTTGCTCATAAAAGAAAAAAGCCATGAGCGGAAAATCGCATGGCTGAGATGCCCGTCCGGCTCGGACCTTCCTTCGGCGGCATTACCCGCATCAGGTTCAAGGGGTTCGATCGGCATATTTCTCCTCGATCATCTCAGCCACGCGGCTCCCCCGCACTAATTTCTCGGTCAGACTAAGACCCGCAAGCGCGAAGTCAATAAGGTGGATCGAGTAATGCCTTGCTCGATGTTAATTCTACGCGCCCGCAGCGCCATTCGCGGCATCGCCCGACAGAGCGGTCGATCCACCAAAGATTGTCGATCTTGCAAATTGGAGCGCCGGACGCCCGAGAACTGCAAGTGAGCGTTGCTTCAGGGAACAATAACCGCCGATTCAAGCGAAGCTGGTAGTTGAGGAGGCTGTTGTTGTGGCACCGGCAACGGCGTTTCCGCTGGTGTTGGTGATTGCGAAAGAGCTACGGAGTCGCCAAGCAAGTCTAACAAACTTGAATCCGCTTCTGGCGCAACGAATTCGACCGGCGGCGATTTGTTTTCCCGGCGATAATCGGCCACGAGCATCGGAGGCTGCTTTTTCACTCCCAAAGCCACATAATTTTCAACCCCAGCGCCGATCGCCTGGGCAAGTTTTACGCGCCAGTCTTTTTTCGCAATCAATTGGCTTTCGCCGCGTTCGGTCAGAAAACCGCCTTCGACAAGCACAGCCGGCACTCTCGTTAAACGCAGAACAGCAAAACGTGCTCGTTTGATGCCACGGTCGAACTCGGGGATATGCCCGAGCATGGAATGATAGATGCAGGCCGAGAGCGCCATGCTTTGCGCGTCGACGGCGCTGCCGGGTTGGGTGCTGAGAGAACTCGGAGCTACCGCGCCGTCGGATGTGGAAGGCGCTCCGAGCGGCGTAAACGAAAAAATTTCGAACCCTGTGGCATTCGGATCATCATTCGTCGCGTTGAAATGAATGCTGACGAAAATGGAATTCCGCGCGGCATTGGCGATTTGCGCACGAACTTCGAGTGGGACAAAGTAATCGCCTTCGCGAGTCATAATCACGCGGAGCCCTTTTGCTTGTAAGAGTGGCCGCAGCGTCCTGGCCACGTCTAGGGCGAAGTCCTTTTCAGAGCCATAGCGGCTGAGCGCACCTTTGTCGTGACCTCCGTGGCCAGGATCGAGAACAACAGTTTCAACTTTTCCGGCGTTTGGAACGCGTTGCGGGCGAAGCAGTGGCTCGATCGTTTTCGCCAGGTCCGTTCGCGAAACCAAAAATCTCCCATCGTTCTCAATGATCGGGAAGCACAGCCAACTACGCGCGCCGTTAATCATGACTTCACGGCTGCCTCGGACAAATTCGAGCGGACTACTCACTGTCTCGAGTTGCGTCTTCCCGCCAACAGGCACGACTTCGGCGGCCAAGCCATAAAACTTCGAGATGTTATCGACGCTTAGATAATCATGACCACTGACTTTGATGATCTGCCAATCATCAGCGGCAAGTGCGGTTGTTTGTGTTATTGCGATGGCACTGACCAGGAACGCGATCGCGAACCATCGTTTCACTGGGAGGACCATGGTTGCGCTATCCTATCAGAAATCGACTCGATCTCAATGCGCTGCTCGCTAATTCTCGCCTCTCCCCTCCAAGGGGAGAGGATTAAGGTGAGGGGTTTCGAACCTTCGGCGCGGATTTTGCCTACGAAAAGATCCTCACCCTCCCCCCTCTCCTTACAAAGGCGAGGCGACCCGGCCGTGCCGCCATCATTTCTGCTGAACCATTCGAACTAGCAATTGACTTGCTGATTTTTCGCGTTAAACACCGGAAATGTTTTTGTCTTGCCGACGTATTCCCTCCTGTTGGATCACCTCGCTCCTGCTTGGTTTAACGCTTCTGTTTGCATTCCCTGTTCGCGCGGCTCAAAGGTTTCCGAAATGTTGTGTCTGGCGCGTGACCAACGCCAAGGCGCCGTTTTATCTCGTCGGCTCCATCCACGCGCTTAGCCGCAAAGATTATCCGCTCCCCCGTGCATATGAGCTGGCCCTGAAAGATGCCAGACGTTTGCTTTTCGAATTCGATCCAAACCGCGGCCTGGAATTCGAAAAGAAACTCGCCGCGGCGGGCAAGTATCCACCCGGGCAAAATATCCGCTCGAAGATTGACCCCAAACTTTTGGCTTGGCTCCGAGAGAATATTTCGGCGGTCAACGTCGAACATAATCGGCCGAAGAAATCTCCGGATAGGGTTGCAGATTTCGATTCCGGCGCCGGTTACAAGCCGTGGTGGATCGCCCAGCATCTCGTCGACCCGAGAAATTCCAGCAATATGTCGACTTCGCATGGCTTGGACAATTACCTGGTGTCGCGTGCCAGGAAGATGGGAAAAGAGATAGGCGGCCTCGAGTCAGTTGACGAGCATGTAGCGGTCCTAGGCGGATTGTCAGACCGTGATAGCGAAATCCTTCTGCGTGGCGCCGTGGGGCGTTCCGAACCTGGTCAGGCCGAAATCGATCGGATGCGCAAAGCGTGGCGAAATGGAAACACCGCTGCGCTCTGGGCCGGAGACGCACGCTCGCGGAAAGAGGCTCCGTGGATTGCGGCACGTTTGGTTGACGACCGAAATGTCAAATGGATCCCGCGGATCGAAGCGGAATTAAAAAGCGGCAAACCGACTGCAATCGTCGCCGGTGCCCTGCATTTTTCTGGTCCGAATAGCGTGATTGCGTTGCTGCAAGCGCGCGGCTACAAAGTCGAGCAGTTGTAGCTCGGAAAGGTCGACATTTTCCTCACCGCCGTCCAATTGGACAAGAGCGGAGCCTTCTAGTTTCTTCTCTGATGATTAAGTCAACTTTGCTCATTGTCGCCTGTCTCTTTTGCACAGTGGGCTTGCATGCTCAATCGGCACCCAAGATCGAGGAAAACCCGCCGCCGCTCGATCCCAAAGACATGGATACGTCCGTCAAACCGCAAGACGACTTTTTTATGTACGCCAATGGCGGTTGGATCAAAAACACGGAGATACCGCCGGAATATTCGCGCTGGGGCAGTTTTAATCAGCTCGTCGAGCATAACAATGACGCCCTGCACGAGATCGCGGAAAAAGCCGCGAGTAGTCATGTCGATCCAAAGACCGCTTCTGATGTTCAGAAAGTCGGTGACTATTATGCCAGTGGCATGGATGAGAAAACGATCGATGCCGCGCGGATCAAGCCGATCCAGGATGAGTTCAAACGGATCGACGCAATAAAGGATCGCAATGATCTGCTTAAAGAAATCGCGCATCTGCACACAATCGGTGTTGACGCGTTTTTTGGATTTGGTTCGGGCCAAGATGCCAAGGACAGTACGCGCGAAATTTCGCAAGCCGTTCAGGGCGGCCTCGGTATGCCCGATCGCGATTATTACACGAAGACGGATGACGCTTCGAAAAAGTTACGCGACCAATATCTCGATCATGTTTCCAAAATGCTGACGCTGCTCGGCCAGCCCAAGGACAAAGCTGCCGATAACGCGAAAAAGATCATGGCGCTCGAAACCTCGCTCGCCCAAGCCTCGCGCACACGCGTCGAACTCCGCGATCCCCAAAAAAACTACAACAAGATGACCCAGAAGGATTTCCAGGCTCTGACGCCCGACTGGAATTGGGCGGATTATTTCAAAGGCATCAATCTGGTTGAGCCGGGCGACATCAACGTGCAACAACCGGAATTCTTCAAAGCGGCCAACGCCGCTTTCACGGCCAAACCACTCGACGATTGGAAAACGTATCTGCGCTGGCATCTCATCAACGCCGCCGCGGCCGAACTTTCCAATGATTTCGTAAACGAGGATTTCAATTTTAAGGACGGCGTCCTTCGTGGCACAAAACAAATCAAGCCGCGCTGGAAACGTGTAGTCATTTCGACTGATGGAGCCATCGGCGAGGCGCTCGGGAAACTTTATGTCGCCGATTATTTCCCGCCGGAAGCGAAAGCGCGCGCGCTGGAATTAGTGAATAATCTGAAAGCAGCGCTCAGCGATCGGATCAAGACTCTTGACTGGATGGACGAGCCAACCAAGCAGGAAGCGCTCAAAAAACTCGCTGCCATGAACGTAAAGATCGGTTATCCCGACAAATGGCGCGATTATTCACTGCTCAAGATCGACCGGGGACCCTACGTTCTCAATGCGATCCGGGCCGAGAACTTTGAAGTTAATCGCCAACTCAAGAAAATCGGCAAGCCAGTGGATCGCACCGAATGGGGCATGACACCGCCGACGGTAAATGCCTATTACAACCCGAACATGAATGAGATTGTTTTCCCGGCTGGAATTTTGCAGCCGCCTTTCTTCTACGCCAATGCCGACGACGCAATCAATTACGGCGGCATCGGCGCGGTGATCGGACATGAAATGACCCATGGCTTCGATGATCAAGGCCGGCAATTCGACGCCGTCGGGAATCTTCGCGACTGGTGGTCTCCCGAATCGGCAGCAAAATTCAAAGAGCGTTCAAAAGCCGTGGTGCAGCAGTATTCCGAATACGAGCCGCTGCCGGGCTTGCACGTCAACGGTGAACTAACTCAAGGGGAAAATATTGCGGACATTGGCGGGGTGAAGCTGGCTTATGCCGCCCTCCAAAAAGCGCTCGCCGGAAAACCGCAGGAAAAAATCGATGGTCTCACGCCGGAGCAGCGTTTCTTTTTGTCCTTTGCCACAATTTGGAAATCCAAACAGCGCGACGAAGACCTGAAGTTGCGGTTGAACACCGATCCACATTCGCCCGCGCGTTATCGGGTTGATGGACCGCTCTCCGATATACCCGAATTTGCGAAGGCGTTTAATTTACCAGACACCTGTCCGATGGTTCGCCCGTCGGACAAGCGGGTGAATATTTGGTGACCAATCTTTTGTAAGGCGTCTGTGTCAGACGCCAACTGTTAGAGATTGGTGTTTCACAGAATGGAGCCGGCGCGCGCGCCGAGCGACATAGACGGGAACGCCGCGGAGGCCGAGTGAGCGAGGAGCGAACGAGTCAAACGCCCTTCGGTAATTCGAGAGATCTCTCGACTTCGTTCGGGATGACAATGTTGCGAGCTCGCGCGCGATCTTGCCGCCCCACGAAAGAATTTTCATCTTGTAATGGCTAGGCTTGTGACGGTAAGCATTTGTCGGCAGGTATGAGAAAGGCGCTCCTCGGTCTTATATCCGTCATCGCAATTGTGTGTTCTCTTTGCGCGCAGGAACCTCGCGAAGAAACTGAGAAAACGATTGAATATCCCTCACCCGATGGGCGGTTCGCTTTTCTGTTTACACGCCCGCCTGAAGGCAGAAAAACGCTCGATGTAGTTGAAAAAGATTCAGGAAGATTCTGCACCGAATAGTGGAGTCCGACGAAAGTTTCGGAGATCGGCTGAATGCCGAGGTGATTTGGACACCAGACTCAAAGCGCTTTGCCGTAACCTACATGCTCAATCGTCGCGGTTCGGGAATTTCCATCTACTCCCGCACCGGCGACACGTTTCGCGAGCTCAAACTGCCAAACCTCCCGTCGGTCGAACTTCCAGCCAACAGTGGCGACGGAAAGATTACCAACGTCGATTCAACCAGCGCAGTACGCTGGGAAAAGGATGGCTCGCTGGTTGTGGAGATTGAAACCACGAAGAGCCGAGCCGAGGATGTAATAACCGCTATTCGAACGATTGTGCTTGGCTTTGATCAACGTGATAGAGTCAAGATGCTGAAGTCGACGCAAAAAGTGGAGACAGAAAAGGATTGAAGATTCGATTACTCTTTCGCGATCTTTCCGCCCCAAGAAAGGATCTTCGCCTTCGCGCCGGCGGCTTCGGCTTCTTTGATGTCGCCGTTGCGATTGTAAAATAGAGATAAACTCGTCCAGCCGATTTGGTCGTTAGGTCGAAGCGCGACTGCTTTTTTTCCCGCTTCGATCGCTTCGGGAAAACGCCCGAGCTTCATCAGCGCCATTCCAAGCGCATGCCAGCCGTCGAAAAAATCCGAATCAAGATCGACACAGCGCCGGTATTTCTCGACCGCGCTATCCAAATCGCCGACGGCGAGGTCGCCGTTCGCGTCATCAAAGATCTCTTCGAGTGATTGGTCCATCGATTGCGCAAACTATTTGCCCCCGATACGACGGCCATTACAGCGCCTACCCTTTTGCAAATTGGACGCCGGCCTCACGCTGGCGGTCGCGCAGCCATTCGTAGAAAACGATTTGCCGTTTATTATTTAGCATTCGGTTTTCAAAGGCTGCTTTCTTTGCGGCATTATTTGCGTCCGCTGATCGCTCCCGTTTTTCCAAAATGGCGATCAATCCACTCTCGTCGGACGGCAGAAAGTCGCTTATCTCGCCCGCGTTCAGGTATGCCACTGCATCTTTGATTACCATAAGCTCGGGCGGCTCCTTCTTTTCCTCCTTGCTTTGGGCTTCCGGCGTTTCATCGAGAAGCGAAAATGGTGGGATTTTCTCCGCCTTTGCTCCCGTTTTTTGAATCGCGGCCTCGAGCGGCTGACCCGACTTGGTCTCTTCGCGCAGTTGATGGACAAGCCCGGCGCCTTTTGTCGACATCAGCTCCCGAGTTCGAGAGCGCTTGATCGCGTCCACGATTTTCGGCTTTGCCTCTTCAATAGTGAGGGGACGCGCCGCGACGATCCCAGCGAGATGCATAACATAAAATCCATCTGTCACCTGGATTGGATCGCTGTTCGGCTCTTGGACGGATAACTTGAAAGCGGCCGCGCTCAATTGTGGATCGACATTCAGTTTTGGATCGGGAGTTGTCGCCGTGAATTCCCCTGTTACCTGAACCGGCAACTGGAACTTTCCGGCTGCGTCCTTGAAATCTGCGCTTTTCTCCAGCAGCGCTTGGGTAAAATCATTCGCGCGATCGGAGAGCTTCTGGAGGGGTTCGATGCGCTCTTTCCCGGTCAGTTTCTTTTGCTCGTCACTCAGTGCAAGGCTGACAAATTCGACCTTCCGCTTTTCCTCGCTTTTGAGCTCGGCCTTGTGCGCTTCATAATACTTCTGCACATCGTCATCGGTAATTTTGATCTCTTTGTCGAAATCAGCCGGACGCAACCGAATGAGAGTCACAGACAACGTATCGTAAGCCCTTTCGTAATTTGCTTTGATCTCTGCTTCCGATACCGAGACGCCGGCCGCCAGAAGCTGCTTGATTTGCTTCAACGAAAGCTCGTCGCGAACTAATTGCTCGATGTGCTCCTCACCAAGACCATTCGGCGAAAGGCCATTCTGCACAAAATCGCTGAATTTCTTAAAGTCGAACCCACCGTCCCCGCGAAATGCAGGTAAATCCCGGACACGATTGGCGATTTCAGAAGAGCTTGGACGAATCCCGAGCCGGGCCGCCTCGTGACGCAAAATCAGCGAGTTCAAAATGAACTGAACATAAACCTGGTTCTGGTCGTTTGCTCCTGCGGTCAAACTTTGCAGAAAGTCGGACATCCCCAGGGCGCGCGCCAGATCGAGCAACCGCGCATTTTGCTGGGCTTCCACCGTCGAAACGTTGCGATCGTAAACCCGAGCAAATTGGTCGGAGCGCATCGCGCCGTAATCCGGCTTTTGCACGAAATAGAAAACGAACGGAATCGCCAGAATCGCGATCACGATCATTAACCACTGCCGATGCTTGCGCAGAA
>Ga0209057_1004383_pt1 | contig 10105 bp, 9 predicted proteins | sample GraSoiAngelo_146_FD_185903 | JGI IMG/M metagenome (GOLD analysis project Ga0209057, IMG submission 185903) | Grasslands soil microbial communities from the Angelo Coastal Reserve, California, USA - 14_1009_05_30cm (SPAdes) (version 2) | ecosystem: Environmental > Terrestrial > Soil > Grasslands ... | reverse complement strand
TTAGACGACTCGAATTCTGTTGGCTGCCCTATCGGAAGTCAAGTTCGCCTTGCCCGCTAAATTCCGCACCGTCGGCGCCGGCGAAGCGTTAGCAAGCACCGGTTACGGGACCGCTGGCACCAGCGAGGCGAAATCAGACGGGACCCGGGCACCTTGTTCGCGAACCTATCATCGAGCCGATGAGCCCCAGCCGCCACGCCTCCGTCCTCCGCGCCTCCTGTCCGCGTCGCATATAGAAGGAACGAAGACAGAATCGTGAGCCGAGCTCGGGGGCTAATCGCCGTAGCAGTTCTGATTGCTTTCGTGATCGCTGGCGGAATTCTCATTTACGCCAACCGCGGAGGCGGTGGCAAGGATGTGACGATCAGCGTCACGGTGACCAAAGCGAGCGTGATGACGCCGAGCGAGCTGAAGGCGGAGCAGAACGACCGCGTGACGTTCAACGTCACGAGCGACACCGACGGCGAGGTCCATCTGCATGGTTACGACATCCACTTCGACACGAAAGCGGGTCAGACCGTCACGCAGAAGTTCACCGCCGACAAGACGGGTGACTTTCCGATCGAGTGGGAATCGACGAGCACCGAGCTCGGCCACTTCGTCGTGACGTGATCCTGCTCCACGGCTTCGGGCAGCGCTACGACCTGCCCATCGGGCTCGCGCTGTACCTCTTCGCCGCCGGCGGTGTGGTGCTCATCTCTTTCGTGCTCGTGGCGTTGTTCGCCGGCGAGCAGGTCGGCGCGAAGGCGATCGAGTACCCGCGCCGCGCGGTGCCCTGGCTGGTCGGTGTCGCGCGGTCTCCGTGGCCGCGCGCCGTCGGAGGGATCATCGGAGTCCTCGGCCTGCTGACGGTCGTCATCGCCGGCCTCTTCGGCCCCACCAACGCCTTTTACAACCCAGCCGAATACGTGGTGTGGATCTACTTCTGGGCGCTCACGGTGATCCTGTCAGGCCTCGTCGGCAACCTCTGGTACCTGCTCAACCCGTGGGCGGCGATCCACGACGTCGTCGCCCGGCTGGTCCCTGTCCGGGCGCCGTGGAAGCTGCCGGAGGTCGGAGTGTGGCCGGCGACGTTCGCCTACCTGGCTTTTGCCTGCCTGGAGCTCACCAGCGGCATGGGGAGCCGGCCGCAGATCGTGGCGCTGGCGGCGGTCGCCTACACCGTGATCACGCTCGGCGGCATGTTCCTTTTCGGACGCGACGCGTGGCTCGGGCGGTGCGAGGCATTCACGGTCTTTTTCGGCATCGTCGGCCGGTTCGGACCCGTCGAGGCCGAGCGCGACGAAGTCGGTGCGATCCGGGCTGTCTACGTGCGGCCCTGGGGCGTCGGTCTCCTCAAGGCCGCCGCCACCGGCTGGGACCGGGTCGTGTTCGTGATCCTCATGCTGAGCACGCTTGCGTTCGACGGCATCCTTTCCACGCCGGCGTGGCAGGACTTCAACCTCGCGCTCGAGCCGGTGTGGCTGCCGCTGGGACCTCTCGGGTTTTTCTTCGTGCGGACCCTGGGTCTCCTCCTCCTGACCGCTGCATTCCTGCTCGTCTTCGTCGCGTTCATGGAGGCGGTCATCTACCTCGGCCAGCGCAAGGTCGACGTGCTGGCGACGGTGTCAGCGTTCGCGCTGACGCTCGTTCCCATCGCGCTCGTCTACAACGCCGCCCACAACTACAGCTACGCCGTGGTGTCGTCGCAGTACCTGATCCCGCTGCTCAACGATCCGTTGGGCAGGGGATGGCACCTGTGGCCGGCGGTCGTGGGCTTCCAGCCGAGCTTCGCCCTGGCCCAGGCGGCGACCGTGTGGTACGCGCAGATCGTGCTCATCGTCCTCGGCCACGTCATCGCAGTGTTTCTCGCGCACCTGCGGGCGGGGGAGCGATTCCGCACCGCTCAGCGCGCGCTGCTGAGCCAGTACCCCATGCTTTTGCTGATGGTGCTGTACACGATGACCAGCCTCTGGATCCTGGCCCAGCCCATCACGCGCGAGGCTGGATGAGCGCACGGCGGCCGCGTCCGGTCCGCAAGCCCGTCGCGCGCACGCCGGTGTGGGTGGCTCCGGCCGCCATCGTGGCCGGGCTCGCGGTGCTGGTCGCGGCGTTCTTTCTCATCCGCTGGTATGTGACCCCGCTGCCGCCGCCGCCGCTGAGCTCAGGCTCCAACGCCGCGGTCGTCTCGTCGATCACGGGCCTGCCTGCATCCGAGTTCGACGCGGTGGGCCAGGGCACGGCCAACAATCTGATCAAACCGATCTCGGGTGCGGCCCTGAAGGGGCCGAATGGCAAGCCCGAGATCTTCTATTACGGCGCCGAGTTCTGTCCCTACTGCGCGGCCCAGAGGTGGCCGCTCGTGATCGCGCTCTCCCGCTTTGGCACGTTCTCCGGCCTGCAGACCACCAGCTCGTCGTCGAGCGACGTGTTCCCGAACACGCCCACTCTCACGTTCCGCAACGCGACGTACTCGAGCCAGTACCTCGATCTCCGCGCGGTCGAGACCACCGACCGCGACCGCAACCCGCTGCAGTCGCCGTCGGCGTCGGAGCAGCAGCTGGTGGACAGCTACGACCCGGCCGGCACGATCCCGTTCATCGACGTTGCGAACCGATATGCGATCTCGGGCGCGATGTACTCACCCGACACGGTGGGCGGCATGAGCTGGCAGGCGGTGGCAGACGCTTTGAAGGACCCCAACTCGACGCAGGCCAGGGCGATCATCGGCTCCGCCAACCTGATCACCGCCGCGATCTGCAAGGCGACCGGCGACCAGCCGGGAACCGTGTGCGGCGGCACGACGATCCAGGACCTCGAAAAGAAATTGGGCTGATGCCCCGACTGCAGGCGGCAGCAATCCTCGCCGGCGTGGCGGGGATCGCCGTTTCGATCTACCTGACGGTGGTGCATTACGCCGGATTCGTGCCGGCATGCCCTGTCTCAGGCCCCGTCAACTGCGAGGCCGTGCTGTCGAGTCCCTACGCGGTCATCGCGGGGACTTCGATCCCGACCTCGGCCGCGGGGATCGTGTGGTTTGCGATCAGCGTCGTGCTGTGGGCGCGCCCACGTCGGAACCTGTTGCTTGCGTGGTCGCTGCTGGGACTCCTGACCGTGGTCTACCTGCTCTTCATCGAGATCGTGCTCGTCGGCGCGATCTGCCTGTGGTGCACGGCGGCCCACGCGCTCGTGGTTGTGCTAGTCCTGATCGCTGTGGGACGCAGGTGATCACGTGGCCGTTCGACTGGACGGTCTATGTGGGACTGGTCGGGCTCTACTTCGGGCACGCGTGGCTCGCGCGTGGATCGTCCGACGCGCAGCGCAACCACGCGGTGTACCTGCTGGCGGGGCTGGTCACGATCTGGGTCGCGCTCGAGACGCCGATCGACACCATCAGCGACCGCTACCTCGACAGCGTCCACATGCTCCAGCACGTGCTTCTCGGCTTCGTCGCTCCACCGCTGATGCTGCTCAGCGTGTCACCGAGCATGGTGGCGCGGATCGTGCGGATCCCCGGAGTCCGTCCGCTGACGGAGCCGGTGCCGGCGCAGGTCATCGCCGCGGCGGTCATGGTCGCGTGGCACCTGCCGCCGCTCTACGACGCGACGCTCCGCAGCGAAGAGCTGCACGTCGTCGAGCACGTGACCTTCATCGGCGCGGGTCTCGCTCTTTTCTGGCCCGTCCTCGAGGCCACGTCCGCGCAGGCGCGCTGGCGGATGTCGGCCGGCGCCAGGCTCGTATACCTGCTGCTCGCCACGCTGCCCCAGGACGGGGTGGCGCTTGCCCTCATCTTCTCGCGCGTCCCCTTCTACGAGCTCTACACGCACGCGCCGCGGCTGATCGGTGGGTTCACCGTCGTGATCGACCAGACCATCGCGGGAGCCGTACTGATGATCTTCGGCAAGGTGACGATGGCCGTGGCCGCGCTCACCATCTTCTTCCGCTGGTTTGGCGGCGAGCACCGCTCCGACCAAGGGATAGAATCGCGCCTAGGGGTGCGGTAATTGAGGTACAGCGACAGCATCCTCGACCTCGTCGGGCACACCCCTCTGGTGCGCCTGCACAAGGTCACCGCCGGGCTCAAGCCCACCATCCTCGCCAAGCTCGAGCAGCTGAACCCGGGCGGGAGCGTCAAGGACCGGATCGGCCTGACCATGGTCGAGGACGCCGAGCGCACCGGCAGGCTGCGCCCGGGCGGCACCATCATCGAACCGACCTCGGGCAACACCGGGCACGGCCTGGCGATGGTGGCCGCGATCAAGGGCTACAAGATGGTGTTCGTGATGCCGGACAAGATGTCGGCGGAGAAGATCAGCCTGCTCAAGGCCTACGGCGCCGACGTGGTGATCTGCCCGACCAACGTCGAGCGCTCGTCTCCCCAGTCCTACTACTCGGTCGCCGACCGCCTGGCGCGCGAGATCCCGGGTGCGTTTCAGCCCAACCAGTACTTCAACCCGCGCAACCCGGAAGCGCATTACCAGACGACCGGGCCTGAGATCTGGGAGCAGACAGAGGGACGCATCGACGTTTTCGTGGCCGGCATGGGCACAGGCGGCACGATCAGCGGGGTCGCGAAATATCTCAAGGAGAAAAAGCCCAAAGTCCACGTCGTCGGCGCGGATCCGGAGGGCTCGATGTATTCGGGCTCCATCGCGCCGTACAAGGTGGAGGGCGTCGGCGAGGATTTCATGCCGGGCACGATGAACATCGAGATCGTCGATCAGATCGTGCAGGTCACAGACAAGCAGTCGTTCGTGGCCGCGCGCAGGCTCGCGCGCGAGGAGGGGATCCTGGTCGGCGGCTCCTCGGGACTGGCGCTGCATGCGGCGGTCGAGGTGGCGCTCACACGCGGTCCCGACGATGTGATCGTGGTGCTCTTCCCGGACACCGGGCGCAACTACCTCAGCAAGTTCTTCAGCGACGAGTGGATGCGCCAGAACGGCTACCTGGCCCGGCTGGGAGCGGTGCGGATCCGCGAGGTGCTCGACTCGCATCCCAAGGGCGTGCCGCAATTGGTCACGGTCGAGGCCGCCACCTCCGTCGGCGAGGCGATCGACCTGATGCAGCGCTACGGGATCTCGCAGCTGCCGGTGGTCGAGGAGGCGAACGGGCAGGGGGTGGTCGGCACTCTGCAGGAGCGCACGCTTCTCGACCGCGTGTACCGCGACCCGGCGGTGGTTTCCACGGCCGTGTCCACGGCGATGGACGCGCCGCTGAGCCAGGTCGGCGTGGACTCTTCGCTCGATGACGCATTCGAGCCGCTGCTGCGCGGCGAGCAGGCCGTGCTGGTGGTGGAAGGTGACAAACCCATGGCAGTGATCACGCGCGCCGACCTGCTCGAGTTCGTCGCGCACCGCGGCCGGGGCTGAAGTGGCTGGCCAACCCTCCCTGTCCGCGAGCCCCTGCGCCGGAGCCCCTCCGGCCCTCCGGGCCACCTCCCCATAAATGGGGAGGAGTTTGCCGCCGGACTGGGGCTTTTCCACGAAAGCGTTGCATGTCGGACAGGGACCTGATCCCGTCACCGGCGCCGTCGTCCAGCCCATCCACATGGCGACCACGTTTGCGCAGCAGGGGGTGGGCAAGCACCAGGGATTCGAGTACTCGCGTACCGGCAACCCGACGCGCAACGCGCTCGAGGAATGCCTGGCCGCTCTCGAGGGGGCGAAACACTGCCTGGCCTTCTCTTCGGGGATGGGCGCCGAAAGCACGCTGACGCTGCTGCTCAAACCGGGCGACCACGTGGTCTACATGGAGGACGTGTACGGCGGGACGTTCCGCCTCTTCGACAAGGTGTTGAAGCGGTTCGGTCTGACCTTCAGCCCCGTCGACGCATCCGACATCGAAGCGGTCGAAAAGTCAATGCGGCCCCAAACGCGGATGGTGTGGCTCGAGTCCCCGACCAACCCGCTGCTGCGCGTCGTCGACATCGACGCAGTGAGCGAGGTCGCGCACAGCCACGGCGCGATGGTCTGCGTCGACAACACGTTTGCGACTCCTTACCTACAGCAACCGCTGCACCTGGGCGCCGACGTTGTCGTGCACAGCTCGACGAAGTACATCGGCGGCCACAGCGATGTGGTGGGCGGCGCGCTGATGACCAACCATGACGACCTCGAGCAGCAGCTGCGCTTCCACCAGAACGCGGTGGGCGCGGTGCCATCGCCCTTCGACTGCTGGCTGCTGCTGCGCGGTGTGAAGACGCTCGCGCTGCGGGTGGAGCGCCAGAGCCAGAACGCGATGGAGGTCGCGACGGCGCTGCAGCGCAACAAGTCGGTGAAGCGCGTGTTCTATCCGGGTCTCGAGTCACATCCCAACCGCTCGGTCGCCGCGAGGCAGATGCGCATGTTCGGCGGCATGGTGAGCTTCGAGGTCGCGGACGAGCCAACCGCGCTCCGCACCCTGGCGCGGCTCAAGATCTTCGCCCTGGCTGAGTCGCTGGGCGCGGTCGAATCGCTGGCCGAGCATCCCGCCCGGATGACGCATGCCTCGATCCCCGCGGAGGAGCGCAAGCGGGCGGGCGTGGGGGACGGGCTCATCCGGCTCTCGATTGGTGTGGAGGATGTCGCCGACCTCCTCGCCGACCTCGAGTCCGCCTTTAGATAACCTTTCCGGTCATGCCGCCGCGCGATCTGCCGAGCCGCAATCTTTATCAAGGTAGGGACCGAGCCGCGGCCCGCTCGTTTCTTCACGCGATCGGCTTGACGGCTGAGGACATCGACAAACCTTTCGTCGGCGTCTCGAACTGCTGGCTGGAGACCATGCCGTGCAACTTTGGATTGCGCGAGCTGGCGACGCCACTGAAGCGCGGCATCAAAGCCGCGGGCGCGAACCCGATGGAGTTCAACACGATCGCCATCTCCGACGGCATCACGATGGGGAGCGAGGGGATGAAGACCTCGCTCGTCAGCCGCGAGGTCATCGCCGATTCGATCGAGCTCGTGACGCGCGGGCACATGTTCGACGCGCTCGTGACCCTCTGCGCCTGCGACAAGACGATTCCCGCCTCAGCCATCGCCCTCGCGCGTGTTGACCGGCCGGGATTCCTGCTGTACGGCGGGTCGATCATGGCCGGCTCGTGGCGCGGCAGGCAGGTCGCGGTCGGCGACGTTTATGAGGCGATCGGCGCGGCGGCCGCGGGCAAGATCACCGATGCCGATCTCGCCGAGCTCGAACTGGTTGCGTGTCCGGGCGCCGGGGCGTGCGGCGGCCAGTACACCGCCAACACGATGTCGATGGTGATGGAGGTGATTGGCCTCTCGCCGGTCGGCTTCAACTCGATTCCAGCGACGGATCCGGAGAAACACCGCGCGGCCGAGCGTGTCGGCGCACTGGCGCTCCAGGTCCTTGACCAGGACCTAAGGCCGTCTCGGATCCTGACCCGCCGCGCCTTTGACAACGCGATCGCGGCGGTCGCAGCGAGTGGGGGATCGACAAACGCGGTGCTGCACCTGCTCGCGCTGGCGCACGAGGTGGGCGTCGAGCTCGCGATCGACGACATCGACAGGATCAGCCGCCGCACACCTTTGTTGTGCGACCTGAAGCCGGGTGGCCGATTCGCTGCGGTTGAGCTGCACCGAGCCGGGGGCATCGCGCTTTTGACCCGGCGTCTGTTGGACGGCGGCTACGTCGATGGCGATGCGCTGACTGTGACCGGCCGGACGCTGGGCGAGGAGTGCGAGCAGGTGGCCGAGACCGCGGGCCAGAAGGTGGTGGCTCCGCTTTCGAAACCGCTGCGGTCGGAGGGCGGGCTGGTCGTCTTGAAGGGCAACCTCGCGCCGGACGGGGCGGTGACCAAGATCACGCAGCACACGACCACCTCGCATCGTGGACCCGCGCGTGTTTTCAACCGGGAGGAGGACGCGTTCGCCGCGGTCTATGCGGGGCGGATCAAGCCGGGCGATACGGTGGTCATCCGCTACGAAGGACCCAAGGGCGGGCCCGGGATGCGCGAGATGCTGCAGGTCACCGCCGCGATCGTCGGCGAGGGGCTGGGCGGCTCGGTCGCGATGGTCACGGACGGTCGGTTCTCCGGCGCCACCCAGGGTCTGATGCTCGGCCACGTCTCTCCTGAGGCGGCTGTCGGGGGGCCGCTGGCGGCGCTTCAGGACGGCGACATCATCTCGATCGACGTCGACTCACGCACCGTTGTCGTGGAGAACGTCGACATCGCCGCCCGGCTCAAGGACTGGTCGCCTCCTGAGCCGCACTACAGGAAAGGCGTGCTGGCCCGCTACGCGCTGCTTGTCGGCTCGGCCTCGGAAGGAGCGATGCTCAAGCCCTAGCCCCTCCGGCGCCTTCGGCGCCACCTCCCCATAAATGGGGAGGAGTTTTCTTTCTTACCTACCCATGAATGGGGAGGAGTTTTCTTTCTTACCTACCCATGAATGGGGAGGAGTTTTCTTTCTTACCTCCCCATAAATGGGGAGGAGTTTTCTTTCCTTTTTCTACTACTTGACCGCTGGGAGCCAGGCGTCGCGTTGGGATTCGTAGGCGGAGATTTCCTTGTCGTGCCTTTCTACCAGCGCGATTTCGTCGAGGCCTTGGAGTAGACATTCGCGCGCGAACTGGTCGATCTCGAATCGATAGCTGAACCCTTCGCCTCGCACCTGCTGCGACTGCAGGTCGACCGTCACCTCGGCCGTCGCGTCTTCTGACACCAGGTCGATCAGGTGTCGGACCTGGCCGTCGGTCAGCGCCACCGCGAGCAGGCCGGTCTTGTAGCAGTTGGCGCGAAAGATGTCGGCGAAGCTCGGCGCGATGATCGCTTGGAAGCCGAAGTCGCGCAGCGCCCACGGTGCGTGCTCGCGCGAGGAGCCGCAGCCGAAGTTCGCGCCCGCGACCAGCACCGAAGCACCTGAATACTCCGGCCGGTCCAGGACGAAATCGCCCCGCGCGCGCCAGTCATAGAAAAGGAAGGGGCCGTAGCCCGTCCGCTCGATGCGCTTCAAGAACTGCTTGGGGATGATCTGGTCGGTGTCGACGTCGGCGAGGTCGAGCGGCGCCATGCGTCCGGTGACGAGTTTCACGGGCTGCATCTTTTAGAGGAGCTCCCGCACGTCGACGAGGTGACCGGTGATCGCTGCCGCCGCCGCCATCGGGGGGCTCATCAGGTGCGTGCGCCCGCCGGAGCCCTGCCGTCCTTCGAAGTTGCGATTCGATGTCGACGCGCAGCGCTCGCCCGGGGCGAGGATGTCGGGGTTCATGCCCAGGCACATCGAGCAGCCCGCGTTGCGCCATTCGAACCCCGCGGCCTTGAAGACCAGGTCGAGGCCTTCCTCCTCCGCCGCGCGCTTGACCGAGGTCGAGCCGGGCACCACCATCGCGCGGACCTTCGGGTGGACGCGGCGACCGTGGATCACGCCCGCGGCGGCGCGCAGGTCTTCGAGGCGGGCGTTGGTGCAGGAGCCGATGAAGACGCGGTCGATGGCGATGTCCGCGAGCGCGGTGCCCGGTAGCAGGTCCATGTAGCGCAGAGCGCGCTCGTCGGTCTCCGAGCGCGGCGACGGCACGCGTCCGGTGACGGGGACGACCTGCGCCGGCGTGGTGCCCCAGGTGACGTGGGGCTCGAGCTTGCTGGCGTCGATGTCGATCACGCCGGCGAAGTGGGCGTCCTCATCCGACTTCAGCGACCGCCAGTGGTCGAGCGCCTTCTCCCACGCCGCGCCCTTGGGCGCGTGCGGCTTGCCTTCCACATAAGAGAAGGTCGTGTCGTCGGGCGCCACCATCCCGGCTTTGGCGCCCCACTCGATCGACATGTTGCAGACGGTCATGCGGCCTTCCATCGACAGGCCGCGGATGGTCGGGCCGCGGTACTCGACGAGGTGCCCCTGCCCGGCGGACGTGCCGGTGCGGCCGATGAGGCCGAGCACGATGTCCTTCGCGGTGATGCCGACGGGCAGCTCGCCCGTGACGTTGACCGCCAGGTCGCCCTGGCGCTTCTGGGGCAGGCACTGGGTGGCGAGCACCAGCTCCACCTCGGAGGTCCCGATCCCGAACGCGAGCGCGCCGAACGCGCCGTGCGTCGAGGTGTGGGAGTCGCCGCAGACGATCAGCATGCCCGGCTGGGTGAGGCCCAGCTCGGGCCCGATCACGTGGACGATGCCCTGCCGGCGGCTGCCGATCTGGT
>Ga0209057_1004381_pt1 | contig 10108 bp, 8 predicted proteins | sample GraSoiAngelo_146_FD_185903 | JGI IMG/M metagenome (GOLD analysis project Ga0209057, IMG submission 185903) | Grasslands soil microbial communities from the Angelo Coastal Reserve, California, USA - 14_1009_05_30cm (SPAdes) (version 2) | ecosystem: Environmental > Terrestrial > Soil > Grasslands ... | reverse complement strand
ACCGACGACCTTGCCGGCGGCCGTGTCGATCACCGCCACGTCGCCGGCCCGGCCCACCGTCACGTACAGGCGACTGCCGTCCGGCGTCAGCGCGGTCCACCAGGCCCGCGGTCCCACGGCGATCGTCGCGAGCACGTCGAGGGTCGAGGCGTCGAGAACGCGGATGTCCCCCGACCCCCCGTGAGACACCCACGCCCGTTTTCCATCGCGGCTCAAGGCGACGTCGACGGGGCGGCTGCCGCCGGTCGGCGCCGACTTCTCGAGGCTCAGCGTGTCCATGTTCACGATGGAGACGACGTGCGCCTGCTCACTGGCGACGAACAGGCGACGCGAGTCGGCGGTGAACCGCATGCCCCGCGGATTTTTCGGCACCGAAATCTTCTTCGCCACCGCCTGGGCCGCGGTGTCGATCAGGTGGATGTCGTTCGAGGTCTCGTTGCTGACGGCGACCCAGCGACCATCGGGCGAGAGGACCGCCGTTTCCGGCTCGGTGCCCACCTCGATCTTCTTCACGTTTTTCGCAGACGCGACGTCGATGACGGTCACCGCGGAGTCGTTCTCGTTCACGACGTACAGGAGCGTCCCGTCCCGGTTGAAGGTCAGTCCCTCCGGATCGCGGCCGGCCGGGAGCGTGCCGATCACGGTGAGGCCGGCCGCGTCGATGATGCTGAGGGAGTCGCTGTTCGAGTTCGCGACATAGACGCGCTTGCCGTCCGCGCTCGCCGTGACCCCGCGCGGTCGCTGACCCACGGCCAGGGTCTTCAGCACCGTCCCGGTGTCGGCCTGGATGACCGTGACGTCGTCCGATTTCTCGTTGGTCACGAAGACGCGGAGCTCGGCGTGCGCCTCCGGGACCATCGCAACGAGAAGGAGAGCCGCGAGCCATCTCAGGATTCGAAGCCGCTTCGTTCTCGCAAGGAGCCAGCCATCGAGCCCCCACACGCGGCCGGCCCCGGTGACGAGGAAGATCGCCATCGAGACGACGAGCAGCAGATGGAAGCCCTGCTGTCCGAAGCTCATCCACTGGTTGGCGAGACCGAAGTTCAGCGCGAGGAACAGGCCGACGGCCGCGGCCAGGCGCGTCATGACCCCGAGCAGCAGCCCGACGCCCACGACGACCTCGCCGATCGTCTGGAGGGTGGCGAACAGCTCGGCATGGGGAAGCACCGTCGTCTGCAGAAAGTCTCGATACCATCCGATCGGGTTACCGGCGGCGAACTCCGCCACGCGCTTTGGATGGAACGCGATGAAGCGCGGCGACACCATCGGGTAGGGGATCACGCCGGCCACGACCCCGTAGCTGACCTTGGTCCAGACCGCCTTGATGAACCACGCGCCAACGACGACACGAAGCAGGGCAACCGCACGGTCGGGGTGATTCATGCGCGGTGGCGATGCTAGGTGAGTCCGCGAGGATGGTCAAGACGCCTCGCGTCGATCGCCCGTCAGACTTCGGCGGCGCCCGCCCGCGGCAGCCGAACGGATCGGCGAGCCAGGATGCTCAGCAGCGCGCGCGCGAGCTCGGGCACGCCACGCGCGGCGGGCTCGTCGATGCGGACGGCGAGAACCGCGGCCCCCGCCCGGCCGATCGCCGAGAGCAGGAAGAGCACGTGCATCTCGCTCCACGAAGAGCCGAGCGCGTGAAGCGGAGCCGACAGCGCCCAGGCCAGCAGGCCGGCGAGCGTCGAGGAGACGGCGAAGCCCAATCCGCCCGCGGCGGCGAAGGCGGCCAGGTAGAAGGGACGTCCGCGCCGTGGGGACACGGCGATGGATAGATCGAACGCGGCGATGCCGTGCCCGCCCCACAGGGTGCCGGACACGACCGCTTCGATCGCGATCGGCCACAGCCGGTCGGGTGTCACGAAGAGCCAGATCAGCGGGACGATCGAGATGCCGAAGGAACAGACGACGAGCACCGGCCGCGCGCCGAGGGTGTCGACGAGACGGCCCCACGCCGGAGCCGACACGATGCGGAGGGCCGCCACGATGACCGCGTGGGCGGCCACGAGCATGAACGCCATCTCGAGATTGGCGAGCATGTGGAACGAGAAGAAGCCCGCCGAGATCCCCACCGCCGCGCCCCAGCCGAGGAGATAGCCGAGCAGCGGACGCGCTCGAGGATCGTGCACCGCGCGAGCCACGTCGCCCCAGTCGGGCGCGCTGTCTTCCTGACCGCGCGGGCTCTGCTGCGCGAGCAGGAGCCGGATGCTCACGATCCCCGCCGCGCAGGCGACGGCCGCCAGCACGCCCAGTGTTTCGCCCTTGAAGCCGCGCGGTGCGAGCGCGTCGAGCGCACATCCGGCGGCGAGCGACGAGATGGTGCCCGCGAGGGTCAGATAGACCATGCGGCGGGCGAGGAAGCGTCCGCGTACGGGGCCGGGGACCAGGTCGCCCATCCACACCGTCCAGGCATTGTTGCCGACGACGCCCAGGACGCTGCCAGCGCCACGACGGCGACGAAGACCAGGAGCGCGGTGGCCGGGGCCAGGTGAAGGAAGGGCACGGCAACCAGCGGCAGCCACACGAGACGCGCGGCGCCGATGGCGGCGACGGTGACCGGCTTGGCGCCGATTCGCTGCGTGAGCCACGCCGCGGGCACCTGGACGATCTGCGCGGCGAGCGGAAGCGCGCTGAGAAGTCCGATGACGATCGGGCTCGCTCCGAGGAAGAGCGCCCAGCCGGTGAGCACCGCGCCGCCGGCGCACGCGGCGAACACCTCGGCGGCGGCGCCCTCGGCGACGGAGGCGTCGAGGGATGCTCGGAGCCCACCCCCACGGTGAGACGGCATAGACGGCATCGCCCGGGTACGTGCGAAGCGCGCCGCCTGCCGGACATCCGGCCCCGAGGCGGATCAGGGTACTTCGAATATACTCCGTCGAATGGTTCGCGTGGGAGTCGCTTTCAGCGGCGGCCTGTCGCCCGCTGACATCGTCGAGTGCGTGAAGCTCGCCGAGGCGCTCGGCTACGAATCGGCGTGGGTGGCGGAGGGTCATGGGGGTGACCAGTTCGCGATCCTCGGCGCCTGCGCCGTCGAGACGCGGACGATCCGGCTCGGCACGAGTATCTCCAGCGTGTTCGTGCGGAGCGCCACGACCATCGGAATGGCGGCGGCCACCGTCGACCAGCTCTCCAGTGGCCGGTTCATCCTCGGCCTGGGCGGAAGCCACCGGGTGCAGGTCGAGCCCGAGCACGGCATCCCGTTCGTCCAGCCGACGGCGCGGCTGCGCGACACGATCGCCATCGTGCGCGCCCTGGTGCGCGACGGCGTCGTCTCGCATCGTGGCGAGGTCGTCACGATCGAGCGGTTCGACCTCTGGTTCCCGCCGCATCGGCCGGACGTCCCGATCTACGTGGCCGCGCTGTTCCCACGCATGCTCGAGATCGCGGGCGAGCTGGCGCAGGGAGTGCTCCTCACGTGGCCGACGCCGAGCACGATCGCGCGCGCCGTCGAGCACGTCGCGCTCGGCGCGCGCCGCGCCGGACGCGACGCGACGGCGGTCGACATGGCGTCGCTGATTCCGTGCGCGGTGGCCGGCACCGTCGCCGCCGCGCGTGATGCCATGCGGCCCGCCGTGGGTCTCTACGCCGGCTTCTTTCCCCGCTACAACCGGCTGCTCGCGGAGGCGGGCTTCGGCGACGCCGTGCGGGCGATCAAGGAGGCGTTCGATGGCGGCGGCCGCGATGCCGCGGCGAAGGTCGTCCCCGACGCGTTGATCGACGCGGTGGCGCTCGCCGGCACCCCGGACACGTGCCGCGACCGCCTTGCCGCCTATCGCCGCGCCGGGCTCGCGCTGCCTATCGTGAGCCCGCGCGCGTCGGGCCCCGACGCGAGGAAGACGGCGATGGCCGCGATCCGCGCCTGCGCGCCGTGAGCGCGGCGGGCCACGCATCCGAGGTGTCCGAACAAGGGGGAGCACGAATGACCGCGACGAGAACGGTTCTGTCACTGTCACTGCTCGCGTTCCTGACCGGGGGCTGCGTCTCGAAACCGCTCAAGATCGAGACGCGCACCGGGAGCAATTACGAGGAGCTGGGCGAGGGGCAGGGTTCGGCCACCGGCATCATGCTCTTCAACTTCATACCCATCGGACAGAATGAGCGGTTCGTCCGAGCCTACGAGGCCGCGGTCAAGAGCAAAGGCGGCGACGCGCTCCTGAATCCCGAGATCTCGGAGCGCTGGTTCTGGGCCTACATGCTCAACCTCTACCGCACCACCGTCAGGGGGACGGTGATCAGGTACAAGTGACTATTGCCAGCCGGGCGGAACGACGGCGACGCCCCGGAGACCCTTCGCGACCAGGTCGGCCACCAGGTGATCGCGGATGGGGCCGACCAGGATGTTGGACCGACGGAAGACGTTGACGTCGGGTTGGGTGGGCGGGCCGTACAGGCGCGCCATGGCCGCCTTCAGCTTCGCGGTCGTCGTCGTCACGATCTCGACGTGGAGTCCCAGGCTGGCCTGGAGATTCTCGATGGTCTCCACTTGGGAGGGATCGTCCATCGCCACCACGAGAACGTCGTCGACGCGGAACAACGGGATGACGAGGTGCCGAGTCGCGAACCGCTCCGAGATCAAGCGGGCGAGCTCCTGATCGATCGAGATCGGATCCAGGTCGAAGAAGTTGATGTGGAGCTGCGTGCACAGCGCGTCGCGCATCGTCGCTTCGTTCACGTAGCGCAGCTTGATGAGCGCCTGTCCGATCGGCATCGGCGTCCGGCGCTGGAGGGCCAGCGCCTCGTTCAGCTGCTCGGCGGTGATCCGTCGGGCCTTCAATAAGATCTCGCCCAGCCGTGACCGTCGCTTGTGGCGGTGGAGCAGGGCGTTGAGCTTCTTGCGCGTGATCAGCTTGTTGGCGAGCAGCACCTGCCCGATCGGCACGTAGGTCTGCGACACCGCCTGCAGTCGCAGCGCGGCCTCGAGCTGCGCCTCGGTGATGATCTTCTCCTCGACGAGGATCTCGCCGAATCGGCGAGCGCTCGGGGATACCTCGCCGCTCGGCGGCGCCACCACCGTGGGTGTGGTGCTGGCGCGCGCTCTCACGACGTCCGGCCCCCGGCTGAAGTGGTTGACGACCTTCGGCTCCCGGCTGAAGTGGCTCACGGTGCCCTCCCTACCCGAGAGACAAGGCAACCTCGATGCCGAACCCTGGGCATCACGTAAACGCCTGTCGGGCTTGACGTTCAACGCCGGGCCAGGCTGGATCGGAGGTGGACACGTTCCGACCAGCGATCACTTCTTGACCGGACGAGCACCGCGCGTGGTTTCCTCGTGCGCGATAATCCGCTCGAGGGTCGTGATGCGACTGAAGGGAAAAGTGGCGCTGGTGACCGGCGCGCAGCAGGGGATCGGGCGGGCCATCGCGCTGGCGTTCGCCCGCGAGGGCGCCGACGTCGTCGTCAACTATCTGGATGATGTCGGCGCCGCCGAGCAGGTCGCGAAGGAGGTGCGCACCTCCGGCGTGCGCGCCCTGGTGGCTCAGGCCGACGTCGCGCACGTGGACCAGGATCAGGCGCTCGTCGCGCGCGCCGTGAGGGACCTGGGCGGCCTCGACGTGCTCGTCAACAACGCCGGCGTCTACCCGCGGTCGCCGTTCCTCGAGCTCTCCGAGCGCGAGTGGGACTACGTCCTCGACGTCAACCTCAAGGGCTCGTGCTTCTGCGCCCAGGCGGCGGCCCGGGCCATGATCGCAGGCGGCCGACGCGGATCGATCATCAATCTCTCCTCGTCGTCGGTGCGCGGCCAGCCGCGCGGCGTGCACTACACGGCCAGCAAGGGCGGCGTCATCACGATGACGCGCACGATGGCCCTCGAGCTCGCCCCGCACGGCATTCGTGTGAACGCGATCGCGCCGGGCACCACCGACACCGCCCAGCCGCGCGGTGGCAACACCGAGGAGGAGATCGCGGCCATGGCCAGGGTCATTCCGCTCGGCCGCATCGCCCAGCCGGACGACATCGCGAGCGTCGCGGTGTTTCTCGCCGGCGAGGAGTCGCGGCACATGACGGGCCAGACCCTGCACGTCAACGGCGGCCTGCTGATGCGCTGAGGATGGGATCCGATGCCGAGCCATCATCCGGTCGCCTTCCTGGTCGATGTCGACAACACGCTGCTCGACAACGATCACATCGCGGCGGATCTCAAGCGACATCTCGAGCACACGGTCGGGCCCGAGCGGCAGGCGCGGTACTGGGCCATCTTCGAGGAGCTGCGCGCGGAGCTCGGCTACGCCGACTATCTGGGCGCCCTGCAGCGCTATCGGGTGGAGCAGCCCCGCGATCCGCGGGTGCTCACCGTCTCATCGTTCATGGTCAACTATCCGTTCGCGAATCGCCTGTACCCGAACTCACTCGACGTGCTCGAGCGCTTCCGCGCCTGGGGACCGACGGTGATCTTCTCGGACGGCGATGCCGTCTTTCAGCCCCGCAAGGTCGAGCGCTCGGGATTGCAGGAAGCCGTCGACCGCCACGTCCTCATTTATATCCACAAGGAGCAGGAGCTCGACGACGTGGCGCGGCGATATCCCGCCGACCACTATGTGCTGGTCGATGACAAGCTGCGGATTCTGACGGCGGTGAAGCAGGCGTGGGGAGACCGGGTCACCTCCGTCTTCCCGCGGCAAGGCCACTACGCCCACGACCCGAAGGCGCTCGCCACCTACCCGCCGGCCGACGTCAGCGTGGAGCGCATCGGAGACCTGCTCACCTACGAGCTGCCCGCGCTGCTCGCGGCGGCGTCGCCGGCGATGAGTCCCGGCAGAACGAGGCGATGATGGACTTTCGAGATCTCGACGCGTACTGGCGTGCGGCCAACTACCTGACCGTCGGCCAGATCTATCTGCAAGACAATCCTCTCCTGCGCGAGCCGCTCCGACCCGAGCACATCAAGCCGCGCCTCCTCGGGCACTGGGGGACGTCGCCCGGGCTCAGCTTCATCTACGCCCACCTGAATCGGCTCATCATCGAGAGCCACGCCGACGTGATCTACCTCACCGGCCCGGGCCATGGCGGACCGGCGATCCTGGCGAACGTGTACCTGGAAGGCACGTACTCGGAGGTCTATCCGAGCGTCTCCCGGGACGGCCCCGGCATGCATCGGCTCTTCCGGCAGTTCTCGACGCCCGGGGGCGTGCCCAGCCACGTGAGCGTGCCGACGCCGGGATCGATCCACGAGGGCGGCGAGCTCGGCTACGTGCTCGTTCACGCCTTCGGCGCCGCCTTCGACAATCCCGACCTCCTCGTGGTCGCCGTGGTGGGCGACGGCGAGGCCGAGACGGGACCACTGGCGGGCTCGTGGCAGGGGATTCATTTTCTGAACCCCGCGCGAGACGGCGCGGTGCTGCCGATCCTGCATCTGAACGGCTACAAGATCGCCGGCCCCACGGTGCTGGGTCGGAGCTCCGACGAGGAGATCCTCAGTCTGATGACCGGTCATGGCTACGAGCCCCACCTCCTCGAGGGCCACGACCCGATGGACATGCACGCGCGCTTCGCGGCCACGCTCACCACGTGCTACGCGAAGATCCGCGCGATCCAGGAGCGGGCCCGTCGGCGCACCGGACCGGTCGGACGGCCGCAGTGGCCGATGATCGTCTTGCGCACGCCCAAGGGATGGACCGGACCGGACGTGGTCGATGGCCTGCAGGTCGAGGGCACGTTCCGCGCCCACCAGGTGCCGCTGGCGAACGTCAGGGAAAATTCCGAGCATCGGCAACGCCTCGAGGCGTGGATGAAGAGCTACCGTCCCGAGGAGCTCTTCGACGGCGAGGGCCGTCCGGTGGCGACGCTCACCGCACTGGCGCCGACAGGCGATCGCCGCATGGGTGCCAACCCGCACGCCAACGGCGGACGCCTGCTGGTCGACCTCGACCTTCCGGACTTCACGGACTACGCGATCCCGGTCGGGCATCCCGGCCGCGAGCTCCATGAGTCCACGCGACAGCTGGGGAAGCTGATGCGCGACCTGTTCACGCGGACGGCCCGGCAGCGGAATTTCCGGCTCTTCTGTCCCGACGAGACCAGCTCGAACCGTCTGGGGGACGTCTTCGCCGTCGAGAACCGATGCTCGATGGACGCCATCCTGCCCACCGACGATCACGTCTCGCCGGACGGTCGGGTGATGGAGGTGCTGAGCGAGCACAATTGCCAGGGCTGGCTCGAGGGCTACCTGCTCACCGGACGTCACGGCCTCTTCGCGACGTACGAGGCCTTCGCCATGGTGTCGGCGTCGATGACCGTCCAGCACGCCAAGTGGCTCACGGAAGCCAACCAGCTCGACTGGCGCGCGCCGATGGCCTCGCTCAACATCCTGCTCACCTCCACGTGCTGGCGCAACGATCACAATGGCTTCAGTCACCAGGGGCCCGGGCTCATCGACGTGGTCCTCTCGAAGAAAGGCACCGTGTCGCGAATCTACCTGCCCCCGGACGCCAATTGTCTGCTGTCGGTGGCGGATCACTGCTTCCGGAGTCGGAACTACGTCAACCTCATCGTGATCGACAAGCAGCCGCAGCTGCAGTGGCTCGACATGGAGGCGGCGCGGGAGCACTGCGCGCGCGGCGCCTCGATCTGGCGGTGGGCGAGCCGCGAGGACGGCGGCGAGCCGGAGGTGATCCTGGCCGCGGCCGGTGATATCCCGACCATGGAGGTGGTGGCGGCGGCCTGGTGGCTGCGCCGTCACGCCCCCGAGATGAAGGTCCGCGTCGTCAACGTCGTGGACCTCATGACGCTGTTCACGCCCGACGCCCATCCCCACGGCATGCAGGAGCGCGACTTCGTCGAGCTCTTCACGCGCGAGACGGACGTGGTGTTCGCCTTCCACGGTTACCAGCGCGCCATCCACGAGATCGTGCACGGGCGACCGAGGGCGGACCGTTTCCACGTGCGTGGATTCAACGAGGAGGGGACGACCACCACGCCGTTCGACATGGTCGTCAGGAACGGCATCAGCCGCTATCACCTCTGTATCGAGGCGCTCCGGCGCACGCCGCGCATGGCCGGGCGCGCGGCGCCGCTCATCGACGAGTGCCGGGCCATGCTGACGCGACACCGGGCGTATGTCCGCGAGCATCTCGAGGATCTGCCCGAGGTGCGCGACTGGACGTGGACCGATGCCTGAGGCCATCCTGTGTCTCAACGCCGGCTCCTCCTCGCTCAAATTCGCGCTGTATCGGATGGGCGAGACGAAGGAGGAGCTGCTGACGAGCGGCACGATGCGGGCCGATCCGACGCGCGAGTCCTCCCAGCACGGCGCGGCCGTGCGGCGGGTGTTCGCCGACCTCGAGCAGCGCGGCGTACCCGCGGCCGCGGCGATCGGGCACCGACTCGTGCACGGCGGGCCCGCGTACGCGGCGCCGCGGCGGATCGACGCCGCGCTGCTCGCGGCGCTGCGACAGGTGATTCCGCTGGCCCCGCTGCATCTCCCGGGCGCGCTCGAGGTCATCGAGGCGGTCACCGAGCGCTATCCCGACCTGCCCCAGGTCGCGTGCTTCGATACGGCGTTTCATCGAGGCATGCCGGAGCTCGCGCAGCGCTTTCCGCTCCCGCGCGGGCTCTGGAGCGAGGCGCTGCGACGCTACGGCTTTCACGGGCTGTCCTACGAATACATCGTCGGCGTGCTCGGTCCGGGCGCCCTGGCGCGGACGATCATTGCGCACCTCGGCAACGGCGCGAGCCTGGTCGCCATCCGGGATGGACGCCCGATGGACACGACGATGGGACTGACCCCCATCGGCGGCGTCGTGATGGGTACGCGCAGCGGTGACCTCGACCCCGGCGTCCTCCTGTACCTCATGCGCGAGAAGGGGTACGACGCGCCCCGGCTCGAGCGTCTCCTCGACGAGGAGGCGGGTCTCCTCGGCGTCTCCGGCGTCACCTCGGACATGAAGACCCTGTTGACGCGACGGGAGCACGACCCCCGGGCCGCCGAGGCCGTCGACATGTTCTGCTCGTCGATCCGCAAGGCCATCGGTGCGCTGGCCGCCGTCCTCGGCGGCGTCGAGACGCTGGTGTTCACGGGCGGCATCGGCGAGCGGGCGGCGCCGGTCCGCTGGGAGATCTGTCAGGGGCTGGCACACCTGGGCATCCGGCTGGATCCGCGGCGGAACGCGGA
>Ga0209057_1004375_pt1 | contig 10113 bp, 9 predicted proteins | sample GraSoiAngelo_146_FD_185903 | JGI IMG/M metagenome (GOLD analysis project Ga0209057, IMG submission 185903) | Grasslands soil microbial communities from the Angelo Coastal Reserve, California, USA - 14_1009_05_30cm (SPAdes) (version 2) | ecosystem: Environmental > Terrestrial > Soil > Grasslands ... | reverse complement strand
CGAACTCGGATCTAATCGGAAGCGAACCGCTTGCTTCCGTCGCACGACCGTCAGCATGACCATTCACGCGAACGCGCAGCGTATCGCGCGTGCCGGTGAAGGCGAGTACTTGCTGAACGACGAGCAACGCTTGATCTCGATTCAGCTCAGGCCCTGCCAGTTTGATCGAAGGCGCAATCAAGTCGGTGCCGCAGAATTGAAACGCAACTTCTTTTAGGACACCTGCTGCCTGGAGCGTTGCGCCGCGATCCGCGATGCGCTGGACAGCATCACGATCGAGCTTCCGCGATTCAAGAACCTGATTCGAGCGCAACAGCTCGATCTCGATGTTGTCGATTTTGAACGGCGCGCTGCCATGATTGATGATGGCGACATTTTGCAGCATCAGACTTTGAAGTTCCCGCCGGCTCTCCAAGGGATAGGTTCGGATTGCAGATGCCGGACAGAACCGAATTTCGATTGATGCAGCGGCAAATACTGGAGTTGAGGAGAACAGCGCCAGCGCCGAAGACACGGCAATCAACCAGTTCGTTCGCTCGGGTTTCATATTCGTTGCGACTGATTCTGAGATGCAGTCACAGGACGATTTGGATTCAAAGGAATCGCTTCTCAGAATGGAAATTGTGGTGCGCCACAACGATAGTTATCGCTCAACTCTCATGCAGCGCGATGCTGGCGCCGACCCACGTTTTGTCGATGTTGAAATCAACGCCCATCATTTTGCCCTGGCTCATCCGGACGAGATTGTTCACGAGAGTCGGATCGCGATCATTCTCCGGCCAAACAAACATCATTCGGATTTCAGCTTTTGATTTCGGGCCCTCAACGGTCGGCACGAACGCGGCGTAATCGATTTTTTGTTGCAGAATCCATTCATGCGGATTTTTGAGCGCGTTAATCCTTTCGTGCGTCGGTTCTATGTCCACACCGTGGCCCGCAAATGAGTAGAGCGGCTTCAAAACGTAATTATCGATCTTTTCGCGCGGGGGAAATTGATCGGCGAAAAAAGCCGGAGTTGTATGCTCGGTTTTCAAGAACGGCAGCGAATGTTTACTGATCCGAAAATACCAGTTCGGATGGCCGACCCACGTGACATCGAGATCATCCTGGAACCGGAACGGCAGATTCAAATCCGGCCGGCGAATCAGTTCATCGAAAATTACGCGGTTATAAATCCGCTCGATCCGCACTTCGCGCCCAGCGCGATTGTAAAATAGTTCGCGGCCGCGCTTTTTGATCTGCGTCACGCACACTGGACGGATGCCAAGTAATCTTTCCGTAGCTGCGAAATCCACCCGCGTCTTTTGTCTTTCTGGCTCGATCTCCAGCAGGACCACGTTGTCCGGACCTGAATCGGCGACGATTGTGCGTTGTAGCAAATCGAGATACGCCTCGTCTTTGATTCCGCCGAATGACGAGGTCCAATTGCGCGGGATGACGGGATACGCCTTGCGCATACAATGCAGCACAAGCAACTGAAAGCCGAACAGGCTTGGAAACGCTTGCAGCTCGATCAGTCGCGGGACAAACCGATCGCCTTCCGCGCAAATCCCGAAATCGATCACCAGAAAATTTGGATGCGCCGATTCATGGGGAACTTCCAATCCTTTCGGGATCGCCGATGCCGCGTGCCGCGCGAATTCTGGCGTGCACGTAAGATCGACAATCGCATGGGCGGCGCGCGTGACTTCATCCGTGAACTCGCGCGTCAAAAAAATCGGCGTCTCCGAAATCCGAAAATCCGCAGGCCATTTTTCGGTTTCATTCACGCAGTGCAACAGCGCAGCGTACTTGTCCGGCGTGAAGTCAGTGTTGAATATTGAACGCAGCTGCGGATCCACTGTATTGATCCGCTTCGGATTAGGCGCCGTTCGGCTGCTGGATCACACTGCTAATGTGAAACGGCGTCAATATGGCAACAATCCCTTTGTCATCGGAAACAAGCACGCGATTCCCACCTGGCGGCAACCAGATGTGATCCACCGTAGGCACTGAATACTCGTGGCCGTCAGACGTGCGGATCGAAAATGGAACGAACGGCGTACGCGCGAGTTGTCTGCGGATATCGCCAATCATCAATCCAAAACTAGACCAGAAACTTCCCGCGCTCCATTACCTTTTCGCTGTCGAACCAGACGTCGAAGTCCCGGCCGACGCAGTCGATATGCGTTTTGGAAACCCAATTTGCGCCGGTGTGTTCGGCATAAGGATGACCGAAGGCAATGTGAACTCCGGGAATTTTTTCGTCCTGTAGGATGTGTCCGATAACATGGGTGCAGGCTGTGTTGGTGCCGATAGCGAATTCGCCTACCCGATTGCTGTTTTCGTCGGTGCTGGTGTAAGCGCGAAATTCGTCGCGCAGGTCCTTGTTCTCGGACCGCAACGATCGGATGCGATTGTTTTCCACTTCAATTGTCAGCGGATTGGATTCCAGATCGCCAAAGCGTTCGCACAAATAATCGCCAACCACGCCGTCGACCACGAAGACGCCGTTCGTGTTCATCGGTGCAGTGAAAATTTCGCCGCCGGGAAGATTACCCCATTTATCGCGTGTGATGATCCCGCTGGTTTTCAGCCACTTTAATTTGGGCGAAAGCCCTGCTTCAAATTCGGTGCCATGTGGGGTGCGGCAGGTGATGCGCTCAGCCTGTCGCGCGCGCTCGACTAAACGCTGACTGATCTCATCCACCTTCACAAAGTCTGCGCGCATTCCTTCGAGCATGATTTGGCGGTTAATGTTCACCATGTGGCCATGCCGGATTTTGTGATTGTTGACTACGCTGGTCATTTGCGTTCGGGCGGTAAGCTCGCCCGGCTGGGTCTGCCCGGCGAAGATCGACACCTGCGAGAGCGCCAGATCATCTAGGATGATCTCCGGCATGTATTTAAGCGGCCGACGCGCATGATGTTCCAGTACGAACAAGCTGTACTCTGAGCCAATGCGTTTCACTTCTGATTGCAATGCCGCTGCAATTTCGCGTGTCGCGGTGTCGGTGATGATTGTGATCCGCTCTCGCGGTTTCAATCGAAGGCAGACATTAACTGCATTGCGCGCTCCGGGAATCAGTTCTGGATCAATCGGACGGAGATAAGCTCGATCGGGCATACTAAAGTGTTGAGAAATTACGCGAAAATCAGGAGGGGGCAAACCCGTGTTTATTGTGTCGAGTTCGGCAGCCCCCGAGAGACATCTTCTACTGTTTTTCTTCACGATCACAGGGACGGCGACGTTTTACCGAAGAAAACTGTGTAACTTAGAGCCGACACCTTATATTCGTACGGCGAGCGCATTAGTGCGCTCGACACGAAACTGCGCGGCGTGCTGACCCTTGCAGAAAATTGCTTGCGCAGCACGCGCCCCCGTCTCAAGCTCGAAACGCGATGAACAGGTTCGCGCGCTCTGGCAAGCGGAGTCTTGCAGCAATCTGAGCGCCCGGCCCGATCGCACCCAGCCGCGCCCCGGCGGACCCGAGACCGGTTTGCACGACCCGGACTCGCAATTGCGCCACGCCGAGGCGCGTTTGGGCGACACCGAGATGCATTCGTGCGACCCTGAGACCCGATTCCGCGACCCAGAGATGCGATTCCGCGACCTAGAGATCCGTTTCCGTGACCCGGAGATGCCATTCCGTGACCCGGAGATGCCTTTGAACGACCCCGAGGTCCGTTTCCACGACCCAGAGATGCCTTCGCACGACGCTGAGAAGCCATTCCGCTGACCCGAGCCTCAATCGCAGGCCGTCGAGGCGGCTTTCCACGAAGGAAATCGCGTTTTGTTTTGCGGTTCACGGCACTGCCAAACACCGCTCTGAAATTCTTCGCTCTCCCACTATCCGTTGCGGGAAGTCCGCGCCCAGGTATCGCAAGCGATCGATGCGGCAGATAATGACGCTCTCGACGTGATGCGGTCGCGCGCGGTTGAGCAAGAAGTGGCTAACTCATCTCATGACCTAAAAACCAGCTACACCCTCGCCCCCATACTTGCATCTTACATAGGGGTTAGACGCAGTTCTCATGCGATTTCGATGCCGCCAATTGGGAAATTGATTGGAATGACGCTGACCCGCACGATCAGGAGAGCCTCTTCTGGTTCACACCTTTCAAGTAAGCGATCCGTCGTCACTCTAACGGCGGTGATCAGTGAATCATCCTCGAGTAGAGTGTAGATCTCGCTATCCGTATGTGACTGCGAACCTGCTTCTCCAGCTGACTGAGGACATCGGAACGCGTCGAATAGCGTTTTCAACCGATTATCTATGTCGCCGCCGCCGACTATAATCCGCCCGGGCATCTCGTTCCGCAGAAGAAAAATATCAAGCTCGGCTATAAGGCGATTGGATTTCCTCACGAGTGGCAAGTATGTGACTTTGCCAACCAACTTTTTCGACTGTGCATCAGTAAAATGGTGGTTATGGAACTTATCGAATGGAGAGCCACTCCAAAGCATCTTCAACTGATTGTGCAGGCATAAACGAATGTGTTGCTTATGTTTAGCTGAGTCCGCTCTCAGCGGGCCCCGGTATGACAACGTAAACCGAAGTGGTGACATAAGGTTTCGATTTACGTCTGGCAGTGTTTAGGCCGAGTTTCTCCGTCTATTCGGATCATACACTGCAAAAAGATGCGGCATCGCGGGGGCCGTCATCGGCCCTTCGCTTCACCTGTTTAGTTGGTAAATGCGTAAATAATTGCCGCCAGCAAAGCCAAGACGAAGAGTATAGCTGCAATCGTGAAAGCCGCTTTCGCCGACTTCTTTCTCTGCTTTCCTTCCTCATATTGAACGAATGCGACCGCGTCTCTCTGGAAAGCATCGATCATGAATGAAGCCTGATCTCGGCCCAAGCGACGCAAAGTTTCTGGATTCTTACAGCCGAACTTCATTAAGGTATTCTTTTGGCTTAATGTGGCCGGCGGCTCATAAATGCCTTTAGGCGGAATTTCGACCTGCGTGGGTGGCAATTCGTTTGGATATTCCATGCGCATCGAATGCGGACCCAGATCTTGTTCTGGAAGCGCTGGAACATTCGTGCCGGGAATCTCGCCAGTGATTTCGCTGAGAGGTAGCCACTTTTTCATTCCCTCCCGCCAAATAAAATCGGACTCGAGCAGCTTTCCCTGGTTCAACTTATTCCGGATCTGCTGGCCTTTGAATGGTCCCGATGTTTTTCCATCTACTGCGACGAAATAATTTGCGTTGGTCATTCGAACTTGCGTCCGCGTTTCATTTGAGATCGGTGGCCGAGATTGGAATTTCGTACTCGGCACCTGCATAACGAACTTGAACCGTCTCGCCATTTCGGGCGACGAGCTGAATTTTTGTCCCTGCCGGGAGAACAACGTTTCCACGGGACAATTGAATCGAAACCGATTGCGCGAGCGTCAGCATGTCGGGCTTTGGCTGTAGCGATTGCGGTGAAGCCTCGACGGAAGGCGAGCGTTCTGGGGAAAGGTCGACGCCGCTCTCGAACTTAGCCATCATCTCCTTAATCTTTTCGCTGTGTTTGAAACCCGCCGCCGAAAATAACGCATCATCATTGACGCCAAGTTTTTTTTGAAGCTCTCGCATTTTTGCAAAAGTCTCTGCAAGATCTCGCTTAACCAGATGCAGATTCTCGGCGGTATCGAATGCAGAAGTCGGCCCGACGACGCCGAGGAAGATATAGAGGTGCATCCACTCTCCCAAGTAGGCACCCAATAGGAATCCATCGGAATCCGTGTTCTGAGATCGATTTTGATCTCGCACTCGGTCTAAATCTACCGAGTACTCCAGCGCGCTCGCAGCGTGGCGGGCGTTTGACGCGGCGTCCATCTCCATAAAACCTCTCGCGATTTCCGATCCAACGGTGATTTGTTTCTGGCTTGGTTGATCTAGCGGCGATTGAGCGAATACGACGAGGACAGGAAGAGAAATTAGAAATGCGAGGAGCGGGAGCGGGTTTCTAACCCGCTCATATGCGTTTTGGATGATGAGCGTCTTTTTCATAAAAGCTTTTTGAGTGCAGAGAATTCATCCGCGTTTCACCAGGCGATAAGGCAGCGAGGATAGGCGTTTGCCAAACGAAGGGCAATCAAATTGCTGGGGGCTTCGATTTGTTCGACAGCCGGGGACGGATGTCGGCCCTGACAGGCCGGGAGGCCTGTCTTCCAGAAATTTCTTGCGCGAAATGCTCCACGGACAGAAGATCGCAGCGCAATGAGCACGTTCGCGCGTTCAAATAATTACGGGCGCGCTCTTGTCGCGACGGTCATCTCCGTAACGTTTCTTTGGGCGCTCGCGTTGAGTGCTTCTTCGCAATTGCACCAGCGCGTCCACAAGGATGCGAATCGTGTCGAGCACAACTGCGCGGTGACAATGATCGCATCGGGCAGTTACGATCATGCTGCTCATCCGCCACTGGTCAGCGCGCCAGTTCCGGCGCCACAATTCTCAAAAATTCCGGCGTTGACTCCGCAGTGGGTCCAATCGCCGTTTCTTGGCGCCCGCATTTTCGAGCATGCGCCACCTGCGCGCGTCTAGGCACGCGCTGAGCCGCGTTCTCGCGGAGCGTTAGAAGTCAATTACTTCGCCTGAGTCTCGGCACGGCTTTGTGCAAGAGCCGCCGCTTTTTTCACCTGGCTTCACGCAAATCGTGAACGCCGCAACCAATCACAACTCTGAAAAATCTATTTGAAAAATATCTCAATGAAAAAATTTCTGATCGCATCAGTCGCAGTGTCGCTTATGCGCAACATTGCTTTGGGTCAAGACGTCGCTGCGGCATCGGCCAGTCCAAGCCCTTCGCCCGCGGCCACAGCAGAAGCCGAGCGCGTGGTCGTCCAAAGTCAGGAGATGGACATCACGCGTGAAGCAATTGTGTCGAGTCTCGGCGCAACGCGCTACACGGTCGGACCTGACCGTCTCGACTCCCAATCGCGAGGCCAAGACGCCCCGTTTAACCAAACGATGTTGCGTTTTCCCGGTGTCGCGCAGGATTCGTTCGCGCAGCTTCATGTCCGCGGCGAACACGCGAATTTGCAATACCGCATTAACGACGTGCTCCTGCCGGAAAGTATTCCCGGTTTCGGCCTGGAACTGGAGACCCGCTTCGCGGACAACATTTCGCTCATTACTGGCGCTCTGCCCGCACAGTTCGGATTTCGCACCACCGGCGTTATCGATATCCACACGAAGAACGGCGCCGTTTTCCAACAGGGCGAAGCATCGGTCTACGGCGGAAGCTTCGACACGATCATGCCGAGTTTTGAGTACGGCGGTGTGACCGGGAAGCTGAATTATTACTTCACCGCGAATTACCTGCATGACGGCATCGGCATTGAGAATCCGACGCGCACTGCCAACCCGATCCACGACGACACCGGCAACCACAGCGATTTCCAAATTCCGAACAACCCCGGCCAAACGCCCGAGTTCACCGACATGGGAAGATCGACATTCAATTCCGCCAAGCTCAATGAGACCCAGGTCGAGCAAAATGCATACGCCATCCTCACCTATCAAAAGAAGATCGACGATTTCAATATGCAGGCGTCGGTCTTTACCCGCTATAGCTCGGTCTTGTTTCGGCCCGATAATGTAGGCGATCTCATTTTCAACGGCGTCGCCTCACGCGTTGATCGCGACATTTTCTCGAATGGCATCGAGTTAGACGCGAGCTACAAACTCAACGATCAGCACACGCTCCGCGGCGGATTCTTTTTTAACGAACAGCATGCCACCGTCGGAACGGCGACACTGGTTTTCCCGGTCGATGCCAATGGCAACCAGACGAGCGACGTCCCCCTGCGCGTCGTCGATAACGGCGGCAAGTATGGCTATCTCTATGGATTGTATTTGCAGGATGAATGGAAACCGTTCGAACAACTTACGATCAATTTCGGCGGTCGATTCGACATCGTGGACGCGTTCTCGCACGAGAACCAGCTCAGTCCGCGGATCAACATCGTTTACCAGCCGTTCGCCTCGACCACGCTTCATGCCGGTTATGCACGCTATTTCACCCCGCCGCCGCTGGAGAATGTCGATCAGAGCACGATCTCGAAGTTCGCCGGCACGACTAACGAATCCGCTATCACCAAGGACTCTGTCGTGACGTCGGAGCGCGCTCATTACTTCGATGTAGGCGCAACGCAGAAAATTGCCGAAGGTTTCAATGTGGGCATCGATGGCTTTTATAAAAGCGCGCATTCGGTCCTGGACGAAGGCCAGTTCGGACAGGCGCTTATTCTTTCGTCGTTCAATTACAAGCGCGGCGAGATTTACGGAGGCGAATTCACGGCAAACTATAACAAGGGTGGCCTCTCCTCGTATCTGAATGTGGGCTACGAATGGGCGCGTGGAACCAACGTCAGCTCCGCACAATTTTTATTCGATCCGGATGAGTTCGCCTACATCAAAAAGAACTGGGTTTTTCTCGACCACGATCAGCGCTTCACCGGTTCCGCCGGTATCTCTTACACGTGGAACGATTGGCAAGCGGGAATCGATGGACTCTATGGCAATGGGTTACGCCGGGGTTTCGCAAACACCCAAAAGAACCATCCCTACGAGACATTCAATGTCAGCTTGCAGCGCCAGATCAAGATCACAGAGAAGACTGCCGTCAAAATCCGTTTCGATGTCGTCAACATTCTCGACACGATTTACGAACTGCGCGACGGCAGCGGCATCGGAGTCGGTGCGCCGCAGTTCGGCCAACGGCGCGGTTTCTACGGCACGGTCGCCTACGACTTTTGAAGAGTCGAACTAATCATGAGTCGGTGTGGGGAAAAACCTAGCCATCTGGGGCAATGCCGCACGGGGAGCACCCGGAGCGGCGCTGGATAGAAAGTCCTTGCGAAACAAATCGCTCGAACGCAAAGTCGCGCTCGATGCCGTGCCGCGCGCTTCGCATTCGATGGGGCTGGTTTGGTGGCACCACGGTCCTGCTTCTCGCTGCGGCGATTGTGTTAATGCTGGCCCTGTCAGTCGCGCCCAATTTACATGAACGACTTCATCCCGCGGCCGCACCGCGTCATGAATGCGCGGTTACGCTGATCGCTTCCGGCAGTTGTCATCACACCGCTGCCGCGCCGCTGATGATCGCGCCGGCGACTACCGTACAATTTTCGAAGATTCCCGCTCTCAATCCGATCTGGGTTGCAGCGCCATTTCTTAGCGCGAGAATTTTCGAGCACGCACCGCCTGCGCACTCCTGAACCGTTGATATTCCCGCTTCACGCGGACAGCGGCGCTTAGCGCGTTCCTTGCGCCGCTAAATCATCGCGCGCCGAACGCAGCAAGGTTTGAATTGTTCGGGCGTTGACGCTCGAGTTTCTAAGTCAGGAGTTTTGGATGAAAAAAATGATTTTAATGACGCTGGCGATTTTTCCGGTAACGACCGGTTTGGCACAGGAAGTGACGCCCGTTTCCGCCTCATCGCCGGCACCAAAGGTTTCAAATTCAACGCCCGCTGCAGCGGCTGATGTCGAAGCGCTGCGCCAGCAAGTGCAATCCCTCACCGAGACGGTGAAAGCGTTGCAACAGCAAGTGAAAGATCAGCAGGCCGCGTTGGAAAAGGCAAACCTCACGGGCGAGTCGGGGCTTCCGCAAAATCCGGAGCCTTCTCCCATTGCGGCCGCCGAGGGTTCGCCCGCCCCCGGCGCAAGTGCACCGCCGCGCTTTCCAACTGAGGACACGTCTGTCGTTGCATCAGCAACTGCGCCTGCCGTAAGCGGCACTCCTGTACCAGGAGGTTTTCCGACCACCGATACCTCAGTCGTGACATCGGCACCGGAAACGATTTCAAGCACGGGCGTTGGCGCATCGTTAACGCAGCCAATCACGATCGGTGGCGGCAGAAATTACATGAACATCTCCTTCGACGGTTTGTTCGCACTCGCTTATTCCAGCGCGAAGGATCTTGATCACATTGAAGTGGGCGATCACGATCCGCAGCAGCGCGGATTCAATGCACGCAACATTGAGCTCGCGCTCGACGGGGCGGTCGATCCCTACTTCGAAGGCTTCGCCAACATCGTTTTCAAGTTGGACAACGACAATCAAACCGATGTCGAAGTCGAAGAAGCATTCATGCAAACCACAAGTCTTCCGTTCAATCTGCAACTGAAAGCCGG
>Ga0209057_1004373_pt1 | contig 10116 bp, 11 predicted proteins | sample GraSoiAngelo_146_FD_185903 | JGI IMG/M metagenome (GOLD analysis project Ga0209057, IMG submission 185903) | Grasslands soil microbial communities from the Angelo Coastal Reserve, California, USA - 14_1009_05_30cm (SPAdes) (version 2) | ecosystem: Environmental > Terrestrial > Soil > Grasslands ... | reverse complement strand
CGACGCCGGCCTTGCCGACGAGCGCCAGGGCCTCGCCGAGCGCCTCGATCACCGAGGCGATGAGGAAATTGCCGCTGAGCTTGACGAGGTTCGCGGCTTTGGGCTCATCGCCGACGGGGAAGGTCTTTTGGCCCATCGCCTCGAAGAGAGGCAGGCAGGCGCCGACGGCATCCGGCGCGCCCGCGGCGACGATGAAGAGCTTGCCTGCCGCCGCTGCTTCCGGCCGTCCGAAGACCGGTGCCGCGACGAAACCCTGGCCCGCGTTCGCGTGCGCTGCGGCGAGCCTTTCCGACAATGCGACGCTGATCGTGCTCATGGAGACGTGGATCGCGCCCTTGCCCAGGACCTCGATCACGCCGTTCTCGCCGAATACGACGCCTTCGACGGCACCATCGTCTGCCAGCATCGTAATGACGGCATCGCCCCGGCAGGCGTCTGCCACCTGCGCGGCGGCGCGCGCGCCATGCTCGACTAGCGCTCGCGCCCTGCTGGGCGTGCGATTGTAGACCGTGACCTCGTGGCCCGCCCGGAGCAGGTTCGCTGCCATGCCCGTTCCCATGTGACCGAGCCCGATGAATCCGACCTTCATGATGGCACCCCGCGTTTCTGCTCGTGCGCTTTCGCCGGACCCGCTGGATCAGTAGCAGTAGGTCTCGTTCCCGATCTTCCGGCAGAGGCTCGGGTCCGCGCCGAAGTTTTGAAGCTCGATCTCGAACGGGCGCCGAGATGCCGCGTGGTCATCCGGGTCATCTCGGTGAACCTCCCGACCGTCCGGAGTGCATCATCCGGACCATCGCTGGGGCGTGGATGTTGGAGGACGGAGGGACGGGAGCTGCCGACGGCTCGGCATGTGTGCCGACAGGTCGGCAGAGAAGAGGGTACCGGGCACGAAGCCGCTACGCCGCGGAAGAGTCGCGAGTCGGAAGCGCGTCCGTCGGCCTGGCATCGAACTTGCCTCAGACGGAGAGCGGAGGGTACAGCGATGGCGCCGAGCATCACGCTCCTCGATCTCGTGAATGCGGTCGCCCAGCACGCCCTCTCGGAGGCCGAGGTGATCGCCGCCATCGTTTGCATTGTGAACCAAGGTCACGTGCGGCTCTGCGGAACCTTCAAAGGGGCGCGCTTTGACCTGACCACCTTCACTGCAGCCTGAACGAGGGAAGGAGACAGCCATGTCGCTTATTCCAGGGACGCGCTGCCGCTCGGCGTGCACCATTGTATTCCCGGGAGGGATCGTTCGACGGGCTACGCTGGGGACTCTCGTGTCGCAGCGCGAGAACCTCGGCCGCGAGCTCTTCACCGTCAACTTCGACAGCGGCCAGAAGCTCATCCTCTTCACCCACGAGATCGAGCCCGTAAGAGACGATCTCGCCGCGTAGGCCCGATGCATCGCTTCACCCACTCTCTCTTCCCGACGCCGTCGGCGCTGTTGGCGGTTGCGCTGATCGGTGGCGCGACCTCTCTCGCCACGAGTATGGAGACACTGTTCCTGGCCGAGAACGACGCTGCCATGGCGAAGATGATGGCCGCCATGGACGTGAAGCCCTCCGGCGACGTGGACGCTGACTTCGTCGCGACGATGGTTCCGCATCATCAAGGTGCGATCGACATGGCGCAGGCTGAGTTGCGTTACGGGCGCAACGAGCAGCTCCGGCGCCTCGCGCAGGAAATCATCGTGATGCAGCACGAGGAGATCGCGGCGATGCGGTTGGCGATTGGCCAGCCGCTCCCGTCCGCGTCGTCGCCCGACCAGAAACCCCCGGCCGCTTCGACCGACGCCCACCCGACGTTCTCGCCGATGAACGTGCACCCGGGCCTTTGATGTGAAGCTCACCTTCTCCATCTGGTTGCTGCTCGTCACGGCTGTTCTGACCCCTCCGTCCGCTCGGGCGGGGCAGGCCCCGGGCGCCGTTTCCGAGCCGGATGTGCCCGTCAGCCATCGCGACCGCGTGTTGATCATCTCACCATCGCCGTCGTCTCGATCGGCTCGAACTCGGTGACCTTGATCGACACGGCAACCAATGCCGTGAAGCACGTGACGTACGTCGGACGCTCACCGCGGGAGCCGCGCGGTAGTTGCGGAGAGTGCGCCGCCGGACCGCAGGTTTCGATGGTACAGTGTCGGCGACTCAGGCGACTAACAGAAGGAGGAGCGTGATGAGCAGCATCGCCGTCGGTCGGGAACACTCCACACCCATCGACCTCTACTACAAGGACTGGGGCGCCGGGCAGCCCGTCGTCTTCAGTCACGGCTGGCCGCTGACTGCGGACGCCTGGGAAGACCAGATGCTGTTTCTGGCCTCCCGCGGCTACCGCTGCATTGCCCATGACCGCCGCGGCCATGGCCGCTCCAGCCAGCCCTGGAATGGCAATGACATGGACACCTACGCCGACGACCTCGCGGCGCTCGTCGAAACGCTCGATCTGAAGAACGCGATCCATGTCGGCCACTCCACCGGCGGCGGCGAGGTCGCCCGCTACATCGGCCGCCACGGCACGAGGCGCGTCGCCAAGGCCGTGCTGATCGGCGCGGTGCCGCCGCTGATGCTCAAGACGGCGGCCAATCCGGGCGGCTTGCCGATCGAGGCATTCGACCAGATCCGCGCCGCCGTCCTCGCCGACCGCTCGCAGTTCTTCAAGGATCTCGGTGCGCCGTTCTACGGCGCCAACCGCCCGGGCGCCAAGGTCTCGCAAGGCTTACGGGACTCGTTCTGGCTCCAAGGCATGCTGGCGAGTTTCAATGCCGCCTTCGACTGCATCAAGGCCTTCTCAGAGACCGACTTCACGGCGGACCTGAAGAAGTTCGATGTGCCGACTCTCATCATCCACGGCGACGACGACCAGATCGTCCCCATCGGAGCCTCGGCTCTGCTCTCCTCGAAGCTGATCAGGAAAGCCCAGCTGAAGGTTTACCGGGGCGCGCCGCACGGCCTGTGCTCGACTCACAAGGACCAGGTCAACGCCGACCTCCTCTCGTTCATCAGCGCGTAGGTGGAGGACGAAGGATGGCCAAGACACGTCGGGTCGAGAAGGTCTGGAAGAGCAAGCCGACCGTCGAGGGGGCGGGCGTTCACCTGAGGCGGGCCTTCGGCTTCCAGGAGGTGCCACGGCTCGACCCCTTTCTCCTCCTCGACGACTTCCGCTCCAACGAGCCGCCCGAGTACCAGCGCGGCTTCCCCTGGCATCCGCATCGCGGGATGGAGACCATCACCTATGTGCTGGCAGGCGACGTGGAGCACGGTGACAGCCTCGGTAACCGGGGCGTCATCGGGGCGGGGGACGTGCAGTGGATGACGGCGGGGAGCGGCATCGTCCACCAGGAGATGCCGAAGGGCGACAGCCAGGGCCGGATGTGGGGCTTCCAGCTCTGGGCGAACCTGCCCGCGAGCCACAAGATGATGGACCCGCGGTACCGGGAGGTGGCGGGCGTTCGGGGACCTGTCCGTGAGATCGTCACCGACCCGGAGTACCTCGATGTCGCGCTCCCTCCCGGCCGCACCTTCACCCATACGGTCAAGCCGACGCACACGGTCTTCGCCTACGTGATCGAGGGCGAGGGCTACTTCGATCCTGAGCGCGACCCCTACGCCCGCGAGGTCGTGGGCGAGAGCTACTTCGACATGGCCCGTCCCTGCCTGTGCGGCAACCATTCGCTGGTGGCCTACGGCCCCGGAGACACGGTGGTCGTTTCGACGGAAGAGCAGCCGGTGCGCTTTCTCCTCGTCGCGGGACGGCCGCTCAACGAGCCGGTCGCCTGGTACGGCCCCATCGTGATGAACACGCAGGCGGAGCTGCGCACCGCATTCCGCGAGTACGAGCAGGGCACCTTCGTGAAGCACGGGCGGCGGTAGCGCGCTTTCCACGTCCCGATCCATCCCTCCCCACGGCCGCAGCAGCCGCTCTTGCGTGCGTACGAAGGGGCGCTTGACAGGTGACCAAACAGTCACCTATACGCGGTGTGTGAAGGCAGTGTTCAGGGCCCTCGCCGCCCCGCCGCGCCGGAGGCTGCTCGACGCGCTGTTCAAGGAAGACGGGCAGACGCTCAGCGCGCTCGAGCGGCGATTGCCGATGACGCGCTTCGGCGTGATGAAGCACCTGCGAGTGCTCGAGGAGGCCGGCCTCGTGGTCACGAAGAAGCGCGGGCGCGAGAAGCTGCACTTCCTGAACCCCGTCCCGATCAGGCTCGTCCACGACCGCTGGGTGAGCAAGTACGCCGCGCCCTGGGCCGCGACCCTGAGCGGGCTCAAGCACAGATTGGAGGACAAGGCGATGGAGAAGGTGTTCGAGATCTACATCAAGACGAGCCCACAGCGTCTGTGGGAGGCGATCACCGACCCCGAGATGAGGCGCAAGTATAATTTTGGCGTGCGCGTGAAGTCCGACTGGACACCCGGCTCCCGTTACCAGGGCACCAGCTCGCTGAACGACACCGCGATCCTGGAGGGCGAGAACCTCGTGGTCGATCCGCCGCGCCGGCTCGTCCAGAGCTTCAGGGCCCTGTGGAGCGAGGACGTGAAGCGCGAGGGGACCTCGAGGGTCACCTGGGAGATCGAGCCGGTCGGCGATTCATGCCGGCTGACCGTCACCCACGACCAGCTGCGCGAGGACGCCAACGCCGAGCTCTACGGCGGTTGGATGATGATCCTCTCCGGCCTGAAGACGCTGCTGGAGACCGGGCAGTTGCTGACGACGCCTGGCTCGCTGCGCTACTCGCAAGGCCCGAAACCGGCTGCGTGAGACAGCGACGGGCCTGATCGCTGGTGCGCCTGATCGGGCGCCACGGCGGGCTTCGCTTACCCCTCGCCGAGGCGCAGGCCGCGGATCAGCTCCTTCGCGCCCGGAATCAACCCCGGGGCCATGCTGAGCGAACGGAAGCCCAGCCGGAGCAGTTGCGGCATCGTCTCCTCGCGCCCTGCCAGCTCGCCGCACAGCGCGATCGGCACGTCTGGCGCGTCGCTGATGGCGATCGCCAGCAGCCGCAGGACGGCGGCATGGGTGTCGTCGTAGTAATGGCTCACGGCGGGATCGTCCCGTCCCGCCGCGAGCGTGTACTGCGCGAGGTCGTTCGTGCCCACGGAGAGGAAGTCCACGTGGCGGGCGATCGTGGCGACGTCGAGCGCGGCGGCGGGCGTCTCGATCATCGCCCCGAAGGGAGGCCGTTTCGCGCCCGGGAACGTCGCGAGCGTGGCGTCGAACAGCGCGCGCATCTCGCGGGTGTCCGCCTCCAGCGTCACCATCGGAACCAGGATGCGGACGTCCTGCTCCTGCGCGAGGCGGACGAGTGCGGCAAGCTGAGTCCGCGCCAGCTGCGGATACTCGAGCAGCAGGCGCACGCCGCGCCGTCCGAGCGAGGGGTTGGGCTCGACGGGGTGGGGCAGGAACGGCACGGGCTTGTCGCCGCCGACGTCGAGGAGCCGGATCGTGACGGGCCTCCCCCGCAGCGGCGCCGTGAGGGCACGCAGCTCCTCGAACAGCTCGTCCTCGGACGGCGGCAGCGTGCGCGCCAGATAGAGCTGCTCGATCCGGAAGAGGCCGACGCCGTCGGCGCCGTTGTCGATCGCCAGCTCGACGTCGTCGTGCGCGCCGAGGTTGGCCTCCACGGTGACCCGCTCGCGGTCGAGCGTGAAGGCGGGCTCGCGACAGGCGCCACGGCAGCGCACCGCCGCACCCTCGAACGCCTCCCGTCGTGCCTGGAACGTGCGGCGGGTCTCCGCATCCGGCGACACCACGATGGTGCCGCGCGAGCCGTCGACGAGCAGCTCCTCGAGGTTCCGGATGCGGCGCACGATCCCCGGCGGACCCGCGACCACGGGGATGCGCTTCTCGCGGGCGAGCATGGCCGCGTGCGCTCCCGACGCGAGCGCGCCCACCACGATCGCCGCCACGCCCCGGCGGGACAACGGGACCACGTCGGAGGGGAGCAAGCGCTCGACCACCAGGACGTTCCCCGCGGGGACGTGCTCCAGCGACGACCCAGCGACCCCCCAGAGGTGCCGGAGGACTCGGCGGCCGAGGTCGGCGACGTCGTCGGCGCGCTGCTGGAGCGTGGGGGCCTTCAACGCCTTGAATCGCTCGTGCAGCCGGCGGAAGACCCGGCGCACGGCCGCCTCGGCGCCGACCAGCGATTCAAGCTCCCGCTCGATCTCACCCGATGAGAGGATGCCGTCGAGCATCATCCCGTGGGCGCGGAAGATGCCGGCCAGCGCGGCGTCGAACTGCTCCTCGATGCGCAGGGCGGCATCCTCGAGCTCGCGGCGGGTCTGCTCGAACGACGTCAGGATCCGGCTCCATTCGCCGGCGATCTGATCACGCGCGATCGCCGCGGGATCGGGCGGCGACTCGAGCAGGTCCACCACGAGCCAGGCCGGGCCCATCCCGACGCCGGGGGAGATCGCGGCGCCCGTGAAGGTCGTGGGGTCGCGGCCGGGTGGGATGACGTTCGGATCGTCCTGGGTCATGGAGGGTGGGTATCGACGGGCTCGGTCTTGTCCGAGGAGAATTGCTGGATTCTTCGGCGCGGGCAAGAAGCGCGGCGGCCGAACGCCCGGACGGGGCGGCCTTGCCGGTCCGGCCGTAGGCGAGGCTCGTCCGCCGGCCGTAGGCAACCCGTGGGTTGCGTCATTCAGCGCCACGCTATATGAAGGCAACCAGGAGGTTGCCTACGATGACGAGCACCGACCGCATCGAGAAGAGGATCCTCTTACGTGCGCCGCGATCACGGGTCTGGCGGGCGCTCACCGACGCCCGGGAGTTCGGCGCGTGGTTCCGCGTCGCGCTCGAGGGCCCATTCGCCGAGGGCACGACCGTACGGGGCAGGATCACGTATCCGGGGTACGAGCACGTGACGATGGAGATGCTGATCGAACGCATGGATCCCGAGCGGCTGTTCTCGTACCGCTGGCACCCGTACGCGGTCAGCCCCGACGTCGACTACTCTGCGGAGCCGACGACCCTCGTCGAGTTTCGGCTGGAGGAAGCTGCGGGCGGCACGCTGCTGACCATCGTGGAGTCGGGCTTCGACCGGCTTCCGAGCGAACGCCGGGCGGAGGCGTTCCGGATGAACGACCGTGGCTGGGCCGAGCAGACGGAGAACATCGCCCGTCATGTCGCGACGGCGTAGCGCTGGGCTGGCCGGCGCTGCGCCGGTCTTCGCGGCGCTCGGGGACGAGACGCGTCTGCGGCTCGTCGCCAGCCTCTGCGCGGAAGGACCACTCTCCATCGTGCACCTGAGCGCGCGGGCCCCCGTCACGCGCCAGGCCGTCACGAAGCACCTTCACGCGCTCGCCGCTGCGGGCCTCGTGCGCAGCAAACGTCGCGGACGCCAGCGCCAACGCATCTGGGAGCTCGAGCCGCGGCGCCTCCGAGACGCGCGTCGATACCTGGATCGAATCTCGGAGCAGTGGGACGATGCCCTCGGGCGCTTGCGAGCGTTCGTCGAGGAGTCACCGACGCGACGCAGGAAGGAGGCCGAGTGACGAAATCTTCCGTCGGGCCGGAATCCAGCGTCGCCAGTTCGGGGGGCCCCCCGGCCATCTTCGCTCGCGGAGGTCCGCCGGTACGTCGAGCGCGTGAGCCGAGCGTGGGATCGGGCGCTCGAAGCCTTCAAGGCATTCGCGGAGCAGGAGGACGACGGATGACGGTCAGGAAGTCGATCCACGTGAAGCGCCCGGTCGAGCGGACGTTCCGGCTCTTCACCGAGGAGATTGGTAAGTGGTGGCCCCTGAAGGAGGGCTTCTCCTTTGGCGGCGCACGGGCGGCCGAGATCTTCCTCGAGGGACGCGAGGGCGGACGCTTCTTCGAGCGCTTCGCGGACGGAGAAGAATTCGATGTGGGCGTGGTGACGACGTACGCGCCGCCCGCGCGCATCGTGTTCACCTGGAAGGCCACGGAGTGGGACGCAGCGACCGAGGTCGAGGTCCGCTTCTCGCCCGAGCACGGTGGCACACGGGTGGACCTGGAACACCGGGGCTGGGAGCGGGCGGGAGCACGGGCACGAGACCAGCGGGACCGCTTCAACGGCGGCTGGAACCGGGTGCTGGCGTGCTTCGGCACATACGGCGAGCAACGCTGAACCAAAGGAGGACTCCGATGAGACTGCATGTGTTTCCCCCGTCGCCGCGGGCGACGAAGGTGACGGCGCTTGCGAATCACCTGGGGCTCGACTGCGAGCCTCGCCCGGTCGACCTGTTCAAGGGCGCGAGCGCGTGTTGAAGAAGCTCACGGGTCAGGGGGAGCCCAACCCGGACGAGGTCGCGAAGGGCGAGGACCAGTTTCACCGCTGTGCGGCGGTGCTGGACGGAGCGCTGCGGGGCCGAAGGTGGCTCCTCGGTGACACCCTGACCATCGCGGACTTCGCGGTGGGCGCCCCGATGGTGCTGGCGGAAGCGGCGCAGTATCCGACCGGCAAGTACGCAGAGATCACGCGGTGGTACGGCGGGCTCGCATCGCTCCCGGCCTGGAAGAAGGCGATCGCGCCGCTGCCGGGCTGAACGACGCCGCCGCCCTGGTCGGCGCCGCGTCCCAATTGCATGAGCGGTGCGCCTCCGGGACAAATACCGACCGGCCCTCCGGCTGCCAGTCTTCCTGCGGCTGGCTCCCCCGGCACGGCGGTCGCCGGCGACGACTTTGACGGGTGCGCTCCCCACGACTGTCCGCTCGTTAGCGGTGCCTCGGATCAGACCGGATCGGTCCGCGGGTGGCCGCCGGCAATCGTGCAGAACGCGCGGACGATCGAGAGGACGGCTTCGCGAGCACGCGGCGGCACGGCCCTGAACAGTATCTGCAGCTGCTCCGCCTGAGGATCCCGCGCGATCATCGGGAGCTCTCCGACCACCCTCACCGGCACGAGCTCCTCGATGTCATCCAGAATCCGGACGAGCGGCTCCGCCAGGCGCGTGTGATCATCCGCGCGGCACTGCCGCGCGAGCGCGACGGCGACCTTCAACATGACGATGGCCGGCGTGCCCTGAGCGGTCCCTCTCTCGAAGCGGCTGACCGAGGCCTGGCTCACACCCGCCAACGTCCCGAGCCGGTCCTGGGAGAGGCCGAGTAGCTCGCGCAGGGCACGGGTCTGCTGGACGAGGTTACGGAACCACGCGCACCAGTCGACGTCCTGCGGCCACGCGCGTTTGCCGCAGGGCGGGGGGACCGAGAACGGCTCTTCCACCGTCCCCGGTCCCTGCTGCGGTGGGCGGTTCGCGGCGTGCCAGAGGCGACGCTCCATTCGGCACATCTGTCGTTCATCCTGAGTCGACCGTTCGGAGCTTCGTGCTTGAGAGTCTGGCATCGTTCGCGTCCCCCGACGCACCGGTGCACGTACCGTGCCGCCGGAACGCGCTGGATGCGCCGGTCCGTGGAGGCACGATGGGCGATGGGGCTGGGCCGTTACGACACGCGGCGCGGAATGCGTCGGCTCTACTCACCGGATGCTCCGTACTGGACGAGCTTCCGATAGAGCGTCTTCCGCCCGATCCCGAGGATCCGGGCGGCGAGCGTCTTGTTCCCACCGACGCTCTCCACCACCCGCAGGATGTAACGCCGCTCCGCCTCCTCGAGCGGCACGAGCTCCGAGGGATCGTCGGCCGCGATGAGCACGTGTGAAGGTCGGTAGGCGCGGATCTTCTCCGGCAGGTCGTCGACGGTGACCTGATCGTACTGCGCGAGCGCGACGGCACGCTCCATCGCGTTCTGGAGCTCGCGCACGTTGCCCGGCCAGGCGTAGGCGAGCAGTCGCTCGGCCGCCTCGGGCGAGAGTGCGCCGACACGCCTTCCCGCCTTCCCGGCGTGATGGACGAGGAAGTGCTGTGCGAGCAGCAGCACGTCGCTTCCACGCGTGCGGAGCGGCGGCATCGCCACGTGGATCACGTTGACTCGGAAGAAGAGGTCCTCGCGGAAGCGACCCTCCTCGACCGCGGACTCGAGGTCGCGGTTCGTCGTGGCGACGAGGTGGACGTCGAACGGGACCTCCTCGTTTTCGCCGATCGGGCGCACGACCCGTTCCTGGAGGGCGCGCAGCAGCTTCGGCTGGAGCGCGAGCGGGAGATCGCCGATCTCGTCGAGCAGGAGCGTCCCGCGGTGGGCCTGCACGAAGAGGCCCGTCCGCGTCGCGCGCGCATC
>Ga0209057_1004372_pt1 | contig 10119 bp, 6 predicted proteins | sample GraSoiAngelo_146_FD_185903 | JGI IMG/M metagenome (GOLD analysis project Ga0209057, IMG submission 185903) | Grasslands soil microbial communities from the Angelo Coastal Reserve, California, USA - 14_1009_05_30cm (SPAdes) (version 2) | ecosystem: Environmental > Terrestrial > Soil > Grasslands ... | reverse complement strand
AAACGGAAAAATCGTGATGCTCTTTCTGCCCGTCCACGTGCACCGAGAACGTCAGGTATTTGCTGGGCTTAAAAAGAGCAAGTTTTTCTTTGAGCAGCAGCGCGTTGGTGCATAGATAGATGTACTTCTTCCGCGCCACCAGCCCCTCGACGATTTTCTCGATCTCCGGGTGCATCAGGGGCTCGCCGCCGGGAATGGAAACCATCGGCGTGCCGCACTCGTCCACGGCCTGGAAGCATTCTTCCGGGCTCAATTCCGTTTTCAAAATGTGCGCGGGATATTGGATCTTACCGCATCCCGCGCATGCCAGATTGCAGCGGAACAGGGGCTCCAGCATCAGCACGAACGGGTAGCGCTTCTGTCCCCGCAGCTTTTGCTTCAGGACGTAGGTTGCCACCGTCCACATTTGTGAAATCGGTACCGGCATCTTTCCTGTTTATCTCCAAGATGGGACAGCGCTGTATCCGGGCCGCAGGGTCGCTGCGATCCACCTACACCGCCAGCCACTATTGTAACCGAGAACCGGCCATACCGGCTCGTCTGCCTTTACTCCCATGCAATCGCCTGTTCCTTCCTGGCATGGCACGTGCACTGCGATAGAGCATGCCTCCGCCTGCCCTCACGAACCGTCTAGCCGGTCGCGAAGGTTGAACCACCCGTTCGGAGGTAGAATCGACCGGTATCAGAGACCAAGAAGCTGCTGCGCTTATGCCCCGAAAAAATCTCCTGAGTCTTTTCTCGGACTTGGCCCGCTTTGGTGACGACGTTGCTGTCATCCAAAGACGCGGCTACCGACGGGAAAAGCTGACGTATACGGAGCTTTACGCCTCCGCACTTTTCTGGAGTCATGCGCTCGCTGGACGGAGCGTGGTCCCCGGTGATCGCGTCCTTCTCTGGGGTCCCAATTCTGCCGAGTGGGTCGCTTGCTTTTGGGGCGTTCTATTGCGAGGCGCCGTGGTCGTGCCGATGGACTCCCGAGCATCTTCCGATTTCGTCCAACGTGCGATCAAGGATGCAGGCGTGAAGCTCATCTTGCGTGACCGCCAACAGGGGGAGCTGCCTGGCGCGCCACCGTCGATGATCATCAACGATTTCATGGAGATGGTGGACGGCCTTGCCCCTCCGGCAGATGCCGGCGTGGGTGCCGGTGCTGGTCCCGCAAGAACCACCATTGCCGAAATCCTGTACACCTCGGGCACAACCGCCGAGCCCCGCGGCGTCGTTCTCACCCACGGCAATTTTCTGGCAAATCTCGAGCCGCTGGAGCGTGGCCTCGATGAGTATCGCAAATACGAGCGCTGGTTTCACCCTGTGCGCTTCGTTACGCTCGTTCCCTTGAGCCATGTCTTCGGCCAATTCATGGCTTTGTTTGTTCCGCCGCTCCTCGGCGCCGCGGTAGTTTTCGAATCGTCCAGCAATCCCGCCGAAATCATTCGCACCATAAAGCAAGAGCGCGCCACCGCGCTCATCGCCGTTCCGCGCATGCTTGATCTTCTGCATGCGGGAATCGAGAGAGAATTCGACGGTCCGAGCAAATCACAGTGGCTGAAGCGCACCTTGGAATACGCAAGAGGCAGGAAATTTCTCACCCGCGCTTGGGCGTTTCGCCGAATCCACCGCCGCTTTGGCTGGAAGTTTTGGGCTTTTATCTCCGGTGGTGCAGCGCTTGTGAATGAAACCGAGGACTTTTTCAAGCGTCTGGGCTATGCCGTCGTGCAAGGCTATGGCATGACGGAGACGGCATCTTTGATCAGCCTGAATCACCCGTTTCGCGCGACGGAAGGATCTGTCGGCAAAATTCTTCCCGGCCGTGAATGCCAGCTCTCCGAAGACGGTGAAATCCTCGTCCGTGGGGAAAATGTTTCCGGCGGCTACTGGGAACAAGGGACCGTCCGGCCCCTGGGTGACCAAGGCTGGCTGCGTACCGGCGACCTTGGCGAACTCGACGCCCAAGGTAATCTGCGCTTCCGGGGACGCAAGAAGAACGTGATCGTCACGCCCGCCGGTCTCAACGTCTATCCCGAGGACCTCGAAGCTGCCCTTCGCCAACACCCCGCGGTCAGAGATTGCGCGGTCATTCCGTTCGGACCAGGCGGCGCCGAACCTTGCGCGGTCTTGCTGATGATGGAATCAGGAGATCATGCGGCGCGAACCGCCGTCGCAGGCGGGAACGCATCGCTCGCGGAGTATCAGCAGATCCACAAATGGCTGGTCTGGCCCGACCTTGATTTTCCCCGTACACCCACTGGCAAACCGCGGCTTTCCGTCATCGCCTCCCGCGCCGCCCAAATCCTCGATGGGCGACCGGGAAGTGTTCCTGAAAGTGTTGTGGCGGAGTTCCGCCCGTCCTCCGCGCTCGACCAACTGCTCGAACACTTCAGCACATCGAGAGGTGCAGGCTCGCGAGTAAACCGTGAGCACGATGAGGAACTGAACCTCTCCTCCCTGGACCGCGTGGAACTCCTGAGCGCCCTGGAGGAAAGGTTTCACGTGGAACTCAACGAAACCGTTTTTGCCAATGCCAAAACCGTGGCCGATGTCGAGCTTGTCCTCGAACAGCCAGCGGCTCGCCGCACGGCCTACAGCTATCCTCGCTGGACGCAGCGCGAACCGATTTGCTGGCTGCGGCTGGCGGTCTACTACGCGCTCGTCTGGCCCGCGACACAGATCCTGGGACACCCGCGCATCGTGGGCCGCGAGAATCTGCGCAGCCTGCCTGGGCCCGTCCTTATCGTTTCCAACCACATCACGCGCCGCGCCGATATAGGGTTGATTCTTGTCGCCTTGCCGCCGCGATTCCGCCACCGCCTGGCCACGGCCATGGGCGGCGAATCATTGCAAAACATGCGCTGCCCACCGCGGGATTGGTTCTTCGCCAAGCGCTGGGCCCATCAACTCGGCTACTGGCTGACCACCTTGCTCTTCAACGTTTTTCCGCTGCCGCAGTTTTCCGGCTTTCGCGAAAGCTTCCGCTTCGCCGGCGAATGCGTCGACCGCCACTACAGCGTGCTGGTCTTTCCCGAAGGCGCAGTAAACCACTCCAGCACCGGCGAGACGGCCCCGTTTCAATCCGGCATCGGCCTGCTCGCAGAGAATCTGCGCATCCCCGTGGTTCCCATGCGACTCGATGGCGTCTGGCAGATGAAGCGCGAACATCGCCGCCTCGCGCATTTCGGCGAAGTCACCGTGCGGATCGGTGCGCCCGTCACCTTTCCGCCCGGCATGTCCCCCGACGAAATCGCCGGCCGCCTGGAATCCGCCGTCGGTTCTCTGTAGCCGCCCCCAGCGCAGCATTACGATGTGGAAGCGCTTCGCTCCGCCGCGCCGGACGCTTCTTGGCACTCGCGAATGGCGGGAGAAAAATATACTCTGGCTTTCACGGCTCGACGGAATACATCATCTTCGCGCACTTTGCCGTACCGCCGCTCGATTCCTTCGTCTATCATCTTCCACGAGGTAAGCCATCCATCATGAGGCGAATGCTTTCCTGCCTGCTGCCTTTCTGCTTGGCCAGCCAAATCCACGCTCAGGGGCCGCCACCCTCCACAGAAGATGCGGACCGCGTTGTGCAGCTCCTGAAAGAACTCACCGAAGTCCCCGGCCCTCCGGGATATGAAGAAGCGGTGCGCAAAATCATGACCGATCGCATGCGCGCGTTCACCGACAAGATAAGTTACGACGGTCTGGGCTCCGTCATCGCGCAGCAAGGAGACGCGGGCCCGCGAATCATGCTTGATGCCCACATGGACGAAGTCGGGGGCATGGTTCGCCGCATCCGTCCCGACGGATTTATCTCCATGGAGATGCTCGGCTATTGGCTTGACCGAGCGTTGCCCGACCAGCGCTGGGTGATCATGGGCTCCAAGGGAGCGGTGCCCGCCGTCACCGACATCTGGGACGCGCACATCGCGCCGCATGACGCGCAGGGCCAGGCTCAGCGGCAGGAGCTTTTTCTCGATACCGGTGCGCGCAATGCCGCAGACGTTGCTGCTCTGGGCATTTCGCCCGGCGATCCCGTCGCGCCCGTCTCCGACTTCGCCATCCTGGCCAACCATCGCTACCTTGCCAAGGCTTGGGACGACCGTGTCGGCTGCGCGGTCATGCTTGAAGTAATGCGCCGGCTGGCCAAGGCTGCGCACCCAACCAGGTTTTCTATGTTGGTACAGTCCAGGAAGAAGGCAGTATCGAAATGCGCGGCGCGGCAACGTCGGCCCGCATCATCAACCCCGATGTCGGCTTTAGTCTTGAGGTGGGGATTCCCAATGATGTTCCCGGCCCGGGCCCCGAGGCGGCCCAGGAAGTTCTCGGCGGCGGTCCCGGTATGATGCTTTACACCTTCAGCGAAATTCCCAATCGCAAGCTGGTTGCCTACGTAAAGCGGGTCGCCGCCGATCAGCACATCCCGCTGCAGTTCGATTTCGTCCGGGGCTTCGGCGATGACGCCGGCGCCATCAAATTGAATGGCAGCGGCGTCCCGGTCACTACCGTGCTGGTGCCGGCGCGCTCCACCCACGCGCACAATGGCATCATCGACCGCGGGGACTTCGACCGCACTGTCGATCTGCTGGTCGCGCTGATCCACAACCTCGACGCGGCTACTGTCGCGGCCATCAAATCCTTTAACCCTTAGTTCTGTTGGCAAAAAAATTTAGCAGCTGCCGTCTCAGGAAGAGCTTCTCCTCTCGTTCTGTGGCAAAATAGAAGATTCATAGAGCTGGATTTATGGCCCACCGTACAACCCTGGAAGAACAGCGCCCCACAAACAAGCCGAAGGCGGCCAAGAAACCGGCGGCGGGCGGTCTCGCGAAAGCAGCCAGCCACGAAGATCGCGAGTCCGTATTCGATGCTTTCCGCCGCTGGGGCTACCTGGAAGCGACTCTCGATCCCCTTGGCTTGTTTGAGCCGGTGAAGCACGCTGACCTGGATGCCCTGACCGGCGAAGCCGCCGCGGAAGCCCGCGGCATTTACTGTAATGCGGTCGGCGCCGATTTCATGCATTTGCCGGAGCCGGAACGCCGCCGCTGGATCGCCGAGCGACTCGAAGCCCGGTCGAGCCAAATTGATCAACATAAAATCCTCGAGCGTTTGGTTCGCGCCGATCTTTTCGAACAGGTTTTGCAGGCGCGCTATCTCGGCACCAAGCGCTTTTCTCTGGAAGGTGTCACGGCGCTGATTCCGTTGCTTGATTCCATCCTGGACACTGCCGGCGAACATGGTGCGGTCGAATCCGTCATGGCCATGAGTCACCGCGGGCGCCTGAACGTAATGGTCCACGCGGCCTGCAAAACGCCACATGAAGTGGTTGCCGGCTTTGAAGACGTCGATCCTCGCAGCGTCCTCGGCGCGGGCGACGTGAAATACCATGTGGGCGCGACGGGCAGCTACGTCACCAGCGCCGGCAAAAAGATCGGCATCCATCTGGTTTCCAATCCCAGCCACTTGGAGGCCGTCGATCCGGTCGCCGTGGGCCGAGTGCGCGCCAAGCAAACGCGCTACGGTTTGCGCGGCCCCTACGTCGACCGTTCACCGGAAACGTTGAATAAAGTCGTCCCCATCGTGATGCACGGCGACGCAGCTTTCGCGGGGCAAGGCATCTGGGCGGAAACGCTGAATCTCGCGGATCTGAAGGCTTACACCGTGGGCGGCACAATTCACATCATCGTGAACAACCTGATCGGCTTTACGACCAAGCCTACCGAGGAGCATTCTTCGCGCTTCGCTTCCGATATCGCCAAGCGCCAATCCGTGCCGATCTTCCACGTCAACGCCGAAGACCCAGACGCTGTCGTGCGCATTGGAAAACTTGCCGCGGAATATCGCGCCACCTTTGGCAACGACGTGGTCGTGGACCTCATCGGTTACCGCCGCCACGGCCACAGCGAAGTCGACGATCCGACCATCACTCAGCCCCTCCTGTACGCGCGGATCAAGAATCATGCTGCGCTCTGGAAAATATACGCCGAGCGCATCGGCCTGGACTCGTCCCTGATGGTTGAAGCCGTCCGCAAGGAATACGAGGAGGAGCAGACCAAGGCCCGCGCGCTAAGAAAAATACCGCACCTGCGCAAACTGCCGGACTATTGGGCACCGTATCAGCATGGTCGCTACAAACCCGAATATGAGGTCGATACCGGCCTCACGACTGAGAAACTTCGGGAGATCACCGACGGGCTGGTTCGCGTGCCTGAGAGTTTTCATATTCACCCTAAAATCGCGAAGCTTCTCGAACAGCGCGCGGAAATGGGCCACGGCAAGCGTGCCGTCGATTATGGCTTCGCCGAAACGTTGGCCTTTGGCTCCGTGCTCCTCGAGGGGCATCCCGTGCGCCTCACGGGACAGGACACCCAGCGCGGCACTTTCAACCAGCGCCACGCGGTTTTGATCGACACGCAAACCGAGCACAACTACCTCACTCTCGCGCATCTTTCCAAGCAACAGGCTTTCTGCGAGATTCACAACTCTTCTCTTTCCGAGGCCGGTTGCCTGGGGTTCGAGTACGGATTCAGCCGCGACTATCCTGAGGCGCTCGTTTTGTGGGAAGCGCAGTTCGGTGATTTCGCCAACGGCGCGCAGGTCATCATCGACCAGTTTATCAGCGCCGGTGAAGATAAATGGAATTTACCGGCCGGGCTGGTGATGCTTCTACCGCACGGCTACGAAGGCCAGGGCCCGGAACATTCCAGTGCGCGGCTGGAGCGCTTCATGCAGCTCGCTGCGGAAGACAATATGCAGATTTGCCAGCCCTCGACGGCCGCACAATACTTCCACATGCTGCGCCGGCAGGCGTGCCGTCCGTGGCGCAAACCGCTTATCGTCTTCACCCCGAAGAGCATGCTGCGCCATCCCGACGCCAGCTCGAACATCCAGGAATTTACCAAACCGCGCTTCCTGCCGCTGGTTCCTGATCGCGAAGTGCTGGACGCCCGACGCATCTTGATGGCCAGCGGAAAAGTCGGGCATGAGTTGCGCGCCGAGCGTCGCCGCCGCAAAGACACGAATACCGCCATTTTCTTTCTGGATCAACTGTACCCGCTGCCGCGCACGGAAATTGCCGCGGCTATCGCCGAGCATCCCCAAGCGCGCGAGATGGTGTGGGTTCAGGAAGAACCCGGTAACATGGGCGCGGCAGGTTACGTCGTGCCGCGGTGCGAACGGCTCGCGAAGGCCACAGGGCTCACGTTTCGCTCGATCAAGCGTTCCGCCAGCGCCAGCCCGGCCACCGGCTCGGCCAAGGCCCATGAATTGGAGCAAAAGACGCTCCTCGCGCTGGCCTTTACAACTTCAAGCAGCGGTTAGGCTTTCGCTGGCTTTAACACTACATTCACATGCATGTAAACGCGGCGTTACCTAACTGCGCCCCGGCCCTGCGACAATCAGGCGTGTTACCTCAAAGCCGGTGTGATCAGAATCTTCCCCATGCCTACCGCAATCGACCGTCCTACGGTACACTGCCGCCAGGCCGGCTTGCGCTGCGCTCAAACTTCATGAAACGCATCCTTATCATCGAAGACGACCGCGATATCGTCGAACTGGTCCGCTACAATCTCGCCAACGAAGGTTTTCAGGTCAGCTCTGCCCACGATGGCAGCACCGGCCTGAACACCTTGAAAAAAACGCCACCCGATCTCCTGCTTCTCGACCTCATGCTTCCGAAACTTTCCGGCCTGGAAATCTGCCGGGAGATTCGCCGGGATGACTCGCTCAATCGTTTGCCCATTCTCATGCTTACGGCCCGCGGCGAGGAAGCCGACCGGGTGGTTGGTCTGGAGATGGGCGCCGACGACTACGTGACCAAACCCTTCAGTCCGCGCGAATTGCTGGCGCGCGTCAAGGCCTTGCTCCGCCGTGCCGAACCGCCTGCCGATGCGCCGCGCACCATTGAGATCGGCAAGCTGGCGATTGATCCGGCGTCCTATCGCGTGAGCCATTCCGGGAAACCCGTGCCGCTCAGCACGCTCGAATTCCGGCTGCTCTATTACCTTGCTTCGCGCCCCAACCGCGTCTTTACCCGCGATCAATTGCTCGATGCGGTGTGGGGAACGGATCGATTCGTTACCCCGCGCAGCGTGGACGTTTACGTTCGCCGCTTGCGTGAAAAAATCGAATCCGATCCCGAAAACCCCATGCATTTGAAAACGGTTCGGGGCGCGGGGTATTTGTTTGAAACCCGTGCGGCTTAATCTCTTCTGGAAACTCGGTTTTGCGTTTTTCGCCCTGCTGATCGCGGTCCTGCTCCCCGTCGATTTCTATGCCGAGCGGGCCCTGCGGCGCGACTACGAACGCGCCGGCTTCGAACAGCTCGCCGCCATTGCGCGCATCGCGCTGGCCTATCCTCCGCAACCTGCAGCGCTCGCCCCGTCTCATCCGCAGGACTCCGCCGGCCTTCGCGGTTGGGTCGCGAAAATGGCCGCCAGCGGGGTGCGCGTCACGGTGATCACCTCCGATGGCCAGGTGCTGGCGGATTCGCAATCCGATCCGCAAACCATGGAAAACCACGCCGACCGCCCGGAGATTCGCGATGCTTTGGCAACCGGCCACGGCCAGTCCATTCGCCACAGCGTAACGATCAACAGTGATCTGCTCTACCAGGCGGTGCGCTTGTCCTCTGCCGGGGCGTCGCCGGTGGTGCTCCGTTTTGCTCTCCCGTTGCAAACGGTGGACCAGGAGATCTGGGAATTCCGCCGGCGTCTCTGGCTGGCATCACTGGTCGTGCTCCTCGTTACCGGGACCGCGTCTCTGCTCATCTCGTGGTCGTTCTCTGATCGCGTGGACCGGCTCACGGATTTTTTTCATCGCGTCGCGGAAGGCGATTTTCGTCCGCTGGAAGCGGATCGCGCCGGTGACTCCTTGGAAGCTTTGGCGATTTCGTTGAATGCGACGGCCGCACGGCTCGACCGCACCATTCAAACGCTGACCGAAGAACGCAATCTTTCTTCCGCGATTCTCGGAAGCATGGTGGAAGGCGTGGCCGTCGTGAATGCTTCCGAGCGCCTGCTCTTCGCCAATCGAGGTTTTGCGGAAATCCTGGGCCTGGACGTGCCGCCGCAATCCGGAAGCGCGCTCCTCGAAGTGGTGCGGCAGACCGAGCTGATCGAGGCGGTTCGCGGGGTGTTGAAAGGCGAGCCCCGCGTCGAAGCCGAAATCGTTACCGGCACGTTGCGCCAGCACTTTTTTGCGGTCACCGTCGCAGCGGTCAGCGCCGCGGAGACCTCCGGTGCAGTCATCGTGCTGCATGACATCACCGAGTTGCGCAAACTCGAGCGCATCCGCCGGGATTTCGTCGCCAACGTTTCCCACGAATTCAAAACGCCGCTCACCGCCATTCAGGGTTTTGCAGAAACGCTGCTCGCCGGGGCCATCGACGACCCGCAAAATCGCATCCGCTTCCTGGGGATCATTCTCGAACACTCGCGGCGTCTCGCGCGGCTCACCGACGATCTGCTCAAACTTTCGAAAATGGATGCGGACAAGCTGGAACTGGAGATCCGCCGCCTGAGCGTTTCCCAATTCGTCGAGAGCTGCATCGAAACCACGCAGCGCCCGGCTGCCGGAAAAGATCTGCGTATATCCGTCAAGCTGCCAGAGCGCTTGCCGGACATCGCCGCTGACCGCCGCCGTCTCGCCGAAGTTCTGCAGAATTTGCTCGACAACGCCATGCAGTACACTCCGGCCGGCGGCCAGATCATGGTCAGCGCCTCAGCGAACGGCGCCGAAATGACCTTCACGGTTTCCGACACCGGCATCGGCATCCCGCAGGCGGACCAGCCCCGCATCTTCGAGCGCTTCTACCGCGTCGACGTGGCGCGTTCGCGCGAAGTCGGCGGCACCGGGTTGGGACTCTCCATCGCCAAACATCTTGTCGAAGCTCACGGCGGCCGCATCTGGGTCCACAGCGAAGTGGGCCAGGGTTCACAGTTCTATTTCACCGTTCCCCTCTTCGAGCCGGAGCGCACTACCCTGCGCCCCCCGCGCTAACCCCCACGCCGCTCTGCCGCCCGAAGCCCAGCCCGCCCCTAAGTCTCGTCTTTTCCCGCATTTTCACATTCTGGTGAACGAACCGTAACTAATTGCAGGCAAGCTCTTGCTGACGAGCGAGACTCCTGTCCTGCGCTCCGAAAA
>Ga0209057_1004369_pt1 | contig 10124 bp, 10 predicted proteins | sample GraSoiAngelo_146_FD_185903 | JGI IMG/M metagenome (GOLD analysis project Ga0209057, IMG submission 185903) | Grasslands soil microbial communities from the Angelo Coastal Reserve, California, USA - 14_1009_05_30cm (SPAdes) (version 2) | ecosystem: Environmental > Terrestrial > Soil > Grasslands ... | reverse complement strand
GCCCAGGATCGTCCCTGTCCTCGCCGACTCGATCCCCAGCGGCGGCCCTTCCCAGAGCACCTCGCCGTCTTCGTCGACCACCCGGGTCGCGTCGATCACGGTCCCCACCTCGAGGCCGGGTCGGAGAGCACCGGCGATCCCGAACGAGACGAGTTGCCCTTCCGCCGGAATGCCGTTGGCAGCGCCGAGACCGAGCCGCACGGTCGGGCCGAGCCGCCGGGCAATCCGCTCCTCGACCGCCATCGCGCAGGCGTAGACCAAGCTCAACCCGTGAGCGTCCAAGCCATGCTCCGGACACCTTCCTTGAGGCTGTCGGCTGCGACGAGCGCCGCCGACGGCTCGAAGCCGGAATGGATCCCGCAGTGCTCGCAGCGCGCGTCATTGCCGGGGCCGTACTCCTCCCATTCGATTCCCTCGAGCAGCGCGTCATAGGTCGGAAAGATTCCGTCCGTAAGCAGGTAGCACGGTCCCTTCCAGCCGTACGGGTTCCGCGTGATCGAGCCCCACGGAGCGCACGCCAGCTTCCGTTCGCCGGCGAGGAACTCCTGGTAGACGGGGCTCGCGAGCCAGCGGTAGCCGTTCTGCTTCGCCGCCGCCTTGATGATCCTGAACTTCTGCTCGTGCTCGGCGCGGGTCATTGTCAGGTTCGGGTCGATCTGCGAGTACTGGTACCCCGGCGCGACGAGCATCCCGTCGATCCCGACCTCGTTCGTCAGGTAATCCATCATCTGGACCACGTCTTCGACCTTCGTCTCCTTGAAGATGGTCGTGTTCGTCGTCACACGGTAGCCCTCTGCGCGTGCGGCCTTGATCGCGTCGACGGCGAGGTCCCAGAGGCCGGGGTAATCGCAGATGTAGTCGTGGATCTCGCGCATGCCGTCGAGGTGGACGACGAAGGTCAGCCTGGGGTTCGGCTTGAAGACCGAGAGGAACTCTTCGAGCTTGAGCGCGTTCGTGCAGAGCTCGATGTTCTTCTGCATCTCGAGCATCCCCGCGACGACGTCCTCGATCCCCTTGTAGACGAGCGGCTCGCCGCCGCAGATCGAGACGACCGGAGCCGGGCACTGGACACCGGCGTCGACGCACTCCTCTACCGAGAGGCGCGCCTTGTTCGACTCGTACTCGCGGATCTTCCCGCAGCCGATGCAGGCGATGTTGCAGGCGAGCGTCGGCTCCAACATCAGGACGAGGGGGAAGCGCGCACCGGCGCGCTTCTGCTTGGCGACGTAGCTACCGATCTGGATCGTCGAACGCAGTGGGAATTTCATGCGGCGAGCCTTTCTCGTAGACGACCTAGGGCCATGAGCGGGAAATGGAGACGGTAGAGGTGATAGCGGATCATGAAGTCAAGCGGGAAACCGGTGCCGGTGTAGTGGTCTTCCTGCCAGTCGCCGTTGGATAGTTGTTCGGAGCAAAGCCAGTCTGCGGCACGCTTGGCCGAGTCCGAGTCGGCCTCGCCCGCAGCGACGTAGCCTAATAGCGCCCAGGCAGTCTGAGAAGGCGTCGGGTGACCGCGGCCACGCGAGCCGGCGTCGGCATACGAGCGGATGTCCTCGCCGAAGCTCCCGTCGGGTTGCTGCACGCTGCGAAGCCACTCGACGGCGCGTTGCATCGCCGGGTGCCCCGACGGCACCTCGCAGGCCTCGAGGGCGGGCAGCGCGGCGCCGGTGCCGTAGATGTGGTTGACGCCCCAGCGGCCGAACCAGGAGCCGTCGCGCTCCTGCTCAGCGAGCAGCCAAGCGAGGCCGCGCTCGACCTCCTCCGCATACCGGGATTCCGGCGCCAACGCCTCGAGCGCATGCGCGCTCACGTCCGCGCTCGGCTCGTCGGTGACCTTGCCGAAGTCACAGAACGGCAGCTTGTAGAGCCAGTGCGCCTCGTTGTCGACATCGAAAGCGCCCCAGCCGCCGCTGCGGGACTGCATCCCGGCAGTCCACGCGAGGCCGCGTTCGACGGCATCGGCGCCGAGGCCGAGTCGGCCCAGGGCCAGGGCGACGACCGCGGTGTCGTCGACATCCGGGTAGAGATCGTTCTCGAACTCGAATGCCCAGCCGCCGGGTGGAAGGTCGGGGCTGCGGATCGCCCAATCGCCGCGGGCCGTGACCTCTTCTTCGACCAGCCACTCGCCGGCACGGCGGAGCGCGGGATGCGTGGGCGAGAGTCCGGCGTCGAGCAGCGCGATCGCCGCCAGGGCCGTGTCCCACACAGGCGACTGGCACGCCTCCGGGCGAAGGCGGTCGCCCTCGTCGATGGTGAAGCCCTGCCAGCCCTCGACCGCCGCGCGGAGCGTCTCGTCCTCGAACCCGTACCCGAGCGCGGCCAGCATGATGATCGACCAGACCCAGGGCGGCTGGATCCCGCCCCAGGAGCCGTCGGCCTCTTGGCGGTCGCGCACCCACCGCTCGGCCGTCGCGAACGCGACGCGCCGGATCGGGCCAGGCCGCGGCGGCGGCTTCGTCTGGCCGGCGCGTGCTCCGATCTCGCGCAGGTCGATCCTCGCCGCGCGCACCGGCCGCAGCGCCTGGACGACCGAGAGGGGCACCACCGTCTGCCGCGCCCAGCAGGAGAAGTTGTAGACGGAGAACGGCCCATCCGGCGGCAGCAGGATCACCTCGGGCGGGAGCCGCGCGACCCACTGCCACGGCCAGTGCCCGAGCAGGGCCAGGAAGCTCTTTGTGAACACGCGTCCACGCGAGACGCCGCCCTCGCCGCGGATGTAGTCGCGTGCGCGTGCGCCCGGATCGAACCCCGCGAGCTTCAGGGCCGTGTACGCCTCGATCGTCGTCGAGAGATCAGGCGGCCCCTCGAACCAGATCGCCCAGGTGCCGTCGTCTCTCTGCCGCGCGAGCAGTTCGTTCCCGATCTTGCGGTCGAGCTCGGGCGTGCGCAGGCCCAGGAAGTGATGCCAGAACAGGTGCTGAGCGATCATCGTCGCGTTCGACTCGAGCTCGCCCACCCACCAGCCCTCGGGATGCTGGAGCTCGAGTAGGCGCTTCGTCGCCCGCTCGACCGCGGTGTCCAGGGCCGTTCGCGTCTTGTCGGGCGCGATCGTCACGCCGCCGCCTTCGTCCCGACCTCGGCGAGCAAGCCCCTCGCCGCGGTGCAACCACTCCGGACCGCGCTCTCCATCGTCGGCGGCCAGCCCGTGGCCGTCCAGGCACCGGCGCGGAAGACGCCTGCCCGCGCGGTTGCCGACCCCGGCCGCTCCGCCTCGCTGCCGGGACGGACCGCGATCGTTGCCGCGGGCTCGCGACTGACCCTCGACCAGAGCAGCTCGGCCGCACCGAGGCGGTCGGTCAGCGCGCCGGCGATCAGGTCGACTAGCTCTCGCCCGCGCAGCGCCTCGAGCTCCGGAGCTCCGCTGGACACGACCGTAAGGTATTGACCGCGCCTTGGCTCGTGCCGTGTCAGCCGGCCGCGATCGAAGACCCAGTGCGCAGGGCTCCGGAGCAGCGCGGCAAGCGGGCGTGGTAGGAGCTCGCGGTCGAAGAGTAGGTGGACGCTGACGATCGGCGAGTCCTCGAGCTCCGGCTCCGGCTCGCCGAGCAGCCGGGCGCTCTCCTGCCGGGGGACGGCGACGACAACCGCATCCGCATCGAGCTCGTCAAGCGACTCGACGCGCACGCCGGTCCGCACGGACGCGCCCGCTTGCTCGAGCGCGCGGCCAGCCGCGTCCCCGTGCATCGCGCCGAGTGGCCGCCTCGGCAGAAGCAGGTCCGAGGCCCGTCGGCCGCCGAGGAGCGCAGTCCGAACCGTGAAGATCCCGGCTTCGGCGCTCGCGCTCTCGGCGGGAAGATTCAGCGCCGGACGGATGAAGACGTCCCAGAAACGCTCGATTGCCACTTCGGACTGGCCGCGGGCGCGCAACTCGTCGGCGAACGTCGCCGCGTGCGCATCGTCGTCCCAGCGGACGAGCGCTCTCACGATCCGTAAGCGGTCAGCCAGCGGAACGTGGCCGTAGTGCAGAAGCCACGACACCGCGGGCTTGATCGTCTCGATCCGTCCGCGCTCGTCGATCACCGGCAGGGCGAGCCGCAGCCGCTTTGCGGAGCCGGCCTCGCCGATTCGGTTCAGAAAGCGCCGGTACTCAGTGAAGCAGCCGAGCGCGATGTGCTGGCCGTTGTCCGGCGGCGGCTCGGGGTCGCCCTCGCGGTGGGGGAGCGTCTGGACCGCTCCGCCGAGGGTGGGCCGCGCCTCGAACACCGTCACCTCGTGTCCCGTGTCGACGAGCTCGAGCGCAGCGGCGAGCCCGGCAAGGCCGCCCCCGACAACTGCGACTTTCATCGCGCGAGCGCGCCGCCGACGACGCGGAGCTTCCTCACCGGCGACAGGGAAGGCGGGCCGTCGAAGACGTCGAACCCGTTCTTCTCGATCCGTTCGAGCGTTGAGCGGTAGAGGCCGGCGAAAGTCCCGACGCAGGCTGCACTGCGGCGGTCGAGGTAGTCGAGCAGCGTCACGCCGTCCGCAAGGTGGGCTCGTGCCCGTTCGGCCTGAAAGCTCATCAGCTCGCGCCAGGCCGGGGTGAGGCGGCCCGCGGCGATGTCGTCTTCGCCGACGCCGAACCGGACCAACTCGTCCTGCGGCAGGTAGACACGGCCGAGACGCCAGTCCTCGCCGACGTCGCGGATGATGTTGATCAGTTGCAGCGCGATCCCGAGCGTCTCGGCCCGTGCGGGCTCCTCTGCTCCATACACCGCGACACAGGCGCGCCCGACCGCTCCAGCTACCCGCGCGCAATAACCGCGCAGCTCGTCGAAGTCGGCGTAGCGCTTTTGCTCCGTGTCCTGGACGCCGCCGTCGATCAGCGCCCTGAGCGCGGGGGCCGGGATCGAGAAGCGCTGCCTGGCATCCGCAAGGGCCACGAGCATCGCGTCTTCGCCGGGTGGGGCTTCGAGCTGGCGGCGAAGCTGCTCCAAGAGGGCGCGCTTCTCCTCGTCCGGCAGCGACCCATCGGCGATGTCGTCCACGCGCCGCGCGAAGGCATAGACGGCGGCGATCGCGCGTCGTTTCGGACGCGGCAGCAGCATGATCCCGTAGGCAAAGTTGCGAGCGCGCTGCCGCGTCAGGCGCTCGACCTCCGCGTAGGCGTCTTCGGCGATCACCGCACGAGCGCTCCCACCGCGGTTCGCGCGAGCCGGGCCCGCGACGGCTTCGGCCGGCCCGAGAAGACGTCGAACTCCGCCCGCTCGAGGGCGTCCACGGCCGCGAGCCCTCCGCGCGCGAAAGCCGTCACGGCACGGCCGGTGCGTCCGCCGAGTCTGCGCCCCAGCGGCCGACCCGCGGCGAGCAGGCGGCGGGCCCGCTCGGCCTCGAACTCGAGCAGCGAGCGCAGCGGGTCGTTCGGCCGGTCGAGTTGCATCACGCCGAAGCGCCGGCGATCCTCGGCGGGGAGGTAGACGCGGCCGAGCGCCAGATCGCGCGGCACGTCCTGGAGGAAGTTGACGAGCTGCAGGCCGGTGCAGACCTCGTCGCTCAGAGCGACGGCCTGCGCGTCGTCGAGCCGGCCCAGGACGCCGAGCACGAGATGGCCGCAGGGGTCGGCGGAATGTGCGCAGTAGTGCTTGAGGTCTTCCCACGACTCGTACTGCGAGATCCGCTGGTCCATTCGATTCGCCTCGATCAGCCGCAGGAAGGGCTCGCGGGGCAGGCCGAACTTCCGGATCGTCTCCTGTGTCTCGACGAGCAGGGGCCAGGTCGCGGCGCCGCGAAAGGCGGCGTCGACCTGCCGCTCGAGCTCGTCGAGGGCCGCTAGCCTCGCCTCTGGGCCGTCGTCGAGCTCGTCGCCGAGGATGTCGACCAGCCTCGCGTACGCGTACAGCACGCGAATGTGGGGCCTCAACTCGCGCGGAAACGCGAGTGAGGCGACCGGAAAATTCTCTCCGCGGGCGCGCTTTGCAACCGAGTCGACGTCGAGCACCGCCAAACCATCGCGGTTTGCGGGCGGCCGGCGCAACTCTTCCGCTTTTCGGCGCAGTTGCGTATCCCACCCGTGCGCTTTTCGGCGTTAGCCTGAAACCGGAGGGTGGTCAGCGGCCGGCCCCGAGCTGGGATCGGCTGAAAGTGACAGGTCCAAGCGGATTCCCGGGCGGATTCCGCGACGTTCGGCCTCACCCGCGGGGAGCTCGAGCACGGCCTTCGCGCGCCGCGCAGCGGCCGTCCGCCAGGGCCGGAGGGAGGGCACCACCTTCATGACCTCGCCGTCACGCGCAAGGAAGACGACGTCGATCGTAAAGCGCATGAAGAAGGTGTGAACCGAGGGCGCCGGCCGGAGCAGCAGCCCTTCCCCACTCTCCAGTCCGCGCCGTCCGAGCAATCCGCGCATCCGCGCCAGCGGCGTCTCGGCGACCAGGCACCGCTCGCACACAACGCGCCCGTCCGCAGTCCTGAGCACAACCGTCTTCATCACGCGTTCCTCCCATCAAAGGGTAAAAGCCAGCACCGAAGGAGACGACCCACAACGCGCCGCCGCCGACGCGACTCAAGGCCTTTCCCGAATGTCGCCAACGGAGAGCTGCGCTGCGTGCGCGGAGGCCGGCTTTGCCGGCCGGGAGCGCCAACCGCGGTTTGCGTCGCTCTCAACACAAGGAGGGGGCTCGTGGGGGAAACCGGGTTTCCCCCACGTTTTTAGTAGCCGATGTGAATGTGGTCGTAGTGGTTGGCCAGCGGGAAGGAAGGTCCGCCGAGCCCGAGGAGAGAGATGACCTGCTTCGGCATCAGCTCGGGCGGTAGCAGAAGCATGTCGCGGACGGCGCGCTCGGTGATCCCGCCCGGCTGCTGGTGGCCGAAGATCGGCATCCCGCCGACCTCGCTGATGTCTGCAGCAAGCCCGTAAATGTGCGCCGAGATGACTCCTGGCCGCGCGTAGAGCCGGTGCCCGCTGATCAGGCAGGACACCGTCACCTGGCCGAACGAGTCGGCTAGGTACTCGATCGCTGCGAGCACGCGGACGTTGACGCGACCGGATTCGATGTCGCCGCGTCCGCCGGCGTAGATCGAGACGCGAGGGTCGTTCAGCACCTTTTTGCCAAGGCGACCCTTCTCGGCGACGAGCCCGTTCACGAGCGCGCGGAGCCCGACTGCGCGGTAGTAATGCGAGAGCGCGACGGCCCGGTCGGCGAACGAGGTGTCCCTGGAGAACGAGAACATCGCCGCCCACGGGCTCGACTTCTGAATGCCCGCCTGGGGCATGTGAGCCGCGACGTCTCGAAGGCCTGCAAGACCCGCAGGAGCCGCACCGTTGTGGCCCTCGGCCCGAAGGACGCCGAGCATCAGCGCCCAGCTGACGTGATCGGCGCGGGCGACGCTCCTGAGGTGCCTCGCGAACCGGGGACTCAGGCGGAGCGCCGGCGGCGTCGGGTCGGGTAGCGCCCGGTTCAGCCAGACGACCGCGGACGCGGCGCCCTCGAGCTCGGGGGCGGGTGCCCGCGCGACTCGGGTGTGCTCTGGAAAGTGGTGCGCGCGCGCCCGCGTGGTATCGACGAACTTGCGCTGCGAGGCGCGCGTCGAGGCCACGGGATTGCCAGGGCCCAAGGTGGACGCCGAGGCCGAGCTTGTCGCAGCCTGCTCGACGGCGGCGGTTGCGGCGGCCGAGGCGGCCGGGGTCCCAACAGGCGCCGCGGCCGGCGGAACGGCCGTGTCCGGCGCTGCCGAGTCGCCCGAGTCTCCTGTGGCATCGCCGGCGGGCGACAAGTCACTGTCGTCGGCGGGAGCGGGAACAGCGCCCGGATCAGGCACGGTCGGCGCGGTGCCGTCGGTGGTCGTGCCGTCGGTGGTCGTGCCGTCGGGCGTCGTGGCGTCGGGCGTCGTGGCGTCGGCGGTCGCGCCGTCGCTCGCGGCCGCGCTGCTCAGGGCGGTGCCTTCGAGCGTCGAGCGCACCTCGTCGCCGGCGGCGGCGGAGAACGCCGCGCCCGCGACGAAAAGCGACGCGAACGTGACGGCGACGACGACGCGGCGACGCCGCGAGCGCGGCCTCGTGCCCGCGCTCGCAGGGGCCGCAGCAGCCTCTTCGCCGTCGCCCTTCTCGTCCCACTCGTCCCAGGCTCGCCCGTGACGCAACCTGCTGATCAAAGAGTTCCTTCGTGGCATTGCCTTCGCTCCGTTGGTCGGGCGCCGAGGCCGCCACTTCGACGCGGATTCTTGTGACTTCGAGATTCCGCGGGCCGTACGGACTGACCTGACTATCGACCGTGGAGGGGACCGGCATTCCCCCGAAGTAGGGAGATCCACGACCAATCATCAAACCGAGGGATACGCCGTCGGCTGGGGCGGCACGATGATCGCTGCAACTGAGCCACAAGGCGGCGCGGCCACGCCGAGACCACTACGGAGGTTTTTCCGGCGTGACCGACAATTCCAGCCGCCTGCTATTCAGGCTCGTTTCTACCTCCCACAGGCTTACCCACGCCGCTTATCCAGCTGCAAATTGGGCGACTCCCGTGCGCCCGAGCCCCAGTAGAAGGGAGGTGAACTAGATGCTGAAGCTCTTCGCACTCGCGCAGGTGTTCGCCGCCGAGGCGAGCGAGTCGCTCAAGAAGCGCGAGGAGGGTCAGACGATGGCCGAGTACGGTGTCGTTCTCGCAGTGATCACGCTCGTCGTGATCGGCGCGATCTCGCTCCTCTCGACTCACGTCAAGAACGCGATCACAAACGTCGCGAACATCCTCCCCGGCAACTAATACCGAGGCAGTTTCCTCCGGAAAGGGGCCCCTTCTTCGGGAGGGGCCCAACCCCTAACAGAAAGACGAACGAGCAGATGGCAAGTCCCGTGAAGAAGAGAATTCAAATTCGAAGCGAGCAAGGCCAGTCGATGACGGAGTTTGCGCTCGTCTTGCCGGTCCTCGCTCTGATCCTTTTCGCGGTCCTTCAGTTCGGCATCGTCTTCAACAACTACGTGACGCTAACGGATGCCGCGCGCGCCGGAGCCCGGCGGGCGGCGGTGAGCCGCCAAGACCCGAACCGAGACTCCGCGGTCATTACCGCGGTCAAGAACTCGGCCCGCGACCTCGACCAGTCGAAGCTGTCCGTTCCTCCGCCGTCCTCAACGTGGGACCCCGGCAGCGACGTCACCGTTACCGCGTCCTACCCCTACTCGATCAGCCTCCTCGGCCTGGTGGTCAAGTCGGGATCCCTCACGACCAAGACAACGGAGCGAGTCGAATGAACGCACGCAACCCACGCAACGCACGCGGTCAAGCAACCGTCCTCACCTTGGTCTTCCTGGTCGTCCTGCTCGGCATGGCTGCGCTCGTCCTGGACTTCGGTTCTTGGTACCGGGCCGACCGCGACACCCAGTCCACGGCAGACGCCGCCGCCCTGGCCGGCGCGCAGGCGCTTCCCGACGATGTCACCCAGGCGGAGAGTCTTGCCGCGACTTACACAGACAAGAACGGCGGGGGACTCGACGGCACTGACATCTCGAGCTCGGTCAACCCCGACGACACGATCAAGGTGACGATCAAGCGCCAGTCGCCTGGCATCTTCACAAAGCTCTTCGGTGTCGACTCCACGACCGTCGGCTCGAAAGCGACGGCCCGTGTAGGCGCGCTCAATCAAGCCCTGTACGTCGCGCCGATCGTCGTCAACATCCAGCATCCCGCGCTCCATTGCGGCGGCACACAGCAGCGCCCGATTCCCTGCTTCGGCCAGCCGACCCAGCTCGACCTGCTCGACCTGCACTCGCCTGGAAACGGAAACGCCGCCGGCTCATTCGGCCTGATCGATCTGACAGGCAATCTAGGCGGGAACGTCGGCGCCGGCGACCTGGCGAGCTGGATGGAGCACGGCTACGACAAGATGATGCCGCTCGGCAAGTACAGCTCTGCGCCCTCGGCGAACTTCAACGAGAGCAAGTTTCAAAACGCGCTCGGCGACCGCATCGGGGACGACGTTCTGTTCCCGATCTACGACACATTGACGGGTCCCGGAACGAATGCGCAATACAACGTGATCGGCTGGATCGGCTTCCACGTCACCAGCTACAACGCCAACGGCAGTCACGGGTGGGTACGCGGGTGGTTCACGAAGGTCATTTGGGCAGGAATCCAGTCCACAAATTCTTCGGGGTCCAACTGGGGCTCCAAGACCATTCAACTAGTCGATTAGTCCTCGAACAGAGAAAGACAAGG
>Ga0209057_1004366_pt1 | contig 10126 bp, 7 predicted proteins | sample GraSoiAngelo_146_FD_185903 | JGI IMG/M metagenome (GOLD analysis project Ga0209057, IMG submission 185903) | Grasslands soil microbial communities from the Angelo Coastal Reserve, California, USA - 14_1009_05_30cm (SPAdes) (version 2) | ecosystem: Environmental > Terrestrial > Soil > Grasslands ... | reverse complement strand
GGATCCTGGCCCCCGGCCCGTGCCGTGAAGGCGAGGGTGGCGGGACTGACGAGGAACTCGGGGGTCTTCGTCCCGGCGACCTCGCGACACCCACCCACCGCCAGCACCAGCGCTCCACAAGACATTGCAGCGGCGCGGGACCGAATCACGTGAACACTCGCCGTAGCCCCGCGCGCTCGGCGTCGTCGAGCACGAACCGCCACGCTGCCGCGGCGAACGCCACCCCCACACCGCCCGCGCACAGGATGCGCGCCAGCGCCCCAGGCGCCAGCACGACGCACGCCGCACCGGCCGCGGCGAGCGCGGCGACCGCAACCGCCGCCCGAGCGCCACGCGCGCCGAGGAGCCGTACGGGCGACACTCGGGTCAACCGCCACACGGCCGTCGCCAGGAGCGCCGCGTCCGCTGTCACCCGCAGCGCCCAGGCCAGGGCGGCGCCGACGACGCCCAGTGCCCGGATCAACTGCCACCCGGCCAGCACGTACAGCGGCAGCTCCAGCAGGTGGAACTTGGCGGGCAGGTCGGGCCGCCCCCGCCCCAGGAGGTAGGCGTAGGGGATGAATGCCAGCCCGTTGACGAGCACGCCGACCGCGAGGATGGCGAACGCGGTCGTGCTCCGCGCGGCGTAGCGGGGGCCGAGCCACACCGCCAGCAGCGGGCCGGCGCACACCATCAGCAAGACCACCAACGGCGCCAGAGTCAGCAACAGGAAGCGGAGCGGGCGCCCGAGCAGCCGCTCGTGGGACCCGGCGCCGTCGGCTGCGGGCCCGCCCTTGCCCGCGCTCAGCGCAGGGAACAGCGCGCCCGAGAGTCCCCCGGGGAGGATCAGGAGCCGGGTGACCGCCTCATAGGGCGCCGTGTAATAGGCGACGGCGGCCACACCGGCGAGCGATGCCAACAGGAAGCGCTCCAGATACACGAGCAACGGGCTCACGACGTTCGACACCGACACCCATCCCCCATAACCGAGGAGCGGGCGGAGCGCTTCCCAGCGACGGTCGAGCGTCCAGCGGAATCCTGGGATCGCCCGGGGAATGACCGCCGCCGTCGCCCAGCCGGAAGCGATCCGCACGAAGAGAAGCAGCAGCACGATGGTCAGCAGGTCAGCGCCGAGGGGGGCCGCGATCGCCGGGACGATGAGCACCGCCGCGCTGGTGGGCGTGCGGATCAAGTTAACGAGGTCGAAGCGCTGCGCGCCCTCAAGGATGGCCCGCAGGCTCGCCGAGAGGACCACGAAGGGCACCGACAGGGAGAGGGCGAGGAGCATCCCCCGCGCCTCGGTACGGAGCGCCAGCGGCACTCCCAACACGGTGCCGGCGAGCACGGGCCCGAGCAGCGCGAACAGCGCGCCGCCGATGACGCCCATCGCGGTCTGGCTCGCCACGGCGAGCGTTGCCACCCGTCGCAACCGCTCGGTGTCACCAGCCGCCAGGTACTCGGCCACGAACTTCGTCGTGGCGCGGCCCAGACCGAGGTCGAGCACGCCGACGTAGCCGAGGATCGCCCAGGCGAGCCCCAGCAGACCGAAGCGGGCCTCCCCCAGCGACCGCAGCGTCACGGGGATCGCCGCCAGGCCCACTACCAGGGGCAGCGCTTGCCCCAACACGTTATACAGGGCGTTGCGCGCGAGCAGCCGACCGCCCGGCTCAGCAGTGATGCTCGACGTAGTCATCCAAGCGCTGCACGAATGCGTCCCACGAGTATCGCTTGGCCCGCGCCACGGCCGCGACACCCATGCGTCGGGCCTCCTCCGAGTGCTCGACCAGCCACGTCATCTTGGTCGCAAACGCCGCCGCACTCGGCTCGAGCAGGAACCCCGTCTCACCATCCACCACGCTCTCGGTCGGCCCGCCGCTGTTCACCGCCAGCACCGGCTTGCCATGGGCCATCGCCTCCAGGGGCACGATCCCCCAGTCCTCGTTCAGCGACGGGAACACCAGGGCGTAGCAGCGGTCGTACAGCGCCTCCAGCTCCACGGTTGAGGGATTCATTTGAAATGTGATCGCTGTGTCCCCAGCTGCACGACGCTGCAGATCCGCAAGGTAGTCCCGGCTACGCTCGTCCACGCTCCCCGCGATCACGAGCCGCCAATCGCATCCGGCCCCCGCCGACTGCTGGAACGCCCGGAACGCGTCGATCGCGAGGGCGACGTTCTTGGTCCACTTGATCCGGCCCGCGCACAGAAAATACCGCGCCAGCGTGACCGTGGGTCGCTCGGCCGCAATGTCCACCCCGGGGTGCAAGATCTCCACCCTGTCCAATGGGCAGAGCCTACCCGCGGCGACCCGGTCCCGGCATTCACGGCTGTTCACGAAGACGCGGCGGTAATTGCGCCACGCGAGGCGGGTGAGTGCACCATACAGAGCGGCAAAGACGGCAAGCGGGAGGCGGGCGTGGGGATGTCGCTCGAGCCAAACCCGACGGTACACCGGGTCGTAGACCGGGCGCGCCGGGGTGTGACAGAAACACAGGATGGGCCGCGCCCGGTTCCGGAAGGTGATGAAGTCCCCCAGACCTTCGGAGGCGACGAGCAACGCGTCGAACTCGCGGAGGTCGAGCTTCTGGCGCGCGATCGTCGCCGCAGCGCGGAGCACCCGGCCGAACGACCGCTCGAGCGGCACTCGATCAAGCACCACGAGATTCTGCAGCGACCGGAACTCGGGGTAGGTCTGTTCGTAATCGACGTGATTCGTGAACACGGTGTAGCGGTGCCGCGAGCGCCGCACGATCTCCAGGACGACCCGTTCGGCGCCGCCGCGCAGGTAGATCCACGGATAGTAGAGCGCGACCCGCTTCATGCGGCGTGGTACACCCCCGCCGCGATGGCCGCCGTCCGCTCCCACGAGTAACGGTCGCAGTTGGCAACCCCCCGCCGGATGAGATCGTGCCGCAGTGCTGCGTCGTCCACCACGCGCTCGAGCTGATCGGCCAGCGCATCCGGGTCGCGGGGATCAAACTGCAAGGCGGCCCCACCGCACACCTCCGGCAGCGCGGCGGCGTTGGAGCTGACGACAGGGCAGCCACAGCTCATCGCCTCGAGCACGGGCAGTCCGAAGCTCTCGTACAGCGACGGCACCACCAGCGCGGTCGCCGCGCTGTACAGCCCGGCGAGAGCAGCGGGGCCCATCTCGCCTACGTGATGGACGAAACCGTCCAGCTCCCGATCTCTCACCAACCGGAACAGCTTACCGCTCGACCATCCCAACCGCCCCGCCAGCACGAGGTGGTGGTCGCGCCGGCCCCGCGCGCGCAGCCGCGCGTATGCCTCGACGAGCACCCGCGCGTTCTTGCGAGGTTGCAGCTCACCCACGAAGAGAAAGTACTCAGCGTCGAGACCGAGCCGGCGGACAATTTCCCGGGCAGCGTCGCCCAGCGGGCGAAACACATCGCGATCCACGGCGTTCGGCGTCACCGTGATCCGGCTGGCGTCCACGCCGTAGCGGTCAATGATATCCGCCATGGCGAACTCGGAGACGGTGAGGACGTGGTCCGCCCGCCGCGCGGCGAACCGGGTCAGGATGACTAGGCGGGCGCGCTCTAGGGGAGCGTGCGCCTCGGGCACATGGAGAAAGGAGAGATCGTGGATGGTGACGATCTTGCGGCAGCGGAAAGCTGGAAGGAAGTTGAAGGGCACGTGGAGCACATCGAGCCCGAGCCGACGCGAATAGCGAGGCAGCTCCACGGCGCGCTGCCACACGACTGAACGGCGCCGCAGGGGAACATGCGTCAGCCGGCCGTTGGGGATGCGCTGGCGTGCTGCGCCGCGGTAGCTGAACACGAAGTACTCATCCTCGGGACGCGCGGCGACCGCGAGACAGCGGATGATGCTCTCGAAGTGGCGCTCGTTGCCGCCTTCCCGCACGCCCACGAAGTGGGCGTCGATGCCGATCTTCAGACGATCCCTCGGCCACGGATGGCACGCGGAAAGGTAAGCTGCAGGATCTTCGCGTGGAGCAGGAGCGACCGCTCGCGGATGTACTGCGTGTCCAGCGCCATCTCTTCCTCGGAGTCCACGGTGTCTCCACTCTGCCCATTCAAGGATAGCGGCCCAACCCTCCATAGAAGCGGTTTGCGAATGACTCGATCACGTTCCGCGGCACTGGCGCACCATTCCGATCGTTCGCAAAAAACACGATTCCGTCAATTCTGTCTCGAAACCCAATCGCAATCACTTCGAGGCGGGCTGACTCGACTGGGTACGCGCTCCTCGAGTTGTAGGTGTACCAGGGATCCACATAATCCAGGGTTGCAAGCACACGCGGACCGCCCGTCAGTTGAAGCTTGCTGTTGAGGTTGTCTATGTACCGCTCGGTGAACGTAATGACACAGAACCCCGCCGCGATCAGGTAGTCAAATGAGCGATATCCGTCGGTCGGAAAGCTCCAGGTGTCCCGCTCTACCTGACGGTTGTTGTACGAGTCGAACCACATGAGTTCTTTGTCACCGAGCGCACGCCTCGAGTACTCCAAGAACGCCAGTATCGCGGCCGCCTCCTCTCCAGAGTACCCCGGCCCGTTCCCGGGCCACCATCGACCACGCGTCCCGAGCTGATTGCCATACAGAATCCCGTCGAAGCCGAGATCACTGGTGTAGCGAGCGACTTGATCTGCGAGAAACTCGCCACATTGAGTGCCCTCCACGATACCGGCGGGCGCGCTTGCATATATCGCGTCGTCTTTGACGAGACGTCTTCGGATGTCGTAGCTCCCCCATTCCCACGAAATGCACTCGGGATGGCGACGCATTTTGAATTCATTGGTAGTGAACTCGAGACCCGAGTCGATCTGGTCAAAGACCTTGAGCGGCATCCCCACCGACGCCGCACGAGCCTTGAACGCGTGCACGATCGCCTCGAGCTGGCGGTAATCGAGGGTCCGGTCGGAAACGGGTACACCGTCAGTGTATCGGGCCCACTCCACCGTGTCCCCCCAGTACTCCATGCCCCGATAGGTGAGTATGTGATCACCGTTTCCCACTGCGAAGATCACTATGGTTTGGTACGCCCGCGAGGTCAATGGCAAATAGTTGTCGAGGAACCGAGCCACACCGGCCTCCGGATTCGCAAAATCACTAAGCATCTTTGGAGTCGCGAACAACACCACGGTTTGCGGACGCATCGTGCGTGGGATGTCCAGCGGGGCCCAGCAAGTTTGTAGCACGGCAGCCGCGGCCGCACACAGGATGCCCCGCCACGGGAGCCACGCAGTGCCGGCCCGCCAAGCTGCGCGGTTCTGCATTAGGTGGCCTGGGAGTGTGAGAGGGCGCTCACGAGAGTCACGAGGTCCATTGACTCGCCGGACCCGGGAAGCGGATGAACGTCGAAGACGGAAGTGCCGGCGACATGCACGCAACGCAATCGCGCCTCAGCTGCGGCGCGACGCGACGCCGGCGCTCGGAGAATCAGAATAGCCAAATGCTCACCAGGGGCAAGGACGACGTTTCCACCGGTAAGGCTGGCGCCGCCTAGCTGTTGGCGCTATATGCTGCTCTACACACCGTTCGATCGGAAACACGAGGTGGCCCGCCGCATGACGGAGCTGGGCGCGGTGGAGACCGACTTCACGTTTACCCGGCGCGGCCTGGAGACGTGGCGGGTTCAAGCCCAGGTCGACGGCTGACCAAGCGTCCAACGGCTTGCCTGGCGCTGGTTTAGGGCGCATCTTTGTGGCTGATTTCCTGCGCCCTTGAGGAAAGCGGTTCACAATGAAGTGTCCTGTCTACGCCACGCTCGTCGTCGGCGCGGTGCTCGTTCTCGTCGCGGCGGGGCCCGCCGCAGCTCAGAACCCGACGCCCGGCCAGGCCCAGCAACTGCTGCAGCAGGCGCAGCAGAACCCTGCGCTGGCCGAGCAGTTGCGGCAGCGGCTGCTGCAATCGGGCCTCACCCCCGACCAGATCCGCGCCCGCCTGCGGGCGAGCGGCTATCCCGATTCCCTGCTCGATGCCTACCTGGGCCCGGGAGGGGCGGGGGCCGGCCCGCAGCGCACGCCGGGGGCGTTCGAACTGGCGGCGGTCCGCGCCGTCGGCCTGCCCCCGATCGAGCTGACGCAGGGACAGCTGCCGGTGGACACCGGTCTGATCCGCGCACGCGCCGAGTCGGTGCAGAGCCGCGTGTTCGGGGTGGACGTGTTCCGTCGCTCCAAGACCCAGTTCTTGCCGCTGCTCTCCGGGCCCGTGCCGCCCGACTACCGGATCGGCCCCGGCGACGTGCTCGCATTGATCATCACCGGCGACGTCGAGGGGGCCTACACCCTGCAAGTGATGCGCGAGGGGTACATCCTGATCCCGCAGGTCGGCCAGGTGCATGTGGCGAACCTGACGCTCGAGCAGGTGCGCGACGTGTTGTTCAGCCGGCTTGGCCGCGTGTATTCCGGGGTGCGGCGCACGGCCAACGCCACCACGCGCTTCGACCTGTCGGTCGTGAACGTGCGCGCCAATCAGATCTTCGTCACGGGCGAGGTGACCCAACCCGGCGCTTACCAGATCAGTTCCCTCGGCACGGCGATGACGGCGTTGTACGCCGCGGGTGGTGTGACCGAGCGCGCCGACATGCGCGCGGTGGCGGTACAGCGTGGCGGCAAGACGGTCGCTACTCTCGACCTGTACGACTATCTGTTGCGCGGCGACACGCGCAACGACGTGCGGCTCGAGACCGGGGACGTGGTGTTCGCGCCGACGTATCAGACCCGCGCGGAGATATCGGGGGCCGTCGTGCGACCCGGGATCTACGAGCTGAAGGGCGGCGAGACGCTGGCGGATCTGCTGCATGCGGCCGGGGGATTCCGCGCCGACGCCGCCCTAAAGCGACTGGCGGTGTACCGCATGCTCCCCCAACCGAGCCGCGGCCCGGGCAGTCCGCCGCGGGCCGTGGTGGATGTCGCGCTGGCGCCGGGCAGTCCGGGCGGCCCAGGAGACCCGATGGGCGGCGTGGCGATCCCCTCGCTGGGGGTGATAGACGGAGACTCGGTGGTGGTGGACTCGGTGCCACCGCTCGACCAGCAGTATTACGTGGCGATCGCGGGGATGGTGAGCAAGCCCGGGCTGTACCCGTGGCGCGAAGCGATGACGCTACGCGAGCTGGTGCTGCTGGCGCGGGGGCCAAAGGTGGGGGCGGACCTGCGCGAGGCGGAGATCGCGCGGCTGCCGGCCGATCGCGTGCACGGCGAGCTGGCGACGACGCTGCGGGTGCCGCTTGACTCGAGCTACCTGTTCGAGCGTGACTCGAACGGGCGCTACATCGGGCCGCCCGGGCTTGCCTTCCCCGGTAAGGGCACGCCCGAGGTGCCGCTCGAGCCCTACGACAACGTGCTGATCTTCCAGCAGCCGGATTTCAACTTCCAGCGGACGGTCGTGTTGCGGGGGGAGGTGCGGTATCCCGGGACCTACTCGCTCCGCACCAAGGGTGATCGCCTGGCAGAGCTGATCAAACGGGCCGGGGGCCTGACGCCGCGGGCGTACGCCGAGGGCATCCGCTTCTACCGCGCGACGGGAACCGCGGGCCGGCTGGACATCGACCTGGCGCACGCGTTGGCCGATTCCGGAGCGCGAGACAACGTGGTGCTGCAGCCCGATGACTCGATCGTGATCCCGGAGTTCCTGCCGAGCGTCAAGGTGCTGGGAGCGGTCAACTCGCCGGGGAGCGTGCTGTGGCGCAAGGGCGCCGGGCTCGATTACTACCTCAACTCGGCGGGCGGCTTCGCGCCCAACGCGGACAAGGGCACCGTGAGCGTGCGCTACGCCAACGGGCGGGTGCGGACGCGGGTGCATGCGCTGTTCGTCCGCAACGACCCCAAGCCGGAGCCCGGGTCGGAGGTGTTCGTGCCGATGAAGCTCCAGGGGCCGAAGACGGATATCTTGCCCGTGTTGGCCACGGTCGCCCAGATGATGGCGAGTTTGGTGACGATTATCGTGGTGGCGAAGCGGTAGTGATTCTTGTGAATTAGGTTGGCCGCCCAGCCGCCCGATTCCCTCAAGAACCGATTTGCTTCGCCAGGGCCTGGGACAGGCTTTCGACAAAACGTTTCGTCAGGTGGTGCCAGTCGCGGTAATAGACGAACCCATGTCCTTCGAGAGGACACTGGCCGCGCGGACAAATCACGCCGGCGAGATCCACAGTCCGTACGCTGCGAAACTTGCCTGCGGCCTCCTGTTGGATCTTGAACACTTCCGACCATCGCCGCGTCGGCGGTTCAAAGGCGCATGCCGTAGAGGGTAAGAACCGGGCACGCCAGGCTTGGCGCGCGAGGCAGACAGGCACGTCGATGCCCGGGTACGGGGTGTCCCGCAGGAGAACAACGCGCTGACTCGCTGTCGTGAGCTCACCTAGGATTCTCGTCGTGCCGCTCAGCCATTCGGCGTCGGTAAACCCATAGCCGGATGCTAGCGAGCTGATGACGACGAGGGACGGCCGGATGCTCGCGATTCTCCCCAGTGCCTGCTTCAGCCATTCCCCGCACTCAACATAGGTCCGGTTCATCACGCTCACGTACGGTCCATCGACCGCGGGGCAGGAAGACTTCGTCATGACAACGAGCCGCCACCGGCGAGCTCGCGAAATCTTGTCGAGTGCCGGGAACCATTGAGCCGCGTGACTGTCGCCCAGCAGGACGACGGTGTGTGATGCACGGGCTGATCCGAATTCACAGTCGGGGGGACGCACGTCGTAGACAGCTACGTGACAGCCGTTGTCGTAAATGACCGGCATATCCTCGCGCGCCTCGGCAAAACGAGCCTGCCGGGGAACGTGGGAAAGCCCGACCGACAGGCGCCACCACCCGACGGACAAGGTGAACCCGAATCCGGCAATTGCGCCCACCATGACGAGAGAGCTCCAGCGAGCCGTGGCGAGTCGCGTGCTGTGACGTATGGGGTTCTCTACCAGACGGTACGAGGCCTCAGCCAGCAGGAGCGACATGCCAAGCAGTGCGGCCCGCACATAGAGCGGGAGGTGCCCGTAGAGGGCAGCGGCGATTACGAGTACCGGCCAGTGCCACAGATACCACGAGTACGAAAGCCTCCCGATCTCCTGGAGCGGACGGCGGCCGAGGACTTTGGAGAGGCGGTTGGTCGCGTCTGCTGTCCCGCGAATCACCAGTACGGTTCCCACAGCGGGCAAGAGAGCGGCTACACCGGGGAACACCGTTGCCTCGTCGAGGGCACACCCAGAAACAAGAATCGCCGTCAGCCCAATCCAGCATGCCACACCGGCGAGCCTTCGTCTAGCCGCGGCCATGTGCTCGGGCGGCGCAGGCGCGCCGAGCAGAACCCCGATCGCTCCAAGGGCAAATTCCCACGCCCTGGTCGGCGCGAGGAAGAACGCCCACGGCTGTCGCAGACGCGTCAGAAAGAAGGATGCGGCGAAGGAGAGGACTGCTGCGCCTATCATACAATGCAGGACGCGGGTACGAGCGCCCTGTGGAGCGAGGGGGGAGGCCCGCTTCGGCCCAAGAGCGAGCAATACGAGGACCGGCCAGACCAGATAGAACTGTTCTTCAACTGAGAGGGACCATGCGTGCAACAGCGGGTTGGCCTTTGCATCCCCCCCCAAGTAGTCGGTGGCTCGTATTGCGAAATACATATTGCTCGTGTACGTCGCGGTCGAACCTGCCGTTGCCGCCAGCTGCCGGTGTTCCAGTGGGGCGTAGACTAGGAAACTGATGGGGATCGTAATGAATAGGACCAGGGCCAACGCCGGCAGGAGTCGGCGAGCACGGCGAGAATAGAACGCGACGAAGTCCAGCGCACCCGTGGACTCGATCTCGCGCACCAGCAGCGATGTAATCAGGTACCCCGACAGGACGAAGAACACGTCGACGCCCACATAGCCGCCGTGCAATCCGGGTATGCCGAGGTGGTAGCCGACAACCAGTAGGATCGCCACCGCGCGCAGTCCTTCGATTTCAGGTCGAAAGCTCACGCGGGCGTTCACCGCGAGCTCCGTAGGGGCGCCACCTCCCGCATCCAGCCCTCCAGCTGCGTCAGCAGGCGGTCGCGGTCGAACTCCCGCTGCGAGTATGCGACCCCCCGCGCGCCCATGGCCACTCGCTCGCCGGGCGGCAGCTCGGCGAGCCGCGCCACCCGATTGGCCAGGGCCCGGCCGTCGCCGGACGGACAGACGAAGCCGGCCCCC
>Ga0209057_1004365_pt1 | contig 10128 bp, 9 predicted proteins | sample GraSoiAngelo_146_FD_185903 | JGI IMG/M metagenome (GOLD analysis project Ga0209057, IMG submission 185903) | Grasslands soil microbial communities from the Angelo Coastal Reserve, California, USA - 14_1009_05_30cm (SPAdes) (version 2) | ecosystem: Environmental > Terrestrial > Soil > Grasslands ... | reverse complement strand
TCGGCCGCATCACGTCAGCCGGCATGGTCCTGGGTCATTCCCACCGGCTCGTGCTGATGAGTGAGTTGTTGACGCATCAGCTCCAGCAACTGGCGACCTACCTGCGAGAAGAGGTGTACTATCATCCGGAGAAGTTGGTGATGGAGCAGAAGGCTCGGCGGATCATCCACGGCCTGTTCGACGCGTTCGCCGGTGAGCCGCGGCTGCTGCCGCGGCCCGTGCAGGAGCGGCTGGACGGGACCGACCGGTACCGCGTGGTGTGTGATTTCGTGTCCGGCCTGACGGATCGCTCTGCGCTCGATCTGTACAACCGGCTCTTTGAGACCTACGAATTTGGATTTGGTGGAGGGACAACACCGTAATCTGTCATCGCGAGCCCGAAGGGCGTGGCGATCTCCTTAGCCACTAGATTGCTTCGGCGCACTACGCCTCGCAATGACAGATCAAGGTAAGGACCCGACGATACCCTAATAGGTGATCTGATGAGCGTCGAATCACGAATCACGAGTCGCGAATCACGCGTTGTCGGCAAGCCGACCAAGCGCATCGAGGGTTTGGAGAAAGTCACCGGCGCCGCCCGCTACACGGAAGATCTGTACCTGCCCGGCATGCTGCATGCGCGCCTGGTGCTCAGTCCCCATCCGCACGCCCGCGTGGTCGCAGTTCCCCGCGAGATCGCCCTGGCGGTCCCCGGGGTCGCGGCGGTCGTGACCGAGGCGGATCTCCCCGAAGGCGTGAGTAGTCAGCTGCTGGCCGATGATGAGACGCGGTACACCGGGCAGCCGGTGGCGGCGGTCCTGGCAGAGACAGAGGCGGCCGCGGTCGACGGCGCCGACCGCCTCGCGGCGGCGGTCGAGTACGAGGTCCTGCCGGCGGTGCTGACTCCGGCCGAGGCTATGCGAGACGGCGCGCCCCTGGTCGTCGAACACATGGAGGAGGACAACGAGGCTGCCGCCCACGCGACGGTGTCGGCCGGCACCGTGAAGGAGACGTTGCCCCGCAACGTCGCCAGCCGGTATCACTTCACGCGCGGCGACATCGCCCAGGGTGTGCGCGAGGCCGATGTCCTGATTGAACGCACCTACACCACCGGTCGTTTGCACCAGGCGTACATGGAACCGCATGCGACGATCGCCGCCCCGGATCCGGGCACCGAGACGGTGACCGTCTACACATCGACCCAGGGGCAGTTCTATGTGCGCAGCGAGACTGCCGACGCGCTGGGGATTCCACAGCACCAGGTGCGCGTCGTGCCCATGACGGTCGGCGGCGGGTTCGGCGGGAAGATCGTCCTGTTGGAACCGCTGGCGGCGGCAATGGCGGTGATGCAGAGGCGGCCCGTCCGGCTCGTGCTCACGCGCCGGGATGACTTCCTGTTTGGCACCCCCGCCCCCGAGTGCGAGATCTGGCTCCGGACCGGGGCTAGGCGTGACGGCACGCTGACGGCGCTGCAGGCGCGGCTGGTGTTTGACTCCGGCGCCTCGCCCGGGGCGCCCGCCTCCATCGCCGCGATGCTGCTGGGAGGGTATTATAAAACCCCCCATCTGGATATTGAATCGATGGAAGTCCTCACGCACAAGCCGCCGAACGGTGCATACCGCGCCCCCGGCGCGCCGCAGGCTACCTTCGCGGTCGAGTCTCAAATGAATGACATGGCCCAGCAGCTGGGACTCGATCCCGTGGAGTTCCGGCTGCGCAATGCGTCGGACACAGGCGATCCCATGCCGAACGGCCGGCCCTGGCAGAAGTTAGGGCTGCGGCAGGTGCTCCAGGTGCTGCACGACCACCCGAAGTGGAAGGACCGGGTCAAGGGCGACGGCATCGGATACGGCGTGGCCATCGGCGGCTGGCCCGGCGGGGTGGAGTCGGCCGCGGCGTGCGTGCGGGCGAACACCGATGGAACGTTTCACGTCATTGTGGGCGCGGTGGATATCACCGGCGTGGCCACCTCGCTGCGGCTGATCGCGGCGGAGGTGCTGGGTGTGGACCCGAGCCTGATCCGCGTCGTGACGGCAGACACCGACCACGCGCCCTATGCCGGGATGTCGGGGGGTAGCAAGACGACATATACCGTCGGCACGGCGGTGAAACTCGCGGCCGAGGATGCGCGGAAGCAGGTGCTAACGATCGCCGCCTCCGAGATGGAGGCGCGCGCCGAGGACCTGGAGATCGTGGACGGCTTCGTGCGCGTGAAGGGGACGCCGCAGCGCGCGCTGCCGCTTGGTGAGATTCTCAAGAAGAGTATGGCGTTTGGCGCCCGGTACGCGCCCGTCTTCGGCAACGGCTCGATTCCATCCCCGAAGTCATCTCCCGGATTCGCCGCGCACTTGGCCAAGGTGCGCGTGGACGAGGAGACCGGGCACGTGCAAGTGCTCGACTACGTGGTGATTCAAGACGTGGGATTTCCCATCAACCCGGCTGCGGTCGATGGCCAGATGCGCGGGGGCGCCGCGCAGGGTCTGGGATGGGGGTTGCTGGAGGCAATGGCGTACGATGAGCAGGGAAACTTGCTGCACAGCACATTCGCAGACTACCCGCTGCCGAGGGCGGTGGATGTCCCGCAGACGGAGACCATCATGGTCCAGGTGCCCTCGGATTCCGGACCGTTTGGCGCCAAGGGGGTCGGAGAACCTCCGGTGATCCCCGGTGGAGCGGCCATCGCCAACGCTGTCGCCGACGCCACCGGCGTGCGCATCTCCTCCCTACCGATCACGCCACAGAAGCTGCTGGCGGGACTGCGGTTGAAATGAGCGTTCACCGGCCCCCACGTACACTTACAATCTCACATTGAAGATCACGGTCAGGTTGGGCGATGGTGTGCCCACGATGGTCAGCGACAGCTGCGGTCCGAAGTCGTCAGCCCGGACCGCGACCAGCATCACTGCATCCATCGGCACGAAGGCTGCGGTCGTCCGCATCGGCACCAGGTAGAAGATGCGTCCCCTCAGTTTGGCACCGGCCGGGGTGTGCAGCCGGACCAGCTGGCCCGGCGGAATCTTCGCGTCAGGCGCCGCGAATGCCAGGAACGTGCCGCGGCTTTCGCGCAGCACAAAGAGCACGTAGCAGCGACCCGACTGGACGACGATGTTGCCAAAGACCAGCACCCCCGCGGGGCAGAACAACTCGCCAGCCTTATAGTTCTTGACCTTGGCGGGTTTCGCCGGCTTGGCTGCCGCAGGCGCGGCCAGCAATAACGAAGAGGTCGCCAGGCTCAGGACGAGCGTCAGGGCGATGACTCGTGCACTCTGCATGAAGTCTTCCCTCCTACGGGCGCAGCAGCACCCGTTGTTTCCATACGGATTCGTCGGCGACGAGGTTCCCAAATCGGCATCACCGGCGCTGCAGCGCTCATGAGTTTTGCCCTGATTGCTTTCGCGGTAGACGGTTCACCCATCGCAGGGCGACCGCCGCTGTTCCGGCGATGCTGCCGGCGAGCAGATACGTCGTGCCGAGACCAAACGCCCGCCCCGCCACACCGCCGCCGATGGCACCCACCGCGATACCGATTTCCAAAAACACGCCGAGGGTGCCCATCGCGCTGCCATGTTCGTGGGCGGCGACGAGGTCAGAGCCCCACGCATAGATCGCCGGCTGAACTATCCCCTGCCCAGCGCCGGTCAGGAATCCACCGAGAAGCAACCACCACCCCGGCACGGCTGCCGTGACCCACGTCCCGAGTGCGATCAGCGCCAACCCTGGCCCGATGGCCGCGTGACGCCCGAACCGGTCGGATACTCGCCGCAGGACTGTCTGCATGACCACCTGACCCACCGCAAAGGCGGCGAAGACCCACCCCGGGTTGGCGAGCCCACGCCGGCTTGCGTGGATGGCAAGCAATGCGAAGTTCAGACCGAACGTCGCCATCGCGGCGACGAGGACAGTCCCGGGCACGAAGACAGCGGGATGGATCAGCCGGTTGGGGCCCCGTCGCGATGCGTGCGGTATGCGATGTATAAGCGTGAGAGCGAGGCCGGTGGCGCACGCGGCAATGATTCCCGTCGTTGCGAACAGACTCGGGTAGCCCGCCGCGGCAGCCACGGCGATGCCCGCCGCAGGTCCGACGCCCTGGCCGATGCTGTTCGCCAGGCCGAGCAGGCTGAGCGCTTCACCTCGCCGCCGTTCCGGCGCCATCGCGATGGCGAGTACCTGCGCCGAGGTAGATGACAAGGCGATGGCGAGTCCCGAAAGCACACGGAATCCGATGAGCGCGGGGACCGTGCGCGCCGCCCAGAACCCGGCGGCAGAGAGGGTGTAGAGGCAACCCGCGGCCAGCATCCCCCAGCGCGCCCCGCCGCGATCCAGCCACCACCCCACCCACGGGCGGGACACTAAAGAAGCCAGGGCAATGATCCCGGTCAAAAGTCCGATCGCCGCGTCATCGGCACCCAGCGCGAGCGCGAAGAGAGGAAGACTTCCTGTCGTGAGTTGAAAGCTGAAGTAGGCTAGGAACGCGACGAACCAAAGGAAGACAAAGCTGCGCGAGAAAGATGACGGAGGCACGACCCTAATGCCAATTGACTGCGACGCCGCCCGAAACCTGTTGAGTGCGGTCTGAAAGGGGGATTGGAATGGGGAACTTCGAGATCTTCGGTCTGCAGTTCGTGGGAAGTCTTCTTGTGTATGTTCTTGTCGCGCGGTGGTATGTTGCGCCGCGCCTTGCGACCATGCCGCTGAGTGCGGCGCTGCAGCCATTGCTGCTGCACCACGCCACCCGCATCCTGGGCATGACGTTGCTTGTCAGCGCCGTCGTTGGCCCCGGAGTGCCGCGGGCGTTTGCCGATCAGGTCGCTTACGGAGATCTCATCGCGGCGGTGTTGGCGCTGGTCTCTATTGCAGCGCTGCGCGCCCGTGCAAGCTATGCCATACTCGTTGTATGGATCTTTAACATTGAGGGATTCGTCGACCTGCTGAACGCGCTTACTCAGGGGATACGCCTCAACGTCGCCAGCGCGCCGCTGGGTGCGGCCTGGTACATTCCGACGTATGCTGTGCCGGCGCTGGTGGTCACGCACATCATGATGTTCTCGATGCTGCTGAAGCGCAAACCGGGGCGGAAACCTGCGAGGTAGCACCGTTAGGCGAAGAGCCTATATAATGGTCATCCGTGGGGACGTAGCTCAGCGGGAGAGCACCTGCTTTGCACGCAGGGGGTCAGGGGTTCAAATCCCCTCGTCTCCACCAATTCATCTTCGATTCACGAATCGCCCATTTACGCTGCGATCGGGGATTTGAACCCCTGACCCGTGGGGTCTGGGGAGGCATCTCCCCAGGTAGTGGGGGGCAGCGAGCACGAACGAAACTTCATGATTCCGCACATCTACGTTGCGAGCGATCAGGGGGACGTGTCCCCCTGAGGAGGGCGCGTAGCGCCCGACGGTCGGGGGTTCAAATCCCCTCGTCTCCACCAAGGTGGTTGAAGAGGCGCCTCCGGGCGCCTCAATCCTTTTACTCCTCTCCCGCGGGGAGAGGGTAGGGTGAGGGGAACTTAGCCGGTCTTCATTTGAACCCGCGACCCCGAGGGGGGTGGGGAGGTACTCCCCACGCAATAGGGGACAGGGAGCACGCACGAGCAGGCGGTTTCGCGCGATAACCTCGTTGCGACCGATCAGGGGGACGTGTCCCCCTGAGGAGCGCGCCGTGGCGCGCAACGGTCGGGGTTCGAATCCCCTTGTCTCCACCGTGCACCACTCGCCTCGCTCGGGTGCATGACGAGGCCAACCCTCTTCATCCCCAGCTGTATTTCCGGCTACTTGGTGCCCAGACACGCCTCACGATACCATTCCTCGGCAAACTTGCGGTCGAAGTACCGCTCCCTGTCGGGGGGCAACTGCGTTCGACCCGCCAATACATCCCCTACAAATTGGCACATCCCTACCCTAATTCTTTTGTCGGCCTCTTGCGCTGAAATCACGGTGGCTCGGACCAGCGGGTCGGTGCACGTCGCCGCTAAGACATCGAATGGAACGACCAGTTTGCCTCCAATACCACCCGGCACCGCGTAAAATATTTGAATTGTATTATCGGGCTGCGACGCAGCAGCTTGGACGAGAGTCGCCCCTGTCGGCAACTTATAGGAGGAGCAATCGCTAGTCTGGAAAGCCGGCGTAGATCCGGAGGCACTTGTGATATACATCGTAGCAATCATCGCAATGGCCGCAGCGATTTCGACTGCCACAAGCCATTTTCGTCCGCGTATCATCGCCAACCCCCCTTAAATGGGTGCAGGCTAATAGCCTTCGACTCTTCTCTTGATGAACCAGAGATCGCCAGCCACGTCATTGGTCCAGACGACCCCGACCGAATACGCCTGTCTTCCGTAGACTCGCTGCGCCAATCCGTGGAGAGTGTAGGTTCCAGTAATAGGGTTCGGAAGAGCCCCGAAGTCTACGGCGGATTGGAAGTATGCGCCATTCAAGCGCTTCATGTAAGTGAATGTTAGATTCCCTCCCTGGAGTGCGTGATAGTCTCCGTGCGTAGAATTCGAAGCGCTCCAGTGGTACCCGCCTTCCCCCTCCACGAGAGAGAAGGCATCTGGGTCGGTCATTCCATCGATGACGAACTGTTCTTCTGGCTGCCAGACGCCATTCACGCGAGTACGTCGGCCACCAATTCCTGACGTACCCGCACCTGAGACCCGATAGATCACTTTGGGATTGCCGGTGTCGTCGAAGACGAGCGCTTGGACGACAAACGCGTCTATTGCCTCCACCCCGCCAGTAAACGAACCAGTCGTCCCATCGATAAATGAAAATTCAGCCAGCGGGACCCCGGAAACCGTGCGCGACCAAGCGATAGCGTACTGCGAGTGGTCCCGGCTGTGTGGGCGACGCGCGGGCTACCTTCGCAACAATGGAAGGTCGACGTCCCAGCGCTGTACTCCAGCACCGGCCCCTGCCATCCCCCATTCCACGTCTGTCGATAAATCCAGAATGTGTTGCTTGGGTACCCGAAATAGCCGCCATAAGAAAACACGGCATATATGCTTACACCGCCATTGTGGGCGAGCATCCCAGCCCCGGGATTCAGCGTTTCAATAAACGCGCCGTGCGTTTCACGCTGCCAAGTGACACCGTCGTCCGACCAAGCCATTTCCCACTGTTCATTGTAAACCTTGTCGTTCCGGAAACCGATAAACATGCGTCCGCCTGGACCGACATCAACTGCGGGATTTGTCAGGTTGTAGAATCCCAGGACAGGTCCGCTACTGACGGCCCTCGCCGCGCTCCAGCTTTCGGTCGATTCTCCATAGAGAGGGTGGTAGGCGGCATAGAGTCCGTCTCTGTCAGTCGAATACCACTGCCCAGTTTCGAGCCACTTCTTATTATTGCAAGGCAGGCCGGTTTTGGGATCAACGTCGCCGTTGTTCATGATCGCATCGCTCGTGCAATGTTCGTCAAGTCCAGTCGCGTGGCCCAGTTCGTGCATGAGCAGTCGTACAATCTGGTCGCTGGACTCCCCTTGTATCTTTGGGAGGTTCAAGTGAATCGTTGGGTAATGGTCTCCACATGGGTAGTAGGTGCTCCATAGCCCACACCAATCGGCAGTGGCTTTTTGATGAAGGGTGAAGCCGCCGCTGCTACCGTAAGGATAATTAGCCTCGTAACTCAAGAAAATGTCCGTCGGAACGCTGTCGGGATTCGAGTTACAAGTATACCGATAGAGAGCATAGCCCAGGGACTTCATGTCGCCGAGTTCGGACGTGCCGGCAGTTTGTGCCCTCGTGTTAGCGATTGCACTGTCCTCCTGGAGAGTGTAATCACAGATGTTAGATACCACGTTTACCTGGGGACGGTCAGCGGCGACGTGATAGACGCGATTTGACATCCAGTAGAAGTTGTAATCCGGCCACGGAACCGCCACATGATTCGCATATGTACCTGAGGCAAGCAAAAGGACCACAGGCGCAAAGAGGATCATGCCAAACAGACGAAAGATACCCCTCACTGTGTCGTCTCCCAACCCAAAGGGCTGAACCTGCCAGCCTGGCGATCTGGATTTACCCATCTTGATGAATAGGTAAGCATGACAAATACTTATCCTAATACCCTCTCCACGGTCGAGTTCTAGTCAACCAGGCCTCTCAAAGTTCCACTAGGGAACGCCGCGGAAAGGACTTCAGGCTCGCTCTGGATGGAGGTGAGATGCGTGAGAGGTAGCCTGAAATATTCTGTGCTCTCACCCGTAGGATCCCTGGAGATTCGGAGGTTTCGCTGCGCACCTGCTTTGCACGCAGGGGGTCGCGGGTTCAAATCCCGCCGTCTCCACCATGCACCACTCGCTCCGCTCGGGTGCATGCCGACGCCAGCTCTCTTCATTACGTTCCAATCTTTCCTCGAGTGGTGCATGCCCTGAACCCAAGCGAAGCGCGTGGTTCAGGGCTCGAGATGCGATCCGGGATTTGAACCCCCTGACCCGAGGGGGGAGCGAGGCGCGACGTAAATTCCTCTTCGGGCCCCACACGCGGGAACGCCTCGTCCCGACAGATGATCCAGCCTAGGGCGGGGCCCAGTGGCGAGCTCGGTCCTCAGCTCACCGCTTTCTTCACGAGTGCGCCGATCCTTGCCTCTTCGGCGGCAGTCACCTCCTTCAGCGCGAAGGCGACCGGCCACATGGCGCCTTCGTCGAGGTTCGCCGCGTCGCTGAAGCCTAATGTCGCGTACCTCGTCTTGAACTTCTGCGCGCTTTGGAAGAAGCAGACGACCTTGCCGTCCTTGGCATACGCGGGCATCCCGTACCAGAGTCTCGGCGAGAGGGCTGGCGCGCTGGCTTTGACGATCGCATGGAGCCGCTTGCCCATGGCGCGATCCGGTTCCGGCATCCCGGCGATCTTCGCGAGCACGGCGCTTTCCCCGTCCGCCTTGTCCTCGCGCGGGCCGCGGCGCGCGGCCGCCTTCAGCTCTTGGACGCGCTCCTTCATCGCGACTCGTTCCTCTTCCGTGAATCCCTTGGACGTCTTGCCGATCGCGGTGGTGCTCTTGGCGGACTTCTGCGTGCCCTTCTGTGCAGCTTTCATGGTCACGCCTCCGCCAGAAGCTCGGCCAGCCGGTCCCACGCCATTTTCGCACCGGCGGCGGCCCCGTAGTTGACCATAGCGTCACGTGCCTCTTTGGAAACGCACAGATTCGTCAGGATCAGTAGGGTCGTTCCGTCGGCCTCCTTCAATACTTGCAGATAACGATACGCATCAGCCTCCCCCATAGCCACCACCCCACATTTCTGACATCGACGATGACATTTTAGTTCGGAGCGAGGGGCGCTGTACCTTGGAGCACTACGAGCGCGTGGTTCAGGGCTCGAATGCGTCCTGGGATTTGATCCCGCAACGCGCTCCTCAGATTCCACAATGTCAAGCAGGATATTTTCTTGAGTCATCACCGCGAGTATTTGCTCATTGTGCTGGCGGGCAATCCGTGCGACACTGAGCGGGTAGCGTACGACTGCTGCAGCGGTCGCGATTGCTAACAAGCACGCTCCATCCCTTTCGGTTCAGTCCCCCTGGAGATAACCAAGTAGTCGCGGATAAGTGGTCGCGGAGCCACCGGGATAAGCGAATCGCCAGGATGGCTGCCCACTCTCGTCGATCGCATGGAGAGTGAGGAATTATCAGAGGAGAACCACATGGCACCGGACACAATTTACAAGAAAGACGAGAATCGCATGTCACCCGACGAGAACATGGCGCTCGGCCGCCGGATCGTCGATGCTCTCAATACGGGGAACCTGACCGCTATTGATGAAGTGTTCGACGCCGGTTACGTCGACCGGACTCCGAATCCCGGCACCACCCCGGACCGGGAAGGCTTCAAGCAGGGTCTGACCAAGTTCCGGACCGCATTCCCCGACTTCCGCTACACGATCGAGGACGAAATCGTGGTGGGGGACAAGCTCGTCCACCGTCTCACGGGGCGGGGCACACAGAAGGGTGAGTTCCAGGGTGTTCCCGCAACCGGCAAGTACGCGAGCTGGTCGGAGATTCATATCGGGCGGGTCGCCAACGGCAAGGTCGTGGAGCACTGGGGCCAAGGAGACCAGCTGGGTATGATGCAGCAGCTCGGTCTCGTCGCATCCCCGAAGGTCGCATCACCGAAGTAGACCGGACAGGCAAGAGTAGGGAAGAGACACGTCAGG
>Ga0209057_1004360_pt1 | contig 10135 bp, 9 predicted proteins | sample GraSoiAngelo_146_FD_185903 | JGI IMG/M metagenome (GOLD analysis project Ga0209057, IMG submission 185903) | Grasslands soil microbial communities from the Angelo Coastal Reserve, California, USA - 14_1009_05_30cm (SPAdes) (version 2) | ecosystem: Environmental > Terrestrial > Soil > Grasslands ... | reverse complement strand
AGCTCACCGTGGTATTGCCGTGGCCGGGAAAATGCTTTGCCGCAGACAGGACCTGCGCGGCGTGGATTCCATCGACAACGGATCCCGCCGCCTGAGCGACAGAACCGGGATCGGTCCCGTAGCAACGCCCCCACATGACAGACGACGGACCCGAGCAGACATCGGAGACGGGCGCGAGGTTGAGGTCGAAGTCCAATGCTCTGATACCCGCGGCCATCCTTGTCACGTCCCCCTGGCCGACTGGCATTGGCGCGCAGGGTACTGAGCTCACGGCCAGGCACACCTGACCGCCTTCCTGATCCGTCGCGGCGATCAATCGGTGGCGCGACAGCCCGCGCAGCGATGCGATCAGATCGGTCAGCGCCGGCGCCGACTCGCCGTTGTGATTCAGATTCACGATCAGGAGCCCGCCGAACTGGCGCTGCTTCCAGTCAGCCTTCACCGCATCCGCGGGCGGTCCCTCGAAGCCCACCATCATCACCGCGCCGACCTCTTCATCGAGTGTGAGTCCGCCTGGCCCGAGCTGCTGTGTCGGACTCGGCGACATCGACGGCGACGGCGATGCAACCTGGCCGGTCGCCGGGCCGCATCCCATCACGACGATGGCGAGCAGCGCTACCATGGTCCGGTTGTGCAACCACTTCTGACGCGACGGCGCGCGGTCGATCATGGTTGCTGCAGCACCTGCCTCTGTAGTTAGCCGGTCCAAAAAGAGCACACCTCGGTTAACTCACTGAAATTTCAACGGAGGCAACACGATGAGCGTTACCGACGAGCTCGTCCGCAACAACGAGTCCTACAGCCGATCGTTTGAGAAGGGCAACCTGCCCCTGCCCCCAGCAAAGCACGTGGCGGTGCTCGCCTGCATGGATGCACGACTCGACGTGCACAAGATCCTTGGGCTCAAGGAGGGCGACGCGCACGTTATTCGCAACGCGGGCGGCGGGGCGACCGACGACGCCATCCGCTCTCTAGCCATCTCCCAGCGCCTGCTGGGGACCAAGGAGATCGTCCTGATCCACCACACGGATTGCGGCATGCTCACGTTCAAGGACGACGACCTGAAGCAGAAGATCGAGTCCGAGACCGGCATCCGGCCCGCATTTGCGTTCGAAGCGTTCGATGATCTAGAGCAGGACGTCAAGCAGTCGATCGCGCGCATCAAGGCAAGCCCGTTCATTCCCAACAAGTCGAGCGTCCGCGGCTTCGTGTACGACGTGCACACGGGGCGGCTGAACGAGGTGGGGGTGCCGGCGGCCGTCTGAGGCCGTGCCTCTAGTTCTCTGATTCCCAGCGGGGGCGCTGCTCGGCGACGACGGTGTCGACGGCATCTATGAACTCCTGGATGTCCGGTTCGGCCATCGGCGTCGACAGCGCCCCCATCGCTCGCGGCGCCATCAGCACTCCATGGTTGATCAGTCCGAGAAAAAGCTCCCGCGTCCTCTTTTTGTTGGCCGCCGCCACCGCCCTGTAATCGACGACCGGCTTGTCGGTGAAGTGGAGCGCGAGCAGCGACCCCGCGCCGTTCACCTGCACCGCGACGCCATGCGAGGCGAACACCTCGGTCAGCTGCTCGCACACGCGCGCGCCTTTCCGGTTGAGGTCCTCATACACGTCCGGCGTCAGCTCCGTCATCGTCGCCAGGCCCGCGGCCATGCCGAGCGGGTTGCCGTTGTACGTCCCGCCCTGCGCGATGTTCGGCTCCCGGCGCGGGTCCAGCAGCTCCATCACGTCCGCGCGCCCGCCGAAGGCGGCGACCGGCAGGCCGCCCCCGATGATCTTGCCCAGGGTCGTGAGGTCGGGGGTCACGCCGTACAGCTGCTGCGCCCCGCCTGGGGCGACGCGGAAGGAGATCACCTCGTCGAAGATCAGGAGGATGCCGAGCTCCGCGGTCACCTGCCGGAGCCTTTGGAGGAACTCGAGAGTGGCCGGGATCACGCCGCCCGCGCCGATGATCGGCTCCAGGATCACCGCGGCGAGCTCGCCGCCGTGGCGGCGGATGATCGCCTCCGCCGCATCCGGGTGGTTGAACGGAAGGACCACCGTCTGCTCCAAAACCCAGTCCGGAGTGCCCATCGAATCAGGTCGTGGGATCGGCGCCTCCGGAGGGCCGGCCTCCGACACGAGCGGGTGAGTGCTCACCTCGGCGTAGTCGTGCGTGCCGTGGTATCCGCCTTCCATGCGCGCGATCTTCGGCCGGCCCGTAAACGCGCGGGCGAGCCGCATCGCAAACATCGTGGCCTCGGTCCCGGAGTTGCAAAACCGCACCGCGTCGAGGCTCGGCACGCGCTCGCACAGCAGTGTCGCGAGCTCGACCTCGATCGGGTTGGCCGCGGCGAAGCCGGTCCCGCGCGCGGCCTGCCGGCGGATCGCCTCGACAACTTTCGGATGCGCGTGGCCGAGGATCATCGCGGTGTAGTTGCCGAGAAAATCGATGCGTTCGGTGCCGTCCGCGTCCCAAACGCGGCATCCTTCGCCGCGGTCGATGTAGAGGGGATAAGGGTCGAAGTACGTGGTCGTGCGAGTCGTGCCGCCAGGCATGACCGCGACCGCCCTCTCGTGGATCGCGCGCGAGGCGCGTGTGGTCTCGCGGTAAGCGACTTCGGGGTCGTCAGTCACGGGATGCGACCCTCGTGCCACGCGGGTCGATCGGGATGCGCCGCGTCGCCGATTCGACCGCCGCGGTCATGAACGCCACGGTGCCGAGGTTGTCGCGACCTGAGCACTCGGGGTCGCGCCCTTCGCGGATCGCCAGGGCAAACTCGGTCAGCGTGCCCCAGCGGTCGACGCGCATGTTCGGCATGCGAACGGATCTTGCTCGTCCATTCAGCGGCCGCACCACGACCTTGTCGTTGAGCGCGCCGTTGTCATCCCGGGCCGTCCAGGTGATCTCGCCACGCTCGAACTCCATGCGCCAGTCGCCGGCCCACGGGGTGATCGGAGCTGCGCTGACCCAGCTGGCCCGGTAGCTGACGACGATCTCGCCGAAGTCGATCGAGGCGACCGCGGCCGCCGGCCCCGCGAATGGGCTCCACCTCGGATTCCAGGACTCGCAGTAGATCCGGTCGGGTTCGCGCTTGAGGAGCATCCGCAGCAGGTCGAAGTGGTGGATCGACATGTCGACGAGCAGCGGCTGCTCGTCGGTGTGATGACGCGCCCGGCCGTTGGCGCGGCCGGCCGAGTAGCGGCGAAAGTCGATCGACACGGCGGACAGATCGCCGAGCGGCGCCTCTTCGAGAAGTCGAGCGACTGTGCGCACGGCGGGGAAGAAGCGGTAGTTCTGGCTGACCATCAAGACCACGCCTTTTGCCGCTGCGGCCCTCACCAGCCCTTCGGCCGTCGCGACGTCGGCGGCGAATGGCTTCTCGACGAGGACGTGAATCCCGGCATCGACCGCAGCCTGGGTCAGGGGCGCATGACCGGCCAGGGTCGTGGTGATGAGCACAGCCTCGGGACCGGTCGCCGCGACCGCCTCCTGCAGCGATGCGTAGCAGAGACCGGTGGCGCCGGGAATCTCCTCACGAAGCAAGGCCAGCGACTGCGGGTCGGAGTCGACGTAGCCCACGACCTCGACTTCGGGAACCTCGGGAACCACTCGCCATGCCCAATCGCGTCCCCAGCCGCCCAACCCGACTTGCAGCAACCGAATCGGCCTCACGGTTTCGGCAAGAATAAGACAGGTCGTGAAGCCAATCACCGAGATCGGCGCTGCGGTCGTCGGCACCGGGTTCATCGGGGTCGTCCACGTCGAAGCGCTGAGGCGTCTGGGGGTCCAGGTCCTCGGTGTGGTCGGTTCGAGCCGCGAGCGTGCGGCGTCGAGGGCGCGGGACGCCGGTCTACCGCCGGCCTATGAGAGCTTCCAGGCGATGCTCGACGACCCCCGCGTCGACGTCGTGCACATCACTTCGCCCAACCATCTGCACCACGAACATGCAGCGGCCGCGCTGGGGGCCGGCAAGCACGTCGTGTGCGAGAAGCCGCTCGCGATGACCTCGGCGCAATCGGCCGAGCTGCTCGAGGTGGCCGAACGGAGCGGGCGCGTCCACGCCGTGAACTTCAACCTGCGCTTCTACGCCACCAACCAACATGTGCACGGGATGATCGCGAATCACGAGCTGGGCGAGGTGCGGCTGGTTTCGGGCCACTACTTGCAGGACTGGCTGCTGCTCGACACGGATTGGAACTGGCGCCTCGAACCCCAGTTGGGCGGTGAGCTCCGAGCGGTCGCCGACATCGGGTCGCACTGGATGGACTTGACCTCGTTTCTCGTCGGCAGGCGGATCACGGGGGTGATGGCCGACCTGACGACGTTCATCAAGAACCGGCATCAGCCAACCGGCCCGGTCGAGACGTTCGCCACCGCGAGCGACGCCAAGACCGTCGCGCGCGAGATCCACACCGAGGACGTCGCGACGATCTTGCTCCGCTACGAGGGCGGAGCGCGCGGCGCCGTCACCATCTCCCAGCTCAGCCCGGGCCGCAAGAACTCGCTCGTGTTCCAGATCGACGGCTCGAGCTCAGCCGCATCCTGGAACTCCGAGAATCCGGACGAGCTGTGGATCGGGCATCGCGGCCGGCCCAACGAGCTCCTCCTGCGCGACCCGGCGATCCTGAACGAGGAGGGCCGCAGGACGGCCAGCCTCCCCGGCGGCCACGTCGAGGGTTTCGCCGACAGCTTCAGAGCCTTGTACGCCGAGGTCTATCGGGCGGTCGGGGACGGCCGGCCGGCGACCGGCTATCCCACGTTCGCGGACGGCCATGATTCGATGCTCGTCTGCGAAGCTGTGGCGCGCAGCTCAAAGAAAGGGAGCTGGGTCGAGGTGGGCCGATGAAACTCGGACTGCTCACCTCGGCGTTCCCTGGGCTGACGCTCGAGCAGGTCGCAGAGTGGGCGCATGCCAATGGCTTCGAGGCTCTCGAGATCGCGTGCTGGCCCTCCGCGGGTGGCGAGCGCAGGCGCTACGCCGGCGTGGCGCATATCGAAGTCGACCACTTCGAGCCGAAGCGAGTCCGCGACGTGCTGCGTCGTTACAACCTCGAGATCTCCTCTCTTGCGTACTACCCCAACAACCTCGATCCCGACCGCGCCACGCGGGACGCGGCGAACGACCATCTCCGCCGCGTGATCGAAGCCGCCGAACGCCTGGAGGTCGGCATAGTCGGCACCTTCGTCGGCCGCGACCAAAGTCGGTCGATCGCCGACAACCTGGAGGACTTCAAGCAGGTGTGGCCGCCGATCATCAAGTTCGCCGCCCAGCACAACGTGAAGGTCGCGATCGAGAACTGCCCGATGATCTTCTCCGGCGACGAATGGCCCGGCGGTCGCAACCTCGCCTACTCGCCGGCGATCTGGCGCCAGATGTTCGAGATCATCCCCGACGAGAACTTCGGCCTGAACTTCGACCCCTCGCACCTCGTCTGGCAGTTCATCGACCACACACGCGCGCTACGCGATTTCGCGCCGCGCATCTTCCACGTCCACGCCAAGGACATGGAGATCGATCGCGACGGCCTCTACATGCACGGCGTCATGTCAGCCGGAGTCGGCTGGCAGGTGCCGCGCCTACCGGGCCTGGGCGAGGTCAGGTGGGACCGTTTCATCAGCACGCTCTACGCGATCGGCTACGACTGGGTCGTTTCCATTGAGCACGAGGACCGCAAGTTCGAGGGCACGCCGGAGCTTGTGGAGCGCGGCTTTCTCATCGCCCGCAACGCGCTCCGGCCGCTGATCGTCTAGGTCTAGTCCGGTCCGCGCGGCAATCCGAACGTAACGGTCGGCGCGATGGTCATGATCTGACGGTCTTCGGTTTTGATCAGCTGCCATCCGCCCTCGTGCACCATCCGATGGTGCCGGCGACACAGAAGGACGAGGTTGTCGAGGTCGGTCGGCCCGCCTTCGATCCAGCTCCAGAGATGATGCCCATCGCACTTTGAAGCAGGCCGGTCGCAACCCGGCCACTTGCAGTGGCTGTCGCGAGTCTTGAGCGCTCGCTTGAGCGGCGCCGACACGATGCGCTTGGCTCGCCCGACGTCCATCACCAGCGACTCCTGGCTGAGCAGGATGCGGGTCACGCTGCAGTCGCATGCCATGCGCTGCACGGCGACCGCGGACACTGGGAGCGAGAACTCCATCTCTCCAGCCGCCGCTCCGGCCATGCCTTTCAAGGTCTCGATCGTGGCCGTGACCTGGATGTTGGCGGGCTTGCCGGCCGAGGCCATCTCGACCAATGCATCGGCATAGCGCTGGGGCATGCGGCGGTCGTCGTGCTCGCCGCTCTTGCGAGCCAGCGGCTCCAGCGCCGCCCGCACCGCCGCTCCGCCGACCGGGTCGAGGACTCCATTGATCAGGAGATGGCCGGACTCGACGGTGGTCAGGGTGAGGTGGTGGTTGGTCTCCAAGTCGTTTTGTTCCTGGGCGTACTTCTTGGCGTCCATCGAGTGGCGGTAGTGGAGGCATTTGAAGTAGAACTGGCCCGGCGAATGCTCTTTGGCCAGCGGCAAGAGCTTGGTCTCGTCGAACGCCTTGCCCACGGCCTCGGCCGTGTGCGCCATCACCGCCAGGTGGGCGAAGCTGATCTCATCCTTGAGCACGGCCTGGACGCTTTGGCCGAGTTGGGCCATATGAGCGCCCACCGCCAGGTAGTTGCCGGCGACGTGGCCCGGGACTTTGCAGTTGATCCGGATCCAGTCGTAGGCGCTGTTGAAGCCTTCCAGGTCCCACTGGCCGCTCGCCTCGAACTCCGCCGCGAGGCGCGACTGCTCGAGCTGCAACATATCGATGCGCGCCTGGTGGTGAACCATCTGGTCACCGACCGGGAGCTCGGACGAGCCGATGTGCAGCACGCCATCATCGTATCGAACATAGGTACGAAGAGCAAGTTAATTTACGCTCAAAATAATTCAGATTTGCCATAGTTACAGGTCGCCTCGCCTTACACCGCTTCGCTCTTCACAGCTCTTCCTGAAAGCGGGTACGATTGCGGTCGCGCTCGCGGGGTGGGGTCGGAGTAAAGCGCGGGAGGAACACGTGAGCACAACCGCCGCAAGACCGGCCGGCATCACCGACCACGAATCCGAACAGGTCGAACGCGCCAACGCGTCTGGCCGAACGCCCGTCGTTTTCATCCACGGCCTCTGGCTGCTCCCGAGCAGCTGGGACCGCTGGGCCACATTGTTCGAGGACGCCGGCTTCACGGCCGTGAAGCCCGGATGGCCCGACGACCCGGAAACCGTCTCCGAGGCGAAAGCACATCCCGAGGTTTTCGCGGGCAAGAAGGTGGGCCAGGTCGCGGACCATATCGATGCGGTCATCCACGGCCTGAACAAGAAGCCGGCCGTGATCGGCCACTCGTTCGGTGGGCTGCTGACGCAGATCGTCGCGGGCCGAGGTCACGCAATCGCGTCGGTCGCGATCGACCCGGCGCCCTTCCGCGGCGTGCTCCCGCTGCCCATCTCCGCGCTCAAAGCCGCGTCGCCGGTGCTGCAAAACCCGGCGAACTGGAATCGCGCGATCCCGCTCACGTATGAACAGTTCCGCTACGCGTTCGCCAACGCGGTCAGTGAGGCGGAGGCCAAGGAGCTGTACGAGTCGTTCGCGGTCCCTGCATCCGGCGCGCCGCTGTTCCAGGCCGCGGCCGCGAACGTGAACCCGTGGACCGAGGTCAAGGTCAACACCGTGAACCCCGACCGCGGACCGCTCCTCATCCTCTCCGGCGAGAAGGACAACACGGTTCCGTGGGCGATCGCGAACGCGTCCTACAAGCGTCAGAAGCGAAATCCGGGCGTGACCGAGATCAAGGAGATGCCGAACCGCGGCCACGCGCTCGTCATCGACAACGGCTGGAAAGAGGTCGCAGAGACAGCGCTCACCTTCGTCAAGCGCTTCATCTGAGCTCAGGCCCGACCGGCTCGACGCTCAGCCATCTCGAAGGTGGACTGTCGGGCCGGTCGTACGACCCTGATGAGCTGCGCAGCCTCGATCCGCTCGACCAGCGGCCGCTCCTCGCCCGCTATGACCTGGAGCGCGCGGCCCGGACACTGAACCGCACCGCGATCGCGTCGCGCACGTACGGCGGCCCGTGGCGCTGGCGGGAGGTGCTGCCGGTGCGGCGATGGGAATCCGTGCTCCACCTCGGCGAAGGAAGCACGCCTCTGCACGCAGCGCCGCGAACCGCGTCATGGCTCGGCCTGTCGAAGCTCCTCGTCAAGCGCGAGAGCCTCAACCCGACCGGGTCCTTCAAGGCGCGTGGAATGGCTGTCGCCGTGAGCCGCGCAATGGAGCTGGGCGCGAAACACGTCGTCGTGCCTTCTGCCGGCAACGCCGGTGGCGCGCTCGCGGCATACGCAGCCGCGGCGGGCGTCCGCGCCACCGTGGTCATGCCCGCCGACGCGCCGGAGGCCAACCAGGTCGAGGTGCTCATCGCCGGCGCCGACCTGCTGCTGCTCGACGGCTTGATCTCCGACTGCGGCCGCCTGGCGCGTCTGATCAGTGAGGAGACCGGCGCCTTCGACCTCAGCACTCTCAAAGAGCCGTATCGCATCGAGGGCAAAAAGACCATGGGCTTCGAGCTGGCCGAGCAGCTGGAATGGAGACTGCCCGACGCGATCGTCTACCCGACTGGCGGTGGCACTGGCCTCATCGGCATGTGGAAGGCTTTCGACGAGCTGCAGGCGATGGGTTTGGTCGGCGAGCAGCGACCGCGCATGTTCGCCGTCCAGGCGGAAGGCTGCGCGCCAATCGTGCGAGCGTTCCGGGAAGGCTCGCAGTTCGCGACCGAGTGGGAGGACTCGAAGACCTCCGCCGCCGGCCTGCGAGTACCCGCCGCGGTCGGCGACTTCCTGATCCTGGACAGCCTGCGTAAGTCGGGCGGCGGCGCGGTCGCGGTGCCGGAGGTGGAGATTCTCGCAACGCAGAAGCGCCTGGGCTCGCTCGGCCTCGGTTACCCAAGCCTGGAAACCGCGGCTGCCACGGCAGGCCTGAAGGCGCTCGTCGATGCGGGTCTGATCGGGTCGAGCGAATCGTGCGTCATGTTCGACACCGGCGCGGGATTCAAGTCCGTGTCGCCAGACCTTCCGCCGACTCGCCCGATCCCCAACGACCCGGACTACTGGAAAGACAAGATCGTGCCGGCCCTGAAAGGTCGCTAGGCGGTTCTGCGCATGGCGGCGACCGTCCAGAGAGCGCCTTGCTGGTCGAGCACCGGTTCGAGGCCGCGTCGCGTCGCCGTCGCGATGATCTCTTTCGGCGGGTGAACGAACACGTGGAACTCGCGTCGCAGCAGCCACAGCATGAAGTTGCCGACGGCCAGGCCTGCGCGCATCCACCACGCACCCGTGGGGTAGCTCATGACGAGCAGCTGGCGCGCGTGGTCCGCGGCCGCGCCGGCCAGGCGCGCCATGTCCGGATAGCAGCAGATGACGCGGTTCATGATCACGACGTCCGCGCCCTCGACCTCGCTCGCGACCTGGGCGAAGTCCATCACCTTGCGCTCGACGCGGTCGGTCAACCCCGCGTCGCTGAGCAGTCCCGCGGCGACGTCCTCATACGTGGGCGTCAGCTCGACGCTCACAGCGCGTGTCGCTCCCGCTTTCAGGAGCTCGATCTGGATGGCTCCTATACCGCCGCCGACCTCCAGCACGGTGCGGCCTTCGACGCCTTGCGTCTTCAAGAAGTCGACGATTTGGCGCGAGGTGCCATCGAGGCCCTTGCGGCGGTACTTACGTGCCTCGGCCCGAGCGGACCGCTCGCTGAACACCCACCGGTAACCCTTGGGTGAGCAGCAGTCCCTCATCTCACAACCAACCCCGGCGCCTGAACAGGTAGAGCTGGATCAGAGTCGCGCCAACCATCGTTGCCACCCCGATCCAGAAGGTCCAATAAGGAAGCTCGAGCACACCCGTCAGATACGAGAAGTTCATGCCGAAGAACCCGGTGAGGAAGCTCAGCGGCAGGAAAAGGCTCGCGATGACGGTCAGCGCCTTCGTGGTCTGGTTGAGCCGGTTGGAGACAGTCGACAGGTACACGTCCATCGCGCTCGTCAGCAAGTCGCGCAGCGAGTCCGCGGTCTCGTATTGCCGCACGATGTGGTCGTAGACGTCGCGGTAGTACAGCGTCATGTCCGCCTGCTGCAGGTGG
>Ga0209057_1004359_pt1 | contig 10135 bp, 9 predicted proteins | sample GraSoiAngelo_146_FD_185903 | JGI IMG/M metagenome (GOLD analysis project Ga0209057, IMG submission 185903) | Grasslands soil microbial communities from the Angelo Coastal Reserve, California, USA - 14_1009_05_30cm (SPAdes) (version 2) | ecosystem: Environmental > Terrestrial > Soil > Grasslands ... | reverse complement strand
ATGTCGTCGTAGTCGATGCGCTCATCGGCTGCGATCTGGTCGAGCATTCGCTGGCTGTACTGGGCCAGCCGGAGCTTGACCAGGGTGTTCTTCTCGGCACGTTCCGCGTTGCATTCCCGCAGGAACTTCACGCCCCAGATCGCCATGCCCGGAGCCTTGAACGGGTTCACGCGCAGGGCTGTGTCTTCGACGGTGAGCGACCGCAGCAGCTCGCTGGGCGCCGACGGCGATGCCCACGCGAAGGAGTGCCCGGCGGCGATGAGGCCTGCGTTGCCGGCGCTGGCCAGCGTCGCCACCTCGGACTCGCGGTCGACCACCGTCACCTCGTGGCCCGATTTCGCCAGGTAGTAGGCGGTGGTCACCCCGACCACGCCTGCGCCGATGACCACGACCTTCATCAGAACCGGGCCACCGTCATCGCGTCCATCTTCTCCCAGTCGACGTCGACGCCGAGCCCGGGTTTGGTCGGCACGAGCACCGTCCCATCGGGCTGCAGGTCGATCTCGTCCACCATGCCCGCGCCGTATCCGCCGACAGGCATGGGGAACTCGAAGTACTTGCAGTTCGCGACCGCGCCCATCACCTGCAGATTGGCGGCCTGAGTCAGCGTGTAGCCGAAGCTGTGGATCTCGCAGCGCCGGCCCAGCGCCTCGGCCAGGGTGGCTGTTTTCTTGGTGGCCGTGATCCCACCGGAGATGGCGGCGTCGATGCGCACGATATCCCACGCGCCGCTCGTCAGGTAGTTGGCCGACTCCTGGAACGTCCGCGTGTGTACCTCGCCTGAGGTCACTGCGACGTCCAGCGCATCGGCCAGCGTCCTGTAAGCCGCGATGTGCTGATCACGCAGCGGCATCTCGAACCATTCGAAGCCCAGCTCGTCGAGCTTGCGGCCCACGCGCAGCGCGTCGTCCAGGCTGTAGGAGCCCACGGCGTCGACCATCAGCGCGATGCCAGGTCCCACCTGCTTGCGGATCGCCCTGCACAGCTCGATGTCGCGATCGGCATCGCCCCACACGTGGAGCTTGATCGCGCGGAAGCCTCGTTCCAACCAGTCCTCGGCCTCGTGCTGAAAGTCGGCCAGCGTCTTGTAGGTGAGCGAGCTCACGTAGGCGGGAAGGCTGTCGCGCTGCGCCCCGAGCAGCTTGTACACGGGAAGGCCGGCGGCCTTGCCCCCCAGGTCCCACAGCGCGCAGTCGATCAGGGCCAGCGAGTGCGAGGGGACGACCAGGATGCTCACCTCGTCGAGGCGTTGCCAGATCCGCTCTCGGTACAACGGGTCCTCGCCGATCAACAGCGGCTTGAGCTCGGCGAGGGCTGCAGCGACGGCGTGCGCGCCGAGATATGTGCTGCTCCCGGCCACGCCTTCGATGCCGTCGTCGGTCTTGATGCGAGCGATGACGTTGGCCAGGTTCATGATGAGCCGCTCGGCGAAGAGCATGGTCACGCCGGCGTCAACGACCTGCACCGAGACGTCGGTGATCTTCATCGCGTTGCGAACGCCGGCTCAGCTGACATAAAAGTTGATAGTTCGTGGCCGTATGCGGATGAGCTCGCCGTCACCAGGATGGCCGCCTTTGATCCATACCTCGATGTAGCGGTGGCCGCCGCCGGGCCCTAAGTACCTGTTTGCGATCGCGGTCACGAAGTCGATGCGTTGCGGTTCAGGCAGCCGTTCGATGGTTGCATCGCCGATCACCGTGACGATGTGATAAGGCCTCTCCGCAGTCGACACGGCCAGCGATGCCCGGCCGTCGCGCGCGAGCGCGCGTCCTTTATATGTGTTCGGCTGGCTGGCAATCAGCAGCTCGCCCTCGCGGTGCTCGAACCAGACCGGCAGCACGTGCGGATAGCCGTCGAGGCCGATGAAGCCCAGCTGGCCGATGATCGGCCGGCCGAGCAGGTCGGCCGCGCGGGGATCCACCTATTCCTTCTTGTCCCAGTCGAAGGGCCACAGGACGAAGAAGCCCACGGTTCCCGCGCGGCCGCGGTAGGTGACCTTCGCGCCATCCGGGATCAAGATCGCCTGCCCAGCCCTCGCCTTCACACTCCTGCCCTCGCTGACTATCTCGAGCTCGCCCGCCTGCACGAAGAGCACCTCGTCGTACTTGAGAGTCCAGTCCGCGAACTCGGCGTCGGTCGTGAACCTCATATAGCCGCCACCAAGCTGCGTCGTGCCCGCATGTGTGATGGAGCGGGCGAGCTCGAGGCCCGGCACGAGAGTGGTGAACGGGAGATCCTGGTCGGTCAGCAGCTTCGGCGCCGGTCTCTCCGCCATCGCTCGCTACGTTGTTACCGGCTCGAGGCTGGCGCCGGACGCCTCTTCGCCGAGACGCGCGGCGAGCTCGTCCAGGTTGTGCATGGAAAGCTCGTCCGCAGCCTGGCGGGGCGAGATGCCCTGCCGGTCCGCCCGCTCGAGCATGCCCTTCACCGTGTCGCGCATCACCTGCGAGACCATCTGGAACGACTGAGCCGCATCGGCCTCGATGACGCCGAGCAGCGTCCACCACCACCAGGCGTTCGCACCGCCATTGGCGACGTAGTCCGGGATGACGACCACGCCACGCTCCACGAGGCGTTCCTGCGCTTCATCCGTGGTCGGAATGTTGGCCGCCTCAACCACCATGCGCGCCCTGACCCTATCCGCGTTGGCCCCGGTGAGCACATCGCCGACCGCGGCCGGCACCAGCATGTCGGCGTCGATGTCGAGCCAGCTCTCACGCGGCCCCTGGCGGTCGTTCGGACCCAGCGCCGCTCGATCGATCTCGCCGAAGCTGCTGCGCGACGCGAGCAGGCGCTCGACGTCGAGCCCATCCGGGTTGGTGATCGTCCCGTTGACGTCCGCCACGCCGACGATTTTCGACCCCAACCTCGCCAGGTAGCGCGCGCTCGACCCGCCCATGGACCCGAACCCCTGGATGACGGCTCGCATGCCGTTGAGGTCCCAGCCTTTGTATTGGGCGCGACCCCGTAGCCCCCGATGCAGTCGGCGAGCCCTATGCCCTCGACCTTGATCGCGAGCGCGCGCGTCACGCGTGCGCCGGCCGCTGCCGCATCGCCTGAGCGGTCGAGCATGGCCTGCACGGTCAGGCCCAGGCCATGTTCGGCGGAGCAGCTCCTGCGTAACGCCGAGGTCCTCTGCGGTGCCCCAGCCAGCCCTGTAGAGCGGGGTCATCGCGCGGACGTATCGCGACAGCAGGGCGCGGGCTTCAGGGTCGTGAGGGTCGATGTCGACGCCGCCCTTGGCTCCGCCGCCCGGAAGGTTGAACGCCCCGTTCTTGTACGACATGGTCCGCGCCAGGCGCTCGACCTCGTCCAGCGTGACGCCGGACCGCATTCGGGTGCCGCCGCCGGCCAGGCCGTTAACCATTCGGTCAATGACCGCGTAGCCCCTGCGCCCCGTGACAGGGTCGGTCCAGATCACACGCAGCCTCGGCTCCGATCGCGTCGCCATGTGACACCCCTCCTCAAACCTGGCCGCGCGATGCCGAATCAGCCGGCCTGAGCGAAAGTCTAGACAGGCCACAAGGTTGGCTTGACAGTCGCATAGGGCGATCTGATACGGAGCCCCTGTCGATGGAGTAGGTCGCCTGCCGCCGGCGCACTCTCGCCCCGATCGAAGGGAAGGAGGCGGCGGGCCGGGTTAGCGCATGGCCGACGCGATGGCCGGGTGCGAGCTCGAGCGGCTGAAACTAACGGGAGGTTGGTCGATGTTCAGACGGCGACTCCTGGCGGCGAGCCTGGCGGCCTGTGGAGCTTTGCTCATCGGTGCGTGTGGCAGCAGCAGCTCGGCTGGAGGCGGAGTGATCAAGGTCGGTATCACCGGGCCTTTCACCGGAGCGTACGCCGACCCCGGCACTGCCATCCGGAACGCGGGCGAGCTGGCCATCGCAGACATCAACGCGGCCGGCGGAATCAACGGAAGGATGCTGCAAGGGGTCCCGGAGGACGACGCGTGCGACGCCCAGCAGGGCACGCAGGCGGCTGAGAAGCTTCTGACCCAGGGCATCATCGCCATCGTCGGCGGTTACTGCTCGGGTGCGTCAATTCCCGAGAGCGACATATTGCACCGCACCGGCGACCTGCCCTTCATCACCGCTGCGTCCAGCAACCCGAAGTTCACCGAACAGGGCTATGACAACGTGTTTCGCATGGTCAGCCGCGACGACGCAGAGGCCCCTGCGGACGTCAGCTTCATGAAGGACTGGCTGAAGGCCAGCAAGATCGCGATCCTGCACGACAACACGACCTACGCTAAGGGCCTGGCCGACTCCGCCAAGACGGCGGCGGCGGCTTCCGGGGTGACCGTCACTTATTTCGATGCGATCACGCCCGGGCAGAAGGACTACAGCTCAGCCCTGACCAGGGTAGGCACGACTCACCCCGACGTGCTGTTCTACACAGGCTACTACCCGGAGTTCGGGCTCCTGGCGAAGGAGTACGTCTCCCTGGCTCCTTCATTCAAGTTGAACGGCGTCTCGGCCGACGTCGACCCGAGCGTGATCAAGGTCGCAGGCACGGCCCTCAACAACCCTGGGATCACCATCAACACGCTCCCGACGACCGAGTTCATCCACAACACACAGAACGACACGTTCACGCAGAAGTACCAGCAGAAGTACGGTCGAGCACCGGGTGACTACTCTTCATATGAGTACGACGGCATGACGGCGCTCGCTCAGGCGCTCAAGGACGACGGCGGCAAGACTGACGCGAAGAGTCTCAACGCCGCCCTCCACGCGGTCAGCATCTCGTCGGGCACCACCGGCTCGATCAAATTCGATTCGAAGGGTGACCGGCCGACGCCGCTGTTCCTGGCCGTCCACGCGAGCGGCAACCCGCCCACCTTCTCGCCGATCGCAATCCGCCAGAACGGCGCTTGGGTGGCTTCCAGCTAAGCCGGCTTCCGTTTCGACGACGACAGGTTGGGGGCGCATCGGGCGCCCCCGATCGTTCCTTTTCCAGGCGCGGTGGTCAACCGGCCCTCGGTGTTGTCTGACCGATGAATTTTCCGGCGCAGTGTCGGTCAGTACGCCGAATGCCCACTCACGGAGGCTGACGCCATGCGGAAACTGACCTATGGCATGAACCTGAGCCTGGACGGCTACATCGCCGCGCCCGGCGACGACCTCGGCTGGAGCGTGCCGAGCGACGAGCTGTTCCAGTGGTGGTCCGACCGGGTGGGCGCGACGGGCCTGGCCCTGTACGGGCGCAAGCTGTGGGAGACGATGAGCTCCCACTGGCCGACCGCCGACCAGAAGCCTGGCGCCACACCGGCGCAGATCGAGTTCGCCCGCCGCTGGCGGGACATGCCAAAGGTGGTGTTCTCCTCGACGATCAGCGCGGTCGACTGGAACGCCCGCCTGGTCACCGGCGACGCTGTCACCGAGATCACCCGGCTCAAGACTGAGGATGCCGGTCCCATGGACGTCGGCGGCGCCACCCTCGCCGCGGCGGCCATGCGGGCCGGGCTGATCGACGAGTACGCGATCGTCACCCACCCGGTCCTGGTGGGCGGCGGCACGCCGTTCTTCACGGCACTGGACAGCTGGGTGAACCTGAACCTGGTGGAGACCCGGACGTTTCCCGACGGCGTGCTCCTGACCAGGTACGAGACCAGGCGCTGAATACCCGACCTTGTATCGGCGCGGGCTCGGGCCACCCAAGGATCCCGTGGCAGTCAGGGGATCGGCTTGCGACACGCGCCGACCCGTCAATTTCTTGACTCACGCAGGACACTTTTACGGTTCTGGTGAGGCGCTGCTGACCGCCTCGAAGCCCCCCAGGTAGGCCTTCTGCACCCGCTCGTCCTTGGCGAGCTCCGACGCCTCACCCTCCAGCACGATGCGGCCGACCTCGATCACGTAGGCACGCTGCGCAATGGTCAAGGCCTGGCGCGCGTTCTGCTCCACCAGGAGCACCGTGGTGCCGCGGTCGGCGATCTCGCGCACCGTCCTCAACACGCTGCGGGCAAGAATCGGAGCCAGCCCCAGCGACGGCTCGTCGAGCATCAGCACTTTGGGGTCGGACATGATTGCGCGGCCGATCGCCAGCATCTGCTGCTCGCCGCCCGAGAGCGTGCCCGCGAGCTGCATCCGGCGTTCCAAGAGCCGTGGGAACAGCGCATAGATGGCGCCCTTGCGCTGTTGCACCATCGCCCTGTCCGAGCGGATCAGGTAACCGCCCAGGTTGAGGTTCTCCTCGACGGTGAGGACGTTGAAGATGCGGCGTCCCTCCGGCACGTGGCTGATGCCCATGGCCACGATGCCGTGTGCGCTGAGACCGACCAGGCTCTTGCCGTTGCAGGTGATCGACCCGCTGCGCGGTCGCAGCAGCCCCGAGATCGTGCGCAGCGTCGTGGTCTTGCCGGCGCCGTTGCCACCGAGGATGGCCACGATCTGCCCCGCGTCCGCCTGCAGCGAGATGCCCTTGAGGGCCTCGATGTTGCCGTAGAAGACGTGCAGGTCACGAACCTCGAGGACTGCCAAAGTCCTATGCCCCCTGCGCCCGTTCCATGAGGTCGTCCTCCTCCCGGCCGAGGTAAGCCTCGATGACTGCGGGGTGCTGCTGGATCTCGGCGGGTTTGCCGAGCGCGATCAGGCTGCCGTGGTCGAGGACGGCGATGCGGTCCGAGACCCGCATCACCAGCGACATGTCGTGCTCGATGAGAACCACCGTGATGCCAAGCCGGCGGATCTTGCGGATGATGCCGTCCAGCTCGACCTTCTCGGTCGGGTTCATGCCCGCCGCCGGCTCGTCGAACAGAACGAGATGTGGGTGCGCGGCCAGCGCGCGGGCGATCTCCACGCGGCGCTGGTCGGCGTACGAGAGCTCGGTGGCGAGCCGGCCGGCGACCGCCTCCATGCCCACGAAGCCGAGCCAGCGGCGGGATTCCTGGAGCGTGCGCAGCTCATCCTTGCGCTCGCCGGGCGTGTGCAGCATGGCCTGCCACGTCATGGTCCGGTGGCGGGGATACAGACCGACCATCACGTTCTCGAAGACCGCCATGTTCTTGAAGAGGCGAATCCCCTGGAAGGTACGGCCGACCCCGCGCGAGGCGATCACATGCGGGCGCAGGCCCACCACCGAACGGCCGTCGATGTGGATCCTGCCCGCCTTCGGCCTCTGGACGCCGGTGATGCAGTTGAACAGCGTGGTCTTGCCGCCGCCGTTGGGGCCGATGATGCTGAAGATCTCACCCCTTCGCACCTCGAAGGTGACGTTGTCGACGGCGCGCAGGCCTCCGAACTGCTGGACAACGCCCTCCACCTCGAGGATGGCCTCCCCTTCCTTGATGACTCGGTGGCCGGCCGCCGCGTGCCGGCGGTCGCGCTCCTCCATCTGCACCTGGTGCTCGCGCAGGATCTTCGCGGCCACGTCCTCGCCCTCTTCTTCCTGGAGGCCGTAGAAGGGTTTCGGCTTGCGCCTGATCCGCGCCCACAGGCCCTGCGGCATGACCAGCATCATGCCCACCAGAAGGACGGCAAAGATCAGCAGCCGCTGGTCGGCGAACTGCCGCAGCACCTCCGGCAGCCCCACCACCACCAGCGCGCCCAGAAGGACCCCCGGAAGGCTGCCGGTGCCGCCGAGCACGATCACGATCAGGGCGAGGACCGACAGCGAGAAGGTGAAGCTCGTGGGGTCGATGGCGCCGATCCTGGTGGCGAAAAATCCGCCCGCGAGGCCGCCCCACATCCCGCCCATCACGTAGGCGAACAGCTTCAGCCTGAGCGAGGGCACTCCCACCGACTCGGCGGCGAACTCGTCCTCTCGGATCGCGATCCAGCCTCGGCCCAGCCTCGAATGTTCGAGGTGCTGGGCGAAGATCATGGCCACAGCCAGCAAGACCAGGCCGACGATGAGAAAGTCGAACTGGGTCTGAAACACGTAGCCAAAGGCTTCGGGAAAGGGAATCTGGAGGATGCCGTTCGGACCGCCGGCGTAGTCCCAGTTGGTGAACGTGACCCGGGTCATCTCACCGAAGCCCAGCGTCACGATCGCGAGGTAGTCGCTGCGCAGGCGCAGGGTTGGATAGCCGAGGATGGCGCCGGCCGTGCCTGTGAAGAGCACTGCCAGCGGGACAGTCGCGAAAAAGTTCCAGTGGGTCTGGGTCATCAGCAGGGCGCTGGTGTAGGCGCCGATCGCGAAAAAGGCCGCGTAGCCCAGGTCGAGCAGCCCGGCGAACCCGACCACGATGTTCAGCCCCAGCCCGAGCATGGCGTAGGTGGCGACGCTGACCATCACCGAGGTGAAGTACTCGTCCCCGTCCACGTAGGCGACGGCACCCATGACCAGCAGAAAGGCGATCACGCGCGACCAGTACGGGACGCTGTCAACTCGGTTCAGCCACTGGGTGAAACGGGGGTCTTCGCCATAGAGCCGATACGCCAGCATGCGAACGAAGGCCAGGGCGAGGAAGATCACGAAGATGGTCAGCATCAGCTCGTCTGCTGTCACATGCGCTCCGCCACGCGCTCGCCGAAGAGCCCGGTGGGCTTGACCACGAGGACTGTGATCAGGACGCCGAAGACGATCACGTCCTCCCATTTGCCAGACAGGTACCCGGTGGTGTAGGCCTCCAGCAGTCCGATCAGCATGCCCCCCGCCATCGCCCCCGGGATGTTGCCGATGCCGCCCAGCACCGCGGCGGTGAAGGCTCGAAGGCCGAGCAGGAATCCCATCGTGAACTGGATCTGCACGTAGTAAAGGCCGAGCATCACGCCGGAGGCCGCGGCCAGCATCGCGCCCAGCACGAACGCCAACCGGATGACCTGGTTCACGTTGATCCCCATGAGCCGGGCCGCGTCGTGGTCGACCGCCAGCGCCCGCATGGCGGTGCCGAGCGTGGTGCCCTGCACGAACGCGACGAGGCCGCCCATCAGGAGCAGGCTCACCACCACCAGGGCGATCTGCACGTACGTAACGTGCACGGGCCCGAGGAACATCCCCTCGGCGGGGAGGAGGTTGGGCGGGTAGGCCTCGATGGCCGGGCCCCAGATGAGCTCGGAGCCGTTCTGCAGCACCAGCGACATGCCGAGCGCGGTGATCAGGATGGCAAGCAGCGAGCGGTTGAGGAGGGGCTTGTATGCGAACTGGAGGATGCCGAGGTTGACGATCGCCGTGCCGAGCATCGGGACCACGAACGCGACCACGATGGCGAGGAAGAGGGGTAGGTGCTCGAGGCCCAATGACACCAGCAGGGTCCAGCCGATGAACGCGCCCACCATCGACAGGTCGCCCTGGGCGAAGTTGATCAGCCTGATGATCCCGTACACGATCGTGTAGCCAAGCGCCACCAGGGCGTAGAACGAACCGACAGTGAGCCCGATCACCGTGTACTGAAGAAACGGCCCCATCCCTTGCCCTCTCTACAGCCCCGGACAGGCATCCTGCGCGAGGCTCAGGCCCAGCCCGGCTTGGAACCGTATCGTACAGGTGGCTTCGGCGACTGCACGGTCCTGGTGCGGCGCGCGAGCCGGCAGGAGGATGGAACGCGATGCAGCGGCTTGACGTCGCCGTGCTGGGAGGCGGTGTGGCCGGGCTGACGGCAGCCTACCTTCTCCGCGACCGCCAGCTCGAGGTGTTCGACGCGGCTTCCCACATCGGCGGCAGGACCCGATCCCTGCAGCAGCCCGACGGCATCTGGCTCAACACCGGCGCCCAGTACGTGTCCACGGATCGCATCAAGGTGGTCGAGCTGGCGGACGCCGTCGGGGCCAGGCTGATCACCGACGAGAACCTGGAGCAGTACTGGCGAGGCCTGTACCCCAAAGACCGTGACACTCGCTCCGAGATCGAGAGCTGCATCGAAAGGATCACCGCTGAGCAGATGCACCGCCGGCCGGCTTCGCTGCCGGAGCTCGACGACCAACCCTTCGACCAGTGGCTCGGCGATGTATCGCCGGCCACTCATCGCTTCTTCGACCGGTGGTGCCAGATCATGAACTCGGGCTCGTCAGTCGAGATCTCGCTGTATGGAGCGCTGTGGCTGTGGGGCGACCAGCGCAGCACGCCCTGGACTGACCGGCCGGTGCCGCGCCACGATCGTGGCGACTGCGTGTTCGACGGCGGCACCAACGAGTTCACAAAAGCTTTGGCGCGCGCGATCGGGGACCGCGTATCGCTGCAGTCGCAAGTG
>Ga0209057_1004349_pt1 | contig 10147 bp, 7 predicted proteins | sample GraSoiAngelo_146_FD_185903 | JGI IMG/M metagenome (GOLD analysis project Ga0209057, IMG submission 185903) | Grasslands soil microbial communities from the Angelo Coastal Reserve, California, USA - 14_1009_05_30cm (SPAdes) (version 2) | ecosystem: Environmental > Terrestrial > Soil > Grasslands ... | reverse complement strand
CGCGGCCAGGAGGAGGGGGACGAGGAGCCGGAGGCTGATGCGCGAGACGGTCTGGAGCCACAGACGGTTCCGGAATGGGTTGAGCAGCCAGCGGTTGCGGACGAACAGCTGGAACTTCCCGGCCATGGTTCGGACCTTCCGCGTGAATTCTTCCTCGCTGGTCGCCGCCACACGGTCGTACGCGCGCGCGTTGGGCTCGAGAAGGACCCGGTATCCGCGGCGCGCGATACGCAAGGGGATCAAGACGTCGTCGAGAATCGTGTCCTCGGGGATCGGTTCGAAGAGCTCGCGGCGGATCGCGTAGATGGCGCCCGTCGCGCCGGGAGTCGATTCGGCGCGGCTCTCGTGCCGTCGGATGAACTTCTCGTACCGCCAGTAGAATCCCACCCCCTCCCCGACGACGGCTCCGTTGTCGGGGAGCGTGAGGACCAGCTCGCCGCTGACGGCGCCGACGCGCGGATCCGCGAAGGGGCCGACGAGGGCGCGGAGTGCCGCCGCATCGAAGCGCTGGCGCGCGTCGGCCAGGACCACGATCTCGCCCCGTGCCTTTGGCACCAGGTCGTTCAGCATGGCGGGCTTCCCACGCCGGGATTCGAAGGCGACAACCGACACGCCGTCCTGCTTCCAGGCGCGGGCCCTCTCCGCCGTGCCGTCGGTGGATCCGTCGGAGGCCAGGAGGATCTCACGGCTGTCGCGCGGGTAGTCGAGGGCGAGCAGGTTCTCGATCCGGTCCCCGATCCGCGCCACTTCGTTGTGCGCGGCAACGAGGATCGTCACCGTCGGCTCGATGCCGAGCGCACGCGGGGGCCGAGGCCGGAGCGTGGCCCGCGCCCACGCGAGGGCCGGGTAGCCCACATAGGTGTAGGCGAGCAGGCCGACGGAGCTCCAGAAGATCAGCTCTTCGATGCGTCTGTCCTCATCGGGCCGGCGCGGCCCATCCCATGGCTGCTCTAAGGGTGTCGAGGTCGACGCCTGGATCTCGCCCGTCGGAGCCCGCCCGCCGGTACGGGCTCGAGGCGCCGAGGCGGTACCGGGCCTCCGGCCGATTCATGAAGCCGACCGCCTCGACCGACGCGGGAAAGAAGTTGTCGGTGGGGTAGAGGTGCGAGTGCCCGCCGATCATGACGTTTCGCCTGACGACCGAGTCCGGGAAGTAGGTGTCGAGGGTGCCTTTGCCGACACCGGTGCCCGCGCCGGCGATGCCGGCGGTGTTGTGGGCCACGATGTTGTTCCGGAAGATGAACCCCGTGTGCGGCGTTCCCTCGGCCACGAGGATGGGTCCTTGCTGGAGCGCCGTGTTGTGCTCGATGGTGACGTTTGCGGTGCCTTCGAGGATCTGGGCCAGCGTCCCCGGGCCACCCCACCGCGATCCCCCGACGTCCTCGAAGATGTTGTTCGCGATCCGCAGGCGCCGGGTCTGCTCGCTCGGGAAATGATTGTCGCGGCCGAGGATGTTGATCCCGGCCCCCACGCGGCGCACGATGTTGTTCACGAAGACGACGTCCTCGACCGCCGACCAGGGCGCCCGCCCCTCCTCGTTCCGGACCGTGAGCTGGATGGCGAAGCCGCGCTGCGCATGCGCCCAGTTCTGCTCGAAGAGGTTGCCCTCGATGAGCACGCGGCGGGCGTTCTTCAGCTCGAGCAGGTTCTTGACCGCCCACGGCACGCCCTGGTAGCCGGCGTCGCCGATCTTCCACGCCAGCGGCTTGAGAACGTGGTTGGAGCGGATCTCGATGTCGGACGGCACGAGAGTGGCGATGCTCGGATCGGCCCCGCCGAATAACACGTTCTCGCCGGCCGCCTCCAGGTGATTGTTGGCGATCTTGAAGGGGCCGGGGCCCGTCCACCCGGCGATCGCCTGCGTATCCGCGCCGGCTTCCTTGAAATCGGACAGGTACGAATCGATGACCGCCGTGGAGCGCGAATTCATCGCGATCCCACGACGGGTTCCCTTCTCGGGATCGCCATGGAGGTAGCAGCGGTCGAAGATCAGGTGGGACGGAATCAGCTCGACCGCTGGCTCGCCCGTCCCGAGCTGGACGAGATTGACGAGCGCGACCCGGGCCTTCGGTCGGATCTCGATTCCGACGAAGCGGTAGTGATGGGCCCCGGGTGCCGTGACGATCACCGCGCCTCGACCCGCCTCGAGCTTCGGCATGAAGCGGGCATAGGACGGGTCGATCCGCGCTCCCGGTGGAGGGAGACGATCGTCCGGGGCGCTCGTGCGAATGGTGATCCACTCGTCTCCCCGCTTCTTGGGGAGCGTGAACGGCCCCACGAAGCTCGCGTCGGCTTCGAGAGTGATCACGTCGCCCGGCTGTGCCCGCTCGAGTGCCGCCTGGAGGTCCCCGCCGGCCGAGACGGAGAGGGTGCGCCCCGCCGGGGCCGTGGGCGTCGTGTCCACCCGAAGACGCGGCAGTTCCGGCTGTCCAGCGGTCGGCGCCTCCGCCCCTGCGTGGGCCACGAGGACCAGCGCGACCGCCAGCGCGCTCGTTGTCGTCAGGCCCGCGCGACCCCGGCTTATGCTGTCACCATGCTTGGTCGCGACGTACGCGTCTCCAGATGCTGGGTGACGATCGCCGAGATCTGCTCCACCCGAGCGTCCCAGCCTTCCTTCTGCATCGCGTCGATACGGCGTCGAGCCGCCTCGCTGGAGGACTCCCGCAAGGCGGCCTCGATCTGGGTGAGGTACGCGTCCGGGCCGTCCGCCACGTAGACGAGCCCGTCGTACCGGGCCACCTCCGGAAGCGGTGTCGCCACCACGGGCAAGCCGGCGGCCAGGTACTCGCGGAGCTTGAGCGGGTTGGCTCGCACCGTCAGCTCGTTGGTCCGAAACGGAATGATCCCGACGTCGAACCCACGACAGTAGTTGGGCAGGACCGAGTAGGGCTTCGGCCCGAGCAGATGCACGTTGGGAAGCCCCCGGAGGGGCTCGAGGTCGGTCGTGGCCCTGCCAACGAGGGCGAACGACCACTCGGGACGCGCGCGCGCGAGGGCTCGCACCAGCTCCAGGTCGACCCAGTCGGCGAGCTGCCCGAAGAAGCCGACGACCGGCCGCCGCAGCCCGCGCAGGTCATCGGGGATCGCCGTCGCCGGGTCGAGCGCCCGCGCGAAGTGGGTGACGTCCACCCCGTGGGGAACGAAGTACGTGTGGCGGTTGAGCGGACGACGCTCCGCGCACAACCGTTCCGACGACGCGAGCACGATGTCGGCGCGACGGATCAGATCGCGCTCCATCCGCTTCAGAGCGTCGCGGGGGACGCCCGAGAACGCCGAGTACTCGTCCACGCAGTGATAGATCGTCATCCGCTCGTTCAGCCGCCCGACGAATCGACCGACGTGCGGCGGGAAGCACCACAGAAGGGGCCGCTCCAACCCGTGACGGCGGCACAGACGACGGAGCCAGGCGGCCAGGACCCGCGCGTTCAGCTCGTCGACGAGCCCGACGCCGGGCAGCGGCAGGACCAGCGGGTTCGCGACGAAGAGGTTCGGCTCCACCTCGCGGCAGCCGTCGAAGCTTTCGCGCAGCTTGGCGCCGATCCGGCGCAGGTCCCGACCAGAGGCGGTCGGGCGACGCATTCCAAGAGAATTCACCCAGAGGACGCGGTTCGTCTTGGCCAGGAGGCGCATGATGTGGGTCTTGCTGGTCGGATCGGCGCCCCAGTCGTTGGCGAAGCAGAGGATGGAGGCGCCCTCCAGGCCCGGCCGCCCGTTCGACCCGCTCATCGCCCGGACTCGACGGCGACGGGAGTCGGCCGTCCCACGAGCGCGTCCGGCGATCCCGGCCCGGGCTCGACAACCGACCGGACCCGGCCGAGGACACGCCAGCTCTCGTTGTTCCGGAAGCGCCGGACGACCTGTCGGTCGACCAGGCCCGCCGCGTCGAGCCAGCCGCGCAGGTCCTCGTCCGTGTAGTAGCGGACGAGTGGAACGGACAGTCGATCGAAGGCGTCGGCGACGACCACCTTGAGAGGATAGCGGGCGTGGTCGTGGAGCGGCAGCTTCTCGGCCAGCCACGACAGAGACGGGATCTTCGAGAGGGCACGATACGGGTAGTGCGAGAAGACCCGCAGGCCGGCCGCGATCGTCGCGCAGAGCGCGTAGAGGAGGCGATAGTCCATCCGGGTCGTGACGCGGCGCAGGACCCGCGTGACCACCTCGGAGACGCCGCGACGAGGTCCGTAGATCCACGCGAAGAGCGTCCCGCCGGGTGTCACATACGGGGCGAGAGAACGGAACCCACGTTCCGGATCGGGGAGGTGGTGCAGCACGCCGATGCTGTAGACGAAGTCGAACGTGCCCCGGGCGAACGGTGGGCGATAAATGTCTCCCTGGACGATGTGCGCGCGCCGGTTGTCGCGGTTGTTGCGGTACGCCGCGAGCACGGCCTCCGAGAGGTCGAGGCCGACCATCTCGGCTCCGTAGCGGGCGGCGTAGTGGAGGTGCCTGCCAAACCCGCAGCCAGCGTCCAACCCGAGCTTTCCGGGAAAGAACTCGGGCGTCAGGGGGGACACGTAGTCCAGGAAGTTCTCCTCCCAGAAGCCATACATGTCCCCGAAGGTGTTCCACTGGAACGAGAAGCTGCGCAACGTTCTTTTGAGATCGCGCGCCGACTCGGAGTCTCGGCCCGAGGACGCCGACCCCGACAGGAGACCGGGATGCCGGGTGAAGAAGTCGCGGTTCAGCGCGCGCATCTCGCCGGCGAGGTCGTCGGGAAGCATCCGTGGGATGTGATCGATGATGGGGTAGGCCGCTCCGCACTTCCGACACCGCAGCGCGCCTTCGACGATCTCGTCGTCCCGCGACGCGAAGGTCTCGACGTCGAGCGGCGCGACGCAGATCGGACAGCGAAGGAGTTGCAAGAGACGTGGTTTCATTCGGAGTCCCCTCTCGGCGTCATGTTTTGGTCAGTTGGCGCCCCGTGAGTGCCCGCCCGAGCGTGACGAGCCCGCGGGCCAACGGCCCGGGAAGGCCGGCGACCGCTCGGTAGGCCAGGGGCCCACCACCGGCCCGCCGGAGCTCTCGGCGCGCCTGGCATGTCCGCCCCCTCTCGATGAGCGCCCGCGCGCGGATGAGGTGCTGCTCGGTGAGCACGCGACGGTACCGGTCTCCCTCCATCGCCAGGAACGCCGCGTCTCTGCCCCAGATCCGGCTGAGCACGGCGATGCGCGCGCCCGCTGTCACCAGGGCATCGGCGCCGGTCAGGCGCGGGCCGGCGTGGCCGTGGTTCCATGTCGTCTCGCAGGCGAGGTAGGCGCCCCGTCCGGCCCGAGCGAGACGCGCGAAGCACTCCCAGTCCTCGTAGAGTGGCAGGTCCTCGGCGAAGCGGAGCGCCTCTCCCGCGTCCCGTCGGACCATCACGGTGAACGTGCTGACGTAGCAGGCGGTCATCATGGACGAATAGATATCACCCACGTGCACGCGGAAGTCGGCCCGGCCCGGCGGCAGCGGACCGATCGTGGAGAACGGGACGCCGGGGCCGAGGATCTCGTCCCAGCCCCTCGAGTCCTTGTGCCACTGCGAGAGGTAGAATCGGTGCTCGCGGCCCTTGACGTCCCGCACGGCGAAGTCGGAGAACGAGAACAGGACGTCTGGACGGCGCGCCATGAGGGCGCGCTGGAGCACGAGCTTGTCGGGCATCCACTCGTCGTCGGAGTCGAGGAACGCGATCAGTGGGTTTCGCGCCTCACGCACTCCGCGGTTGCGAGCCGCTCCCGCTCCCCGGTTGGCTGTGCGCACGTAGCGGATCCGGTCGCGGTACGGCGCGAGCGCCGCCTCGGTCCCATCGGTGGATCCGTCGTCCACGACGATCACCTCGTCGCCGGTCGCGCTCGCGGCGAGGGCGGATACGACCGCGCGGCCGACGAGCCGCGCACGGTCGTACGTCGGGATGACGACGCTGACAGCGAGATCGTCCACCCCGCCTCTCATGCGGTGCGTACTCGGCCCGACAGCCAGCGCCGGGCGGAGCGGAGGACGACGACCTTCTGACGGGCGCGGCCGGGGATCCAGGACTTGACGAGGTACGCGAGGGTTCCCCGGGCGCCTGGGTCGTAGATCCGCAGCCGGCAGAGCGGTTCCAATCGCGTTGCCCACCGCGCCTTCCACTCGCTGACCAGACCCATGTGGTAGCTGCGGACGCCTCCCGACTCGAGCTCCCGCTGGAGGAGAAGGAAGCGGAGGGCGTTGTTCGGCGAGTACCGGCCGAAGTCGGGGTGGTAGCTCAGTTTGAGAAGGTCGATCCGGCCGTTGTGTCGGAGACAGTACTCGAAGGCGATCAAGGTCGAGTTCAGGCGGAGGGTGTACAGGGCCAGACGTCCGGCCGCGGCGGAGACCCCGGCCAGCTCGGAGTAGAACTGCAGCGTGTCGGGTCTCGAGCGGATCGGAGTACCGCCGCGCCACCCTTTCCACCCGAGCGTCTCGAGCGCGAAGCACTCCGTGAGGACCTGCGGGAGAGCGGCCCCGCCGGTGACGACCTCGAAGTCCAGCCGGCCGAGCCGCCTCAGTTGGCGGAGCGCCCGAAAGGTGTTGCCGACGAGCTTGGTGCGGAACGAGCGCCGGAGCTCGGCCCACGACGCCGGGAGATCGATCACGGCGTCGGCTCCGTGCGCATCCTGGGAGACGCGGAGCCCCCGCCCGCGCGCTGCTCGGGCCAGCGCATCGGTCAGCACCCCGCAGGCGTAGAGCGGTCCGAAGTCGAGCACCTGGGCCGAGGCCATCAGGTGCTCCACCGCCGCCACGGCGACCTGGCCGCCGAGGGCGAACGTCCAGTAGGGCGTGTGGGCGTTGACGCCGGACGACCATTGCCGCAGGAGGCGCCCGGTCCGTCGCACCGGAATGACGGCCGACACCTTGTCACCCACCCGCAGGGCGTGGACACGAGGGGCCGGCCCGTCGGCGCCGAACGCCCGCCAATACACCCGGTGCCACATCGGGTCTCCGGTCGGCGGGGCCTCCGGAGCATCGGTGAGTTGTCTCCACAGGTCGCCGAGCGTCTCGACAGCGGTCTCGACGTCCAGCTCGATCCACCCGGCGAGATCCGCCGCGTGCGGCATCAGCAACGTGCGCCGGCCGAGCGCACCCCTGGTCAACGCGTGATCTCGCGAGGAGCCGAAGGGGCGTAGGTGATCCATCGCCGAGCGCGTCCGAACCGATACTGGATCCAGCCGCTGGCCCAGTACCTGAAGCCGACCTTCTCGATGTTGTGTCGGGAAACCGTATTGTCCGCTCGCACACCGATGAACATGCTCGTCTCGCCTGCCGCGGCCGCGTCTCGTAGCCGGCGGTGGATTGATCGGGTCTGCAGGCCGCGACCGCGGGCGCCGGGGCGCGTGTAGTCACTCCAGAGGACAGCCGCCGGGTCCGGGAACGCGAACTCATGGTTGAAGTCGCTTCCCGCGCGTCGGGTCTGCGCGATCAGCCAGCTGTAGTGAAGGAGCACGCCGTTGGCCGCGAAGGTGTAGACGTGCTGTCCCTGTGCGAGCCTCTGCACCGCTTCGCTGAGGAAGTCCTCCACAGACATCTCGTCCGCCGAGAACGGGCGATAGAGGAGGAGGTCGTCGATCGCATCGCGCCGCAGGTCTCCATCGCTCTCGGTCTTCGAGACCTCCGACGCCGACAGGCCGTACATCCGGAATTCGCGTACCGACCAACACCGCGCGAGCCGACCCTGGAGCGCGGCGAGCAGCGCCGGCGCGAGCCCCCGCGAGCTCACGCGCCTGCGAATCTCGGAGACGCGGCTCGCGATGCCCGTTCGACCGGACAGCACGTGGGTGACGTCTGGAGTGTCGAGGAGGGGGATCTTCATCTAGAGGTGGGCCAGCGCGACCAGGGCGATCGACGCCGCGCGGAGGCCGTCGAGCGACGGGATTCGGCGATCCTGTCTTGCGCGGGGCGCCCCGAGCAGCGGGCGCGGAGACTCCAGCACACGGGCGCTCACGATCCGCTCGCTGCTCCCCCCGCAACCGTGACGTCCTCACCGTCGAGGAACATCCGCTGCCAGAGCTCGAGGTTCACGAGGAGCCAGAGTCGGTCGGCGTGGCGGCCGATGCCGGCCCGCTGTTCCTCCGCGATCCGCCGCAGCTCGGACGGCACGAACAGCTCCCGTGCCAGCGCCCGAGGCCCGAGGACGAACTCCTCGACGACCGGCCAGAAGGGGCCGCGAAACCAGGGATCGAGCGGCACCGGGAATCCCATCTTTCGCCGCGTGAGAATCTCGGAGGGCACCAGGTCGCGGACCGCTTCTCGAAGAACCGCCTTCGTCCGCAATCCGTCGAGCTTGAAACGTCCCGGCATCGCCGCCGCGTACTCGACCAGCGCCTGATCGAGAAAGGGCACCCGGCTCTCGATCGACGCCGACATGCTCATCTGGTCCTGCTTCATCAGGAGCTCGACCAGGTAGGTCTGCAGGTCGGCGTGGCTCATCCGCTCGAGCAGCCCGCCCGGAGCGGCCCCATAGTGGCGGAGCCCCTCGGCATGCGGGTCGCGGCGAAACAACGAGGCATCGGTCAGCAGGCTCTGCTGCATCGCCTCGGGGAACACGGCGAAGCCGTCGAAGAAGAGGGCGCGGGGAGTCGCCGGCCGCGCGAGAAACGTCGCGTCGGTATAGCGCCGGAGCCGCGACGGCAACGCCCGCGCGATCAGGGCGCTCGTCCGGCGGATGCCGCCCGGCACCGCCGCTTCCCAGACGCGACCGAGCCGCTGATTCCATGCCGTCACCCGATAGCGGTTGTAGCCGAGGAAGAGCTCGTCGGCGCCCTCGCCGGTCAGAACGACCTTCACGTGGTCCCGGGCCAGCCGCGACACGAAGTGCAGCGGGACGCTCGCCGGTGTGGCGATGGGCTCGTCCTCGTGCCAGATCAGGCGCGGCAGCGCCGCGAAGAACTCGCCGGGCGAGACGATCACCTCGCGATGCTCCGCGCCGATCTTGTCGGCGACGAGCCGGGCCCAGCTGAGCTCGTTGGCGCGGGGATCGTCGAAGCCGACCGAGAAGGTCCGCACCGGCTCTTCGATCATCCGGGCCATCAGGATCGCGAGCGCGCTGGAGTCGATACCGCCGGAGAGGAACAGCCCGAGCGGGACGTCCGTCATCAGATGGCTGCGGACGGCGGCGGTGAGGCGGTCGCGGAGCTCTCCGGCCTGTTCCTCGAGGGTGGCCGGTCCCTCGTCGATCGTCGTCGGCAGGTGCCAGTAGCGGCGTATCTGGACGCGCTGCCCTGGAGACCACGAGAGGGTGCGCCCGGGGAGAAGCTTCTGGACTCCCCGGAACAAGGTCTCCTCTCCGGAGACGAACCGAGAGGCCAGAAACTCGGGAATGACCGCGTGGTTGAGCGCGGGGCGCGTGGGGAGCGCCGCCAGGATCGCCTTGATCTCCGAGGCGAACAGGAGCTCGTCGGCTCCCCACGCGTAATAGAGCGGCTTGATGCCCAGCGGGTCGCGCGCGAGGAGCACGCGTCCCCGCGGCCGGTCCCAAAGCGCGAAGGCGAACATCCCGCGAAGACGCTCGACACAGCGGTCGCCGTCTTCTTCGTAGGCGTGGAGGATCGTCTCGGTGTCGCTCCGGTTCCGGTAGCGGTGTCCCCGCTGCTCCAGACCGGGGCGCAGCGCCGCATGGTTGTAGATCTCGCCGTTGTAGACGATCCAGATCGTCTCGTCTTCGTTGGCCATCGGCTGGTGACCGCCAGCAACGTCGATGATCGACAGGCGGCGATGGCCGAGTCCGACCGGGCCGTCGAGGAGGAGTCCCTCGCCATCGGGGCCCCGGTGTCGGAGGACGTCACGCATCCGCTTGAGCCGTGCTTCGTCCACGGTCTCGCGGGGGTCGAACTTGACGATTCCTGCAATGCCGCACATTTTTAGTTGCGAAGGCCCGGGACGGTCATCGTCGCCACGTCCGGTGCCGAAGGCGTGACAGATTCTTGGTGACGAGAAAGACCAGGAACACCTCCGCGCGGGCCATCCGTCCGCGGCGCTCGGGATCCCAGCGCTCGCCGCGCTCGCGGAGAACCCGCTCGCCCGACACGGCGCCCAGCGCGCGGAGCAGGGCCGCGTTGAGCTTGTTGTAGTGGGGAGGACACAGGTACCCGTGAGACCCGTACCAGCTCCAGCGGCCGCGGTAGTCCCAGAACTCGAGCGCGCGCACCAGGCC
>Ga0209057_1004348_pt1 | contig 10147 bp, 11 predicted proteins | sample GraSoiAngelo_146_FD_185903 | JGI IMG/M metagenome (GOLD analysis project Ga0209057, IMG submission 185903) | Grasslands soil microbial communities from the Angelo Coastal Reserve, California, USA - 14_1009_05_30cm (SPAdes) (version 2) | ecosystem: Environmental > Terrestrial > Soil > Grasslands ... | reverse complement strand
AATTCGTAAGATAGGCTTGCTGAGAAGCATCCCCAAATAGAACGTTTCGCGGGACGAATTGAGCTTGACAGCCTCTGCTCGCCGCCGGAAGGATCGCGGCCTCCCGCAACACTCTTGGCGGGTCCGGCTGAGACAAGATGGATCTTCGTCCCGCCGGGTCCTAGTAGAGGCTCTCAGTCAGGCGCTTCTAGCAGCTGACCCTCGAGCAATTCTAAGGAACAAAGTCAAAGTAAGAAGGAATGCGCTTGAGATCGGAGAGTTTTCTTTCAAACTCTCAGAGTTCAGAAGAGTGCTGGTCATTGGTGGAGGAAAAGCGAGCGCCGGAATGGCCCTAGAGATTGAAAGAATTCTTGATGGTTGGATAACAGGCGGCTCCGTGAATATACCCACCTACACTAATCCATGGCCCAAGAGCAAACAGATCAAGTTCAACTCAGCAACTCATCCGGTCCCAAGTGAAGATGGTGTTCGAGGAGTCAAAAACATGCTTAGGCTTGTCGGGCACCCCTCGGAAGACGACTTGGTGATCTGCCTGATCTCAGGCGGAGGTTCAGCACTCATGCCACTCCCTCCCAAGGGGATACTACTCTCAGACAAGCAGAAGACGACAAACCTTCTTCTAAAGTCAGGGGCAAAAATCGATGAAATTAACGCTGTCCGGAAGCACCTCTCCGACTTCAAGGGAGGGCGCCTCGCGGAAAAATTACACCCCGCTACAATCCTATCACTCATCATATCAGATGTTGTAGGGGACAAACTGGAATCCATAGCCTCCGGCCCGACAGTACCAGATGACACAACCTACGCGGACACTTACACAATCTTACAAGAGCGTGGACTATGGCGAACAGTCCCCAATTCAGTTAGGAAGCGGATTCAGAAGGGAAAGGAGGGCAAACTGCTAGAGACTCCGAAGAGAGGCTCACGGATCTTCAAACGGGTCCATAACGTCCTCGTCGGAACCAACGAGGAATCATGCCAAGCTGCAGCGGAGGTCCTTGAGAAGAGAGGGTATCACTCATTGATACTTTCGACGAGGCTTCAGGGAGAAGCAAGAGAAGTGGGAAAGGTATTGGCAAGCATTTGCGCCGACATCCACGAAAACCAGCATCCAGTTGCCCCTCGCGCCGCCGTGGTTGCTGGTGGTGAAACCACGGTCACAGTCCACGGAAAGGGACGCGGTGGACGAAACCAAGAACTTGTTCTCTCGGCAGCCTTATCGATCCGGGGAAATCCTGCGATTCTCGTCTCTTCAATCGGAACCGATGGCGTTGACGGTCCAACGGATGCGGCTGGTGCCGTTGCTGATGGTAGCACAGTCGAGAGAGGTTTGAGAAGAGGTCTGGACGCAGACACGTATCTTGGAGAGAACAATTCGCATGAGTTTTTCAAGAAACTCAAAGACCTTATCGATACTGGCCCTACAGGAACCAATGTCAACGACATTTTCATCGCGATTGTAGGATCCGCAGATCAAAAGAGTGATACCACAAGACGATCCCTGGGGCAGTGAACGCAATGTCGAAGAGGATTTCTGGTGATTCCGAGATTACGGATCTGAAAGCGAGGCAAGTTCTCGATTCTAGAGGAAATCCCACCGTAGAGGTGGATGTTTGGACTCGAGATGGAAGCAAGGGACGAGGAACTGTGCCCTCAGGGGCATCTACAGGAATCCACGAAGCTCTGGAGCTACGTGACGGTGATGTGAAGCGATTTCATGGCAAGGGAGTATTGAAAGCCGTCTCTAACGTGAATGATAGAATCAGATCCCGGGTGATCGGCAAAGACGCTAGAGCCCAGCGAGAGATCGATGGACTGATGATCGCACTTGATGGGACACCCAACAAGAAGAGGTTGGGCGCGAATGCGATTCTTGGCGTGTCGATGGCAGTGGCGAAAGTCGCGGCATCATCGCAGGGGAAGCCAGCTTACAGGTACCTGAGAGACCTGCCCAGCTACAAGCTCCCTGTGCCGATGATGAATGTGATAAACGGGGGAAAACATGCAGGCAACAGGCTCGCGGTGCAAGAGTTCCAGATAGAACCTGTCGGAGCCTCCAGCTGTTCCGAGGCGATTAGAATCGGGGATGAAGTGTACCAGTCTCTGAACTCAATTCTCAAGGCCAAGTATGGTCCGAGCGCGATCAACGTGGGAGATGAAGGAGGCTATGCTCCTCCGTTGGAATTGACCGGCGATGCTTTGGATGCGATTCTTCGAGCAATATCTGACGCGGGTTATGACGAGTCAACAGTTCACATAGGGATCGATGCAGCTTCATCCAGCTTCTACAACAACAAGGACTCAACCTACCAACTCGATGGGAAGAAACTCAGCAGCGGAGAACTGGAAGACTACTACGAGGGTCTGGTGCGAAAATACCCGATCAGAACCTTAGAGGATCCCTTTGACGAAGACGACTTCGATCATTTCGTCCAGATAACTAGGAAGCTTGGCAGCCGTATCAAAATTATCGGGGACGACCTTTACGTTACAAACCCCGAACGGATTAAGAGAGGGATTCAGAAGAAGGCGACCAATGCGATTCTGATCAAACTGAACCAGATAGGAACGGTCACTGAGACTCTGGATGCCATCAAGATGTCTACGGGAGCTGGCATGGATATTGTCGTATCACATCGATCAGGCGAGACAGAGGACACCTTCATCTCCCATCTCGCCACCTCTCAGGAGAGCCTCTTCATCAAAACAGGCGCGCCAGCGAGGGGTGAGAGGACCGCCAAATACAACGAGCTGCTCAGGATCGAAGAAGAGCTCGGAAGCAATGCGCTCTTTATGGGCGCGAGCCTAAAATGACTCTTCTTGATTCTCCTTCACTCACATGCTCACACGGGAACAGCGAAAAGGATTGGTCTGAGTCTTCCGATTCTCAGTGAGGAGAAGATTGCAGAACTACGCAAAGACGAAGACACGTCCGAAGAGAGAAGCGCGGCAAAATAGCGCATCAGGTCAGCAATCCTTTTTTTCTCGGAAAGATGAAAGGGGAATATCGGTGCCTCCAAGCCTCCGGGACAAAGTGAAGATGCGAACCCAATCTCTCAGGCTTGTAGTTGTAGGCTTCTATCTCTTACTCGTAATCTACTTAAGAATAGCATGGTCATCCCAAACACTTCTCTGGGCTTGACAGCAGGAGATATCCCCGATGGTTGGTGGTTCATCATAAATTACCGCCTCTTGTCTGTCCCGATGTTTATTGTGATTGCGGTGCAAAAGAGACAGCGGAAGCTTGCGCCTCGTCCGGCATGACTGTTTGATTCATAGAAATTCCCAATTACCTGTATCTGTTACTCGGAGCGTCGCCCCGGCATTCGACTTCTTCTTGATGCGGTGCGAGCCTTGGTGTTCAGCCGATATATTTTTCTTGACTGTCATATCTCTGGATAGACCTGTCTGTCAAATGAGAACAACTCTTTTATTTTCGGGAAAGACTGCTCTCGTAGGGGAAAAATTAGGATTTGCTAGCTGCTCTTCTAATTGGAATGATGATACTGACATCTCCAACGAGTGCTGCGTCATCGTCATCTTCGCAGGTCAGTCATTTCAACGGGCTGACCTCCCCGGCCACCTGGGGTGCACCATTCCAGCTACCAGGGTCTCCGCCTCCCGGACCCGGGCCGTTCCCGCCCCCACCACTCTTAGTGGTTCTGCTTCCGACAGACGGAAATATCATGACCAGTCAGGGCTCGGTCGAACATGGAGTCTTCATCATGTTGCTGGTTCTCATGACGGACCCTGTAACCCAGATGCCGATACTTAGCTTCGTTGGCAACTCTACCATGGCAAGCTTCCAGGTTGACTCCAGGTTAACCACTGCGTCTCTGAGCGCGACTGTGCAAGGAATGGACTTCGCATCGTTCAGCCCGAAGACAGTCACAGTAACTGTCTCTTGGACAGCAACAGACCCACTTACTGGAATGCTCAATCCGGTAATCCGAACAACCATGGAGAACCGGGTCCAGTTCGGCGGCTTCTCACTCCTCCTCCACATTTCTAGCCAGATGAGGCTCGCAACCGCATCCGGGATGCTGACTGTCATAGGAGGACCGACGATTCCACTACCACCAGCTCCCGCAGCCATAGCCAGAGCAGATGTTGGAACCATCACTCGGACGCCACTCGCCTAACCCCCTCCCTTTTTCTCTGACATTTCCTTCTTCAAGAGGGGACGCGGTTGAGAGTTAGAACGACGCTCCTTGTAGCTTCTTTCGCCATAACTTATTTTCTGGGGTTGACTTATGCCATTTTGATGGCGGGTACATATTTTGGGCTGCAATATTTCGCATTCCTTGTGCTCGCGGCGGTTGTCTTTGGGATCTTCGCGGCACGGCATAAAACGAGGCTCGGGGTGGCTTTTCTCATATTTTTGAACGTGTCGCGGATATTCTTCTTGGGTATCGGGGCTACGTTGCTTCTGAATGGCTTTGGCATTATCAAAGTACCCCTAAGCAACGTGAACTTCTTGGTGTCTTGGCCACTGTCCTTCGGTGTCTATGCAGTTCTGAACTTCGTGTACGTTTTCGGTTTTAGCGACCGTAAGCAGAAGTACGTCTTCTTCTCTTGGGTTAGAGAATCCTCTAGCTCAGAAATCCACCGCTTCTGAGAAGACCGGCTACGATTCTCTTCTCGGCAATAGTCAATGATTGAAGTGGCTCCTTCAAGGGTCCGACCGGCATTCCGATTAAATTCATTGCCTCTTTCAACGCTGCCGGATATTTTCCGACTCCCAGAGCCTCGATAATCGGCAAGAGTTTCTCCTGCGACTCTCTCGCTCCACTGACGTCACCTTTCTTGTAGTCATCGAATATCTTGCTCGCGACCTTGGGGGCCACGTTTGCCGAGCCGATTATAGCTCCGGCCCCACCAAACTCAAGGTTGGAGTACGCCATTGCGTCTGAGCCGGCGAAGATCGATATCTTGATCCGACTCGCCTTTAGGAATCGGATAAGATTCAGAAAGTTGTATTCGGTATATTTCATTCCTACAACTAGTTTTTCGTCGGCTAGACGCTGAACAGTCTCTGGGGTGACGAAGGAATGGGTCCATTCAGGGATATTATAGATCAATAACGGGAGATCGATGGTTTCGGATATTGTCTTGAAGTGATGATAGTGTCCTTCGTCCGTCGTGGTGAAGTAGTATGGCGGTGTGGCTATGACCCCGTCAGCTCCGGCTTCCTTCGCGTCCGATGAGAATTGAACAACATTTTCGATGGACGGATCCGATACTCCCGCTACAACCGGGACCCTATTGTCCGCTTGGTCAACTACCGTATCGACTAGGGTCTTGCGTTCTTCTCTTTGTAGAAGGGCGAATTCTCCCGAGGTACCCAATGGTAAGAGACCGTCTATCCCGGCCTTGATGTGAAAGTCAACCAGTCTTCTAGTCGCATCTGTGTCAACTCTTCCCTGCTTTGTCAAGGGGGTGGGAATAGGGGTCCAGATTCCCTCAAGCTTCAGCTTCATTGAAGAAAGAGGTCAACCCGGTTTCGATTTAACAGTTGCAGACCAAGATTTCTTTGGGGAGGGAAAGGGTTTAACCAAGTTCAAAGAATCGCCTTTCCCAACAGACAATTCAGGGGTAATCTTGCTAGTCGATATTGTAAGAGCCGGCCTCATAGTCGTCCTAGGTGTAATTTTCGCGTACCTCTACGGTTTCATCGAACACGGATACATTCCTCCTGCAGAACACCTCGTCCTTCGGTTCTTCAATCATTTTTCAAACTATCACATTATCATGCTCGGGCTGTTCTCCGCTCTTCCACTCGCGGTCCTCATCTATGACCCCTCATGGGTCGGAGTCTTGATTGCCTTCGGACTCTGGGCTTTCCTCCCACTGGGAGAGGACATCTCATGGTATCATTTTGCAGGCGCATGGCCGGGACCGCAGGACTGGACTTCATGGGGAGGAGGATACTATGTGAGAAAGCGCTGGCTGCCGAAATGGTATCTTGTAAACTCGCTCGCTACTATCTTCTTCTACGCGCTCGCGCTTGCCGTGGCCATTCTCTGACTATTGATAACTTCGGCTTCCGCGTGCCGCACGCCGAGCTTTACAATTCGTACCATCACCTTCTCGCCGGGGGATGCACCGCTGACGAAGACGAGCAGTCCGTTGAGGCGACCTAGCCCTCGGCCGTCCCGTGCCATCTGCGTGATTTCTAGTTCGGCCTCGTCACCTTCCCTCAAGCCGTGAAATGTAGACAACGGGGATTCCGTCCAGCTCTTGCTCGTCTTTCATCTTCCGCCCGCTGACCTTTAAGACTGTTGCCGAATTTTCTTTGGCATAGAAGCAGCGTCACGCTGTCCAACGAGGATTGATCCCCGCGCCAGTCATTCCTGAGATGAAACCCGCCTCGATAAATTTCACTCGTGAGAGGCGAAAATATCGACCCCGCAAGATCAGGCTATTGCTGATTGCAGAGTCTCCACCATCCTCGGGAGGATTCTTCTATTTTCCGATGACAATCGGCAAAGACCATCTCTTTCGCGAGACGATGAAGGCTCTCGATTTATGGCCCAAAAACCAACCCATGCGCAGAGGTGTTGACAAGCGGTCAATGCTGCTGCGCTTTCAATCGATGGGTCTCTATCTACTCGACACTTGTGACTTTCCAGTTGACAAGATGCGACCAATGAAGAGAAGAGAGGCTGTTCGGCAACAAATACCTCGGCTGGTCAACGATGTGATCGAGGCTGATCCGTTTCACATTCTTGTCGTGAAATCCTCGATTTTCAACCCAGTAATTATCGCGTTAAGGGAATCCGGATTCCAGTCTCAGATATTGAACACTGGACCAGTTCCGTTTCCTTCTCACGGGAATCAACGGATCTATCGGTCTATGTTGAGACGTGCACTCACCAGGCACACCCGATATCGCAGGACGGCTCGACTTCGACTGGTCACTTTTCCTAGTCGTCTTTGGTTACGGTGCGTCTATGTGGCCCGTCTCCAAGCTTGTCGTTACTAGTCACGGTGCCTTGTCGTGAGTGAAATAGGAATAGAGAAAGTAGTCGTGGAGCTCAACGGCTTCCGGCAAAGAACGGCAATGATCAAGGAAGAGATAGCGAAAGTGAGCAGAGCCCTCGGCGAGCGAGCGGCCCAGCTCAACGACATAGTCGGGAAGAGCTTGTCAAACCTTCGCGAACAACTCGGCGGAACAACATTGACAGGTTATCTTGCGTTGCAAGGCAAGTACAGTTCTGGTGAAATAACTGAGCAAGAGTACAGTTCACAGAGGGACTATTACAAGAACGAGATGCAAAGCATGCTTAGGCGATTGGACGAGACTCGGAAACTTATGATGCTCATGGCGCAGTTGGATGCACGACAGCCAGGAGCAGGACCCGCGGGTCCACAAAGACCTCCCGCCCCAACGAACTAGATCCTTTCTAATGACTCCTTCAAGTTAGGAACATTACGGCAAGTTCCGGATAGCCTAGGTTTTCAAATCCTACGAGCCTTTAGCCAATAATATTCGAAGTACCTATCCATAACTCCAGCAAACTCTTCATCTGATAATCGGAAAGCAATTCGCGACCCTGGCTCGTTGGGAGTTTCAAGGTTCCAGAGATATGTTAGGACAGTATCCCTCCCGTCAACCGCGCAGACATTGTAGGGTTTAGGAGACTCTTCGTTTGGCTCCTGTATCACCCCGACTTCTGCCTCATCGGAAAGCAGTGACAAGCTCTTCTGATCTACAAAACGAGGATTGACGAACGACAGGATTTTCACGGATACCCCTCTCTCTCGCGCTACCTTCAGAGAAGACCGAAGATCCTCGACGTCCTTCGGGATCAAGGTCGCGAATTGGAGGTAAGCCCTAGTTTTCGCCGTCGAAACGATCTCTCCAATCTTGTCCGAGATCTTATCGCCGCCATGAATAACCCAGAGGCTAATGTTCTTCACAACTTCGCGACGCTCGTAGATCGCTTGGAGATCTTGTTTCATCAAGTTCGTGAAAGCGACCATTTCCGATTGCTTCTGTTCGAGCTCTAACTCTGCCACGGACCTCGGCGGATTCGCTTCGTAAACAACGGGTCTTCCGGGTCTGGCTCTGATCCATCTTCTTTTCTCCAAGCCTTCAAGAGTTCCGTAGACCCGCGCGTAGGGGATTTGCACGCTCTCGCTGATCTCGAAAGGGGTTGCGGGTCCGTCGAATACGAGTTTGAGGTAGGTTTTGATCTCGTATTCTGTTAGCCCGTGGTCTTTGAGTATTCGATGGAGATTTTCGTCGATTCGTGCCATGGCTGTGCTGGGTGACCTACTTTTTTGCGTAAATCGGGTAGCGAGTATTAGAGGTATTTGACTAAAATAGGTAACGTACAGTGGAGAGTCATGTTGACACCGCGGCGCCAATGAATGAATCTCCTCGGTTAAGGTCAACTCGGACCGGCTTACACTCGACTGTGAATCTTTGAACCCGAGTTCTGATAAAACCGAATAAGAAAAACCAATCCTATCCAGACACCAACAGCTTGGCTGGAGAGGCCGCGAAATTCACGTTTAAGTAACGTATCGAGCCCTAGATCGAAATATGGCGGAAATGAAGTACACCCCGCTCGGCAGAACTGGGGTCGACGTATCGGTTCTTGCTCTCGGAGCAATGACGTTCGGCACGAAGGACGCTTGGAAGCTGGGCGGACTCGGCCAAGAGACCGTCAACAAGATGGTATCCCGAGCTATCGATGCTGGAATCAACCTCTTCGACACCGCGGACGTGTACGATGAGGGCGAGTCAGAGAAAACTCTTGGAAAAGCCCTCCAACCCTACCGGGACCGTATTCTGATAGCTACTAAGGTTAGAGGCAAGAGTGGACCCGGCATCAACGAGATCGGCCTCTCAAGACATCATATTCGACAAGCCGTCCGCCAGAGTCTCGAACGGCTCGGCACCGGATGGATCGACCTCTACCAGTTCCATTCCTGGGACGCCCACGTCCCACTCGACGAATCGATCGAGGCAATGCAGGACCTGGTCGAAGAAGGACTCGTAAACTATCCCGGAGTATCGAACTTTACCGCGTGGCAAATGGCCACCGTTCAAGCAAGGGCGGAAGAGCGAGGCTTCTCCAGATACGAAACAGCTCAGATGAACTATAGCCTTCTGAACCGGGATGTAGAGCATGAGATTCTTCCATTTCTCAATTACTGCAAGATGAGTCTATTGGTCTGGAGCCCCCTCCACGGCGGCGTGCTGAGCGGGAAATACTCCAAAGATTCCAAGCCTCCTGGAACCCGAGCGGGCAACCGAGGACTCTTCTTCCCATTCTTCGACGAGAAGACAGGTTTCGATATAGTCGAGAGGGTCAAGCAGGTTGGCAAGGAACAGGATGCGACTCCAGCACAGGTAGCGCTTTCTTGGTTGTTGTCGAAAGGGCATATCGTCCTTGTAGGAGCGAAGACGATGGAACAGTTCGAAGAGAATTTAGGCGCACTGGACGTCAATCTCTCTAGCGACCAGATCGGAAAACTAGACGAGCTGACAAGACACCGCGTCCAATATCCGAACTGGATGATCGAAAGACAAAGTTCTGGGCGGACTTTTCCAGCATCAGAACCTCCATGGACTAGAAAGAACTAGTGGGAAAAGACGCGATCATGGATTCGCAGCAAGCTCTTGGTAAAGAGCGAGAAGTAGCCACTCTAGGTGGAGGATGTTTCTGGTGCACAGAAGCCATCTTCGACCAACTGAAAGGAGTCGAGAAGGTCGAATCAGGCTATTCCGGCGGCAAGGTTCCGAACCCATCCTACGAGGACGTCTGCAGTGGAACCACTGGACACGCGGAGTCGATCCAGATAACCTTCAATCCCAAACAAATCTCCTTCAAAGATATCCTACAAATCTTCTTCACCACTCATGATCCGACCACGCTTAACCGCCAAGGGGTAGATGTGGGAACCCAGTACAGATCGGCAATATTCTACCACAACCCCGAACAGGAAGCCATAGCAAAGGAGGTCATCAAGGAAACGAACTCTGCGAAGCTCTGGAAGAAGCCAATTGTAACAGAGGTCGTGCCCTTCAAGGCATTCTACAAGGCAGAAGATTATCATCAGGAATATTTCAAGAATAACGCGCGGCAGCCGTACTGTCAGGTCGTAATTGCCCCGAAGATCGTGAAGCTACGCG
>Ga0209057_1004343_pt1 | contig 10153 bp, 10 predicted proteins | sample GraSoiAngelo_146_FD_185903 | JGI IMG/M metagenome (GOLD analysis project Ga0209057, IMG submission 185903) | Grasslands soil microbial communities from the Angelo Coastal Reserve, California, USA - 14_1009_05_30cm (SPAdes) (version 2) | ecosystem: Environmental > Terrestrial > Soil > Grasslands ... | reverse complement strand
GAAACGATCCGGAAGTCAGGGAAGCGTACTCGAAGATTCCTCGAAAGGGCTGGGCCAAAGATATTCTAGAGCTGCAAAAACCGGGAGGATACTGGGAAGCTAACGAACCCGCAGGTCCGACGGAGGAGAATGTTCTCCGAAGGCCAGCGAATTTTCTCAGATGGTTGAGTTTTCTCCTTCGGCCAGGGTATGTCGCTACCAATTGGCGAGCCCTCGTCCTTTCGGACCTCGGGCTCACTTCAAACGATCCAAGAATTGGAAAGGTTGCCGATCTCTTCTTCAAGTACAAACTCGGACTAAGATCGATGATCAACATCTACAATGAGGAAGTATGCATCGTAGGGAACACTGCGCGAATGCTCACTCGCTTTGGTTACGGTGAGGATTTCAGAGTCAGGAAACTGTACGACAGGCTGGTCGAAGATCAGAACGAAGATGGTGGCTGGAACTGTTTCCCGGGTGACAAAGGAACGCTTGACAGCTGGGAAGCTCTCGCCGCATACGCTGTGCTACCGAAGGAGAAAAGGACGGGAAGGATCAACCAGTCGATCGAGCGAGGCGTCGAGTTTTATCTCCAGAGAAAGCTCTTCGATGATGGAGAAAAGAAGTACGGTCCCTGGTTCCGGTTCCACTATCCCGTTCATTACTACTACGACGTCCTTGTTGGTTTGGATTTTGTCACGAAACTCGGCTATGCAGATGACCGGCGGCTCCGCCCGGCCCTCAAGATTCTCAACGACAAACGATGGCGTAACGGAACTTGGCGACTTGACAAAGTGCATCCGGATCGAGGAGCCGGGACAGGGTACGATCCCAACCTGAAAAATGTCAAGCCCTTTGCATTAGAAGAGGCCGGCAAGCCGAGCAAGTGGATTACGCTCACCGCCCTCCGCATTCTGAAGAGAGTTGAGGACGCGAGCTAGAGAGAGGATCCTTTGGCTTGTTCGTGCATCTTCGGAGCCCTGGCGGGCATGGCGCGTCAGCACGACCACCACCAGCGGCATTCCCCTGCCCTCTGTGCTCCGGTTCCAAAGGTCGCCCGAGACAGACTCGAGTGCACGGGTCTGCGAAGGACCGCGGCTGGTGGAGGAAAGCGCCTTAATCCGGGAGCTCCTGACGCCCTAATGCTCGGGTAGCCTAGCACCGGACAAGGCAGCAGATTTCTAATCTGCAGATCGTGGGTTCGAATCCCACCCCGAGCGTTCGAAACTGAATGCCTCGCGGGTATTTGGGCTCGGGATCGGGCACTGGATTTTTTCCGATCCGGCTGTCGAGGTTCGAATCCCTCCGGGTCCGTACCATTCCCTTGGAGAAACGCCTGCAGCCAGTTCCTAAACCTTCGAGTCCCATGCTCGACTCATTGTCGTCCCAAAGTTACCAGAACGACATCGTCCATTCGGGTGAAACCCAGCTTTGCAAACAGCGACAAGGATGCGTCGTTCTCCTTCTTCACGTAGCCCCGAATGATTTGCGCTCCGGATTGTCTGAGCCGGCTGGTAACCTCGTCGACTAGTCTCGAAGCCAAACCTCCCCGTCTGTAATCTTTGGTCACCGCCAGTTTGTAGATCCAGCCTCTCCAACCATCCCAAGCTCCCACCACCGTGCCGATAATCCGCCCGCTTGAATCTTCGCAAACAAGGAACAGTCTTGGGTTCCTCTCAGTCTCGGCTCGAAGCATTTCTTTCGAGAGTGATTCCTTGCCCCGTATGAGATTGCACTCAAGCCACAAGGATATGACGCGGTCGTAATCCGAGAGCTTGAACTCCCGAATCCGTGCGTTAAACGGAACCGAGTCGGCCATCATCAAACTGAGTACACTCCTTGCCCATGATGTTTTTGGAATTGTTGGAACAATGACGACCCGTCCGAGAAGGTAGTCGTTTACTGACGCGCTCACGCCAGGATCCTTCACCTTAACGAGCGGAGTCTCCCACGCCTCTTGCGCGGATTTCTGACCTCGTGTCGTTCGCATATCGACGGAGTGCCTGACCGCCGTCTGCATGGAGTGCCGCAAGCGCTTTCTCGAGCTTCTGTTATTCGGCTCAGCGGACTGGGTGCACCTTCACGCGTTCCCCCGATGCCGCGGACCTCTCGATGGCCGCGATGACCTCGTGGCGCCGGACGGCGTCAGCGAAGTCCGGAACAGTGTGAGTCCCGTTCTCGATGTCCGCCGCGAACGCGGCGTAGGCACGCCCGACGTTGTAGGCGGGCGCACCTTCCAGACTCGTGAGCGCGGGCCATTTCTGCGTCAGCGCCACCGGGACAGCGAGCTCGGCGGGATCGCTCCGCCCGTGTGCTCCCGCGACGGTCAAGGGAACGATTTCGGGGTATGCGGCGTCAGCGGTAATTCGGAGGGTTCCGTCGGTTCCGTTGATTTCCCACAGGAACCCGGTACCGCCGGCCACGGCCTCGCGCACATGGACGCTGGCGGTCGCCCCGGACGTCAGGGTGCCGATCACCGCGATTTGGTCGGCCGCCGTTTTCACGAGCCGCTCCCCGGTCTCTTCGATGGTGATGAGCGGCCTGCGGAGATTCGAGACGGCCGACAGGTCGGTGAACTCGCCCAGCACGTAGTTGAGGAGGTCTAAGCTATGGCCGACGGCGATCGTGAGCACGTTGGCCCCGTTTCTCTTGTCGAGCATGTATGCGTTGGGCTGGCCGACCACGCCGCCCGGGACCGACAGCCCGACCATGGTGGTTGATAGGACCTCGCCAACGTATCCGTCGCGGAGCAGCCCTTGAACGAACTCGATCGCCGGGGCCTGGCGGGCCTGCAACCCAACAACCGTCCGCACCCCCTGCTTGGCGGCGTGCGCGGCCATCGCTCGCGCGTCGTCGAGGTCGCGGCCAAGGGGCCACTCGCAGTAGACGGCCTTGCCGGCGGCCAGGGCGGCGGAGACGAGCTCCCGATGGTGCGGGACCTTGACCGTCACAGCGACGACATCGACGTCCGGTTGGCTAACGAGCTGCTTGTGGTCCGAGAACACCGCGCTGACCCCGAACACTTCGCCCGCGGCGCGCGCGGATTCCGCGCTATGCCCGCTGAGTGCCCGGATCTCGTAGTTTGGCAGCGCGCGCAGGGCCGGGATGTGGGCGGTGGCGGCCCAGCCCCGGGCGGGGCTGACCCCGATGATGCCGACACCCAGCGTCGATTCAGGAATTCCTCGGGCTGATCTCACTCACTTCAAACCTCCGGTTGTGGGCGGTCGACGAGTCTCAATTTGGGTGGCCATGGTGGATTCCTCCATCTACTTGCGCTAGAAGCCGAGGGCCTCGTCCACGAAGACGACGGTGATGCGGCCGGGCACGATCTCGCGGTGGATGATGAGGACCTTGTTAACGGCGCTGTGCACGCCATACGCCGCCTGGGCGCGGGCATCCTCGAGCGGGAAGACGTACTCGTTGATGCGGCGGAGACCCTCCTCGAGGTCGGACACGATCTTCTGCGTCCCCACGACGAGGATCAGTCGCCCCGCACCGGTGACGTAGGGGCCGAGCTGGCTGCCACTGAACGAGGCCGCGAGCAGCGATCCACTCTCGGTGACCGCGTGCACGCTGCCGAGCATGACGTCGGGCGCTGCGGTGAGGCGACGGATCTCGTCGGCCTGTGTCTCGCGATCCATGCTCCGAATTCGCGGTCGGATCGGATCGTAGCGACCGGATTTCTCGATCTCCTCGGCGATGCCCGACGCCTCGAGCGATTGCGAGCCGCCGTGATGCACCTGGGATTCGTCGGGGATGAGACCCAACACGATCCGTTTGGCTTCTCCGGCGTCAGCCGCCCGAAGGACGCTAATTCCGTTTGCTTCGAGGGCGGCCGCAGTGCGCCTCACGCGGGCGTCGTCCGCCAGAGTCCCGAACCGACGCCGGATTGACCAACCCGGGTCGGTGGAGTGTTCGGTGGACATTCGCTCGTCTCCGCGTTGCTCTGGTGGCATAGCTTGCAAGTGCAAGTACCTTATATCCTTCAGTTGTGTATAAGGTTGCGGATGCAAGTAAAATCGAAACCAGACGTCACTGCTCTCTTCGACCGGCTCATGGCGAAGGAGCTGCCGGGCCGGCGCGGTTTGGCGGCGTGGCGGTCACTGCTGCGGGCACACGCGACGCTCCTGCGCCGACTCGACACGGATCTCGACAAGAAGACCGGCCTGGCCTTGGCCGATTTCGACGTTCTCGCTCAGCTGGCGCTCGCGGGCGGCGGGCTGCGCATGACCGACCTCGCGGCCCGTGCGCTCATCTCGCGATCGGGTATGACTCGCCGGGTCACGCGGCTGGTTGACGAGGGCCTCGTTCGTCGAGCCGACACCGAGGCAGACGGACGTGGTGTCCTGGTCGTGTTGACGAATGCGGGCGTGGCCCGCCTGACCAAGGCGACGCCGGTTCACCTGCGCGGGGTCTCCGATCTCTTTGTCGGGCGACTGAGTCAAAAAGAGCTGGCGGTCCTCAAAAGCGTCTTGGATAAGGTCACCGTCGATTGCACGTTTGGGTGAGAGCCAGGATCTAACGAGGACGCCAGTCAGCCCGTCTTGACCGGCGTGCTCGAGCTGTGAAAGGGAGGAGCGGAAGGCAATTCGTCGGGAGTCCGCTGGACATTGGGATGACCTTACTCGCCCTCGTGGGCCGTTGAATCCACCCGTCTCCCGTCAGGATCTAGCCAGTCGGTTGCCATGTGAGGGCGGTCAGGTCTATCTAGTCGCCGTCGTTGAGGACGCGGATGAATCTGCGAGTCCTCCGTCGGTCGCGGGCATTGGGTGAGCCGCGCATCTCACTCAAAGACCTTTGGGTCCGTGGCCCAAAGCTCGCGGTCGGATCGAGCTTCCGACCAAAGTCCCACGGCATCAGTTCACGGGCGAACTCCTCGAATCGCGGACGAGCCCACCGCTCGGGCGACAACCGAGAGTCGACGAGATTTCATCAGCCGTCGCATCGCCCACTACGTCAGCGCCGTCGTCAGGATGGACGACCCCATCCACGCGGAGAGCCCGGGGATGCTCGACAACGACGGGAAGATGGACAGGAAGGCGGGCGCCGCGTGGAGCACCAAGAACCATCCGACGACGGAGAAACCGAACTCGAAAGCAACCGTTAGCGCCCGAAAGGCAAGAGCCAATACAACGCTCGCCGCAATTCCAGCAAGGAATACCTCCGGAACGGACCAGGTTCTGATCGGGGTCCCCGGTTCTCGGAATGCCACATATATCGTCGCGAAGATGCCGAGGCCAAGGACGAGGTATGAGAGCCCCTTCCCCAACAATCGGAGAAAGATGCCCCCGAGGATCAGCGCGGCTCCAACGACCGGCGTCGCATAGTGTCGGATCGCCAAGTCCACGTACGAAAAATCGAGCACGAGCGCTCCCTCTTCCCGCGCGGGCAATCCTCCGGTGCGTCCTAATAGTTTCTGGGTTGCCGCTGAAAGGTCTCATCCTGGAGTCGGAGACGCTTCGAGGCGCTGGGCCTCGTCGTCGGGAGATAGATGCAGGGCCGGACAATCGGACTCGGCGGGAGCGTCGCGGGGACCTGATCGGTCGCCGGGTCGACCCCGCCCGATCCGGCGGATGAGACGGGGGAGACCTGGAACTCGGCGCGCTAGCGTTTCTTCCCCGCGGTTTCTTCGACCCGATATCTCGTGATCTTTTTCACGAGGTCGTATGGAATCGGCCGATCGAGCGGAAATTGGACGGAACCCTTTCCCTGTTTGTATTGCGACAGTTCTTTCTCGAAGCCCTCGACGCCCGCGTGGATCGGGTAGAATCCAATGTGGCTTTGGAAGGCGGCGAAATAGACCAACCCCTTGCCGTTCAATTTGAATGTGGGAATCTGGTAGCTGATCGTCTCGATGGCGCCGGGAGCCGCCTCCTTGATCGTCTGCCTCATTTTCTTCAGGACGCCTTGAACATCCTTCGGAAATGCCTTGATGTATTCGTCGACCGTCTGGTACTTCGCCTTGTCCTTATCCATGTCAGTCACCCCTCCCCGGAACCTCTAATCCTCCCGAGCGCCAAATCGCAGGTCGAACGGCCGTGGCTCTCGAGAGGGAGCCCGTTGGGGCCGCTGTCACCTTCGAGGAGGGCGATGACTTTTGCTGCATATAGGTTTCCCGCCTTCCGACAAACTCGGTGGAACTTGGAAGGGTCGAGGACATTCTGTCTTCCCTCAGGACCGCGGTCGGAAGATCCGCCACCTCACCAAACATATCGCTGCGACCGAGGCGATCGGTACCGCCGCGGCGGCGACGAGGCCGACCAGAAGGCGCGCGCCCGCAGGAGGCCCTTCGAAGGGCGCGGGCAGCGGGGCCCTCGGAGCCGCGAGAAATGCGTCGACGCCGCCCTCGTTGGTCGCCCCAGCGAACGTGCCGGTCGTGTCGCCGACGACGTACGGTCCCGCCGGGCCAACTGCGACGCCGTTGGCCCTGTCGAAGGCAGACGTCCCGAATTGCAAACTCCCGATGGCGTTGCCCGACGGATCAAATTCCCAAAGGAATCCGTCCGAGGAGCCTGCGCTCACGGAACCGGGAAACGTCCCGTCCGCCTGGCCCGTGACGTAGACGCCGGATCCGCCTACGGCGATGCCATAGGCGACCGCGTCCCGGGACGCACCGAACTGACGCGTCCAAAGGAGCTGTCCTGATGTGTCGTATTTCTGAAGGAACGCGTTGGCGCTCCCTGGTGCGCCAGACTTCGTCTGGCCGGGAAAGGTGCCTGCTGCGAGGCCGGCGACGTAGACGCCGGATAGGTCGACGGCGATAGCGAAGGCACCGTCGTTTGCATCGGTGCCAAACTCATGGGTCCAAAGGACATTGCCCGATCCGTCATACTTCCGGACGTATCCATCGCCTCCACCTGCCGTGACCTCTCCTGGGAAGGTCCCGCCGGTCTCGCCGGTCACATAGATGCCCGACGCGTCCGCAGCTACGCCGTCCGCGGCGTCGAAACCCTCGGTGCCGAACTGGTGGCTCCACGTTACGTTCCCGAGGAAGTCGTATTTGCGAATGAAAGCGTCCACGGTACCCGCACTGACCTCGCCGGGCAACGTGCCCTCCGTACGGCCGACGACGTACAAGCCAGAGGCATCGATCGTGACGCCGAGGGCCGTGTCGTAATTGGGTGATCCGAATTCGCGGGTCCAAAGGAGATTGCCGGAGATATCATACCCGCGGACGTACGCATCGACGCCGGCCGGATCCGGTCCGCCCGCGAGGCTCCCACCCGTATGGCCCGCGACGAAGACCCTCGACCCGCCGGCCGCGACGGCGTTGCCATAGTCGAAACTTGCGGTTCCAAACTGGCGGTTCCATAGGAGGCCACCATTGAGGTCGTATTTCCGAAGCAGCGCATCATAGTCGTCTGCGGGCATCGCTCCCAGGGTCCGTCCCACCACGTAGATACCGGACCTATCGACAGCGACGGCGCTGCCGTAATCCTCCCCGGCGGTCCCGAACTGACGCACCCACAAAATCTCGGCGCCGGCTTGACCACGCGCGCTTGGTGCGGCGGCGAACGGCGCTGCTACCGCAAGCGCCGCCAGGAATGCCCCGACAATCGCCCTCAAATGTCCTGCAATCCGGCATCGGGACGATAACGTTTTCTCTGGACGGAAGGGTCTCACGGAACAATTTCGACCCGTTCGCCCAGGGCCTGCGGAGGAAAACCGCGATCCCATCGGACGCGAACCGCTCCCTTCGAACCGTGGCGGGCGACGACCCGGCCCAGAAACCGCTTACCGTCCTTCCGAAGCCACACGACCCGAGCCCCATGGACCTTTTCCAGGTCGATCGTCCCTTCCGGTTGAACGATCGTCTGGTAGCTGTCCTGTTTGAACTTGCTGTGGCGGAACGCCGTCACCGTTCCGAACAATTCGGTCTTCGCCATACGAGCGCCGCCACGGCCCCAGGCCGCATAAGGGCTTCGCCGGCATTCCGGCGTCCCCGCGAAGTTCGTCCGAAATGGCGGTACCCTCCGAAAGAAGGCCGTGCCCTTAAATATAACAGCGTTATGGAGGCCTCCCTAAGGGATGTGCATGGCGACCGATGCATACGTCGCACCACGGGTGAGAGACGCGGACGTGACTACCGAATTCGTCCGGGACGAACTCCTCCGGTGTTTCGAAAGCGCGAACCGGGAGTTCTTCGAGATCCTGGGACAACCGGCGACGGAGGCTCAGGTGCGGGAACAGGTCCATGGCTTCGTGACGGGCGTGTTCCGGCAATGCGGCGCGAGCTTCGAAAACCCGACCAAGCAGGGGATCTTGACCGCGATCGAGCAATGCCGATCGAACGCGGAACAGATGATGGGAGCCCCGGGGGCGAACGTCATCCGCCATCACTATTCGGAAATGATGAAACTCGTCCGGCGATTGCCCGAATAATCGCGCCCTCTCGCTCCTCTAGGGGCGCACCGTCTTCGCGACGTCCTCTAAGATGTCCGCGCCTTTCTCCGCCTGCTCCGCCGTCGTGACGAGCGGCGGGAGGAGCCGCAGGACACTCCCGAAATGGCCCGCCTTCCAGACGAGCAGCCCCCGGCGGAAGCACTCCAACTGGAACGCGGCGACGCCGTCCTTCCACGGCTCCTTCGTCCGTGGGTCCGTCACGAACTCGACGCCCAACATGAGGCCGCGGCCCCGCACGTCCCCCATGTAGGAGTGGGCCTCTGCGAGCTCTTCGAGCCGCCGTTTCAAGTACGCGCCGGTCTTCCTGGTATGGGCGAGCACCTTCTCCCTCTCCATGAACTGCAGTCCCGCGACGCCGGCGGCCATCGCCACCAAGTTGCCCCGGAACGTCCCCACGTGCGCGCCCGGCTCCCACGCATCGAGTTCGGGCCGGACGACGAGGGCGGAGAGGGGGAGGCCGCCTCCGAGGGACTTCGCGATCGGCATCAGGTCGGGCGTGATCCCCGCGGCCTCGCAGGCGTACAGGTCCCCGGTCCTCCCGAGGCCCGCCTGAATCTCGTCGACGATGAGGGGAATGTCCCGTTCCTCCGTGATCCGTCGGACCTCCCGCAGGAACTCGAGGGGCGCCTCGATGATGCCGCCTTCGCCTTGCACCGGCTCCAGGACGACCGCGGCCGGCTCCGGGATTCCGCTGTACGGATCCGTCAGGATCCGTTCGAGGTGCCGGGCGGGCTCCATGCAGCAGTCGTTCCCTCGATCGGGGCCCTTTCCGAAGGGGCAGCGGTAGCAATATGGAAAGGGGGCGAAGTGCGTCTCCGGGGCGAGCGGCGGCAGGGCCGACTTCGGCTTGACCTGGGAGCCGAGCGCCATGGCACCGGCGCTCTGCCCGTGGTACGATCCCTCGAACGAGATCACGGCGTACCGGTTGCGGTGATGGCGGGCGAGCTTGAGGGCCGATTCAATCGCGTCCGCGCCCGAGGGCGATCCGAAGAGGACGCGCGACTTGTGCCGTAACTTTCCCGGGGCGCTGTCGATCAACACCCGCGCCAGCTGAAGGCGGGCCTCGTGTGGGAAGTCGAGGGAATGCGTGAGGCGTCGGAGCTGGCCCTCCGCCGCCTTCGTGATCGCGGGGTTCGAATGGCCGAGGTTCAGCACGCTGATGCCGGCGTAGAAGTCGAGGAAGAGGTTGCCATCGACGTCCTTGACGGTGCTGCCTCGTCCCTCGTCGATCGCGAGGGGCAACGATTTCGGATAGAGGACCGCGGCGCTCTCGTACTTCTCCTGGAGGCCGAGCAACGCCAGGGTCTTCGGGCCCGGCGGTTCGACGGCGATGCGAGGCGCGTCGGGGAAGTGCAGGTCCTCGAACCGGCTCATGCCTTCTCCGCGGCCGCGGTGGCCGCCGCCGGCGCCGGCGCCTTGTGCCGGGACTTAACAGCGGGCCTGGGGATCGCCTTCTCCTTTCGCGCCTTCGCGACGCGGCCGACCGTGGTGAGGTAGATCGTCGCAATCGCGATCAGGGTCAGGGAGAGGATGACGGTGAGGGACGACAACGCGAAAATCTCCGGGGTGATGGCGACCGTGATCTTGTTCCACACGTACGTCGGGATCGTTTGGCCGATGCCCTGGAGGTAATACGTCCGGCTGAACTCGTTGAAGGACAGGACGTAGGAGAAGATCGCGGCGCTCGTGATCCCGGGCTTGATGATCGGATACTCGATGTCGCGGAAGGCCCGCCACTCATTCGCCCCGAGGTCCATTGCCGCGAGCA
>Ga0209057_1004332_pt1 | contig 10166 bp, 13 predicted proteins | sample GraSoiAngelo_146_FD_185903 | JGI IMG/M metagenome (GOLD analysis project Ga0209057, IMG submission 185903) | Grasslands soil microbial communities from the Angelo Coastal Reserve, California, USA - 14_1009_05_30cm (SPAdes) (version 2) | ecosystem: Environmental > Terrestrial > Soil > Grasslands ... | reverse complement strand
CGGAGTGTCGGGAGCGCTGCCGGCGCGCCCAGCGGCAGGCGGTGAGATTCAGCCGGAAGACAGGCGACGGGCTCGTGCGGTCTCCCTCCCAGCCCATGAGGCCCCACTCCGTTCTACTGAACGATGGGCGTGATCTGGTTGGCGACCAGGTGCCAGCCGCCGGCTCCCTTGATCCACACCGCCGTATGGCGGTACTCGCCGCTCGCCTCTTTGCCGCTGTACTGCGCCTTCAGCGTCACATGACTCACCAGCACGGCCGCGTCGCCGCCGTAGACGCGCACCTGTACGTCGTGTTCTTCGGTGGAGTGGATCTCGGTTGCGCCCGTCTTGACGTTCTCCAGCCGCTCGGCCCTGCTCAATAATTTTCCCTGGCCGTTGGTGAAGGTGTAGTCGTGCGACCAGATTTTTTCGAGTGTGGCGAGGTCTCTTTTCATCAGCGCGTCGGTGTAGCGCTTCTCCATCTGCTTCACTTCATCGACGCGAGCCGCGGTTTTCGGCGCGGCCTGGCTCTTCGGTTCTCTTGATTGAGCCACTCCGACATGGACCAGAGCTGCAATGAGGGCCACACGCAGCAGCGCGCGTTTCATGCGGACTTCCTCCTTCATCTCCAGTAGATAGATCGCACGCGATTTCCGGGACACCGGTTGGTTAAGGACAGGGATGGCAGCACGCGCCCGTCGAGCCGTCGCACACCTCGCCCGATTGGCACTGCGTGCTGGCGGTGCACCCGACGCTGCGGCATGGGCCGCCGATACAGACGACCTCCCCTTCGGCGTCCACGATGCAGATTCCGTCGAGGCAGGAGCCGCAAGGGCGGGTCCCGGGGGTGCACGGCAGCGTGGTCGACGTGGTGCTGGTCGTGGTCGGTACGCAGAGCGTGTCGTCTGCCTCGCAGGCCGCAAGGACCTGCTGCAGACACTGCTTCCGGCACGCGCTCTTGGCGGCGCCGCTCAGGTCGTCGCAGCCAGCGGCCGCCTCGCACGCGAGGATCTCTTCCATGCAGTTCTTCCGGTTGCATGGCAGCACGGCCCTCGCTGTCGACGCAACGACTCCTGCGGCGAGCAATGTGAGCGCGACCGTCGCGAGCATCCGTCTGGCGGTCATCGCGAACCCTCCTCTCGGGGCATACGCGCCCCGTGGGCTCCGGGTGCCTGTTCGGGCACCCGTTAGCACGAAGGGACGGTGGCTGAACAGGCCTCCGTGGCGTCGGCGGATTCGATCGCCGCGCGCGCGGACGTCGGCTGAACCTTCTCGGATACTCAGCGCTTCGACTTCGGCGACTTCCCGAGCAGATCGGCCAGCGTTCCGAGGCTCGGCTTCTCGCTCGACCGGGCGAGCACCTTCTCGGTGTCGCGCCGCTCCTCGGCCTCGGCCCCTTCCTTCGCCTGCTTGGCGCGCTCGACCATCGAGAGGCCGATGCGCCGCTTCGCGAGATCGAGCTCGACCACCGTGACCTCGACGGTATCCCCGATCGACACGATCTGCCGCGGATGGGACACGCGGCGGTCGAGCGCCAGGCGCGAGACGTGCACGAGCCCGTCGATGCCGGGCGTGAGCTCCACGAACGCCCCGAACTGCTCGAGCCGTCGCACCGTTCCGCTCACGCTCGCTCCCACCGGGAAGCGCTCCGCCGCCGTCACCCACGGATCGGGTGCGAGCGCGCGGAGGGAGAGCCCCACGCGGCCACGCCCACCCTTCGGGTCGGGCTCGAGCTTCACGACCTGCGCCTCGACCCGCTGGCCCACCTGCAGTACGTCGGACGGGTGGGACGCCCGGCCGTAGCCGAGCTCGCTCACGTGGATCAGGCCATCGACGCCCCCGAGATCGACGAACGCCCCGAAGTCGCGGAGCGACGTGACGGTGCCGGCGACGACCGCGCCCACGCGAAGCTCGGCCCACACCACCCGAGCCTGCTGCGCGGCCTCCTCCTCGAGAAGCTGCCGGCGCGAGACGACGACGTTGCGACCCCCCGCCTCGAGCTTCGTGATCCGGAAGCGGAGGCGCTGCCCTACGTACTGCGCCCCCTCGATCCGCCGCCGATCGATCTGCGATCCCGGGCAGAAGGCACGCACGCTCCCGATCTGCACGTCGTAGCCGCCCTTGTTCTCGCCGGTGACGAGGCCCTCGATCGCGATCCCGTGCGCGTACGCTTGCTCGAGCTCGCCCGGGACGTGCCCGCCGCGGCCGGCGACCCGCTTCAAGACGATCGACCCCGAGCGCGTCCCGTCATCGACGACCGTCGCCTCGATCTCGTCGCCTTCGTGGAGCTGCACTTCGCCCGTCGCGGGGTCACGGAACTCGCCGAGCTCGATCGTCGCTTCGGCCTTGCCCCCGACGGCGACGAAGGCCGCCGTGGCGCCGACGGCGATCACGCGCCCGCGGACGACGTCTCCCGCAGCGACACGGCGCTCACGGGTGCGCTTCCCCTCGCTCGCCGCGAAGAGCGCCGCGAAGTCCTCGTCGTCGGATTCGGCCATGGCCCCGTCCTTCTATAGCGGGCAACACCGATCGACGCGATCTGGACCATGCTGGCGCGGCCACGGCAGAGGGAGGCAAGATGCAAGGTAGGTTAGGGAAGGTCGAAAGGGACGACCGGATGTGGGATCCCACCTCCACCAGCCGGCTGGGCGTCACGGTCACGCCGCGCCGGCCCGGCTTCGACTTCGAAGGCCTCGAGCACGAGGTGCCGCGCGCCTGGCACCCGGACGGCATCGGGCCCACGGCGTTTCTCGAGGCGCTCTCGGCGATGGCGCCGGTGGTGGAGGGCTTCTTCATCGACGACGCCCGCCGCCTGCTGCCGCGCGTTGCCGACGGGGCGACGCGCGCCGAGGGCGATGCCTTCCTTCGCCAGGAGGCCGCCCACGCCAACATGCACGCGGGGTTCAACCGGCTGCTCGTCCGGTGGGGCGTGCCGGTCGAGCCGGTGGCGGATTCCGTGCTGCGATGGCTCGCGGTCGTCGACTGGACGTCGAGCGATCTCAGGAGCGCGGTCGCCATGGCGGGCGAGCACTTCCTGGGCGAGATCGGCAACGCGATCCTCTCGCGGCCGGAGCTGCTCGACGGCGTCGACCCGCGCATCGCCCGGCTGTTCCGGTGGCACGGCTTCGAGGAGGTGGAGCACAAGGCGGTGCTCTTCGACGTGTTCCACGCGGCCCGCGGGCGCGGGCTCTACACCTACGCCGTGCGTATCGCCGGGCTGTGGATCGCCGTCGTCCTCCTCGCCCTCGCGCTGCCGTCGGTCTCGTACCGTATCCTCGCCAGCGCCGGCGCGGCGCGGGACCTCCACGCGTGGCGGGGCCTCATCCGCTTCGTCTTCGGGCGCGGCGGGATGCTGCGGGGGCGATGGCGCGCCGTCGCTGCCTACCATCGGCCCGATTTCCACCCGTGGCGGTACCTCGACAACCGGCGCTTCCTCGCGGAGCTCCGGGACACGATCGTCGATCCCGCATGGGAGGGTCGGAACGCGCTGACCACCCCCACGTTCACGATACCGAGCTCGTAAGCGGCGCGCCCGCCGTGGCCCTATGGCCCGCCCGACCCCTCGTGCGCACGATCGGCGGGGGGCGCCTCCGCCCTGAAGTCCGACCCCGCCGAATCACTGTGGACGGCGTCGACGACTGACCCTCGGCTTTCGTCGGCGCGAGCTGCGCGGGCGCTTCGACTCGAACCGCTCGTCGCTCTCGGTGAGCTCCCGGATCGCCTCGGCGTGCGTTGCCAGGAACATCCGGTCCTTCTCGCGTCCCACGCGACGTTCCAACTCGATGATGTGCCCGAGACGGGCCACGGGGATGTCGACTGTCCCGACGAAAAACCCGGCGCTCCGCCCAGACCGTTTCGAAATCCAAGCCGGCCATGACGAGGCTGAGATCCACGTCGAGGCCCGCACCGTCGGTCGCGCGAACCAGGGCGCGGTTCGCGACGACGCGTTCCGCGAGAAAGCGGTGGCGGGGTCGATCGAGTGGTTCCCGCCCGCACCGAAGCTGGAGCCCCATCGCCTCGCACACCCCCCCACGCCGCGAGGGCTTCGTCGGGGTCGAGGGGGAGGAGGAGGTCGCGGTCTTTGGTTACGAACAGCGTGGCGCCGGATCGCGCGTAGTAATTGGCCCCCGCGAGGCCGATCAGCACGAATCGTACGCCCGCCCGCTCGAGCGACCGGACGAGGCGCGCGAATGCGTCCATTCGGCTCAACGCACGCGGATCGCTCGGGCATAGTGAGCTCGCCAGCTGGCGATCGCGCGCTCGACCCAGGTCTTGTCCGCCCCGGACTGGTTCTCGGGCAGGGACTCGAGCCGCTCGACGGCCTGCCGGTAGGCCTCTCCGACCTCGATCGGGTCGGGGTGCCGCGCCCGGGCCGGTCGTCGCCTGGGGGCCCTCATCCGCCGGGAGAGTGCCCTGTCAGAAGGTCGTCAGCAAGGATGCCGACGGGCCTGCTCAAGCCACCGGTCGGCTTCGCTCAGAGACCACTCGCGCCTCCCGGAGTGCGGTCCGCAGAAAGCTCGACGACACGCGCGCTGCCTGGAGCTCCTCGGATGTGTCTTTTCATTTTCGTCACTGATCGCTAATAATAGCGATCGCTGTTTTCACCGCCGCAAACAAGGGACCCCCATTGAGCGCCGCGCCGAAGCACCAGCCGCACGGCCGCCGGATCCGCTGTCCGGGCGGCTACCGGGCCCACGTGCCGGAGCCCCTTCCGCCCCGCTTCGAATGGAGCGCCGGGCTCGCCGCTGCGCTCTCGGCGGCAGATCGCGCGGTCGGCCGGCTCGCCGGCGAGGGCCGCCGGCTGCCGAATCCGCACTTGCTCATCCGCCCCTTCGTCCGGCGCGAGGCGGTGCTCTCGAGTCGCATCGAAGGGACGCAGGCGACCCTCGGCGAGCTGCTCGCGGCCGAGGCCGGTGCCGCCGTCGCGCGCAGCCCCGCTGACCTGCGCGAGGTCGCCAACTACGTCGTCGCGCTCGAGTACGGCGTGGAGCGACTGCGCACGCTGCCGCTGTCGTTGCGGCTCGTGCGGGAGCTGCACCAGCGACTCATGCGTGGGGCGCGGGGCGACGCCGCAACGCCCGGCGGGTTCCGGCGCAGCCAGAACTGGATCGGCCCGGCGGGATGCACGCTCGCCCAAGCCACCTTCGTGCCGCCGCCACCCGACCGCCTCATGGAGTGCCTCGGCCCCTGGGAAAAGTTCCTGCACGACGACACGCTCCCCCCACTCGTTCACGCCGCGCTCGCGCACTCGCAGTTCGAAGCCATCCACCCCTTCCTCGACGGCAACGGGCGCGTCGGACGGCTGCTCATCACGCTGCTGCTCATCGCCAAGGGCGTGCTGCCCTCGCCGCTCCTCTACCTGAGCGCCTTCTTCGAGGGCACGCGCGAGGAGTACTACGCGCGCCTGCTCGGCGTGACGGAGCGAGGCGAGTGGAGGGAGTGGCTCGGATACTTCCTCACCGGAGCGGCGCAGCAGGCCGAGGACGCGCTCGGCCGCATCCAGCGCATCGACGAGCTGCTCGCCAGCTGGCGGGAGCGGCTCGCTAGAGCGCCGTCGCGTCTGCCCGAGAGCGCCCTCGATCTCTTCGCCGAGAATCCGTTCTGGGGCGTGAGCAAGCTGGCCGCGCGACTCGACGTAGCCTTCACCACCGCGCAGCGCGCGATCGACCGGCTCCAGGCGGCGGGCATCGTCGCGCTCGCCAGCCAGGTGAGGCGGAACCGCGTGTACTGCGCCCGCGAAATCCTGGAGATCCTGGAGGAGCCGCCGCGCCTCGAGACGGGCCGCATGCCGAGACCGCGCCGGAGGCGGCCATGAGCCGCGTCTCCGAGCGCTCCTTCGAGGAAGCCATCGATTGCGGCAACGTTTGCTCCAATACGCCCCGACGCCTGTGCGGGCGAGGTGATCCACTCGCCCGTGGTAGCCTGAGCCCCACGATCACAACGCGGTCGACGCCGCAGGAGCGCGGCCAGCCGCTTCACCTCATCCAGGCCCTGAGCGACGGAAGGTTTTCACGATCCCGCCGCAACGCGGCGTACCTCTCGTTTCGTGGGGGCCCCGCGCGGTCTGTCTCGCTGGCGCGCGCCGAGTTGAGGGCCTTTGCATCAGGCGAACTGGCTCAGACGAGCCGCCGGCCCGGACCGACACCGTTCCGCACCAGGCCGGGAAAAGCTTCGAGCGGACGCGGCCTTTTGCCGGTCGGTTTGACTGCTAATCGAGGAGTGGGGTGGCGTCCGCCATTTTCCTCGCCGTGCCAGGAGGCATGGAGCATGCGGGTACTCGGGCGGATCACGCGGGGTCCGACCGGTCTACCCAGCCCGAATGATCAGCGGTTCAGTGGCGGCGCGCAGCGCCGGGCGCCGGAAGCGCGGATAGCAGGCGCCTCGCCATTAGGCGACCGCGCTCACCGCTGGCTGAAGTCTTCAACATAGGTTGGGGCGCCGAGCAACGCGACCTCCACCGAGTCGCCTGTTGCACGGAGGACGGCGCCGGACGAGAACTCGACTTCGAGAGAGACCGGACCACTCGCCTTCAGCGGAAGGATGAGCAGGTTGTGGTACGGGCCGATGCTCGTTTCCATGGTGCCGTCCGCAACCGTAGCAGGAAACTTGATGTCGAAGGGCTCGACGACCGCCGCCCTGAGTACGAGGCGTGCATCCTGGACCCAACCACCCTTCCCATCCCAATGGACGTACGCGGGAGCAAAGTGAATGACGAACGCGTCATCCACGACCGCCGCTGACGCGATTCGGGAATCGTGCAGCTCGATTGAATGCGGGAGATTGGGCACCAGTCGCCGATCCGGCTCAGTGGCTGCCGTGCTGAAGGGTAGCACGCCTCGCCCTGCGTCGCTCAACGTACCATCGGCCGCTGCTGCAGCCGCAAGTCAGACGGCGAGTGCCGAGTCACCGCGCGGTCCGTTTCCGAGGCCGCCGCCGTGCTCTCCGGCGCGTAGCCCGCAGCTTCTCCATGAACGCCTCGAGACGCCCGAGCTGCTCTTTATCGAAGACGCATACCCAGATGGGAAGCGACAGGTCCCACGGTTGCCCGTTGAGCGTGAGCTTCAACTTGCGGTGAAACGCCGAAAGGACGCGGACGTCGTTCTGGACGGCATTGCGCGCACCGACGAGGGCGAGGTTCAAAGCCTGCAGCGAATCGACGCCGTATGCGTATCGGACAGCGTCGTTTGAAAGACCGACCACTTGAAAGGGGCATCGGCTGTCGCGTTGCTCTCGCTCTGGGATACCGATGCGGATCGTGACCTCTCGCGAGGACAGACCGCTGACCTTGAATCGGCGCTCAGCGATAGCCCGGAATCCAGAGCCGTTCTTCTGTGGCTTACGCATCGTGACGTCGAGGCTCTGTTACTTCCCTTGCTCCGCGAGCACGTCGGAGCAGCGGCGCACGCACTCGTCGCAGATGAAGACTCTCGGGCCGGCGATGAGCTTGCGAACGTCATCCTTGGCCTTGCCGCCGAAGGAGCACGCGAGTACCAGTTCAGGCTGTGGGTAGCGTTTCAGGAACTCCGCCACGGCCGCACGAAGCCGCACCCTCTCTTTCAACTCTGCCTCGGTCACCTGCGCTTCGTTGGCCCGTTCCTGCGGTCGAGCGGACTCCTTTCCGTTGATTTCCTCGCAGAGGCTGACGCATACGTCGCAGATGAACACCGCTAGCGGACCGGGAACAAGTGCCCGGACCTCATCCGCGCGCTTCCCGCAGAAGGAGCAGACCTCGGCAACCATGCTTACGGCCGCTCGCGCCCCGCGAGCGTCTCACTGAAACGTCGGACGCACTCGTTGCAGATGTAGGTGGTCGGGCCTGCGATGAGCTTGGCGACCTCTTCCTGCGCCTTGCTGCAGAACGAGCAAGTGAGGGTCAGGTCCGGCCGCCCTTGCCTCGGTCGCACTATTTCCCCGACGAGAGGTCTCGCTTCCGAGAAGGCGAGCTTACCTTCGATGACCGGCACGACCCAAGGCTTGCCTTCACCGATCTCCTTACCGATACGCTCTAGCTCCCTCAGCTCCTCCTCGCTCGGGTCCCACGGCGGAGGCCCCTGGCTGAGCGGCGACTCCTCGTCTCCCTCCTCCGCGATGATGTCGCTGGCGAGCTCGATGCACTCGTTGCAGATGAACAGTGGCGGTGTACCAGCAATCAGCGCACGGACATCCTTCGCGCCCTTTCCGCAGAAGGTGCACGCTCTCTCGCTCATCGTCCGGGCGCTAAGTAGAGCACGACCGTTCCACCGATTACGAGAGCGAGCCATAGCATTCGTTGCCGGGCGGAGAGACCCCAGAGACCCCGACCGCCGACAAGAAGAATGAGAGCGATAGGCCACGCCAAGCCGCACGCCCACATCGCCCCCGGGGTCGCAAAGACGACAAGCAGGAGAACTGCCAGCACTCCAGCTCCGAGCCAGGGTAGCACGACCGGCGGTCCGCTTCGCGGCGCCGTGCGGCTTCCGTCCTCCTGCTTGTACTCCTCCGCGATGATGTCGTTGCAGAGGTCGATGCACTCGTCGCAGATGTAGACCTTCGGCCCGGCGATGATCTTGCGGACTTGGTCCTGGCTCTTCCCGCAGAAGGAGCAGACAACGGGCGGCTCCAGCTCGTTTGCCGGTGATTCCTTCGCCGCGTGCCTCGCCGCCGTGCGGTGTCTCCGCAAGAACCACCACCACACGGCGTAGATGGCCGCCACGGTGACTGCCGTCTCCGCGAGGACGAGCGACGTGGGGGCGGGACTCACCGGGACATGCTAGCGCCGGCACCGGGTCGGGTGCGAGTCGACGGTTTACCCCGCACAGTTCGAGCGCCGTCTGAGCGAGTGCGAGGACGCTGGGCGATCTGGCGGACGCGCCCCGCACGGGTTACAGTGGGTCGATGGAGGAAGCGGCTTGCATCGCGGCCGGCTTTTTCGTGACGAAGCCTGCAGCCCGTGGGGCTAGCCGCTCTCCCGATCTGCTACCGCCACAGCTCGTGAGCCTCTCGCGCTGTATCGCGCCGTCGTATCAAGTGTTCTGGGGCTGGGATGTTGAGAAGCACAAGGCCGAAGCCTTCGCGTTCGGCATTCCGGCGGATCGCGTCAGCGAGTTGCACCCGTGGGAGAAAACCCACGGGATAACTTACCCCAACGTTTTCCATTCGCTCGACGACGCACGAGCCTTCGTCGTCGCGTTCCTTCCTGCTCCACACGATGTCATCATTCTGGGTGCGTCGCTGCCCTTGGCGCTCACTGACGAGTTTCTCGTGCACCACAAGCAACGGGTACACCACATGCAAACGAACACCTACACGGACACGTGCTACGGAATGAACCTCGTCCTCACCGCCAGACAGCCGCTACCCGAAGGCGGTGAGCGGATGGGGTTTGAGATGGTGCTCTTCGAAGGTCATCTGACGTGTAGTTGGCTCTGCACCGGAACGGAGCGAGACGTGTTTAACGCACTCGGTATTCGGCCGAATGCGCATGGCCTCATCGAGACATACGAGGATGCGCTCCGAGTGGATGCCTGGATGCAAGAGCATCCAGAAAAGGCCGAGCCGGGGCCATACTATCCCTGGTTGATCGCACGCTATCGCGCTTCGGGCTGAGCCTCGCTCCGACCCGCCCGACGTGGAGTGTTCCGAGCCGCGTTCAGGACTTCTTGCAGTAGGGGCTGAAGTTGGGGGTTCGCGGAGCGAGCGGCCTTCGAGCAAATCTCCATCACCCGGGCCTGCTGTGTCGCGTTGCTCGTCAAAGACCATCGTGCGGCGAGCCCGATGACAAGCCGGCCCGAGTGTTCGCCGGGGGCGGCATACGGCAGGACGGAGATGATCCGTTCGACATAGCGGGGGTCGCCAGTAGCGAAGAACTGCGCCCACAGAATGTCGAGCTGAACCGGCTCCGTGATTTCGACGGTGAGCAAATCGGGTGGCCGATCACCCTGTAGCTCCTTGCTGAACTGAGCCAAGGAGTCCGAGCCGTGAGACAGTGTCCGCAGCAGATCGGCCTTGCGAGCCATGTCTGCATACCAGATCGCGAGCGCAACAAAGAAGCGTTGGTCCTCGCTCGCCGCGGTGAAATGCGTGACCCACCCGTCGAGGCGGCGGCTATTCTGGGCAAACAAGCGTCCAAAGAACGCAGCCGTTGCTTGGTTCTTCTCACTGTCCAGCAGCCGACCGTCCTTGGACATACACTCGATTGCCGGGACGAG
>Ga0209057_1004328_pt1 | contig 10175 bp, 6 predicted proteins | sample GraSoiAngelo_146_FD_185903 | JGI IMG/M metagenome (GOLD analysis project Ga0209057, IMG submission 185903) | Grasslands soil microbial communities from the Angelo Coastal Reserve, California, USA - 14_1009_05_30cm (SPAdes) (version 2) | ecosystem: Environmental > Terrestrial > Soil > Grasslands ... | reverse complement strand
TGCGCGCGCCTGTGCCAGTTGTTGATCCACTTCGGGCTCTTCAATCTCCGCTAGCAATTGTCCCGCCTTCACATTATCGCCAATGTCGACCTTCCAGCTTTTCACGTAACCGTTCGATCGCGGGAAAATTGTCGTTTGATTAAAGGCATCGAAAGTTCCGGGCAAAATTAATTCTTTCGGCTGCGCATCGCGCTGCGCGGTAGCGATATTGACTTGGAGTTCCGTTGTGCGTTGGACGAAATCTTTCTCCTCGCGACGCTGACTCACACGGTGCCACGCGCCAAGTATGACCAGAATGGCAACGAATGTGACCGCTGCGATCGGCCCCCAAACCGCAATGTTTCGGAGCGGTGGATGCAACGGTTTGCGCGGCTTTACCTTTCGATCTTGTGCATCTTCGTCGTGCGCGCCGTTGCCTTGATGTTTGTCAGTTTCAGTTTTGATCATTGGGCGCCTCCTTCCGCCGCATCGCCATGCTCCTGGCGCGCAAACTGTTCATCTTCGTCACAGGTGAATTCTTTTTTCCGGAGCAAACTGTAAACGACCGGAACAAAAAACAACGTCGTGATTGTCGCCACGAGTAAGCCGCCAATGACGGCGCGGCCAAGCGGCGCGTTTTGCTCGCCGCCTTCGCCCAATCCCAGCGCCATCGGTAGCATGCCAATGATCATCGCCAATGCAGTCATCATCACCGGACGCAACCGCGTGTAACCCGCCGCAAGCGCAGCGTCAAAAGCGTTTTTATTTTCGTGCGCGCAACGCTCGTCGTTGGCAAAAGTCACAACCAGAATGCTGTTGGCCGTGGCCACGCCGATGGCCATGATCGCGCCCATGAGCGAGGGAACATTGAGCGTCGTCCCGCTCAGAAAAAGCATCCAGATGATTCCGCACAACGCGCCGGGCAAGGCCATGATGATGATGAACGGGTCGGTCCACGATTGGAAATTCACGACCATCAGGAAGTAAACGAGGACAATGGCAAAGATGAGACCGCCGCCGAGACCTGCGAACGAGCTATTCATGCTCTGGACCTGCCCACGAATACTCGTAAACGTGCCGCGCGGCAGTTTCGATTTGAAACTGTCTACCACTTTGTTGACTTCATCGGCCACGCCGCCGAGATCGCGCGCTTGCACGTTGGCAAGCACGTCAAAAACAGGCTGCACATTGTAATGGTTCACGATGACCGGCGATTCGCGCCGCTCGATCGTCGCGAGATTTCCGAGCAGCTCAGGGCGGGGCAAATTCGCAGCAACGACAGGTGTATTCTGCAAGTCTTGCAGCGTGTCCATTTTATATTGCGGCGTTTGCACGGCGACCTGGTAGTTCACGCCGTTCTGAAAATTGAGCCAGTAGTTGGGCGCGGTCTGACCGCTTGAGCTAAGCGAAATTAACATGGTCTGCGCGACATTGCTTTGGCTCAGACCGATCTGTTCGGCCTTCGTGCGATCGACATTTACTCGTAAGTCTGGTCCGTGGACTAGTTGATGCACGTGCACATCGACAGCGCCCGGAATTTGCGCGACGCGCGTTTTGATTTGATTCGCGATGTCGTACCCTTTCGGGTCGCGGCCGGTTATTTGAATATCGATCGGCGCCGGAATGCCGAAATTTAAAATCTGGCTGACGATGTCGGGTGCGGAGAAAAAGAATTCCATGTCTGGAAAATCGTGATGCAATTTTTCGCGCAGGATCCGCACGTATTGCGCAGTCGGTTTGTGTTTAGGATTGAGGGCGACAAGAATCTCACCGTCAGCCGAGCTAATTGTCGAACTGTCGCCAAAGGCGAGATTAATTCCGCTTGTCGGCAGCCCGATATTATCAAGCACATTCTGTATTTCGTTAGGAGGAATGACATCGCGAATGGCGTGGCCGACCTGAAAAAAGCGTTCCTGGGTTGATTCGAGTCGCGTGCCGGCGGGTGCGCGCACATGTAATCGAAACTGTCCGGCATCGACCGCCGGGAAGAAGTCGCGCCCGAGAAAAGGAACTAGAGAAAATGAAACAAGCAGGAGCGCGCCCATGCCCGCGAAGACAACGCCGCGATGTTCAAGGCACCAGCGCAGTCCGTTCACATAACGGGCGCGAAGTTTTTCAAACAGATGATTGAACTTCTCGTGAATACTGCCCAGGAAACTGAAAATTCGGCCGAGCATGCTTTGCTTGGGCGCGGTCTGTTCGGCGCTATGCCGATTGTCGGTCTTTTCTTGGCTGCCGTCGAGGTCTTGAACTCCACGGGCCAGGCTGGTGTCGATTTCGTCGAGATGTCCGCCGAGAAGAAATCTCACCATCGTCGGGACGACTGTGCGCGAGAGAAAATAGGAAGCGAGCATGGCGAAGATCACCGCCATGGCGAGCGGTTGAAAAAGGAATCTGGCCGTGCCGCTCAGGAAAAAAATCGGCACGAAAACGATGCAGATGCAGAGGGTTGAGACAAACGCCGGCACCGCGATCTGCGACGCGCCGTCGAGGATGGCGCGCACCATCGGCTTCTTCATCGCGAGATTGCGATGGATGTTCTCGATCTCGACCGTGGCATCATCCACCAAAATGCCGACGGCGAGCGCGAGTCCACCCAGCGTCATCAGGTTCATGGTTTGGCCGAGGGCGCTGAGAATGATGATCGAGCATAAGATCGACAATGGAATTGAAGTTGCGACCACCAGAGTCGAGCGCCAGCTTCCGAGGAAAAGCAGAATCATGAGCGCAGTCAGACACGCCGCAATCACCCCCTCCTTCAAAACGCCGTTGATGGCGGCACGGACAAAGATCGATTGATCGAACAGTTGGGTGATGTCGAGCTCGGGCGGCAAGGTCGCCTTGATCCGCGGGAGCGCCGCTTTCACCCGGCTGATGATATCGAGCGTTGATGCGCTCGCGCTTTTCAACACCGTGAGCAACGCCGAGCGAACGCGATTTTGCGCGACGATGTTTGTTTGCACAGCGAACCCGTCGCGAACGTGCGCGACATCGCGGATGTAAACCATCGCGTTGTTTACCTGTTTGATCGGCAGATCGTTCAGCGCCTGCAAAAGTTCCGGGCTCGAGTTCAACCGCACGTTGTATTCGCGGTCGCCGATTTTTTGGGTCCCAGCCGGGAGGATGACGTTTTGGGCATTGAGTGCGTTGCTCACATCCGCTGGCGATAGTCCTTTGCCGAAAAGTTGCTGCGGATCGATATCGACCATGACCTGGCGCGACTTGCCACCATATGGGAGCGGGACTTGTGCGCCTTGTACGGTTGCGAGCTGGGTGCGGATGAAATTTAAACCAAGATCGTAGAGCTGCTGTTCAGAAAGCGTTTTGCTGGTTAGGCCGAGTTGCAGGATTGGCACATTCGAGGCGCTGTATTGCAAGATGAGCGGCGGCGTCGTGCCGGGTGGCAGGATGCGCAGGAGCGTCTGCGTGATCGAGGTGATCTGGGCAACGCCGGCCTCAACTTTGGCGCCCTCGTGGAAGAAAACCTTAATGACCGAGACACCGTTGTAACTTTGGGACTCGATATGCTCGATGTCGTTCACGGTCGTGGTCATGGCGCGCTCGGTCACGGTGACAAAGCGCTTCTCCATTTCCTCGGGCGCGACGCCCGGAAAACTCCAGATCACGCTCACCACCGGGATGTCGATCTTGGGAAAAATGTCCGTAGCCATGCGGGTGATTGTGACGATGCCCATGAGCACGATCAGAATGGCCATCACCGTGAAGGTGTAGGGCCGTCTTAGCGCTAAACGAACGATCCACATGACTGCTGAAAGCTAACTCTCGAGCTACCGCAGCCGCTACTGCGCATGCGTGGGATTTACGGTTGCCACTCGTGGGGCGAGGTTTACTCCCTCTTTCGAGATAGCCCTCGAAGGTGTCTGACAGAGAGCCGCGAAGCCGCCACCGCAACGAAGATTCATCTCGGGGTTAGCCCCCTTCATTGTCATTCCGAGCGCAGTCGAGGAATCTCTAATTTTTTTGGCAGAGGAATAGCAAGAGATGTCTCGACTGTCGCTCGACATGACAAAATGGGCGCCTCAACACCGCAAGAGTGCTCGGGTCGGTTTCCCTGCATAACACTGTTCCCACAAAAACAAGACTGCGCGCGACAGTAGTACAGATGGCCTACAAGCGACCGGCAGCTGTAGGCTGTCTGTGGGAGATGGTAGGCGTCTTAGCTCGGGGAGCGCTTTTCACTTCGACACCCGCTTCTTTTTCGAGCGCCTTGATGAGGGCAGAGGCGTTTTCCGTTCCGAAGCCAAGTGCAACTGCCGATTCGAGATTCTTTTTGGCAACGTGCAGAGCTGGAATGGGCGACTCCAGACTTTCAGCAAATTTTTCAATGAGGCCCGCGTCATTGAGCATGAGCTTGAGCGCGAAATTAGTAGAAAAATCGCGTTTCAAAATATTCTGACCATTGCTTACGAGCAGTGGTGAGCGGAAGTCGGCGACTTTTACCACTTCCATCACAGTCTTCAGATCAAGACCCGCCTTTTGCGCGAGAATCAGACCTTCCGCGAGCGCTTCCATTTCCAATGCGACGATGAGGTTTCCCACCAGCTTCATGGCCGCGGCATTTCCATTCTTGCCAAAGTAGTGAACGGTTTGCCCTAGGTGCCCCAAGACTGGTTTCACTTCTTCAAAAATGGCCTTGTTGCCCGCGGCCAGAATCCAAAGCTTGGCATCGGCGGATTCTTGTTTGCTGCCAAAAACAGGCGCATCGAGAAAATCGACACCGTGTTTTGCGTAAACTTCCTGTTCTCGCAAACTCGTCGCGGGAAGAACCGTGCTCATGTCGATCGCGATCTGGCCTTCTTTGATCCCGCTTAGAATTCCTTTGGCGCCAAAAACAACGTCCTCGACGGCTTGGTCATTGCTCAAGATATACATGATTAGATCGACATCGCGGACGGCGTCGGCGGGAGTATCGGCGATGCGCGCGCTTTTTCGGGCGAACGGTTCGCATTTCTCAGCGCTCCGATTCCAGACGGTGAGTTCGTACCCGACCTTGAGAAGGTTCGCCGCCATGCCGCTGCCCATGGTGCCCAGACCGAGATAGGAGATTGTCTTTATCATGGTGAAGCTGTCCGTTCTTTTCCATCGTCGCCCATCGCAAATTCGTAGATGGCCGAAAAATCCTTGGGCTCGTGCCCACCACGCATCGCCAGTCGATAGATTTCTTTGGTTACGTTCGTTAGGGGTAAAGCCACACCGCTTTCGTAAGCACTGACTGAAGCAAGATGCATATCCTTTTGCATCCAGCGCAATGGAAATTCAGCTTCGTAATTTCCGCCTTCGATTTTTTCGCGCTTCAACGCGAGAAACGGCGCGACCGTCGGCGTACTAAGCAGCGAATCAAACAGCATCTTCTGCGAAAGCCCCAGTCCCTGGCCGAGCTCCATTGCTTCGGCGAACGCGGCCATTCCCGTGCCTAACAAAAGATTGACCACCATTTTCATGGAGGTGCCCATCCCCTGGCCGCCGACATGAACAATTTTGTTGCCCATGCACAAGAGTAACGGGCGAATTGCGTCCACGTCGGCGGCGTCACCCCCAACCCAAAAAGTAAGTTTCCCATCGACGGCAAGAGGCGCGGAACCCGTTACGGGTGCGTCGATAAAACGGATCTGGCCGGCCGCGGCTGCTGCCGCCATCCTCTTCGAGAACGAAGGGTTAACCGAACTGCAATCAATCCAAATCGTGTTCGGCCTGAGATGACTTAGAAATCCCTTCGTGCTCAGTGCTGCTTGTTCCACTGCGTCGGGATGCGCCAACATGGTGAACAAGACGTCCACCTGGTCCGCCAGTTTGGGCGGCGAATCAGCGAGCGCCGCACCTCTGTCGAGCAACGGCTCCGCTTTATCACGCGTGCGATTGAACACGACCAATGAATAACCGTGCTTCTGCAGGTTCGCCGCCATGCGACTACCCATGATTCCCAAGCCAATGAATCCAATTTTCATTCTAATTGTATCCGGTTGCGGTGACCACGTCCGTTGATTGCGCTTTGCCTAAACGACATTTTGTCATGGATTGGAAATTTGGCCGATGGTGCTGCTATTCATGATCGGTCTCAATTGGGAAAGGATCGTCTCCTTGCTCGCGGTCCCGAAGATCCCAATCCTGACTTCGTCATCGAGGAAATACAGCACTGTCGGAACGCATCGAATGCCGTACCACAGCCCGAGATTCGGGTTCCGATCGAGTTTGACGGTGGCGAGCTTCAGATCCTCGACAAACTCAGTGGCAATTTCGTCCATCGCTCCGTCGAACATGACAGAAGGAAGACTCCATCCAGTGGCAAACTCGACCAGCATGGGTTGGCTGGATTTCAAAACTTCGGTCTCGAAGTTCGCTTCATTGATTTCAATGATCGGTCTCATGTTGGCGGGGTGCTTTTGTTTCTATCGCTTGATCGGCCAGTTAAGCTGCGACCAGGTTGCGTTCGCCGGATTGGAAAAGACCGATCAGCTCCGCCAGGCGTCGCTCGTAGGAATCGCACGTGGGACAGTCACCGTTGGGCTCGACCCACTCGGGGTGCTGGAGCCGCAAGTCTTCATGAATCTGCTGCTGCAGCTCGCGGTAGGAATGAATTTGATGAGACATGATAATTTTCTCGGTGAAGGTTTAAATCAGATCGCATTTCGTTTTAATACTTCAGGGTATCCTTTGCTGTCACCCTGCCGCTATTGCGCGTGCGTGGGATTTTGCATTACTACTCCAGGGGTGATGGATGCTCCCTCGTACGAGGTAACCGGCTACTCAGACGTTTTTCGATTTGCGGAGGCGGTCTTCAATTAGCCGTTTGAAGTTGCGCAGATATTTATCGACTCGATTTGAAACAGCGCCGCCGAAGCTCGAGGTCAGCTTCATGGTCACGCGCGTGCCTTGATCAGAAAGCGATGCGAAGGAAACGACTCCAGCGGCAAGGTGATCGTGCGCATGACCGTTGGAAATAGTTCGCCAAGCCAGCCTCCGCTCTGAAACACGCAGCATGATCTCAAGCGTCGCGTCATATTGCTTTCCGTTGAAAGCCAGGGATGCGACAAAATGGTTCGCGTCCAATTTCCGAACCCGTTTGATCACAGTGATAAATTCTGGGTAATCCTCAAACACCAGCCAGCGCTTGTAGACCATTGCAACTGGCGCCTTGACTACGATTGTTCCCTCCGCGGCGTCGATCGTCCGCGGTTTGGCCCCCTTATTTGGCATCGATTCGTTAGGCGTAGGAGCGCGCGTATTCATATTTCGAAAACGTGCGATTCCAGCCGTCGGTGAAATTGAAGATCGACATGTTGAATACGAGCATGGGGTCGTGCCTGCGTGCGCGTCGTCGAAAGACCTTGCGTAGCGTGTTCTTAAGATTGTTTTCACGTTGTTTGGTTTTCATTGATTTCGTATTTCTCCAAGCTAACGGGCATGTGGTCCGTCACCACGTTACAGTGGCGGGATTTTAGAGTGCCTCTTTCGAGGGAGGAAAGAAAAGTGGCGTGTCGAGCGCTGGATCGTTAAACTTTCAAGGGGTTGATCGCCTAACGTAGACTTTTGGAGTCAAGAGAATGTCGAAGTCAGATCTTGGTTTGCGACGAGTTGCGCCAGCCGTTTGGTGGTACGGTCTCTCTATTTTATCCGTGGCGATCTGCACCGCGGTTACCTTTCCGCTGCAGGATTTCGGCGTCCGAGTCTCCCTCTTTTTTCCGGCTGTGCTGCTAGCGACGTGGTTTGGCGGCACGGGACCAGGACTGTTCGCTGTCTTACTGTCGACATTGTCGATCAACTTCTTCTTCACCGAACCGTTCTTCGCATTTGAATTTAGCGTGCGTGACGTCCCTACCACGGTCGCGTTTCTCTTCTCGGCGCTGGTAATTAGTTCGTGGAGTTCCGCTCGCAAACGTAATGAAAATCGCCTGCGCAAGAGCGAGTCCGAGCTGCGGCAAGCACGGAATGAGCTCGAAGCTAAAGTTGAAGAACGAACCGCGAAACTGTCGCGCGCGAACGAAGAATTGCACAGAGAGATCATTGAACGCGAAAACGCGGAACAGAAGCTTCGGCATAGCGAAGCATTTTTAACCGAGGGACAGAGAATCAGCCACACCGGGAGCTGGAGCTGGAATGTTTCCAGTGGAAAGGTTGCCTGGTCGGAGGAGCATTTCCGGATCTTTGGCTTTGATCCCGACAAGACCGACCCATCTTTCCAGTTATTTCTGGAGAAAGTTCATCCGGAAGATCGATCATTTATTGAGCGAAGTCTCAATGAAGCAGTTCGTCAGAGAACCGGTTTTGACATTGAATTCCGAATCGCGCTTGCGGACGGATCTATTAAGTACGTCCAGGAAGTCGGCCGACCCGGCCTCGGGCCCTCTGGCGAAGTCGATAGTTATACCGGTACCACGGTAGACATCAGCGAGCGCAAGCGGGGAGAGGCCTTGTTCGCTGGTGAAAAGCGTCTTCTCGAGATGATCGCCACCGGTGCTGCGCTCGAGCACATCCTGAATGTTCTGTGTCAGATTATCGAAGAGTACCGTTCCGGCACGCTCGCTTCTGTTTTGTTGCTTCGTCCCGATGGCGTTCATCTGGAGTCCATCGCGGGCCCGAGTCTCCCCAAAGGATGGAGGCAGGAGATGGAAAAGCTGCCTATTGGACCGTGTGCCGGCTCTTGCGGGACGGCGGCCTATCGCGGATCAGCGGTCATAGTTTCTGATATCGCGACTGATCCGCTTTGGGACGTGCCGGAGCATCGTGCTGCCGCATTAAGTCACGGGCTCCGAGCCTCCTGGTCGAATCCAATATTGTCGTCGGAAGGAAAAGTCCTGGGAACTTTTTGCATCTATGAGCGCGAAACACGAAGCCCGAATCCGCACGACCTCGAGGTTATCGAGAAGGCGACCTATCTGGCACGAGTTGCGATTGAACGCGATCGTGCAGAGACGGATTTGCGGACAAGCGAGGAAAAATATCGAGATTTAATCAATGCGTCGCCAGATGCAATCTGCGTCATTGATGCAGACGGCAAATGTTTGTTAGTAAACCCGGCAGGAGTCGAACTGGCAGGAGGTCCGGAAAGTGAACTGATCGGCAGTTCAATTGCCGAGACTTATCTCCCAGAAGAACGCCACTTGTTTAAGGATCGGGTCGATAAATTGAAAGCGAAAGGATCTTTCCGGTTCGAACGAAAATTCCTGCGAAAAAACGGCGAGGTAATTCCGGTGGAAGTTTCCTTATCGGCGCTGCGTGGCCGATATTATCAGGCGATCATCAGGGACATCAGCCAGCGCAAGCGGCGCGAAGCGCTCCTGGCCGGAGAGAATCGAGTTCTTGAGATGGTAGCCAAAGGCGATTCCCTCCCTGACATACTCGATAGCTTGTGTCGACTGGTGGAAGAGCAATCCCCCGATGTTCTCGCTTCCATCTTGTTAATGGATCCGAAAGGCAAGCAGTTGCGGCACGGCGGCGCGCCGAATCTTCCGAAAACTTACACGGAAGCGATCGACGGAGCTTTCATCGGACCAGCTGTAGGCTCATGCGGAACGGCGGCTTACCGGGGCGAACAGGTGATTGTGGCCGACATCGCGACCGATCCGCTGTGGGCTGGTTTTCGCGATCTGGCCTTGTCGAATTCTCTCCGTGCCTGTTGGTCGACGCCCATTTTTTCCTCCGAAGGCAAAGTGATCGGGACCTTTGCCATGTACTATCGGGAGCCACGCAGCCCGAGTCCGCATGAGCAGGATACGATCAAACACATTACGCATCTCGCGGGCATCGCCATCCAACGTAAGCTGGCGGAAGCGGCCCGGCGCGAAAGCGAAGCCTATCTGGCGGAAGCGCAACGCCTCAGCCACACCGGAAGTTGGGCATGGGCGCCCGCCACCGGCGAAATCAGGTACTGGTCGGAGGAAACATATCGCGTGCTTGGTTTCGATCTCGATGCAGGACCGCCGCGAATCGAAAGATTCTTTGAACGTCTTTATGTGGAAGACCAAGTCCGGGTCAGGGAATTATTCGAAAGCGCGGCTCGAGAGAAGGCGGACTTCGAAACCGACTACCGAATTGTTCATCCGGCTGGCGCCATCAAAAACATCCACGCGGTCGGTCATCCAGTTTGCGATGAGACCGGTCAACTTGCGGAATTCGTCGGCACCGTAATCGATATAACTGAAAGTAAACGCTCTGAGGAGGCGCTGCGCGCTTCCGAG
>Ga0209057_1004327_pt1 | contig 10175 bp, 10 predicted proteins | sample GraSoiAngelo_146_FD_185903 | JGI IMG/M metagenome (GOLD analysis project Ga0209057, IMG submission 185903) | Grasslands soil microbial communities from the Angelo Coastal Reserve, California, USA - 14_1009_05_30cm (SPAdes) (version 2) | ecosystem: Environmental > Terrestrial > Soil > Grasslands ... | reverse complement strand
ACGCGGTCATCGGACTTACCAAAGCCGCTGCGTTGGAATATTCCGCGCAAGGGATTCGCGTCAATGCGGTCAACCCCGCGGTGATCGATACAGAGATGGTCGATCGCCTCGCCGATGGCATGAACATGAAAAAGGATGATCTGACCACCTTCCATCCCATCGGACGCCTGGGTCGCGTCGAGGAAGTTGCGGAAGCTGTTTTGTGGCTGTGTTCCGAGAAGGCATCTTTTGTAACGGGGCACAGTCTGATGGTCGACGGGGGATTCACTGCGCGTTGAGGACCATTCAAAAAACAACTCGGCGGCCGCGATACTTTTCTGGATGATCAGGGCGCGAAGGAAAGTAAGAAGGAAGAATTAGGACGTAGGAAACGATCGAACGGTGAGCAGGGCCTTTGTTAAAGAAGATGTCGATCTTCCGGAGCGCAGCGGACGGAAGCGATCGGCGTCAGGGCTGCCGCCGGGAGCGACCAATTACGTCACCGCGCGCGGCGCGAAGCGTTTGCGCGATGAACTGCAGAAGCTTCGCGCGGCAAACGCCGACAGCGAGCGCATCATGGAATTAGAGCAGATTTTGGCATCGGTCCATGTTGTCGATCCTCCGGACGCGCCGGTGAACAGCGTCACGTTCGGCGCAACGGTAACGGTGAAGGATAAAAAAGACGCGACCGAAACGTTTACCATTGTCGGCGTCGACGAACTCGATTTCGGACTAGACGTCGTGAGTTGGATTTCTCCGATCGGCAAGGCGCTGCTGGCCGCGGACATGGGCGACTGGATTACACTCGAGGACGGACGAAGCGCGAAAATTGTGAAGATCGAGACATCGTTGATAGGTGATGTATGAGCGTTGACAGAAAACGCACATCAGAGATCACCGTTGACTCGCGAACGGTTTCGGAGTTGATCGTCACGTGCGGCTCTTGGATGGGCGTCGTCGCGAGTCTTGTTGATATCGCCGACGTCCTTGGATGAGGACCTCCAGACAGATCGAAGACAACAAATCAAAGGACAGCGAAACATAGCCCGCTAGCTTAACGAAATTTCAATGAAGCCCGTCGTTCTCATCCACGGCTACAGCGCAGAAAGTCCGTCCGCCGACCCGACGTCGATCGCGAATATTTATGGTACACTCCCGCAACGTTTGCGCGGCAGCTACGATGTCATTGAAGTCGATCTCTCGCGCTATGTCAGTCTGAATGATTCGGTTTCGGTTGCCGACATTGCGCGGGGACTGAATCGAGCCCTGTTAGAGCAACATCCGGGTCTGCTCGAGAGTGGATTTCACGTCGTTATCCATAGCACTGGCGCGCTCGTCATTCGCAAATGGATTGCGGACTTCAGTCCGAAGCCGTCGCCTGTCCGAAATCTGGTTTATCTCGCCGGCGCGAATCTCGGCAGCGGCTGGGCAACGATCGGTCAGGGGCAGATCGCGCGGTGGGGCCGGTTCGTTTTCGAACGTGGCGCGCAACGTGGAGTGAAGTTTTTGCAGTCGCTCGAATTTGGATCTTCCTCGACGATCGATCTACACCTTTCCTTCATGCGACAGGATTCACGGATGGCGGAGGATTATAAGGTGCAGGAATACATCATCGTCGGCACACAAGCCGACCCGTCATGGTTCGAATTTCCGATTCGTTATGCGCACGAAGACGGTTCCGATGGCGTCGTTCGGGTTTCGGCTTCGAATCTGAACTTCAATTATTTGGAAATTGGCCCGAAGAAAGATGCGGCAGTTCTTCCATGGCCGGCGATACAGACTGCGGTGCAGGCTGCTGCGGCGAAAGCCGATTTCCCAGAATATTACGAGGTGAAGTCTACCTCCTATGCAGGCAAGAACCGCCTACTGGTTCCCTGTGGTATTCCTTACCGTTGCGCCCATTCGGGCGACACAATGGGAGTTATTTCCGGAACCGTTCCGCAGGAGCAGATCGAACGGATGTTAAAGCTTGCGCTCGAAACCCCGGAGCGCACCCTGACCGCCTGGCAGCGAGCGGTCGCGGCCTACGATCGCGAGACTGCGCAAACCTTTGACAACGCTCGGAAAATGCAGAAGCCCGGACTTTTTAATTTCCTGAGTGATCCGCGCAATCAATACGATCCACATTCGCAGGTAATCATCCGATTGCGCGACCAGGATGGGCTGCCAATCCCCATCGGGAACTCCGATATCTTTTTCGTTTCCAATCAGCAGGAGAAAGGGACAACACCGATCCAGTCGCTCATGCAAGACACGTCGGTCAGCGGCGTTTCGCCTAACGTCATCCTTTTCTACCTCCGGGTGAAAAAATTTCAGCGCAAAGAACAGGACTGGGTGGATCAATTGGCAAATGTTTATGATTTCGCTCTCGAGATCACGGCGATCGAACCGGCGGCGCCGAGCCAGAACCCGCTTGTTTCCTACCTGCCCTTGCGCATTCCGCTAAACCGTCGCCAAATGAGCAATCTGATTCAGCCACATCGCACGACCATCATCGACGTAACATTGCTGCGTCTACCTTCCCCGGAGGTCTACCAGCTAATCAAGTCGTAAGGGACATTTTACAAAACCGGAAACCCGATGGCGGATACCGGAGAGATTAGCGCAGACTGAACGTTATGGGGATTCAAAACAGGGTCAGATCTAAACGTTTGGCTGCTCTCGCAGAGACCGCGCACGATAGCGCTGCGCTTGTTAACGGCTCGACCACTCAGCCCGCTCGCCGCGGCCAGCGCCTCTACAACGCTGCGCGTCAGCACGCATCGTAAGGGCTTATGATACGGGAGCGTTGCACTTCCAGAAAATAATGTTTGGGAACCAAAGGCGTGACGCTAAACGAAAGACATTGGGGGGATTATCATGTTGGAAGACAGCAAAGCGTTCAGCGGATTCGCGGCGCCGAACATCGCGCAGGAAAAGAGGTTTTACAGTCAAACGCTGGGATTAAAGACATCGGAGGACCACGGCCTGCTCAGATTGCATCTGGCGGGCGGCAATGATGTTCTCATTTATCCGAAGCCGAATCACGTTCCGGCGACGTTCACCGTTCTCAATTTTCCGGTGGACGATGTCGACCGTGCGGTCGACGAGCTGATAAAGCGCGGGGTGCGGTTCGAGCATTACAATCAAGGTGACCTGAAGACAGACGAGAAAGGGATCATGCGCGGGAACGGACCGACGATTGCCTGGTTCAAAGATCCAGCTGGCAATATTCTTTCGGTCGTGAAGCCTGATTGATTCGGTGCGTTGGCGTGACCCTGGCAATCGCATCAATCAATGCCTGGAACCGTCTGTCCATCTCAGCGCGAACTGTTCCAGGAAAGTACCAACCGGTGCGCACTTAGATAAAGCGGCTGCGTAGAGCAGCATTTCCGATTTAGTCGCCGATAATTTTGACGAGCACGCGTTTTCTGCGGCGGCCGGCGGATCGCCGTAGTAGCTTTAGGCGATATGAAAAAATCGTATGTCCTGTCTTGCGCGACCTCTTCTCTTGAAGCTGTAGTGATCGGCGCCAACACTTAGGTTCAGGACCGAGAAGAAAGAAAAGGAGCAGCAATAATGAACATGAAATTAGAAGTGGTAATCGTCCCTGTTTCCGACGTCGATCGCGCCAAAGCATTCTACGAGAAACTGGGGTTCCGATTAGATATCGACATCGTGAATGAAAACTTTCGGGGTATACAATTCACTCCTCCTCGTTCCGAGGCATCGATCATCTTTGGCAAGGGAGTCACGTCGGCCAGGTCTGGCTCGGCGGACCTGGTCCTCGCCGTGGATAACGTCGACGCCGCCCGCGAGGACTTGATCGCCCGCGGCGTCAACGTCAGCGAGGTCTTCCACTACGCTGGTGGCCCGTTCAACAACGCCGTGGAGAACCCGAGGATCGTTGGGCGCGATCCGGAAGGTCGTTCCTACTTCTCGTTTGCTTCGTTTGAAGATCCAGACGGGAACCGCTGGCTGCTGCAAGAGATCAAGGAGCGCCTTCCTGGCCGCGAATGGGACCAGAAGCAAGCACGACCCATTGACGTCGCGCCCCTTGCAGAGCTCCTCCGCGAAACGTCGGAGCACCACGACCACTACGAAAAGACGCACGCCGAACACCATTGGTGGGATTGGTACGCGCCCTATCTAAGCGCGCGTCAAAACGGAAGCAGTCCGGAGGAGGCAGTCGCCGCCGCCAACCGTTACATGGACGAGGTCCATCATGTTCCTGCCAAATGAGCCTTTGAGTATCCTCAACTACATGAAACCGTATTATGTCTTTTCTTTTCTTTGCGGCGCCGCGTTGATCCTCGGCTTCAGCACTCTTCGCGGATCGAATCCTTCACATCACGTTTACGAGTTGCGCATGTATCACGTGAACCCAGGCAAAATAGATGCGCTCAAAGCGCGCTTTGGCGATCACACCGACGCGATCTTCAAACGGCACAACATGAAGAGCATCGGTTATTGGTCACCGGAAGATGCGCCGAGTTCGCAAAATCTATTCATCTACATTTTAGAGCATCCCAGCCGGCAAGAGGCGGAGAAGAATTGGGCTGCCTTCCAAGCCGATCCAGAATGGAAAAAGGTGAAGACCGAATCGGAAGCAAACGGGCCACTGGTGGATCATATCGACCGCTACTTCATGGATCCGACCAGCTATTCGGCGCTGAATTAACGGGCGTTGAGTTGCTGAGATTGAGAAAGTAAGGAGGTCCGAAAATGGAAATAAGAAGAGTTCGTTCACAAAGTTCCACAACAGGATCAGCTGACTGGTTTACCGGGACAGTGCGGATTGATCCGCTGTTTGAAGCTCCGGAGCCGGCACGTATGCGTGGTGCAAACGTCGCGTTCGAGCCGGGTGCACGCACTGCGTGGCATACACATCCACTTGGTCAGACGTTGATCGTCACGTCCGGCCTCGGATGGGCGCAGCGTTGGGGCGGACCGATCGAAGAAATCCGGTCGGGCGATGTGGTCTGGTTTGCGCCTAACGAGAAGCATTGGCACGGCGCTACGCCGACGACCGCCATGACGCACATTGCCATTCAAGAAGCGCTCAACGGCAAAGTGGTCGAGTGGATGGAGCACGTGAGCGACGAACAATACCAGCGCTGATCGCGCAATAATGCGTGAAGCAAGCAGGCCGCCGGTTGAAAGCTCGATTCGCCCTTCGAACACGCTTGGTACCTCCGCGTTTTTCGGCTGAGATGTCAACGTTGGAGCAGTCTCCAACGCCAAGGCTAGAAACACTTTATATGACCAAAAAATTCACGTGGCTGATTGCAATTGTAAGCGCTATGGGCGCGTTGACGCTCTTTGCGCAGGAAGGGACAACCAAGGCGGCCGAGGGGACGCTGATGCTGGAGAAGAAGACCTACCCGCTGAAACACGCCCTCGCGTACGAGACAACAATCGACAACGAGCCAGCGATCGCGGTGGTCCTCAGCGGTCAGCCGGTTTCGAGCGAGAAGCTGAAAGAAACGAAAGAAGCAGAAAAGGAGGGTGGGGACGGCGATTTCAACCGGCCATATCTAAAGCTAGTCTTTAAAAAGACGGGCGAACTCAAGTACTGGAGCGCCGGCGCGGGAGGTACGATGCTCGGCCGCCGCAGCGGCAGCGCGACCGGGGAACTCAAGTTGCAGGACAGCCGCGTGATTGGCAAAGCCAGCCAGCCGAATGAGACCGACACGATGTTTCCCAATGGCTTCGATGGGCGTTTCGATGTGGCGCTGCTCAAGGCGGGCGACTCTCTTCCGGCATCGCCTGCGAAAAAGCCTGGCCCGGCCGCGAATGTGAAGCCCTCCGTAACCGGCGTCTTCAAGGGCAACGGCAAAGAAGCGAAGCTGGCGTATGTGTCGGCACATTGGCGCGAGCCATTCGGTGATAAACCCAGCATAGACCTGGTGTTTACGGAAAAGGATCATTTCAAAGATAAGAAGCCCGACCTCAACGCTGCATTCGGCAGGTTCGGCAGCGCGCTGATCACCTCGGTCCATGATGACGGTGAAATCTTTGGCTGCCAGGTGGTTCACAGCGCGCATAAAAAGCAGGGCTTCAGCTCGATTGGCTCGATTCACATGAACGACTTCACCTTCGAGGGTGGCAAGGTGGAAGGTGAACTTACTACCGACGGGCAAGTCGAAACGTTTGGCGACACGTGGGAGGTGAAGATCAAGTTCCTCGCTCCGCTGGGAGAGATCCCGAAAGAGTTTCAGCCCCCTGAGTCGGAAAAGCGAGCCAGTACGACGTCTGGCAACAAGCCGACGACGGATGAGTCGGACGATGAACCCGCGGGACAGCCGCGGGCTGCGGGACTCAACGTAAAGGATCTCGCGCTGACGAAAGATGCGAGCGACGTCGAGTACAAGGCGCTGGTTGAGCACGTTGCCTTCAAGAGCAAGTCAAACGTGAAGAACGTCTGCGCGCAGCTTGCTGCAAATCTCAAAGCGCAAGGCTGGACTAACGACGGCAGCGATATGGTTCAACCGCAATCCTCGATCCTTAAGCGAAAGCGTGGCGAAGCGACGCTAACGATTTTTGTGAAGCCGGAGAACGGAGGAAGCGAAGTGAAAATGTTCACCGAAGGCCTCTCCTGGGACGGGCAGTAAGCCCACGGTATCGTCGACTGCGACGCGTTTCGATTCTCTCCCTAAGGAGGGAATTAGAATCAGCTCTAACGTGGCACTACAAAATCCCACACACGCGCAATGGCGACGGATCTCAGACGCACTGACGTTTTGCAGATCAACAACAGTACGAACCTCACCGTCGCGCGTTCATATCGCGATTGAATGGTTCAGGTGTACGACGACACTACAAAGAACAAAATCAATAGGAGGATCAACTACATGCATCCAACCACGTACAATACGAAAGCTTATTCCGCTGCCAGTGAAACATCCCCGCTGGCGTCTACTAAAATAAAGCGTCGCGATCCGACTGACCGCGACGTGCAGATCGAAATCCTGTTCTGCGGCATCTGCCACTCGGATCTGCATTCAGTCCGCAACGAGTGGAGCGAGTTCATGGCCACGAACTACCCGATCGTTCCGGGCCACGAGATCGTCGGGCGTGTGACCAAAGTCAGCTCGCCAGTTACCAAGTACAAACCAGGCGATCTCGTCGCGGTCGGTTGCATGGTCGATTCAGATGGCACCTGCCCAAACTGCAAAGCTGGCCTTGAGCAGTTCTGCCCGAACATGATCCTCACCTTCAACTCGCCGGACAAGCACCTCGGAGGCGTGACCTATGGTGGCTATTCCGAAAGCATCGTTGTCGATGAACACTTTGTGCTGCGTGTTCCAACGAATTTAAATCTCGCAGGAACTGCGCCGCTGCTTTGCGCTGGGATCACGACATACTCGCCCATGCGCCACTGGGGCGTCGGCAAAGGGAAAAAGGTTGGGGTGGTCGGTCTCGGCGGATTGGGCCATATGGCCGTGAAATTTGCTCACGCATTTGGAGCACACGTTATCGTGTTTACCACCTCGCCTAACAAAAAGGAGGACGCGCTGCGGCTGGGCGCCGACGAAGTCGTCGTGTCCCGCAATGCCGACGAGATGAAGAAACAGGAGGGCAGCTTCGATTTCATCCTCGACGCGGTTTCCGCCGATCACGACATCAACGCCTATATCAATTTGTTAGGCGTCAACGGCAATCTTACACTTGTCGGCGCTCCAGCGGAGCCATTGCGCGTTCCTGCATTCAGCCTCATCGCTCGACGGCGCAGTTTTTCCGGCTCGATGATTGGAGGCATCCCCGAAACGCAGGAGATGCTCGACTTTTGCGGCAAACACAACATCACCGCGGATGTGGAGGTCATTCCGATCCAGAAAGTAAACGAAGCCTACGAAAGATTGCTCAAGTCGGATGTGAAGTACCGGTTTTCCATCGACATGGCTTCTCTCAAATCGGAGTGATCAAACTGGGAAAGAGCAACCCTTTGGAAGTCTCGGCGATCGGGCTCGGCCCCCGAGCCCTCAGTCGCCGTGACTTTTTGGCTAGTACTGCCCTTATCGGAGCAGGATTGGCCGTCGGGCCGTTGTCATGGTCCGCATCATCGGATCAGCCTAAGGAAATCAACAAAATGAAAACACGAAAACTCGGCCAATTAAGAGCCTCGGAATTGGGAGCTGGGTGCATGAGTATTAGCGCCAACTACGGGCCTCCCGCACCCAAGGACCAAGGCATTAAGGTCATTCGTGCAGCCCATGAAAAAGGCGTCACGTTCTTCGATACAGCCGAAGTTTACGGCCCATATACAAACGAGGAGCTTGTCGGAGAAGCGCTCGCGCCGTTCCGCGACAAAGTCGTTATTGCAAGCAAGTTTGGTTTTGCGATTGACGGTACAATAGGACTCAATAGCCGGCCCGAGCATATCAAACAGGTGGCTGAGGCCTCGCTTAAGCGCCTTAAAACCGATCGCATAGACCTCTTCTACCAACACCGAGTTGATCCTGCTGTGCCGATCGAAGATGTAGCTGGTGCGATCAAAGATCTCGTCAGCGAGGGAAAGGTTTTGCACTTTGGCCTCTCTGAGGCGAGTGCACGAACAATCCGCCGAGCACATGCTGTGCAACCGGTTACAGCAATGCAGAGTGAATATTCGCTTTGGACAAGAGATCCGGAACAAAATGGCGTACTTAAAACCTGTGAGGAGTTAGGAATCGGCTTCGTCCCCTGGGGCCCACTTGGAGAGGGTTATCTGACTGGGAAAATAGATGCTCGCACGAAGTTCGACCCGAAAATGGACCTTCGCTCCGACTTCCCGCGCTTTAGTCCTGAAGCCTTGGCAGCAAATAGGGCGGTTGTTGATTTGCTGAAACGAGTTGCAGAAAAGAAGAACGCAACACCTGCTCAAATTGCACTTGCCTGGCTTCTGGCGCAGAAGCCATGGATTGTTCCAATCCCAGGTACACGCAACCTAGACCACCTGAACGAGAACTTAGGAGCAATTAATGTTGAGCTGACGTCCGCGGATCTTCGGGAGATCGAAACTGATTTCTCTAAAATCAAAGTGCAGGGTGAACGTATGTCTGAAAAGCACATGCAGCAGATTGACCACACAGAGTGACCAGTGGTTTGGACGAGTAGTTGGAGGTCTAAAATCAAAGTTAGGAGTTCAGAAAAATGAAGAAGCGCAAACTTGGAAAGAGTCGCTTGGAAGTCTCGGCCATCGGGCTGGGCTGTATGGGAATGAGCTTTGGGTACGGTCCGCCGAAAGATAAGCAGGAGATGATCTCGCTGCTTCGCAAGGCGGTTGAACTTGGCGTCACGTTCTTCGATACCGCTGAAGTTTACGGACCGTTCACGAACGAAGAACTTGTGGGCGAAGCGCTCGCTCCGATGCGTGAGCAAGTGGTGATCGCTACGAAGTTCGGATTCAAAATTGGTTCTAAAGGCGAGCAGATGGGTGTCGATAGTCGGCCAGAGCACATCAAAGAAGTTGCTGAAGCTTCGCTGAAGCGACTCAGAAGGGACGTGATCGATCTGTTCTATCAACATCGTGTGGATCCCGCCGTACCAATCGAGGATGTAGCCGGAGCGGTGAAGGAATTAATTCAGGGCGGCAAGGTCAAGCACTTCGGACTTTCTGAAGCAGGAGCACAAACGATCCGCCGCGCGCACGCAGTTCAGCCGGTCACTGCACTCCAGAGCGAATACTCGCTCTGGTGGAGGCGGCCCGAAGAAGAAGTGCTGCCTACGCTCGAGGAGCTCGGGATCGGTTTTGTTCCATACAGCCCCCTCGGCAGAGGATTTCTGACGGGAAAGATCAGTGAAAACACGGAGTTCGACAAAACCGACTTCCGCAACAGGCTCCCGCGCTTTACGCCACAGGCTCGGAAAGCAAATCAGGCGTTGGTTGATCTGCTTCACGAGATGGCAAAACGGAAGAACGCGACGCCTGCTCAGATCGCGCTCGCGTGGCTGCTCGCGCAGAAGCGCTGGATCGTTCCAATCCCAGGCACTACCAAACTGAAGCGCCTCGAGGAGAACATCGGCGCAGCTGAAATCGAACTTACCTCTGATGATCTCCGGGAGATCGATCGCGCCGCATCAGAAATCACCCTCCAAGGTGCTCGATACCCCGAACACCTGGAGCAAATGACCGGGCGCTAGCTGAAGAGCTGAAACCTGAAGGTCCGAACCGGAGGGCACCTAGACGTGCTGATCAATCAAGATCGGATTGCCGTCGGGATCAACGATCATAA
>Ga0209057_1004322_pt1 | contig 10180 bp, 7 predicted proteins | sample GraSoiAngelo_146_FD_185903 | JGI IMG/M metagenome (GOLD analysis project Ga0209057, IMG submission 185903) | Grasslands soil microbial communities from the Angelo Coastal Reserve, California, USA - 14_1009_05_30cm (SPAdes) (version 2) | ecosystem: Environmental > Terrestrial > Soil > Grasslands ... | reverse complement strand
CCGTCGCCCGCGCCGCGGGTCGCGACCAGCTCGGGCTCGTCCGCGAAGTCGGAGTCGCGGCGGATGAAGTCGGTCGCGACGTCGAGGATGCCCTGATAGGAGCGCCGGTTGTGGGTCAGCGGCAGCCGCCGTCCCGGGAACCGGGAGCGGATGTTCTCGATCTCGGCGTCGCGCCAGCCGTAGATGGACTGCTTGGCGTCGCCGACGGCCGTAACGTTGCCGAAGTCGACCGCGGCGGCGAGCCGGATGAAGTCGAGCTGGATTCGGTTGGTGTCCTGGAACTCGTCGACGATCAGGTAGCGGAATCGCTCCTGGCACCGGCGCCGAAACTCGGGAACTCTCTCGAGCGCGTCGATGACCTCGAGCAGGAGGTCATCGAAATCGCGCAGCGCCTGGGTGTGGAGTCCGTCCTCGTAGGCGCGGTAGATCGTGAACAGGACCTCGATCGCCTCCAGCTCGGCGCGCGCCGGGTCGGGTCCCCCTGAGCCGTTGGCGGACGGCTTTCCGCTCCAGTGCCGCTCGTGCATCTCGTGCGCGCGCGCCCGAAAGCGCTCGGGGTTGATGCCCCTGCCTTTGAGCTTGAGCAGGAACCGCAGGCCGGAGCGAAGGAGGTCGTCGAGGTCGTCGACCGTCAGGGCCGCGAAGGAGTCCGGGTCGAACGGCGCCGTGGCCCCGCTGCGCAGCTTCGCCAACAGCTCCTGCTCGAACAACCGCTGGCCTGTCTCGTCGAGGACGCGCAGCTCGCGCGCTGCGCCGACCAGGTAGGCGTACTCGTCGAGCAGGCGCGCGCAGACGCCGTGAAACGTCCCGATCCAGGCCCCGTCGAGCTGTTGTGCGCCCTGCGCGCGCCCGGCGGCACGCGGGCCGATGTCGGGCCGGCGTGCGCCGAGCTCGGTGGTGATGCGTGTGCGCAGCTCCTCCGCGGCGCGGTCGCTGAAGGTGACGGTGAGGATCTGCTCCGGCGCCACACCCTGCTCGACCAGCCAGCAGAAGCGCTCGGTGGCGGTGAACGTCTTCCCCGTGCCCGGACCCGCGGCGATCAGGAACGCTCCCTGCGGTCCGGCGTGCGCGGCGGCCGACTGCTCGGGACTCATGAGGGGTCCGCGGACTCGAGTCACGCTCACTCCGGCGGCGCGCCCCCGTAGGAGCAGATGGCGGCGTGCGGGCAGCTCCCGAAACGGGTCACGCACGTGCCCGCGATCTCCCGCGGCGCGGGCTCGAAATGCCCAGTCTTGATGCGTTCGATCGCGGTCATCACGACCGCGCGGCTGCGCTCGAGGTCCTCGTCCGTCAGCGGCCGCTCGCGATATTCCTTCAAACCCGCGGGCCGGCCGACGCTGAAGATGTCCTGGCGCATCCCGCCCCACACCCAGTCCTTCGGGTACCACAGGGAAAGGAACCGGGGCTGGAAGCCGAGGGGCCTGCCTTCGTCGTCGAAGCCGTACCTGCACGCCAGGTAGTAGAGGGCGAGCTGGACGTCGTGCAGCTCGGGGCCGAAGTACATCTCGTAGGCGATGCGCATGTTCTTGCCGGCGCCGGTCTTGTAGTCGACCACCTCGACCTCGCCGTCGCCCACGTCGTTGACCCGGTCGATCTTGCCCACGACCTCGACCCCGTCCAGCTCCAGATGGAAGCGCTTCTCGACGGCCAGCGTGCCGAGGCGACGGATGAACTGCATGCCGGTGATGGACCGGATGTAGTTCGCGAGCAGCGAGCGCACCTGCTTCTCTTCCCGCTTGCGGTCGAGCACCGCCTCCATCCGCGACAGGTAGCCGTCGATGTGCCGCGACAGCAGGTCCTCGAACCACGCGCGCTGCTGCTCAGTCTCGAGCTGCCGCCAGTCCGCCTCATGCTCATGGAAGTCCTGGAGAACCTCGTGCAGGAAGCCGCCACGCTCCATCGCCACCGAGCGCGGTTCCTCGACCAGGCCCGGGTGGTGGTTGTACCAGTAGAGGCGCGGGCATTTGAGGTAGTCGTTCAGTGTCGTCGGGCTGAAGTGGTCGATCTCTACCGACTCGGGGTTCTTGCCTTCGCCATAGGGCTCGAACGGCTCTCCCGAGACCGGGTCGGTGAGGAAGGCGACGTCCAGCCCCAGCGCACCCGCGCGCGCGAGTGCAGGGGCGTTGAGCGCGCGGGGATGGGCGGCCAGCAGAACCTCGGCCTCGCGTTCCAGCAGCACGTCGCCGGGCTCGAGCCGCGACGAGGCGCGCGTGAGCTCGCGCGCCTCGGCCTCGGGGTCGGCCATGTCGAGGAAAACCGACCGTCCCGCCTGGCGCAGGTAGGCGTCGGCGTACGTGAGGTAGACGCGACCGCGGGCGCGCGTCATCGCGACGTACGCGAGCCGCGCCTCCTCGGCGATGTGCCCGTCGGGGTCGGACGGCCACGACGGCATGAACCCCACCTTGAAGCGCTCGAGCCACTCACGGTCGTCGGGGTCGAGCAGCGGATGCGGGCGAGCTGCGAGCGGAAACAGGCCGTGAGCGAATCCGGCGCAGAAGACGACCTCGAACTCCAGGCCCTTGGCCTGGTGCACGGTCATCACCTGGACGGCGTCGCGGTGGCCTGCCGCCGCGTCGGTGTCGTCGGCGGCGGCCGCCAGCAGGCTCTCGAGCGAGCCGGTGATGTCCGCCAGCAACGGCTTGGCGCCGTGCAGCCGCTCGTGCACAAGCTCGATGGACTCGAGACCCTCGATCGCGGCGCGCAGGTCCGCCAGGGCCTCCGCCCGCTCTCCGGCGGCGAGGTCGAGGTCCAGGAGCCTGGCCATCGCGCCGTCCTCGAGCAGGACCGAGTAGGCGAGGCCCGCCAGCGGAAGCCTGGCGGCGCGGCGCAGCAGACGCTGGCGGATGACCATCGCGCCGTGCAGCTTCTGGAGCTCCTCCTCGGTCAGGAAAGGCATGTAGTCGGGCGTGGAAGGCTCATCGCCGGGAACTTCGCCTGCCCACGGCAGCGGGTAGAGCAGCGGGTTGCGCGACGCCAGCACGTACATCAAGCGCCGAACCACCTTGGTCAGCGGACGGCCGCGCTGGGTCGCGTGCGCACGCAGCCGGCTGACCGTGCGCGGGCCGACCCCACCAAGGCTCGAGGCGAGCGCGCTCTCGAACGCGTCCTCGTCGTCGGGATCGCGCAGGGATTCGAGGTAGCCGACCAGGAACCGGACGACCTCGTTGCGCGCGGTGGCGCCCCAGCCGCGCACCTCGTAGGGAAGGCCGAGGGCGCGCAGCGCCTCCTCGAACGGCGCTCCGAGCGCGGTGGTGCTGCGAAGCACGATCGCGAAGTCAGAGAACCGCAGCCCGGGTCGCTCGGAGCGCAGGCGCTTGATCTCGCGCGCAACGAAGAAGGCCTCATCGACAGGGTCCGCCTCGCGCGCCACCACGACGGCGGGCGCGTCATGCGGACCTTCGGCAAGGAGAGCGCGTGGCGCACGCCCGGGCTGCGTGGCCACGAGCAGGCGCTCGCCTGCGTCGAGCGCCTCCTGGGAGCAGCGCCGGCACGACTCGAGCTGCCGCGTCGCCGCGCCGTAGGCGGCGACGAAGTCCTGGCTGAGCAGCCGGGGCACCGTGCCGCGAAACCCGTAGATGGACTGGTCCGGGTCGCCGACCACGACGAGGCGGGGGCGGGTGTCCGGCGGGGCGATCAGCCGCACGAGCTCGAACTGAGCCGGGTCCACGTCCTGGAACTCATCCACGAGCACCAGCGAAAACTTGGCCCGCAAACGCTCGCGCAGCACTGGGTTCGACTGCAGCAGCTCGATGGCGCCGGACACCAGGTCGCGGAAGTCGACCAGCTTCGCCGACTGCATCCGCTCCTGGTGGGCCTGGTAGACCGCGGCGAGCACCCGCAGCCGGTCGCTCGCGCTCGCCTCCGCCGCCAGCAGCAGCGACGCTGGGTGGACCAGGTTCTGCTTCATCAGGGCGACGAACCCGAGGAGGTCGTGCGCGAAAGCCTCCGAGCGGCGCAGGTCGCCGAGCGCCCCGAGGCGCTCGGGGTCGATGTCCGCCAGCACCTTGCGCATCACGATCCATTCCTGGAAGCCGTTCACGAGCAGGCGCTCGCGGTCTGGCGCGTGGTCGCGAAGGAGGCGGTGGCAGAAGCTGTGAAAGGTGGAGATCCAGGCTTCGCCGTAGTCGTCGCGTAGCCGCTCATCGATGCGCCGAGCGATCTCGCCCGCGGCGCTGTTGGAGAACGTCAGGACCAGGATGCGGTCGCGACCGGCGAGGCCTTCGCGGACGGCCTGCTCGTAGAGGTCGACCAGCGCGTGAGTCTTTCCCGTGCCCGGCCCGGCCAGAACACGTAGTGGTCCATCTACTTCTTTGACGTCGAGGGGCACAGGGTCTCCCAGGGTGGCGCGGGCGACCTGATTATGCGGGGGCTCGTCTCCTCGAGTCAGCCCAGGCCGTTAAGGGCCCGATGGCCACCATGAGCAGGGCCACGAAAAGAACGCCCTCGAGCCAGGGCCACTGCGTCAGGTACGGGCTGTCGCCGTCCAGATAGAGGAACGGGCTCGCCAGGAACCATGAGGCCGCGAGGAGCGCGCGCCACGCGAATGTGGGGCGCTCCTCCCAGACCATCCACCCCGCGGCGGCGAGCACGCAGAGGTCCGAACCGTGCAGGTAAGGCGAGACGAGCAGCGAGCCGATGAGCGCCACCGGGACCGCCAAGCCTGGCGACCGCCGGAGGCGGAACGACGCGCCCATCACGGCGGCGACGATCAGGATGCGCAGTGCCGCAGCGTATAGACCGCTGGCCCCGAGCGCGCCGTGCAGGGTGACGTTGTCGGCTCCGCTCGGCCACGGACCCCTCATCTGGTCAAGGTAGGCGGAGACGCCGTGAGGGCCGATGACGGCGACCGCGACGAGGGTCAAGAGCGCGGTGGTCCCCGCCCACGCGGCGAGGGCTCGATAGCGCGTCGCGAAGAGCAGCGCCAGAGGAACGAGCATCGCCGTGTTCGGCTTGAGCAGGAGGGACGCGAAGGCGATGCCCGCGAGGACGTCGCGCCTATCGCGCAAGAGTCGCCAGCCCACGACCATGCCGGCTGCGACCAGGGGCACGACCTGCCCGACGTTGACCGCGTGCATGACCCACCAGGGCCCGAGCGCACCGATGACCCCAACCCAGCGACCAAGTCCCGTGCTGGTCGCGCACAGCGCCATCGCGACCGCGAAAGCGCTCAACGTGACCACGGCCCAGATGACGTACGCACTGTCGAACGGGAACAAGGACAGTGGTGCGACGAGAAGCGCCACCGCCGGCGGGCTGATGAAGGGCTGCGTGCGTTCGCCTGGCGCGATCCGCGCCTGCTGCAGCGCGACGATGCCCTGGTCGTAGATGTGCGACCAACCATGCTGCAGGCCGACCTGGGCGGCCGCGAGGTAGGTGTGGAAGTCGACGCTGATAGGGTCATTGCGGATGGCGACGTCGAGGTACAGAGCCCACGCCACTAGTCCGAGCGCCGCCACGACGAGCCCCCGCTCGGCGGCCATGTTTACACGTCCTAACAAGTTCTCCCCCCGGGTCTCAGCGTAGCGCAGCCCACGATGAGCGCCTCCTACCAATTGGAACGCGCGCGGCGCGGCGTGTGGCCGTTGGCGGTCGGGGCGGTCGTCGCCGTGGCGCACATCCCGGAGTTCGCGCATCGCCTGCTCGACGGCGACGAGGCGATCTACGGGTCGATCGCGGTGCTCATGAACATGGGTGGCGACCTCTACGGCTCGGGCGGCGTGGACAACAAGCCGCCGGGGATCTTCTGGCTGTACGCGCTGGCCTTTCGCGTGTTCGGCGCCTACCAGATGACGGCGATCCACGCCGCGGGCTTTGCCGCCATGGCCGCCACCAGCATCCTGATCTACTTCATCGCCCGCGACGTCGCGGGGCGCGGCGCCGGGCTCCTCGCGGCGCTCTTCTACGGAGTCCTCACCGCGGCCGGCAACCCGCGCCTGCTGGCGACGAACACCGAGCTGCTGATGATGCTGCCGCTCAGCGCCTCGGTCCTACTCACGCTGCGGCGGCGCTGGCTGTGGGCGGGCGCGCTGCTGGTCGCGGCCGGCGCTTTTCGCCAGTCGGCGGCCGCGAACGTCGTCGTGCTCGCGGTGGGGGTGTTGTGGCTCGAGCCCGCGGAGCGACGGCTCCGGGCCGCGTACCTGTGCGCGGGAGGAGTCGCGATGGCGCTTGTCGCCGGCGGGCTGGCCATCGAGCTCACCAGCTCCTTGACGGGCTTCTGGCGCTGGACGGTGCAGACCCTGACGGGATACGCCTCGCTCAACTGGACGCCGGCGTTCCTCTGGCCGCGCGCCCAGGACAGCATCCTGCCCTTCGTCCTCGACATGGCGGTTCTCTGGATCGCTGCCCTCGCGCTGGCCACGCGGTGGCGCCTCCTCGACGTGAAGGCGCGACTGATGGTGCTGTGGCTCGCGGTCGGGATGACGGGGTCGGTCGCGGGCGGGCACCTCTCGTGGCACTACTTCATCCAGGCCATGGGCCCGCTCGCCGTTGTCGGCGCGCTTGCCTTCGTCCGCTTCCATCCGCGCCGGATGATCGCGGCCGCGGCCGTCGCGGGCATCGTCATCCCGGCCGCGGCGTGGTGGGCGTTCGACCTCACCGCCGACCCGCTGACCTACGACTTCGCCGCGCCTGTGCCGAAGCACGAGGCGGTCGCGGCGTACATCGCCTCCCATACGTCGCCAACCGACCGCGTCTTCGTCTGGGGCGACTGGCCGGCGCTTTACGTGGAGTCGGACCGGGTCATGGCTTGCCGCTTTCCGGGGTTCCTGCGCGGCTTCGCGCGTGGCTCCAGCGCGCCGCCGGACAGCTGGGACGTGGCGCCCGACGTGTGGCCGGTGCTGCGCTCAGACCTCGACGCCCACCCGCCGGCGCTGATCGTCGACACGTCGCCCGCGGACTGGAGCGACTTCGCGAGATATCCGATGGGCGACTACCCCACGCTCGCGGACTTCGTGGCCGGCGGGTACCACCAGGCCGCGGTCGTGGACGGGGTGGTTATCTACGCCCGGAACGGCGGCTAGGGCTTTACCGGCAGCGGCGGGATCGTAGGCGTGGGCACGGGCACCGGGGGAATCGAAGGCGTGGGCAAAGTCACCGGGAGCGGGACCGCGGGCAGCTGAACCGGCGGCACGGTCACCTGGTCGATCGCTGGGGTGGGAACCCCCACCGGCGCGGTCGGCGACGGAACCGGCGGCACCACGGTGCGCGCCGGCGCGGACTCGTGCCTCGGGCTCGTCCGCGAGGCGTCGGAGAATGGACCGGCGCCTGGCTGGGTGGCGATGATGACCGTCGCCGCGCCCACCACGGCGGTCGCGGTCAAGGCGTGCTGGCCCGCGTCGTGCAGCCACTTGCCGGACAGGATCAGTCCCGCGCCGTAGAGCACCCGCCGGCCGATCGCGCGACCGTGCTGGATGTGGTCGCTGATCGCGGCCAGCGTCCGGCGCAAGCGCCGCTCCACGGTCCCTTCCGTGAGACCGACCTCTCGCGCGATCTCCCGGTTCGAGTAGCCGCCGAAGTAGGCGAGCTTGACCACGCGCGTGTCTTCTGGCGGCAGCTCGCGCATCGCGTCGTCGACCGCGTGCCGGACCATCGCCCCGGAGAAGTCCTTCCACGCGTGAGTGTCCGCGCCGCCCGTCAGCCCCTCGAGGAGGATCTTCTTCAAGCCCTTGTGCGCTCCGCGCATCCGCCGCTTGTCGACGGGGGTGCGCCGGGCTCCGGTCATCAGCCAGGCACGCCAGCTCTCGTGGATCGCGAGGGGAACGGTGTGGTTGTCGACCTCCGGCGCGACCCCTTGCTCCGCCGGCGCAGCGTCGTTGTCGATCTCCGGCACGACCTTCGGCTCAGTTGGTACGGCGTGCTTGTCGATCTCGGGCATGACCTGTTGCTCCGCTCCCAGAGAAGAACTCCGGATGCCCCGAAAGCACCCGAGTCGCCGGTTAACGCTTGTAAGGCCGCTTGATCTCCAGGATTCGCGGCTCGGACGCGGCGACGGCGACGAGGCGGTCGAAGACCTCCAGGGCGCCTTCCTTCTCGGTCGCGGCCTCGCCCAGACGCACGTACGCCGCCGCACCGTCCGCGAAGACGAAGGTGGGCGTCCCGAACACGCCGTGCTCGGTCACTCCGCCAAGGTGGTCGGAGGCGAGGGCGTCGAGCAGTGAGGGGTCTGCGAGGTCGCGGCGGAAGCGCTCGAGGTCCAGGCCCGTGGCGACCCTCTCGATGACCGCGTCGTCGTCCAGGTCCAACCGGTCGCGATGCCGGGCGTCGAGGAGCGCGCGGTGCATCTGGTCAAACCGGCCCTGCCGCCGCGCCGCCTCGGCCGCCTTGAAGGCAAGCCTGCCCCGCACCCGCTCGGTCGGGGGCGCATCCCACACCGTCCAGCCGTCATCCTTGGAGTTCACCTGCGTGAGCGAGAAATACCGCCACCGGACTTCGATGTCGCGGACGCCCGAGCCGCGGACCGCCTCGATCAGGCCCGCCGCGCGGTAGACGAACGGGCACGTGTAGTCGAAGTAGACGTCGAACTTGATGCTCTCTCCGCCACCCATCTCGCAGACTCGAACGCGCCTGGTGCTGACGCGTATTCCCGACAGCTGGGCCTGGGTGCGCACGGATGTCGTGATCCGGCTGATCCCCTTCACCGCCGCCTATGCGCTCGCGTACGGGGTCTCCGGGAGGGCGGGTTGGCTGGGCCTGCAGCTCGGTGACCTCAGGGTCCAGCTCGTGTTCGCCCTGGCCGGCGTCCCCCTCATGTTCGTCGCCGCCACGGCTGTCCAGCTGTGGCTCACTCGCCGTCGCGGCGCTCTGGCCGTGCCCGCGGACATCTCGGATGCGGCGTTCCAGGCGGGGTTTTACATGGTCAACGGCCCGGTCGAGGAGGCGTTCTTCCGCGGCCTCGTCCAGGGAGGGTTGGGTGTGATCTGGAGCGCACCGGCAGGCTTCGTGGTGGGCACCGCCGCGTACGTCCTCTACCACCGTCTCGGGAGGTGGTCGTGGGAGGAGACGTTCGCGACGGCGCTCGTCGGCGTGCCCCTGGGTCTTGCGTTCTGGCTTCTGCCTGGGCCGCCGTCGCTGCTCGGCGTCTCGCTCGCCCACATCGCGGCGACGTGCGGCTTCCTCGGCCCGGGCCCCTTCCTCCTGCGGAGGCTCGGTCTGCTCTAGACCTGACGGCGGCGGACCGCGAGATAGACGAGGCCGGCGAAAAGCACGATGAAGAACAACCACCAGGCGATGTCTCCGAATCCGGAGGCCGCCGGGATGAAAACGAAAGTCTGAGAACCCCTGGGCGTGTTCGATAGTTGAACCTGCGCGCGGACCAGATCGCCGGGGGCGCTGCTCACGAGCGCATGGGGCACCGTCCAGTAGAGAACGTCGAACACTCCCTTGACCAGGTCGTTGTTGAACGCGCCGCTGTCGGCGAGCCCGTGGACGGCGCTGATCACGCCCGTGATCACGTTGTAATACACGAAGGCGACGATCGCCGCCACGATGTTGTTCATCCACGTGCTGAGCGCGAGCACGAGCAGCATCACGACGACGGAGTTAGCCATCGTCGCGAGGATCTCGCCCGTCAGCGATCCCGCCAGCCCGCCGTCGAACAGCAGCATCACGAGGCGGGCCTCGAGCGCCAGAAGGCCAACGATGACGATCAACGCCGCCACCGCGGCAACGACTTTGCCCGCGCTGAAGGCGAGCCGCGACACAGGCTTCGAGAAGATGCTCACCGCGGCGCCGGACTCGAGGTCGTGGTAGATGGCCGTCATGCCGATCGCGTACGCGATCAGAAGCGCGAAGATGCCAAGCGCACCGTACAGGTCCGACAGGAAAGAGAGCTCGAGAAACTTCTGGAGCTTCGCCGGGTCCTGGTTCGTGGTGATGTTGCCGCTGAGGGAGTACAGCACCTTGAGACCGACGCCGAGCAGCAGCGTGCCCGCCGCGCCCAGGACGAAGAACACGAGCAGGATTCGCCTCCGCGAGAGCTCGATAAGCGTGTAGCGGGCGACCGCGCCGGCCCCGTTCACGAGCGCGGTTCCTTCTCGGTGATGAAGGACGGCATGTGGTCACGCTGCGGCTGGCTGACCTCTACCAGCCTGACGAAGACGTCCTCCAGGGTGCTGCCTTCGGGGACGACCTCTCTCATGGTTCCTTCCCTCAAGACGCGACCCTTGGCCATGATCGCGACGTC
>Ga0209057_1004318_pt1 | contig 10187 bp, 4 predicted proteins | sample GraSoiAngelo_146_FD_185903 | JGI IMG/M metagenome (GOLD analysis project Ga0209057, IMG submission 185903) | Grasslands soil microbial communities from the Angelo Coastal Reserve, California, USA - 14_1009_05_30cm (SPAdes) (version 2) | ecosystem: Environmental > Terrestrial > Soil > Grasslands ... | reverse complement strand
GCACGACCACGGCATTCGGTCAGTTCATGCTGGATGACATTCAGGTGTCCCGCAAGAGCGCGACTGATCTCAAGCCCGCGAGCTACGCGTTCACCATCGGCGCCAAGGGCCGGGTGCGTCGCACGGCCGTCGGGTGGCAGGCGTTCTACACGCAGGTCGCGAACCTCACCTACCGCAACGAGGACGATCTCCAGGTCCCCCTGTACCATCTGCTCGGTACCGGGCGCAACTTCGCGGATTACGATCAGGCGACGCTCAAACTGAGCGTGCTCCCGCGTCCCCAGCTGCTGCTCGAGCCCGAGCTGACCGTGCTGCGCCAGGGCGAGGGCGACCCCCGGCTGTCGCATCCGCTGGTCGGCGCCTATCCCAGCACTGCCACGCTGTTCCAGGGGATCGTGGAACGCACCGTGCGGCTCGCCGTGGGCGGCCGCTGGCACGGCGGCGCGTTCGAGCTCTCCGGTAACGGCGGCGTGCACCTGATCCACAATGCCGGGCACGTGACCGGCGCCAGCGACACCCGCTGGCTCGGCTCGATCGGCGTGACGTACCGAGTGTCCTACGAGAACGCGCTTCCCTGAGCCCCCGGTTGCGGGACGGGGGCGGCCACCCCAATTTGCGCGCTCCTCAATGCGCGCCCTGCTGCTGCTCGTGCTGTGTGCCGGCCCGCTCGCGGCCCAGCAGGCCTCGGCGTACCTGCCGCTCGATCATTGGACGATGCCGTATATCGAGCACCTGATCGCCGCTCGCGTGATGGCTGATCCGACGCCGCTCACCCGACCCCTGCGGGAAGCCGACGTGGCGCGCGCGTTACGGGAAGTCGACACGCTGACCACGAGCGCCGCGGTCACTGCGACCGTACGCCGGTTGCTTGCGGCGCTGGGCGATGAGGACAGCGGCCCGCGCTATCGGATCGACGGGAGCGCCGGCGTCGCCGCGGCGACCTACCCGCTGCGCGATCCGCTCGAGATCGGCCGGGGCGCGCCGCCTCGGGCCCCGGGTGCGGACCGCGGATTCGTCAACGGCGGTCTCGCGCTGCAGGTGCGGCTCGGCGCGCTCGTCGCCGTCACCCAACCCTACTTCGACACCCGGCTCAAGTACGATCCGGAGTACTTCGGCAAGAAGGACCGCGTCATCGCGGGCCGCAACGCCGCCGCGTACCTGGACGCCCGCTGGCGCTACGCCGAGCTGTTCTTCGGCTCACTGAGTCGCAATTGGGGCCCCCCGCAGCTCGGCAGCCTGCTCGTGTCGCCGAGCGCGTACAGCTACGACCATCTCCACCTCGTGGTCGGCACGCCGCGGCTGCAGCTGCAAGCGCTCCTCACGCAGCTCGACGATCTCACGGACAGCGCCGGAACCGTGAATCACCGCTACTTCATCGCCCACCGCTTGCTCGCCCGGCCGGGAGACCACACCAGCCTCGCCCTGTGGGAAGGGGAGGTCGCGGCGGGCCCGGGACGCACGCTCGAGCCCTGGTTCGCCAACGTGCTCAATCTCGGCCTCCTGGTCGAGTACGACCAGAATGTGCAGGTGAACAGCCTGCTCGGCGCCGACCTGGAGACCCAGCTCGCGGGCCTCACCGTGTTCGGGCAAGTGCTCATCGACGATGTCCAGATCGACCGGCGCACCCAGGCGGACAGCGAACCTCCTTCGTATGGGCTCACGCTCGGCGCACAGGGGGCCGTGGGCGGCGTCAGCTGGACGGCGTACTACACCCGGGTCACAAATCTCACCTACCGGACGCCCAATCCGGCGGAGACTGTGGAGCGCCGCTTCGTGGGGTTGGGCCGGGGCTTCAGCGACTACGATCAAGCCACGCTGACGGCCAGCGTGATCGCCGCACCCGGGCTGCTGGTCTCCCCGGAAGTGACCCTGCTGCGTCAGGGGGAGGGGGACTTTCGGCGCCCGTACCCGCCAATCTCGGCCTACGGGACCACCGCGACGATCCTGTCGGGCGTAGTGGAGCGTACTCTGCGTGCCGCCGTGTCGGGGAGCTACGCACACGGGGCGCATCTCGGCCTGAAGTTCGACGCGGCGGTGCATCGCGTCAGTAACGAACGGCACGTGACCGGGCGAACGGGGACCAAATTCGTGGGATCGGTCGCGGTCACGTATCGGTTCTCGAAGCAGGGAGGATTGCCGTGACGGGGACGAGATGACGGTATCCTCCGATCCCCGCCTCACCCGGGACCACCTGGGGGGACTGTTCGGAAAGATGGCGGCGCGACGCATCGTGGTGGTGGGCGACGCGATGCTCGACCTGTACCTCGAGGGGGACGCCGAGCGCATCTCGCCCGAGGCGCCCGTCCCGGTGGTGACGGTGCGCGCCCGACGCACCGCGTTGGGCGGCGCAGCCAACGTGGCGGCGAACGTGGCGGCGATCGGCGCCGAGTGTCGGCTCGTGGCCGTGATCGGCGACGATGCGCGCGGTGACTCGTTCCGTGCGGAGCTGGCGCAGAATCGCCTGATGGACGAGCACATCGTGGTCGCGGCCGCGCGGCCCACCACGTCCAAGACGCGCGTCACGGCCCGCGGCCAGCAGGTAGTGCGGATCGACGAAGAAGTGGATGACCCGATCCTGCCGCGCACCGAGGAGCAGCTCGCCGCCAGGCTGCAACGCGCCATGGCGGACGCCGACGCCCTGCTGATCGAGGATTACAACAAGGGGACGCTGACGCCGGTGGTGATCGAGCTCGCCATGTCGCTCGCCAAGAAGCGTAGCGTCCCGACCGTGGTGGACCCCAAGTTCAAGAACTTCTTCGCTTACCCGGGCGCCACGGTGTTCAAGCCCAACCGGCGCGAGCTGGAGCAGGCGATGGGCGCGACGCTCGACCTGGACCACCCCGACGCGCTCCCCATGTCGCTCGACAAGCTGGCCGTGGACAACTTGCTGCTCACGCTCGGCGCCGAGGGGATGGTGCTCTTCACCAAGGACAAACAGATCCACCGCATCCCCGCAATGGCGCGTGAGGTGTTCGACGTCTCGGGCGCGGGCGACACGGTCACGGCGTGGGTCGGCGCCGCGCTCGCCGCGGGCTCGTCCGTGCGGGAAGCTGCGCAGGTGGCGAACTACGCCGCCGGCGTCGAGGTGGGCAAGTCGGGCGTGGCGACGGTGTCGCCCGCCGAGGTGCTGGCGGCGCACGACACACGATACGATCAGCTCGGGAAGCTGCGGCGCGGGGGGTTGCTGTGACTACAACACGGTGAGCACTTTGGAGTCCGAGCCGGAGGCATTTTGGCTGTCGGTCACCGTCACCGTGATCGTGAAGCTACCCAGGACGTAGGTGTGCGTGGGGTTGATCGGGCCCGGGCTTGAGGCGTTGCCGCTGGTGGACGTGCCGTCGCCCCAGTTCACCGTCCAGTGCCAGGGTCCGTTGTCCGGATCGGTGAACGACGCGTTGAGCTGGTAGCCTAGGGCGAGCAACACAGTCTGGTTGCCGCCCGCGTTCACGCTGGGCGCCGTATTGGGGGGTGGGGGCGGCGGCGGCGGCGGCGGCGGCGGCGGCGGTGGTGGAGGTGGTGGCGGAGGTGGCGGAGGCGGCGGAGGCGGCGCCGTCACCGTGACGGTCGCGGTGCCGTTCTTCCCTTCGCTCGTCGCGGTGATCGTCGCCGAGCCGGCCGCCTTGCCGGTTACGAGCCCCGTCGTGTTCACCGTCGCGATCGACGTATTGCCGCTCGTCCAGGTGACCGCGCGCCCGGCGAGCGGGTTGCCGCTCGCGTCCTTCGGGGTCGCGGTGAGCTGCACGGTCTGATTCACCTGGATCGACGCCGTGGGCGGCGTGACGTCGACCGTGGCGACCGGTGGGGGCGGTGGCGGCGGTGGTGGCGGTGGTGGCGCTGGTGGCGGCGTGATGTTGAACGCGTCGCTGGTCGCGAAGGTGAGCGTTCCCGAGGTCGCCTTCAGCACGTAGCCAGTCCCCGCCTTGTCGATGCTCAGATCGCCGAAGCTCGCGACGCCCGCTGCCGCGGCGACAGGGATGGTGCCGTGGAGCGCGCCGCCGGACGGGTTCGTGCTGATCGCGAGCGTGACGCCCCCGGTGAATCCGGTCGCGGTGTTGCCGAACGGGTCGCGCGCGATCACTCTGACCGCCGGGGTGATCGTCGCCCCGGCCTGCGTCATGCTCGGCTGCACCGTGAACGCGAGCTTCGCCGCCGCCGCTGGAGAGATGGTGAACGACTGGCTCGGCGCCGTCAGCGACCCGGCCGTGGCCTGCAGCGTGTAGCCCCCACCCGCCTTATCGACCGAGAGATCCGCGAACGTCGCGACGCCTGCGACCGCGGCGACCGTCTTCGTGCCGGACAGGAGACCGCCGTGCGTATTGGTTCCGAACGTCATCACGACGTCGCCGGTGAAGCTCGTCACCGTATTCCCCTGAGGATCCTGCGCCGCCACCCGCACTGCCGGTGCGATCGGAGCCCCTGCAATCGTGGTGACGGGCTGCACCGTGAAGACGAGCTGGGTGCCGGCGAGCGCAACGCGGAAGTCCGGGTCCGTCTCCGCGTTGCCACCGAACGAGACCCAGGCGCTCGTGCCACCCCCTTGGTCGACGGCACGCGCTTGCCAGTGATACGCGGTGTTGTCGCTCAGGCCGCCGACGGTGGCGCTCGCCGTGCCGCCGCCCGCCACGGAGGCGCCCGAGCCGCTCGAGGTGCCGGTGAATGCGGTCCCGACGGCCTTGACCTCGACCTCGAGCCGCACGGGTGAGCTGCCGGCCGGACCCGACACGGTCGCCTTGAAGACAGCGGACCGGCTCGTCAGCGTCCCGCCCGGTTCGACCGCCGTGACGCCGTCGTTCTGGAACTGCGCCAGCGCGGCAGGCGGACCGGGCGGCGGGCCGCTTCCCGCGACAACGAAGTCGACGGGGACGCGCGCCGGACTCCCCACCGCCTGGCCGGCGGATACGACGACTGTGTCCTGGTACACACCGGGATCGAGCCCGGCAGGGTTCAGGTGCACGTGCACGCGCGCGGGGGTGGTGCCGGTCTTCGGAGTGACGTCGAGCCATCCGCCGCCCACCTTCACGCTGGCGCTCCACGCCAGCGCGCCCGCGCCGCTACTGGTCAGCGCGATGCTGTCCACGTGCATGGCCGTGCTCCCCACAGCGGCGCTGTCGAGCACTCGGCCCGGCGCAACCGACAACGCGGCGAGCGGAGGAGGATCCTTGGTGAGCTTGTCGATCTTGCAGGTGGCGAGCAGGACGGTGAGCAAACCCATCCCGCAGCGGGTCAGGTGATGCGCCCTCACGAAGCGACCGTCAGCGTCGCCTCACCCGAGCCCGAGAGGCCGTGGTTGTCCGTCACCGTCACTCGGATGCGGTAACTGCCTGGGACAAGGTACGTGTGCGATGCCCTGATCGAGCCCTGGCTCGGGGTCGAGCTACTCTCAGACCCGTTGCCCCAGTCGATGCTGTAGCTCCACGGTCCATCCCCGTCCGGATCGGTGAACGACGCACTCAACTGGTACAGCAAGCCCACCAGCACCGTCCCACCGCTCACGCTCACGCTCGGCGGATGGTTCGTCGGCGGTGGCGGAGGCGGTGGTGGTGGAGGCGGGGGTGGCGGGGGAGGCGGGGGAGGCGGCGCAGCGGTGATGTCGAACGGAGCGCTCGTTGCGTCAGTGAGCTGTCCCGACGTAGCCGTCAGGGTATAGCCGTTCCCTGCCTTGTCGATGCTCAAGCTCGCGAACGTCGCCACGCCGCTCACGGCATTGACGGGACCGCCCCCCGCCAGCGTGCCGCCTCCCGGATTCGCGCTCAGGGCGAGCGTGATCGGCCCGGTGAAGCTCGTGACCCTGCTCTCCGAGGCGTCGAGCGCGCTGACCCTCACCGCCGGCGTGATCGTCGCCCCGACCTGCGTGTTGGTCGGGGGCACGCTGAAGCCGAGGTGCGTCGCCGGAGGCGGCGTGCCGGCGGCCACCACCAAGTCCACGGGAACCCGTGCCGGACTGCCGACCGCCCCCTCGGCGGACACGACGATCACGCCGTGGTACTCTCCCTGGTCGAGCCCGGCCGGGTCCAGCTGTACCTGCACCTGCGCCGGGGTCCTCCCCGACTTCGGGGAGACGTCGAGCCAGGTGCCGCCGGAATCGAGGCTCACGTTCCAGGGCAGCGTACCGCTGCCTGTATTGGAGAGCATCAGGTTGTCGAGCTGCGGCGCGGAGCTGCCCTTCGCGACGCTGACACGGACGTGCCCCGGGGCCACCGTGAGCGCCGCCGTGGAGGGCGGCTTGCTGATCAGCTTATCGAGCTTGCAGGCGGTAAGGAGGACTGCCAGCACAGACGCCGCCACTCCCATCGCCCACCGTCTGGTGACAGGCCGGCTGCGCGATCTGTGGACTCCCCGCGGCGGAAGCACAAAGTTTGAGTGGACGAGATCCAGCGTCTGCAAAGCGCGTACCGATCAGCGTTCAAGCACTGCCCCAGCCTACGACGTCGCGTCGTCGCCACACGAGCGCGCGTCAGCAATCAAGCCATCGCGTCGGTCCGGTGATCTGTGTCACGCGGCGGCGGGCTACGGCAGCAGCGTGACGTTGAACGACGCGCTCGTCGCTCCGCTGACCGCCGGGCCACTGGCGACGAGCGTGTAACCGCTGCCGAGCTGGTCGATGCTCAGGTCGTCGAAGGTCGCCACGCCGGAAACGGCGGGAACGGTGGTCGTGCCGCTCAAGTGCGCGCCCAGTAAGGTCGGATCTCTGCCGATAGCGATGGTCACGGTGTCCCCGAAGCTGTCCGCCATGTTGCCGAACGCGTCGAACGCCGTGACCCGGACCGGCGGCGTGATTCTGTCGCGAATCATCGTGTTACTTGGCTGCACTGTGAAACCGAGCGCCGTCGCCGCACCGGGGAGCACCACCACGGTCGGCGTTTGCGCCACTGCCAGCGTGCCGTTCAGAATCGCCGAGACCGTCTTGGTCTCCGCTTTGGTGGAGCTGAGGGTGCCCGTCACCTTACCACTCGCGTCCGTGGTGGCGGCCTGTTGAGTGAGCGTGTTTCCCGCCCCGCTCGCGTCCAACGCGACTGTCGCGCCGGGCACCGGGTTCCCCATGGCGTCCAGCGCCGTAACCGTAAGCGTCGAGGCACTCGAGCCCGTGCTCGCCGGGACGGTCGCCGGTTGCGCGTTCACGCGCGACTGCGTGCTACTCGGCGAGCCGACGGTAGCGGTGGCGGTGAACGTGACAGGGCTGCCCGTGAGTCCGGTCGCCGTAGCGGTCAGCGTGTTTTGACCCGGCAAGACTCCCAGCGTCCAAGACGTGGTGGCGATCCCGCTCGCGTTGCTGGAGGTCGTGACGGGGTTCGCCGTGCCCCCGCCCCCCGTCACGTCGAACCGGACCCCGACCAAAGCCACCGGATTGCCGAACTGATCCTGTACGATCACGGCGGGCGACGGCGTCACGGCCGTGCCCACGGTGGCGGTCCAGCTGGTCTGTCCCTGGGCGGCGATCTGGGTCGCCGCGCCCGCCGTTACCGTCACCGGCGCGGTCTGTGTGATCGCCACGGTGTTGATCGTCGCCGAGATCGTCTTCCCCCCGGTGCTGGTCGAGCTGAACGTCGCGGTCAGGACGCCCGTCGTCGGGTCTGTGGTGCCGGTCGCCGGGGTCAGCGTGTTGCCCGTCCCGCCCGTGGCGGTCAGGAACACGCTCGCGCCGCCGATCGTATTGCCACCCGCATCCCGTGCTGTGACCCTGATCGTGCTCGTGCCGGACCCGGCTGGGATCGACGGCGGCGCCGCCCCAACCGTCGATGTCGTGGCGGATACGGGTCCTACTGTCCCCGTCGCCGTGAACGTGACCGGATTGCCGCTGATCCCCGACCCTGTCGCCGTCGCGGTCAGCGTGTTCGTCCCCGCCGTAGGAGCGAGCGTCCAGCTCCCCACCGTCGCGATCCCGTCCGTGCCGGTGGTCGGGTTCGAGCCCGTCACGCTGCCCCCGCTCGAGGGCGCGAAGGTCACGGCGACCCCCGAGACCAGGTTGCCGCTCGCGTCCCGGACGATCACCGAGGGCGGCGGCGTGACCGCGGTCCCGGCGGTCGCCGATGTGCCGCCGCCGTTCGGGGCGATCGACGCCGCCGTGCCCGCGCCGAGCGCGATCGCCCCGGAGGTGGCCGGCGTGAGCCCGCCGCCGCCGAAGCTCAGCGTGTAATTCCCCGCGGTGCCGCTCAACGTGAGCCCGCTGAACGTGGCCGCCCCGGTCGTTCCCGTGGTCGCCGTGTTATTGCTCGCCGTCGCCCCCGCCGGGCTCGGCGTCGCCGTCACGACCACGTTGCTCTGGCTCACCGGGTTGCCGTTGGCGTCCTGCAGCTGCACCGCCGGCTGCTGCGCCAACGCCTGGCCGCTGCGCGCCGTGCTCGAGGGCGGCGTCGTGAGCACGAGCCGCGTCGCCGCCCCGGCGGTGCCGGTGGCGGTGAATGTCACCGGGCTGCCGGCCAGCCCAGTCGCCGTCGCCGTGGCCGTGTTCTGCCCCGCCGTGGCACTCAAGGTCCACGACGTTGCCGCCGCGATCCCGTCCACGCCGGTCGCCACCGGGGTCGTCGGCGTCACCGTCCCGCTGCCCGGGCTGGCCGCAAAGGTCACTCCGACCCCGGAGACTGGATTGCCGCTCGCATCCCGCACGATCACTGACGGCGGCGGGGTGACGGCGGTCCCCGCCGGCGCCGATGTGCCGCCGCCGTTCGGGGCGATCGAGGCCGCCGTGCCCGCGCTCAGCGCGATGGGACCGGAACTGACCGGGGTGAGCCCCGTGCCGCCGAAGCTCAGCGTGTAATTCCCCACGGTGCCGCTCAACGTGAGCCCGCTGAACGTGGCCGCCCCGGTCGTTCCCGTGGTCGCCGTGTTACTACTCGCCGTCGCCCCCGCCGGGCTCGGCGTCGCCGTCACGACCACGTTGCTCTGACTCACCGGGTTGCCGTTGGCATCCTGCAACTGCACCGCCGGCTGCTGCGCCAACGCCTGGCCGCTGCGCGCCGTGCTCGAGGGGGGCGTCGTGAGCACGAGCCGCGTCGCCGCCCCGGCGGTGCCGGTGGCGGTGAACGTCACCGGGCTGCCGGCCAGCCCAGTCGCCGTCGCCGTGGCCGTGTTCTGCCCCGCCGTGGCACTCAAGGTCCACGACGTCGCCGCCGCGATCCCGTCCGTGCCGGTGGTCACGGGAGTCGTCGGCGTCACCGTCCCGCTGCCCGGGCTGGCCGCAAAGGTCACCGCGACCCCGGAGACCGGATTGCCGCTCGCATCCCGGACGATCACCGAGGGCGGCGGCGTGACCGCGGTCCCGGCGGGCGCCGATGTGCCGCCGCCATTCGGCGCCATCGAGGCCGCTGCGCCCGCGCTCAGCGCGATGGGACCGGAACTGACCGGGGTGAGCCCCGTGCCGCCGAAGCTCAGCGTGTAATTCCCCGCGGTGCCGCTCAGCGTGAGCCCGCTGAACGTGGCCGCCCCGGTCGTTCCCGTGGTCGCCGTGTTATTGCTCGCCGTCGCCCCCGCCGGGCTCGGCGTCGCCGTCACGACCACGTTGCTCTGGCTCACGGGGTTGCCGTTGGCATCCTGCAACTGCACCGCCGGCTGCTGCGCCAACGCCTGGCCGCTGCGCGCCGTGCTCGAGGGCGGCGTCGTGAGCACGAGCCGCGTCGCCGCCCCGGCGGTGCCGGTGGCGGTGAACGTCACCGGGCTGCCGGCCAGCCCAGTCGCCGTCGCCGTGGCCGTGTTCTGCCCCGCCGTGGCACTCAAGGTCCACGACGTCGCCGCCGCGATCCCGTCCGTGCCGGTGGTCACGGGAGTCGTCGGCGTCACCGTCCCGCTGCCCGGGCTGGCCGCAAAGGTCACCGCGACCCCGGAGACCGGATTGCCGCTCGCATCCCGGACGATCACCGAGGGCGGCGGCGTGACCGCGGTCCCGGCGGGCGCCGATGTGCCGCCGCCATTCGGCGCCATCGAGGCCGCTGCGCCCGCGCTCAGCGCGATGGGACCGGAACTGACCGGGGTGAGCCCCGTGCCGCCGAAGCTCAGCGTGTAATTCCCCGCGGTGCCGCTCAACGTGAGCCCGCTGAACGTGGCCGCCCCGGTCGTTCCCGTGGTGGCCGTGTTATTGCTCGCCGTCGCCCCCGCCGGGCTCGGCGTCGCCGTCACGACCACGTTGCTCTGGCTCACGGGGTTGCCGTTGGCGTCCTGCAGCTGCACCGCCGGCTGCTGCGCCAACGCCTGGC
>Ga0209057_1004314_pt1 | contig 10189 bp, 9 predicted proteins | sample GraSoiAngelo_146_FD_185903 | JGI IMG/M metagenome (GOLD analysis project Ga0209057, IMG submission 185903) | Grasslands soil microbial communities from the Angelo Coastal Reserve, California, USA - 14_1009_05_30cm (SPAdes) (version 2) | ecosystem: Environmental > Terrestrial > Soil > Grasslands ... | reverse complement strand
AACGGCACCTCCGCCGTGCTGCTGTTTGCGCGGGCGATGGGACATCCGACCAGCCAGATCACCGGCTCGTTCACCTCGCCGGCGGCGTCATCGGTGATGTTCGTCTTCTCGCCCACGAGCCCATACACCGGGGACGAGGCCGCGCGCATCTACGACTGGGTCCGTGGGCGAGGCGGCATCCTCGTGTACGCATCGGAGCAGGGCGACGCTGAGCTCGACCAGGCCTTCGGCGTCAGGCGGTCCAGTACCGGGGGTTTTGGAGGAGGCACCTACGCGGCAACGCCTGGCGTGATCGCGGGCGTGACGAATGTCATGGGCGGGGACTCTATCTACCCCCTCGACCCGTCGGCCGCCCAGGTGACCGTGCTGCGCACTTTCGAGGGTTTCGCGGCGGGCTACATCCAGCGCATCGGCACGGGTGAGGTCGTCGTGCTCGCCGACCCGCTGGTGCTGTGCAACGGGTACCTCGACAAGGGTGACAACGGCCGGCTGCTCGCCGATGTCCTCGGAACCGATTCAGGCGCGGCGGTGACCATCGACGAGTACCACCACGGCCTGACAGTGAGCGATTTCGCGCCGTCCGCCTGGTTGGCGACGCCGTGGGGCACGGCGCTGATGTGGCTGCTGGTGGCCGTCTTCTTCGGCCTCTTCCTGCGCGGCCGCCGGTTCGGCCCCCTGGTCGACCGCCCTGCCGAGCTCGCGAGGTCAGATGTCGAGTGGTCGGTCGCCGTCGGCCAGCTGCTCCGGCGCTCGAGCGCGCGCGGCGTGACGTTGGGCCTGCTCGCCGGAGCGACAGAACGCGCCGTCGCCGCGCGGACCGGCCTTCCGCTGCAGCCGCGGGAGCGGTTCTGGAATGCTCTCTGGGTGCGCGCGCCGGAGATCGCGGGTGAGCTGGCCGAGGTCGAGAACTCGCTCTTTCGTTCGTCGGCCACCGAGCGCGACCTGCTGAACGCAGCCCGCCGGCTGCACGACATCGCGCATCCGTCGCCTGGCCGGCTCCGGCGCTGATGGCCACCGCACCGGAGTTCTTCGCCCGCCTTCGGGAGCAGCTCGCCAAGGCGGTAGTCGGCCAGGATGACGCCATCCGGCTTTGCGCCATCGCGCTGGTGGCGCAGGGACACGTCCTGCTCGAAGGAGTGCCTGGGACCGGAAAGACCCTGCTCGCCAAGTCGATCGCGCGCGCGCTGAGGCTGGACTACGGCCGCGTCCAGTTCACGCCCGACCTCATGCCCGCCGACATCCTGGGCACGTCGGTCTTCGATCTCGCCACGCGCACGTTCTCGCTCCGCCGCGGGCCGATCTTCACCAACGTCCTCCTCGCCGATGAGATCAACCGCGCGCCGGCGAAGGTGCAGGCGGCATTGCTCGAGGCGATGGAGGAGAGAGGGGTGACGCTCGAGGGCCAGCAGCTGGAGCTGCCGTCGCCGTTCATCGTCCTGGCGACCCAGAACCCGGTCGAGTACGAGGGCACCTACCCGCTCCCGGAAGCGCAGCAGGACAGGTTCCTGTTCAAGGTCCGCCTCGACTATCCCTCACCCGCGGACGAGATGGAGGTGCTGCGCAGGTGGGAGTCGGGCATCGAGCTGCGCGACCCGGTCAAGGCTGGCGTCGAGCCCGTGCTCGATGCCGCGGACATCCAGGCGTGCCGCGCCGAGGTGGCGACCGTCGTTCTCGACGAGAAGATCCGCCGCTACGTGGTCGACCTCGCCTCCGCCACTCGTTCCGCGCCGGAGATCGCCCTCGGCGCCAGCACCCGCGCGGAGGTCCTGCTCATGCTCGCCGCCCGCGCGTATGCGGCGTTCGAAGGCCATGAGTTCGTGACCCCGGACCACGTCAAGGCCCTGCTTGCGCCGGCCTTTCGCCACCGCTTGATCCTCCGGCCCGAGGCAGAGGTCGCCGGGCAGACGCCCGACAGCGTGCTCGACGCCGTCGCGGGACGCGTAGTACCGCCACGCTGAACGTCGTCCGCGGCCTCGCCCCGCAACCCAAGCTCATCTGGGCGGTGGGGATCGGCGCGGGCCTCATCGCGCTGGGCGCCGTCTCGCCATTTCTCGGCTTCGTCGCGTTCGTGTACAACGTCGCCCTGGTCGTCATCGCGGCGCGCGACCTCGCGCTCCTGCCCGGCCGGTCGGGCTATACGGTCCGGCGCGCGACGCCCGAGCCCTTCTCGCTCGGCGAGCCTGAGGAGGTGACGGTCGTCGTCGAGAACCGCGCCGCGGCGGGGCTGCTCGCGCGGATCGCCGACCACGCTCCCGACCGCCTTCGGCCATCGCCTCGCGAAATCTCCGGCCGCTTCGACACGAACGGCGTCCTGAAGCTCAGCTACCAGACGCGCTCGCCCAAACGCGGCGCCTACGAGTTTGGCGCGGTCGACCTCCAGGTGCATCGAGACGGCGGATGGTGGCGCCGCCAGGTGCGGCTTCCGAAAACAGAGCAGGTCGCGGTGTTCCCGAACGTGGTCGCGATCCGCCGCATCCAGCTGTCGCTGCGCCGCGGCCTGCGAGCGATGGCCGGCATGCGGCGCGCCAGACCGCCTGGCGCCTCGACCGCATTCGCGGGCCTTCGCGAGTACGTGCGTGGGGACGACGTGCGCAGGGTGAGCTGGGCCGCGACGGCGCGACGCGACCGGCCGGTGGTCGTCGAGGTGGAGGCCGAGCGCGGACAGCAGGTCGTCATCGCGCTCGACTGCGGCCGCCTGATGACGGCGCCGGCGGGCGAGCTCGACAAGCTCGACCACGCGGTCAACGCGGCGCTGATGCTGGCCTGGGTCGCGCAGGCTTACGGCGACCGCGTCGGGATGATGACGTTCGACGACCGTGTCACGAGCTTCATCAAGCCGGAGCGTGGGGCGACGCAGCTGCGCCGCATCACCGAGGCGCTGTACGCGGTCCAGCCGGAATTTGTCGAACCGGACTTCGGCCACGCGATGACGCACCTCGCGCTGCGCGTCGGCCGGCGGTCGATGGTCGTCGTCCTGACCGACGTCCAGGATCCCGAGGCGTCACGCGAGCTGGTCGCGCACGCGCTGCGCCTGGCGGCGAGGCATCTCGTCCTCGTGGTCGCGATGTCCGACCCCGCGGTGCTCACGGCGCGCGACGCGCCGATCGACGGCACCAACCGCGCCTACGAATGGGCGGCGGCGGAGGAGTTCGTGTCCAGCCGTCGCGAGAGCTTCGAGCTTCTCCGGCGCGGTGGGGTGTTGGGCCTCGACGTGGTCGCCGGCAAGCTGTCGCCGGCCCTGGTCGAGCGCTACCTCGAGCTCAAGGAACGAGCTCTTCTCTAGGTCGCCTCCTGCCGCCAAGCAGCAGGTACGAGTAGAGGAGAGCGCCCGTTGTCAGGCCGATGGCCAGCTTGACCGCGAACGGCGCCTCCGACGGCGAGATGTTGCCTTCGATCGTGCCCGCGACCACGAGCAGCGGCGCCAGGCCCAGCAGGAGGGTGAAGGCCCGCCGGGCGGCGATCACCAGCGCGTCGGAGCGCTTGCGGTTGCCCGGCGACACGAGCGCCCAGCCCATCATCAGGCCGCCCGCGCCCTGCGCGATGACGATCGAGAGCTCGAGGACTCCGTGCCCGATGACGAAGTCGAACAGCCCGCCCGCCAGGCCGTAAGCCGCCGTCAGCCCGAACAACCCGCCGAGCGAGATCCCGTTGTAGATCATCACCCAGATCACCGGCAGGCCGAAGAAAATGCCCAACGCGAAGGCCAGCATCGAGACGTAGATGTTGTTGACCATGATGAAGCCGGCCGCCTGCACGCGCAGCTCCGGCGGAATGTTGGTCCAGAGCTCGTGTCGGTGGACCTGGTCGATGAGGCGAGGGTCGGTGATCGCGTACGCGGCGTCCGGGTTGGCGAGGACCACGAAGAAGCTGACGAACGCGGGCACGAACATGAGCCCGCCGGCGGCCAGCAGGTATGGCCATGCCTGGCGGTACGTCTGGGGCAGCGTCTCGACGTAGAAGCGGCGGATGCGCCGCCACACCTCGCCGCCGCGGCGATAGACGATGCCATGACCTCGCGCGACGAGGCCGTTCAGGTAGCGGTGGACGGGTTCTTCGGGCCAGTCACGCTGGGCGCGGGCGAGGTCCGCGGTCGCGCGTCGATATAGGGCGGCCATGGTCAGGACCTGGGCGGGCGTGAGCGCGTTGAGGTGGCCGGCGCCGGCGCTCGCGAGCAGGTTCTCGAGCCGGTTCCAGTCCTGGCGGCGGATGGCGACGAACTCCTCGCTGCGCACGAGAATGACAATAACCAGGAATGAGCCATCCGCTGCCGGACAGCGAGCTCGTCGTCGCCACCCCGGAGCGGGTGTCGTTCGATTACCAGGTCGCGGGCCTGGCGACGCGCGGGATCGCGCAGGCGGTCGACCTGCTGATCCTGGCCTTCGTGCTCGCCGGCGTGTACGTCGCGGCGATCGCGGTGGGCGCATTCGGGCTCAACGCCGTCGCCTACCTCATCGCCATCCTCGGCACCCTCGTCGTGGTCTTCGGCTACCACTGGACTTGCGAGGCGTTCTGGTCGGGCCAGACGGTGGGCAAGAAGGTGTTCAGGCTGCGCGCCGTCGGTGACCGCGGCGAGCCGATGACGTTTGGACAGGCCGGCATCCGCAACATCGTGCGCCTGGTCGACTTCCTTCCCTACGCCTACGGCATCGGCCTGGTGGTGCTCTTCGTCAACGGTCGAGGGAAACGGCTCGGCGATCTCGCTGCGGGCACCATCGTCGTCAAGGACTCCGACTACCTGCCTCTGTGGCAGGTCCCCGGCGGGCGCCCGACAGATCCCGGTCCGCCACCGCCGGCCGCGCCTGGTCCCGTCACATACGCGCCGGCGACTCAGGCGGAGCTGTTTCTCCGCCGGCTCGACCCCGAGCTGCGGCGGTTCGTCGCCGCCTACGCCCGACGCCGGCCGGAGCTCTCGCCGCCCCTACGCGCGCAGCTTGCGGGCCAGGTGCAGGGGCTGCTGCGCGCGGCGGTGCCTGACGTCTTCAACCAGTACGGGCCGCTGGCCGCTCTCGATTACCTCGCCGACCTCGAGCGTCAATAGATCCACTCCTCGATCTGCCGCTCGGTCAGGTTGCCCCCTGTGAGGATCGTGGCGACCCTTCGGCCCTCGAACTCTCGCCCGCGGCCGGCGATCGCCGCGACGCCGGCCACGCCGGCGGGCTCGATGACGAGGCCCGCGTCATCGAAGACGTGGCGCATCGCAGTGCGCATCTCGTCCTCGCTGACGAGCAGCACCTCGTCGACAGTGGCGCCCATCATGTCGAGCGCCTCGCGGACCGGGACGCGTACCGCGATTCCATCGGCGATGGTGGAGCTCGGCGCGTCGATCGCTTTGCGGGCCTTCCAGGAGAGAGCCATCGAGGGCGCCGACGCGGCGCAGACCGCGATGATCCTGGTTTGCGGTGATGCGTGCTTTAGCCACGTGCCGACGCCGTTGACGAGAGAACCGTTGCCGAGCGGTACGAAGACCGCGTCGAACGGCGCTTCGGATTGGGTGAGCTCGACCGCGATCGTGCCGGCGCCCTCGCCGATGGCGCCGATCCGACCGTCTTCGACGAAGAGTTGGCCGTGGTCTTCAGCGTGCCGGCGGGCCGCGTCCTTGGCCTGGTCGAAGTCGTCGCCTTCAAGCACCACGGTGGCGCCAAGCGCGCGCATGCGCTCGACCTTCAGAGGGTTGGCGCCCTGCGCAGCGAAGACTGTGATCGGGATCCCGCGTTTGCGGCATGCGTAGGCCATGCCCTGTCCGAAGTTGCCGGCACTGGCGCAAACGATCCGCAGCCCCTCCCCCTCCGTGCCCCGAAGGGGCGCGGCCCCCATGGATGGGGAGGACACGAGGCGATGCAGGAGGTAATCGGCGCCGCGTCCCTTGAAGCTGCGGATCGGGTTGACAGACTCGACCTTGAGCACGGTGGTGACACCGGTGCGGGCGCTGAGCGGCTCACAGACGAACTGCGGCGAGTGCAGAAAGGAAGGGTCGATCACCTCGGCGGCTTCGCGAATTCGCTCGACCGCGATGGTGGCATCCACGACCGGCAGGATATCTGGGGGGCGCGGAGCAGGCGCCGCCCCGGGGGTAGTCAGGGCGGCGTCTTGACGCTCACCAGATGAAACGCCGGCCCCGGCAAGAAGGCTACGGCCCAACTTGTAAAACCCCGATCATGGGTCCAGAGTCTCTCCATGCCCAAGCCGACGATCACCTTTGTCTGCACCGAGTGCGGCGGGGAAAGCCTCCGCTGGGCAGGCCAGTGCCCGCACTGCCGAGCGTGGAACACGCTGCAGGAATTCCAGGTCCGCAAGGCGACCAAGGATGCAAGAGCCAGGCCGCTTCAGCCCGCACGTGCGATCGCGTTGACCGACCTGGCGGCCGAGGATGCACCGCGCACGCGCCTGGCGTGGGGCGAGCTCAACCGCGTGCTCGGCGGCGGCATCGTTTCGGGCAGCCTGGTCCTGATCGGGGGCGAGCCTGGCGTGGGCAAGTCGACGCTGCTCATGCACGCCGCGGCACAGGTCGCGCGGTCGGGGAAGGTGCTCTACGTCTCGGGTGAGGAGTCCGGCCAGCAGGTGCGGATGCGGGCCCAGCGGCTGGACGCTCTCGTCCCCGGAATCCTTCTCTTGGCCGAGAACGACCTCGACGCGATCTGCGAGGCGATTCAGGCGGAGCGCCCGCGGCTGGCGATCATCGACTCGATCCAGACCGTCACTGACGCCGGCTTCGAGGGCAGCGCCGGCAGCGTCACCCAGGTTCGGGAGTCGGCTGCCCGACTCATGCGGCTGGCCAAGGAGATCGGCGTGCCCGTCTTCCTGGTGGGGCACGTCACCAAAGACGGTTCCATTGCCGGACCGCGGGTCCTGGAGCATATCGTTGACACCGTGCTGTACCTGGAAGGCGACCGCCGGCAGGAGCTCCGTCTCTTGCGCGCCACCAAGAACCGCTTCGGCTCGGCCGAGGAGATCGGCGTGTTCGCCATGGGCGAGAGCGGTCTCGAGGAGGTGCCGGACCCGTCGGCCGCCTTGCTCGCGACCACGGCGCCCACCGCACCGGGCACGGTCATCGTGGCCGCCCTCGAGGGCACCCGGCCACTCCTGGTCGAGGTGCAGAGCCTTGTCAACAAGAACGAGCACATGGTTGTGCGCCGCGTCGCCAATGGCATCGACGTCAACCGCGTGCACATGATCCTCGCCGTGCTCGAGAAACGCCTGAGCATGACCTTCGGCAAATCGGACGTCTTCGTCAGCGTGGCGGGTGGTATCCGGATCACGGAGCCTGCCGCCGACCTCGGTCTCGCGCTTTCAATCGTCAGCAACGACCACAGCAGGCCAATGCCGGACGGCCTGGTGGTGATCGGAGAGCTGGGATTGTCAGGCGAGGTGCGCCGCGTGGGCCAGATCGAGCGTCGCCTCCAGGAGGCGGCGCGGCATGGTCTCACGCGCGCTTTGATTCCGGCCGGCTCCAGAGCCGGACGGCCCACCGGCCTCGACGTGGTCGAGGTGCGGTCCGTGGCGGAAGCGGTTTCCGCCGCGTTTTCTTCACCCATCAAGTCCGGCGAATTCATAAGGGAGGCCGGACTCACGGTCTCTTGAGGAGGTAGCTCGTGAAGCGTTCCGAGAATGCCGCCCGCTGGTTGGGGGCGGGGCTCGGAGTGGTCGGCGGTTTTCTGCTCGGTTATTTCATGGTCCGGGGGATCTCGAGCGCGCACCCGGGCTGGGCGATCATCGGGCTGACGACCCTGGAAGGTTTGATCTTCGCGTACCTGGGCACGCCTTACGTGCTCGGTGGCTGGCGAAGCTTCAACTTCCGGCTGACGAGCACTCCGCTGCCCGACCTCCTGAGCGGGCTGCTCGGCATGATCGTGGGTCTCGTCGTCGCCGTCCTCATCGGTGTCTTCGTCCGCGACCTTCCCTATGGGTACGGCGTGTCGGCCGTCCTCGCCTTGCTCCTGGCGGCGCAGGGCGCGTCCGTCGGCCTCACCCGACGCGCGGAGGTCACCGCGCTTTTCTTCGGCGGTGCCAAGGAACCCGAATCGCGTCGCGTGCACGCCGTCTTGCTCGACACCTCGGTGATCATCGACGGGCGCATCCTCGACATCGCGAAGACTGGCTTTCTCGACATGCCGCTCATCACCCTCAGCTCGGTTCTTCGCGAGCTGCAGACGGTGGCCGACTCGGCCGATGTGACGCGCCGGCGTCGCGGCCGCCGGGGGCTCGACGTGCTGACGGAGATGCAGAAGGAACCGTCGATCGACCTGCAGGTGACCGAGGACGACGTCGCGCCGACCGGCGACATCGACAACCACCTGGTCCGTACCGCCAAGGACAAGGGCTGGGCGATCATGACCAACGACTTCAACCTCAACCGCATCGCGCGGCTCGAGGGGGTCGCGGTGCTCAACCTCAACGAGCTTGCGCAGGCGATGCGCCCGGTCGCGATCCCCGGCGAGGAGATCGTGGTCACGGTCGCGAGAGAAGGCAAGGAGCCGGGGCAGGGCGTCGGCAGCCTGGACGACGGCACGATGGTCGTCATCCAGAACGGGCGCCGGCTGCTCAACCAGACCATCACCGCGGTTGTGACCTCGGTGATCCAGACCTCCGCGGGACGGATGATCTTCGCCGAGCCGGGCAGCGGGGCCGAGTCGCGTCGGCCGCCGGCGCGCGTCAAGCCACGCGAGGAGACTGCCTGAGGTGCCGACCGTCGGCGCGATCGTGGCCGCCGCCGGCACCGGCTCGCGCCTGGGCCGGGGCAGCAAGGCCCTGGTGCGCCTCAACGGCCGGACGACGCTGGCGCGGGTGCTCGAGCTCTTCCTCGCCCTCGACGAGGTGGACCGGATCGTGGTCGTCGGCCCCCCGAGCCGGCTCGAATGGGCGGAGCGCGAGGTCGAGGCTCTGCAGCCGCGCAAGCCCGTCATCGTCAAGGGGGGCGGCGAGAGCCGCCAGGACTCGGTGCGGATGGGCCTGGCCGCGCTGGGCGATTGCGACTACGTGCTCGTCCATGACGCCGCGCGTCCTCTCGCCACGGCGGCGCTGGTGCGCAGGGTGCTCGCCGCGGCCATGGAGACCGGCGCCGCATTCCCCGCGATCAGCCCGCGCGATGCGGTCAAGCGGGTGGAGGGCAACCGCCTCGTCGAAAGCCTCGACCGCTCCCTGATCGTGCTCGCGCAGACGCCGCAGGCCTTCGCCCACGATCTGCTGGCGCGAGCCCACCGCGAGGCCGCGGACGCCGGCCTCGTCGGCGACGACGACGCGCAGCTCGTGGCGGCGACCGGGCACGCCGTCTCGGTCGTTCCCGGCGAGCCGGCGAACATCAAGCTCACGACGCCCGAAGACCTCGAGGTAGTGGAGGCCCTGATCCGGGAGCACGAGACCGCTTCCCGGTGAGGGTCGGGATCGGGTACGACGTGCATCCGCTCGTCGCGGGGCGTCCGCTGGTGCTTGGCGGCGTGCGGATCGAGAACGACCGAGGGCTGGACGGCTACTCCGACGCGGACGTGCTCACGCACGCGGTCATCGATGCCCTGCTGGGCGCCGCGGGTCTCGGCGACATCGGCACGCATTTCCCGTCCGACGACCCGGAGTTCAAGGGGGCTTCGAGCCTTCGCATGCTCGAACGCTCGGTGGCGATGATCGTCGACGCGGGCTACCGGGTCGTCAACGTCGACTGCGTCGTGATCGCGCAAGAGCCGCGCATCCATCCCCATCTCGCCGCCATGAGCTCGAACCTCGCCCACAGGCTCGGCATCGTCGAGGTCAACGTCAAGGGCAAGTCGCCGGAGGGCCTTGGGTCGCTTGGCCGTGGCGAGGGCATCGCGGCTCAGGCGGTGGCCACCATCGACGAGGTTTGATCCGACCGGCCCCTCCGGCGCTTCGCGCCACCTCCCCATGAATGGGGAGGAGCAAAGCCGGGTTACGGGACACTAACGACGTGACCCTGCGGCTGCACAACACCCTCACGGGAAAGAAGGAAGAGTTCAAGCCCGTCGAGGCGGACCACGTCCGTATGTACACCTGCGGACCGACCGTCTGGAACTACGCCCACGTCGGCAACCTTCGCGCATTCCTCTTCTACGACCTTGTGCGCAGGCATCTCCGCGTGTCCGGGTATCGAGTCACGCACGTGATGAACCTCACCGACATCGACGACCGCATCCTGGACCAGGCCATGCACGCGGGCACGACCATCACCGAGTACGTGAAGCCC
>Ga0209057_1004313_pt1 | contig 10190 bp, 6 predicted proteins | sample GraSoiAngelo_146_FD_185903 | JGI IMG/M metagenome (GOLD analysis project Ga0209057, IMG submission 185903) | Grasslands soil microbial communities from the Angelo Coastal Reserve, California, USA - 14_1009_05_30cm (SPAdes) (version 2) | ecosystem: Environmental > Terrestrial > Soil > Grasslands ... | reverse complement strand
TCGGGAGCGCGGTGATCACGCTGCGCGAGCTCTCCGATGACCAGCTGTCCCAGCTCAATACGACCAGCCTATTCCTGGGGGCGGCTGGGTTCCTCGCGACGGCCGTGGCCGCCGACCCTCTGGCGCGTTTCTTTCGTGCGCCGCTCCTGCCGCCGGTCCTGATCGCGACGGCGGCGGGGTTCGTCGTGGCGTCTTTCGGAGTGGTGCCCGCCGCGCTGCTGCAGCGACAGCTGCGCTTTCGGAGCCTGGCCCTCATCGACCTGGTGCGCGGGACGTTGATCCCGGCTGCGACGGTGCTGTTCGCGCTGGCCGGTCTGCGGTATTGGTCGCTGGTGCTGGGTGGGCTGACCAGCTCGGTCGTGGGCACGCTGCTCACGCTCCGCCTGCGGCGGCTGGGGTTCAGGTGGCCGTGCCACTCGTCGCTCCGCCCCGCTCTGCAGTTCAGCTGGCACGTGCTGGTGGGACGGCTGTCCTGGTACGTCTATTCGAATGCGGACTTCGCGGTGGCGGGGCGTACGCTCGGCCAGGTCGCACTCGGCGCGTACACGCTGGCCTGGACGCTCGCGACGAGCGCGGCGGAGAAAGTGACCAACGTGGTGAGCGGGGTCGCCCCCGCGTTTCTGTCGACGCTCCAAACCGATGCCGCTGCGTTGCGACGCTACTGCTTGGACATCACCGAAGGCCTGGCATTGGTCACGCTCCCCCTCACGGTGGGTATGGCCCTCGTGGCTGACCAGTTCGTGGCGCTTGCCCTTGGGGCCAAGTGGGAAGGAGCGGTCGGCCCGCTGCGCCTGCTCGCTGTCTACACCGCGGTCCGGTCGATCACCCCCGTGCTGCCGCACGTCCTCACGGCGACGCGCAACACACGGTTCCTGATGTGGACCTCCCTGCTCGCGGCGGGCGTGCTGCCGACGGCCTTCTACATCGGCAGCCGCTGGGGCACCGTCGGTATCGCGGCGGCGTGGATGGTGGCGCACCCCCTGGTGATGGCCCCGCTGTTCTGGAAGGCGTTCCGCCGCCTGGACCTGTCGCCGTCCCGTTACCTGCACGCACTGCGTCCCGCCCTCGACGGCGCCGCGCTCATGACGGCGGCAGTCGTGCTGACTCGCGGGGTGCTCTCAGATTGGCCTCTCGCGGCGCGCTTTACGGTGGAGGTGTTGGTCGGCGCGGGGGCCTACGTCGGCGTCGCCTGGTCGCTGCATCACACCCGGCTGCGCGCGTTCTACATGCGCCTCCGCGTGGCTCGGGCGGCGGTGTAGCGTGCTCCAGGAGTCTCGAGTGGCGCCCCGATGACGATCCTCGCCGGCATGTTCAGTCGCGACCGGGACCCGGAGCTCAGCGAGGTGCAGGTCGACGCCGTCCGACGGGCCCTTTCGCGCGGCGGCGACGCCGCCATCACGGAGTTCCGTGACCGGCGCGCCTTCCTGGCCAAGGTCGACATCGGAGCGTACGGAGATGCGGCGTTTCGGATCGGTCCATCCGGTTCGGTGATGATGGCGGCCGGCCACCCGTTGCTGTCCGACGCCGCTGGGCGCGGCCGTTCGCACGACCTTGCGGTCCTGCATGAGCGATGGGACGCGGATCGGCGGGAGGTGCTGGACGAGGTCAACGGGGTATTCTGCGCGATTCACTACGACCCGGAGACGGCTCGTCTAACGCTGCTGGCGGACAAGCTCGGCCTGCGTCCGCTCTACTATTGGATCGGGCCGCGGTACGTCGTCTTTGCCACGTCGCTCCGCCTGCTCGACGCGTTGCCCGAGGTGCCCCGAATCATGGACTTGCGAGCGGTGACGGAGATCGCGCACTTCGGGTACCCGCTCGGAGACCGGACCCCGTACCGGGACGTGGCCGTGCTGCGCCCCGCGGAAATCGTCGAGGTCGGCTCATCGTTCGCGCGCCGGCAACGGTACTGGCGCTGGGACCGGGCCGCCGCGCGCCACCCCCCGCAGCACGTGTTCGCCGCGGCGTACGAGTCGTTCAGCAGCGGTGTCGCGCGCCGTCTCGGGGCCGATCGGGCCGCCGTGGCGTTTCTGAGCGGCGGACTCGATTCTCGCTGCACCGTGGCGGCGCTCCGACAACTCGGCGCCACGATCTACACGTTCAACTTCGCTCCCCCGGGAACGCAGGATCAGGTCTTCGCGGCGCAATTCGCCCGCGCGGCCGGGGCCCTGCATGAGGAAGTTCCGCTTGCCGCGGAGGTGTTCGCCCAGCCGCAGTGGTCGTCCCTGCTCGCCGCCGCGTGGGCCGCCTCCCGTCACCGGTACGCGGTGCTGCCGGAGCGGCCTAGCCTCGCCTGGTCCGGTGACGGCGGGAGCGTCGGCGTGGGCCATCAGTACCTCACGCGCCGGGTCGCCGATCTGCTGCGCCGGGGGGCCGTCGACCAGGCCATCCGGACATACTTCGCCGAGCAGGGCATGGGCGTGTCGCGCCGCCTGCTCAACCATCGCCTCGCGCGCGAGCTCCTCGCCGTGCCGGTGCTCGGCGTCCGCGAGGAGCTCGCCCAGTTCGACGTGGAGGATCCCGGCTGGGGGTTCTATCTCTTCCTCCTGTTCAACGAACAGCGGCGACACGTCGCCGCCCACTACGAGGACATCGACCAGCATCGCATGGAGTTGCAGCTCCCGTTCTTCGACTCGCGCTTCCTCACGATCGTACAGGCGGTCCCGCTCGATGTTCGCCTGGGCCATCGCTGGTACGTGCAGTGGCTGGAACACTTTCCTCCGGCCGTACGCGCCGTTCCGTGGCAGGCGTACCCGGGGCACGTTCCCTGTCCCCTGCCGGTCAACCCAAGTCTGTCATACCAGTGGGATCGGGCCTTCTTGCGCGAGGCGGCCCGTGCCGAGCGGGCGACGCTTCTGGCCGAGGCGGAGCAAGTGCTCGAGGCGGCGGACTTCCCCGGGCCGATCCTGCAGCGAGGCCGGTTGCGGCTGGCGATCTGGCTGCATCGCCTCGGGCTACGGGACTACCGCCATGTGTTCGGCACCGCCCGCACCTACCACCATCATTGGCGCCGCAGCGGCGGCCGGTGCGACGGCGTCACCGCCACGGCGCCCAGAAGCGAGCTGACCGAGGCCGCGAGGTCCCGGTAATCGACCGCGGTCTGGCGGCGGCGCAGGCCTACGCCTCCATCCGACCACACCGCCTCGAGTACGGCCACCATGGCTTCCACATCATTCGGCTCCACCACAGCCACGCCGAGCCGCGACGCCTCGCGGCCCGTCGCGCTGTCGGGCGTCGTGATGGCGACGGTGGCGACACCGATCGCAAGCCCCTCGTACAGCTTGCCGGGGATCTGCGGCTCCTGATCCTGCGCCAGCACGACGACCAAGCGTGAGCTGGCCACGAGATCGAGCGCCGCGGCCCGCGAGATGACCCCGAGGAGCTCGACGTGCCGCTCGAGCTGCAGCGCCGTGATCTCGTGTTGCAGAGCGGCGGTGCGAGCGGCGTCCGCGTACCCCGCGGAACGCAATCGGGTGCCATCGGCGGCGGCCTCGGGGTGCCGCTCCAGGAATAGGCGCAGGGCCCGCAGGACCAGGCTGAGGCTGCGGCCTCCGTATAGGGCGCCCACGTGCGCGATGCCGACCCCGGCACACGGGCTCTCGCTGCGGTCCGGCAAGCAGTCGCGATCGGCTCCGTTACGCAGCCAGGTCACCGTGGATCGGGGATAGCGAGCGTGCAGCACGGTGGCAAGCTCGCGCGTGGTCGTGATGATACCGGTGGCGGCCCCGACCACCAGCCGCTCGAGGCGGACCGTGGCCGCCCACGCCAGGCGACTGCGCATGAAGGGATGCGCGCGAAAGCCCCGCGATACCGGCCCGGCCCAGGGATCGCGGAGGTCGGCCAGCCACGGGATCTCGAGCCCGCGCGTGGCGAGCCAGGCGGCCAGATGCGCCGCCACGGGCGGACTGGAGCTGACGATGACGTGCGGTCGGACCCGCCGGATCACGCGGCGGGCGCGTAACGCCGCCCTCAGCGCCCAGCCTCGGCCTTCGCTGAGCAACGCCAGCACCCCCGCGCCCTCGGCGCGCAGCTTCGCCAAGCGGCCGGCGGGCTCCCGTCCCTCGGTAATGTCCTCGACTGTGCCGTACGCGCCCGCCGCCGGCGTGCGAAAGACGGCGCGGCAGCGTCGGTACAGGTCGCTGAGCGTGCGGCCGGGCGGGCAGGACTCGACGGAGACTCCGTCGGCCGCTTCCGGTCCGGGCGCGGCCGTGACGACCCACACCCTCCAGCCGAGTTGTGCCAGGTATTTCGTCAGCCCCGCCCAACGCATGCCGCCCATCGCCGGGTCGGGAGGAAAGTGGTAGCTGAGCACCAAGAGGCGCGGGCAGTCTCGAGTCGCGCGCGACAGGGCGCGGCGGTGCCCCGCAGGGCCGCCGTCAGCCGGTGAATCAGTCACCTGGTGCGTCACGCGCGCCCTCCGTCAGGACGATGCTCCACCGTTCCCAGCAAACGACGAGCCATCATGAACCGTGCGGTTGCGGGGGGCAAGGCGCGTCTGGGGGGACCCGCACCCGTCCCCGCGGGCTCGGCTGTTGCTGCCACGTTACACGTCCCCCCGCGGCCGGGTGTCCGCGCCCGTAGCCGCGGGCCCCGTGGGTGCGAGTTGTTGGCATCATGTGACAACCCCGAGCCGGCCAATGGCGCTTCACGCCCCGGCGACTTCCGTAAGCCGCGGCGAGGGAGTGGTTTAGGGTGTAGGGCTCCGAGCGCGCTTGGCCCGACTTGTGCTCCCGTGAGCCCCGCCGTTCGTGCGGTTCGCCGCCGCAGCGTCCGCGGTGGGGACGGTGTCGTGTTTCGCAAACCGAGGCGACCGATGCCACGTGCATCCCGATCGCGCCGTAGCCGGTGGTTCCGGAACGCGTGACCACGCGGCCGCGACTGCTGTTCCTGTGCCAGGCGCTGCCCTATCCGCTGGATTCGGGCGTCGCCATCCGGTCCTACCACACGCTCAGGATCCTGAGCCGTGTCTTCGACGTCACGGCGCTGTGCTTTTACCGGCGGAAGCGGGGGCTGGTACCGGAGGGTCCCGGCCCGAGCGTCGTGCGGCTGCGCTCGCTCGCGCGAGTCGAGGCCTTCCCCATCCCGCAAGAGCACAGCGTGCCGCGGTTGCTCTGGGACCATCTGCGCAGCCTTGCCCTGGGCCGCGTGTACACCGCTTTCGCGTATCAGTCGCGGCCGTTCACGCGCCGGCTCGGCGAGCTGCTCCGCACGTCCCACTTCGACCTCGTTCACGTGGACAGCATGGTGCTGGCCCGCTACGGCGCCGCGGCGAACGGAGCCCCGGTCGTGTGCGTGCATCACAACGTCGAGTCGGTGCTGCTGCAACGCCGTGCCGACGTGGTGCGCGGCTGGCGCCGCGCGTACCTCTCCCACCAGGCCCGGCTCATGGAACGGGAAGAGCGCCGCGGCTGCGGCCGTTGGGCCCTCAACGTGATGGTCTCCGAGGCGGACCGCGCACGCCTTCGGGCAATCGCGCCGGAGGCGAGCTGCGCGGTGATTCCCAACGGGGTCGATACGAGCTACTTCGCTCCCACGCCCGGGCGGGACGAAGGGTTGGTGTTTGTCGGCGAGGCGACGTGGTTCCCGAACCGCGATGCCCTGCAGTATTTCTGCGACGCGATCTTGCCGCTGGTGCGCGCGGAGGGCCGGAGAGTGCCGGTGCGATGGATCGGGCGGGCGTCAGCACGAACCCGCAGCTCCGCCCAGCGGTGCGCGACGCCGCCTGTTACGTGGTTCCCCTCCGCGTGGGGGGCGGAACGAGGGTCAAGATTCTCGACGCCTGGGCCATGGGGAAAGCGGTCGTCAGCACGTCGGTCGGCTGCGAAGGGCTGGCCGCCGAGGACGGGCGAAACATCCTGATTCGGGACGATCCGGACGGCTTCGCGCAGGCGGTCCGTGCAGTGCTGAGCGATGCGAGCTTGCGGCAGGGGTTGGGCGCGGAAGGGCGTCGCACAGTCGAGCGACTCTACAGTTGGGACCGGATCGGCGAATCACTCGTGAACGTGTACCTCTCCGTCCTCGAGTCCTCGCAGGGCTCGCAGAGCCTGCTGGCGCGGGCCGCGGGTTGAGATCCCCCCAAGCCATGAGCGCACGGCGGCCGTCATGACGGGAACCTGGCAGGATCTGGGGATCGAGTTGGCGTGGAGGGCCGTGCCCGCCGGCCTCGGGGAAGGGGGCTCTTCTTGGCCGCTCGACCGGGAATGGATCAACCAGGTGTCGATTCGCTGGCCGTCGCAGTATGCGTGGCCCGATGCCCATAAATGGCTCGACCCGCTGCGCCACGGGTTGCAGCGGTTCGTGCGCGTGTCGCCCGCGATCCTCCCCCAACCCTTCGAGCACATCATCCTGATCGAGCTGGCCGGAGCGGCTCTGCCGCGTACCGTGGCGATTGACTACGCCGACCGTTCGACGATCGACGAGGAGTGCGCCGAGCGCTGCGCGTTGTACTTCAAGATGCAGTATCGGTCGCAAGGGTACCCCTACGACCACGTGATCCCCGGCGGGTTCGTTCCGGCGAGCGAGACGCTGTATCGCTATCTTCCGCGGGTGCGCGCCCTGGCTCAGGTGCGCCGGCCCCGGCTCGACGTCTATGGCCGTTTCCGGCTGGACTACGCCACGCAGTTGCGGCGCGACGCCATTCGGCACCTGACCGACAGCGCGGACTTGCGATACGTCGGAGGCGGCGGCGTCGTGCGCTACAGTCGCTTCCTGAGAGAAGTCGCGGATGCCAAGATCTGCATCAATCTTCCCGGGAACGGCGACCTGTGCTTTCGGCTGATCGACTACCTGGCCGTCGGTGCGTGCGTCATTGGCCCGCGGCTCCGCACCCAGCTGCACGTCCCGCTGGTGGATCGGGAGCACATCGTGTACACCGCGGACGATCTCTCAGATCTCGTGCCGCTGTGTCGCCGTTATCTGCAGGATGACGCGGAGCGAGAGCGGATGCGTCTCGCCACGCAAGCGCTCTTCGACCAATTCCTGTGCCGTCATCAGCTGGCGGCGTATTACCTGTATCAGTGCCAGGGGCGGCTGCAGCCGTGAAGGGCGTGTGGCGGGCGGTGGCACTCGGCGCGTTGCTGAGCGCGTCGATGCGGTCGCTGGTGGGCTGTGAGCACACCCCCACGTCGCCGGGTGGCGCGGTCCCGTGGATGGTGATGGATTTCTCGCAGTACCCGAGCACGGCGGCGCTGCTCGCCGACGTCGGCGACGGTAGCCCGTTCCGCTGGGATGCGTCGCGCGCGTCCAATCAAGGGCAGCTCGTACTCGACCCGACGGTGACCTATGGCGCGCTGCCGCAGTCCATGCGGTACGATTTCCCCGTGGTGGGCGCCGTGTGCCAGGACTACGGCATCAGGCCCGGCGGCCTGCGCTTCCCCGGCTGGGCTATCGCCCAGGAAGTCTGGGTCGAAGTGGTCGCCATGTTCAGCCCTAATTTCGCGACCGATGCCGGGGTGGGGGGGTGCAACAGCGATTACAAGTTCATCTTCCTCAACACGCAGCCGGGTGGCCGCTACGAGATCAAGTCCGGCACGTACGGGACGCCCGGCTACTTCAGCACCAACTACCCCAGCGGCCTGCAGGACACCTACACCTTCCAGATCGCGTCGGTGTGGGACGGGCAATGGCACGTCTACCGGATGCACGCGAAGAACTCGAGCATTCCGGGCGTGTCGGCGGATGCGGCCTGGCAGGTGTGGGTGGACGGCGTCAAGCGTGTGGACGTCGCGAGGGTGGTCGACAACTCCACGGGGATTTGGGACATCGACCTCGGGGCCAACATGAACCAGGGGCCGGCCGTCGCCGGGATGCACGTCTGGTGGGGCCAAGTAAAGGTGTGGAACGTCAATCCCCGCTGGTGAGCTAGGACCCTCCTGCTTTCCTCCGTTCCGAAACGAACACCGGGCTACGCCAGCGCGGGCGCGCGACTTGACACATGGCCCGCGGCGAGATGATGTGAGTCACAGCCCCTCCCCAGCGCGCGCCGGTACACTGCCCCAGTGCCCCCTCACCACGCCGCCCTAGGGCGGGGACGGGGGGGGACACTTGGAAGTGAACTGCGCTGCTCAGAGCAAACCCGCCGAAAGGCGGTGACGCAGAGCCACGGGGCTACCGCGAGTCCGCTCGCCACGTCCGCCGGGCCGCCAGCGAATCGACTTAGGTCGAAGCTCGGCGGCCCGGCTTCGTTAGGGAGAGGACTCCATGACTTTCTTGCACAAGCTGGCACACCGCCTGGCGCGACTGAAAGCGGCCTTTGCGATCGGTCTGGTCGGTGCGTTGGCCTGCGAACGGATTGCTCAAACCACGGACCCTTCGGGCTCCGTGTCGAGGCTGGATCTCTCCCCGAAAAGCTTGACCCTGATGACGAACCAGACGACGAAGTTCACCGTCGTCGCGCTGACGTCCACCGGCGACACGACGAACGTCGCCGTGAGCTGGAGCGTGACCGGGGGCACTATTACGGATTCGACCAGTAACAACGGCCAACACTATGGGAAGTACAAGGCACCGGGCCAGACAGGCCAATACAAGGTGAGGGCCACCGGGGGCGGGACGTCGGATTCCTCCACGGTCACCGTCGCGCCGGTGCCCGTGGCCTCCGTCGTGGTGGCTCCCGCCACCGCCAGCGTCTCCGTCGGGCAAACCACGCAGTTGACCGCCACGCCACTCGACTCGACCGGAGCGCCTCTCACCGGCCGGGCCGTGACCTGGGCGAGCGATAACGCGGGCGTCGCGACGGTGAGCGGGGGTGGGTTAGTCTCGGGCGTGGCAGCCGGCTCGGCCAACATTACCGCGACGATTGAGGGGAAGAGCGGGACGGCGGTGGTCACGGTGTCTACCGGCTCGGGCTCCTCCCCGTGGATGGTGATGGATTTCTCGCAGTACCCGAATACGGCGGCGCTGCTCGCCGACGTCGGCGGCAATAGCGCGTACCGGTGGGATCAGTCGCGCGCGGCCAATCAGGGGCAGGTCGTACTTGACCCGACGGTGGTCTACGGGGCGCTGCCGCAGTCCATGCGGTACGATTTCCCCGTGGTGGGCGCCGTGTGCCAGGACTACGGCATCCGGCCCGGCGGCCTGCGCTTCCCCGGCTGGGTCAACGCCCAGGAGATCTGGGTCGAAGTGGTCGCCATGTTCAGCACCAATTTCGCGACCGACGCCGGGGTGGGGGGGTGCAACAGCGATTACAAGTTCGTCTTCCTCGGCACGAACCCGGGTGGCCGCTACGAGGTCAAGTCCGGCACGTATGGGATTCCCGGCTATTTCAGCACGAACTACCCGAGCGGCATTCAGGACACCTACACCTTCCAGATCGGGTCGGTGTGGGACGGGCAGTGGCACGTCTACCGGATGCACGCGAAGAACTCGAGCAATCCGGGCGTGTCGGCGGATGCGGCCTGGCAAGTGTGGGTGGACGGCGTGAAGCATGTGGATGTCGGGAACCTGGTCGACAACTCCACGGGGATTTGGGACATCGACCTCGGGGCCAACATGAACCAGGGGCCGGCCGTCGCCGGGATGCACGTCTGGTGGGGCCAGGTGAAGGTCTGGACCGTTAACCCCGGCTGGTAGCCCCCCCCTGTTGGATGGCGCGCGACGAGGCGCCGGCGAACCCGCCGGCGCCTCGTCTGCGTCGGGGTGTTGCAGGTGTGTTACACATCCCGTATCCCTCCCAATACGCTCGCCACCACAACATCTCTAATCCATTACGTGATGGCCGGTTAGCGCCGCCTCCCGAGGACACCCCAAGTCCGATCCTTGCCATGCGAGGGGGCCATGGCGCGTCCCGCGACGACCCTACCCCATCCCCTCGTTGCCGGGGCCACATGCGTCGACCTCTCTGTCCTCGTCCCGGTCTACAACGAGCAGGAGACGCTGCCGGAGCTCGAGCGGCGCCTCGAGGGCGTGCTCGATGGTCTCGGGCTCGACTGCGAAGTGATCGCGGTGAACGACGGCAGCGCGGACGGAACGCTCGCCCTGCTGCGAGCCTGGTCGGGCCGCGACCCGAGGGTCAGGGTGATCGACTTCTCGCGCAACTTCGGCCACCAGGCGGCGCTCTATGCGGCGCTGTGCCGGGCCCGCGGTCGGGCCGTGGTGCTGATGGACGGCGACCTGCAGGATCCGCCCGAAGTCATTCCGCAGATGGTCGAGCGGTGGCGCGAGGGCCACGAAGTGGTCTACGCCGTGCGCCG
>Ga0209057_1004312_pt1 | contig 10191 bp, 10 predicted proteins | sample GraSoiAngelo_146_FD_185903 | JGI IMG/M metagenome (GOLD analysis project Ga0209057, IMG submission 185903) | Grasslands soil microbial communities from the Angelo Coastal Reserve, California, USA - 14_1009_05_30cm (SPAdes) (version 2) | ecosystem: Environmental > Terrestrial > Soil > Grasslands ... | reverse complement strand
ACCGCCGCGGACAGCGCGGCCGGAGGCGTATAGCCGAGGTTGAGGATCGGCTCGGTGATGCCGGCCCTGCGGAGCTCGATCCCTTCCGCTACCGATGAGACGCCCAGCCAGGTCGCGCCGCCCATAAGCGCGGCGCGCGCCGCTGGTACGGCACCGTGCCCGTAACCATTGGCCTTGACGACGGCCATCACCGCCGTCTTCGGACCGACGAGCTGCTTGACGAGACTGGTGTTGTGGCTGATCGCCGACATGTCGACGTCGGCCCACTTGGTGGCTCCCTCTTCCGTCAGCGCAGGCGCTCCATGACGCGTGGGATCTCCGGCAAGAGGTCGGACGCGAGCACGCCGGCCAGCCCGAGCGAGGCCTCGAGGCCCATCCCGGCGAGACCGTGGAGGTGCACGCCGGTTACCGCCGCCTCGAAGGGTGACAGCTTCTGGGCCATCAACCCGCCGATCAACCCGGCCAGCACGTCGCCAGTGCCACCCGAAGCCAGCGCCGGGGTCGCGACCGGGCTCTGCGTTACGCGGCCGTCGGGGGCGGCGATGACAGTGCCGGCGCCCTTGAGCACCACGACCTTGTTCCACTGTTTGGCGAAGCGCGAGGCGATGCCGCGCCGATCCTGCTGCACCGCGCTCGTTTCGAGAGCGGCAAGCCGTCCGAACTCCGCCGGATGCGGCGTTAGAACGATCTGTGGCGACAGTCGCGGCAAGATGCTTCGGTGTTCCGAGAGAAGATTCAAGGCGTCGGCGTCCAGCACCAACGGCGCCGCCACCCGCGGCACGAGGTCCTCGATCAGCCGGCGGGTCGACATGTCGCGGCCGAGCCCCGGGCCGACGACACCAGCATCAGCGCCGGCGAAGCCACGCAGCACGCCGCTGAGCGACGCGTGTCCGACCACGCCGGGCGCGATCTCGGGGACCGGCCCCACGATCACCTCGGTGCATTTTTCCGCCAGGATCGGATAGATCGACTGGGCCACCAGCAGGCGAACGATGCCAGCCCCTGCCCGGGCGGCCCCCATACTCGCCAGGTACGCGGCCCCGGTAAAGCCTTGCGATCCCGCCAGCACGACGACCGTCCCGAACGTGCCCTTATGTCCATCGCGAGGACGGGCCGGCAGGCGGAATCCATCCGGAAGCTCACGCGGTGCAATCCGACCTTCCCCCGAGACGAGTGATGGGGATACTGCATCGGGGATCACGGCCACGGCGACGGCGAAGTGCCCGTCGTGAGCGATGCTGACATCAACTGTGCGGCCGGTCAGCGTGGTGCTGGGGGCCACCCGCACGTGCGGGCGCCCGTCGTCGCTAGGCAGGATCTCGACGTCGCGCATCCGCGGCCGCCGGACGCCACTGGGCATCGCTTTGCCGATCGCTTCCTTCGCCGCCCAGCGGCCGGCCCAGCGCTCGGGACTGTTACCGCAATAGGCGATCTCCCGATCGCTGAGGAATTTACGCAGGAAGCGATCGCCGAACCGCCTCTGGGCCTCCGCGATGCGGGGGATCGCCGCCACATCCACGCCGACCCGAGGGGTCACGCGCCTACTCTACGGTGACGCTTTTCGCCAGGTTCCGTGGCTGGTCGACGTTGCAGCCACGCTCGCTGGCCACGAAGTACGCGAAGAGCTGCAGGGCCACCACGTTCGGAATCGGCGAGAGGAACTCGGAGACCGGAGGGATCTCGATCCGGTCGAGCTCCACCTCGGCGAGGGTGTCGTCGCCCTCGCTGACCAGGGCGACTACCGGCGCATCGCGAGCGATCACTTCCTGGATGTTGCTGACCATCTTCTCGAGAGTCGCCGCCTGGGTCGCGATGGCAAATACCGGGAAATTGCGATCCAGCAATGCGATCGGTCCATGCTTGAGCTCGCCGGCCGCGTATCCCTCGGCATGGAGATACGAGATCTCTTTGAGTTTTAACGCCCCTTCCAGGGCGATCGGGTAATTGATGCCACGACCCATATACATGAAGTTTCGATAGCCGGCGTACTTCCGGGCCAGGGCCTGCAGCGCCTCGGCACGGTCGAGGACCAACTGGACCGCGCTGGGCAACGCCTTCAGCTCAGCGGTCAACTCGCGCAGCCGCTCAGGATCGAGCCGGTGGCGGACCGCGGCCAGCCGAATGCCAAGCAGGTACAGGCAGGTGATATGCGCGATAAAGGTCTTCGTCGATGCGACGCCGATTTCCGGTCCGGCGTGGAGATAGATCACCCCATCACTTTCGAGCGCCATCGAGCTGCCCACCACGTTCGTAACCGACACGACTCGGGCCTTACAGCGGCGGGCTTCGCGGATCGCCGCCAGCGTGTCGGCGGTCTCGCCCGACTGCGAGATGCCGATGACCAGCGTGTCCTGGTCGATGATCGGCTGCCGGTAGCGGAACTCCGATGCCGGCTCAACCTCGACCGGGATACGGGCCAGCTCCTCGATGATGTACTTACCGAGCAGCGCCGCGTAATAGGACGTGCCCGCCGCCACCATCTTGATGTCGCGCACCTTGAGCAGCTGGCGATCGGTCAGCCCGAACTCTTCGAAGGCCACCTCACCTTCGTCACTCAGCCGGCCGCGCAAGGCGTTGGAGACGGCTTCCGGGGCCTCGTTGATCTCCTTCGCCATGAAGTGCGGAAAGCCGCCTTTCTGCGCCTGGCTGATATCCCACTTCACCTCGATCACTTTCGGCTTGACGGCGACGCCGCCAATCGTGCTGACTTCGGGACCGAGTCGCGTGACGGCCACCATCTCGCCCTCGCCCAGCAGCAGGACTTTCTTGGTGTACGGAATCACCGCGGTGATATCCGAGGCGACGAACCATTCCTTGTCGCCGATGCCAACCACGAGGGGCGCGTTGAGTCGGGCACCAATCAAGAGGTCAGGATCTTTTTGAGAAAAAATCGCCATGGCGTAGGCGCCCCGAAGCCGCCCGAGCGCCTCCCGTACCGCGGCGACGAGGTCCCCCTTGTCGAACTCTTCGATCAGGTGTGGGACGACTTCGGTGTCCGTCTCGGAGATGAAGACGTGGCCGCGGGCCTGAAGGTCTTTGCGCAGCTCGGCGAAGTTTTCGATGATGCCGTTGTGAATCACCATGACCTGCTTGTGGCAGTCGGTGTGGGGGTGGGCATTGATGACCGTCGGCCGTCCGTGGGTCGCCCAACGAGTGTGGCCGATGCCGAGGCGGCCCTCGGGCATCTCTTCGGTGAGCCGCTCGACCAGGGTGTCGACTTTTGCGGCGCTCTTCACGACGGAGGTCTGGCCGTCAGCTTCGTTGAAGATGGCGACCCCGGCGGAATCGTAGCCACGGTATTCGAGCCGCTTGAGGCTGTCCATGATGATGGGCGCCGCCGAGCGCTCGCCCAGGTAGCCGATGATCCCGCACATGTTGCGGCCTCCTATGTTCCCATCCAGCGCACAGTAAAACGAACGAACTCAGTTCGTCTTTTTGGTTAAACGGCAGGGTCAGCCGAAGGTTACGGCCCGGGTGATGGCGAAACTCCCGCCGCCCTCGCAATGAAGACGTGGACCTGGGCCGTCTTTTGGTTGACGGTCACACCGTCGGGCGGCCGGATGGTCACGGTCCTGACGACATCCGCGGTCGCCCCGCTGACGTCAATCGGGTCGGTCGCCAGCAAGGCGATGTTGCCGAGCGTGGTCTGTAGCCCGGTGGCCTGGACCTCCAGCGGCGCGATCTGCACGTTGCTGACCCGGTAGCCGGCGGCCGGCTGACCGGTCAGCGTCCAGCCGACCGGCTTGGCGACGGTGATGGCGTCGGCCTGGATCACCATCTTGACCGTGACCTGCGGCGGCGTCACCGTGAAGCCCTTCGTGAGCTGCTTCTTGTTCGCGTCCAGGACCGAGACCGTAATCGCCTGGTTGAAACCGGGCGCCTGGCGGACGCCGAGATCAATCAGCACCGCGGCCTGGATGCCGGTCAGCTGACTCTTGGGTCCCTCCACCTGCACGGTCGCCGGCGTGACCGTCGTGGCACTCACCTGCTCGTGGAAGCCGGTCGGAAGCGCGGTCCCACGCTGGATCACTACTGTCTGGTTCGAGCTGGCGAGCTCATCGATCGTCACCTGCACGGAGCTCGGCGCGACGACGTTCACGCTCGAGTCGCTGTTCTGGACCTCGATCGGCACCCGGTTTCTGCCGACCTTGACGTTGGAGAAGTTGCCGGTGACCCGCAGCGAACTCTTGTCGAATTTGCCCAGGTTATCGGCGGTGCCGATCACAGTGACGTTGATCGGCGACACGTCCCCGACGATCACCAGTCCGGAAGGCACGGTCGGGTGGATGGTGAGCTGGTAGTTCTTGCTCTGCGTCGGGTTCGATGTGTAGGCGACCACGCTCCAGAGGGCGACGGCGAAGAAGAGCGCCAGCAGCTTGAGTCGGAGGTTGCTCAGCAGGATCGTCATTCTATCGGGCCCGATCTTCCCGTCGCCATACCGGCAGCGGTGGCCTGTGCAACTCGGTGCGAGGCTGGAGAAGCGAGGTCAGCACCTGTCGGAGCCGGTCCGGGTCGAGATTGCGCAGCAGCTTGCCCTCATGTGCCACGGCGATCTGGCCGAGCTCCTCGCTCAGGATCAGGACGACGGCATCGGTCTGCATCGAGAGGCCGAGTCCGGCTCGATGGCGGGTGCCCATCCGCTCGCGGACCGTCCCCTCCTCGGCCAGCGGCAGCACGCAGCCGGCTGCCAGGATCTGGTTCCCGCGCACGATCACCGCGCCATCGTGCAGCGGCGAATTCGGGAAGAATATTGCTTCGAGGAATTCGGCGGTCAATTCGCCGTTGATCCGGATGCCGCTGTTCGCGTAGTTTTCCAGGCCGGTCTCTTTCTCGAAGACGATGAGCGCGCCGGTGAAGCGCTGGGTCAGCTTCGTGGTCGCCCGGATCACTTCGTCGATCATGCGATTGAAAATTTGCAGGTTGTAATGAGCCAGCGGCCGGCCGATGAACCCGATGCGCCCAAACTGGTCGAGCGCCCGGCGGATCTCGGGCTGGAACAGGACGATGATGCCGATCAGGATCGCCGGCGCGGCGTTGCGGAAGATCCAGGACAGGAGCCGCAGGTCGAGCAGGTTCGCCAGCAGGCCGATCAGGGCCAGCAGCAGCACCCCGAACATCAGCTGAACTGCCTGCGTGCCGCGGATCAGCAGAAACATCCGGTAAAGAAAGAAGGCCACCAGGCCGATGTCGATCAGATCCTTGACATGGCGCCAGATGTCTCCGCTCTGGAGGAACACCAGGATGTCGCGGAGGATGACGTCCACTTCGGCGACTAGTATCCGCTAATCCGGGCCGCCGCAGGCCCACCAACCCGTTCAGTCGCGAGGCATCAGCTCCAGCTGATGCTGAGGCGGCAGGGATTCCGGGTCCAGCAGCTCGCGGCCCTCGTTATGGACATCGTTCACGAGCGGCGAGGCCGGCGCCAGCCGCAGCCATCCGTCGGGACACGGCTTGAGGAACTCCGCCAGATGACGCAGGGACAGCTCTTCCAGCACCCAGGTGGCGGCATCCTCGTCGTTCAATACCACCGGCATGCGGTTGTGGAGGGCCTCGATGTCCGCGTTGGGCGTCGTTGTCAGGATCGTCGCCGCAGGCTCACCCTGCCAGCGCCCACGAAGCGCGGCCAGATGGAGGAACTTGCCGTCCCCCCGTGAGACGGCGACGGGCAGCCGCTGTTTACCGACTTTTCGCCATTCATAAAAGTGGCTGGCCGGCACCAGAACCCGTTGACCCAGCAACATGGCCCTGTACGCGGGCTTGCTGAGCGCCGTCTCGGCGCGCAGGTTGAAGAGCCCGCCCTTTGCTCTCTCGATACCCCAGCGCAGGACCTCGGCGCGATCGGGACCAACGGCCAGCACCGGATCGGTCGGGGCGATGTTGTAGCGCGGCTCGTCTTCTGGCGCGTCCCCGAGCCAATGGTAGGTCTCGAGCAGCTCCCCCCGCGGAATCGACGAGCCGATGCGGCCGCACATGCGCTAATAATCCATCAGGCCAGTGGGCCAGGGGCGGCTGGCGCGACTATCGCTGATCTGTACGCATCTTGCCGGTTTTAAGCCAATGCCAAATTGAGTACGTCGGGAAACTCAGACCTCGCAAATAGATGTAGGCGATGATTCCAAAGGGGATAAGTATCAGCGCGGCGACAGCTGAGGCCATCGCCAGAGGGTTCATGCTCTCCAAACCGATAAGGGCCGCGACAATGCCGACGAGAGCGGCTAAAACGATGTAAACCACAGTCTTACGTTTCATGGCCTCACTTGTCTTGGGTAGACCCTTCACCCATCGTAACGCGCCAACCTTACGACTTTTTCGATTTGAGAAGGTGGCTGCTTACGACACACAGCTGTCGTAAGCATCGTTCACGATAGAACCATGTGCCGGTCCAGCGAGACGCCGCTCGAGCGGATCCTGTCGGGCCTTCGCGACCTGCCGGGCTGGGCTGCGGAACAACCCGCCAGTCAGTTGGGCCCGGTGATCATCAAAGGCCGTGAGGTCATCGACCGGACCGAAGCCGTCACCGCCGAGGCCACCCGCCGGTTCGAGAAGGCTGGCGGCTACAAGGCCGACGGCTTCCTTGGCATGGTCCCCTGGCTGCGCGTTAACGGAAAGCTCTCCGGTGGCGCCGCCGCGGAGCGGGTCGAAACCGCCCGCCAGCTCAAAGCCCTGCCGCGAACCGAAGAGGCCCTCACCCGCGGCGAGATCGGCTACCAGCACGCGGTGGCGATGGCCCGCACCGCCGAGCACGTGGGCGCCGCCCAGGTGCGCAAGGCGGAGGCCACCCTGCTGAAGGCCGCCGAGACCATGGATCCCGGCCAGTTCGTGTCCGTGGCCAAGAACTTCGAGCACCAGGTCGACGCCGAGTCCGTGCTGGCCGACGCCAACCGGGCCCACGGGCGCCGCTACCTGCAGCTCGGCGAGGAGATCCATGGCCTGGTCCGGCTCGAGGGACGGATCGTCCCCGAGGCGGCCGCGATGCTTCGCACCAGGATGGAGCCGTTCCTGAAGCCGATGAAGGGTGACGACCGGACCGCCGGCCAGCGGGGGCACGACGCGCTGGTCGAGATCCTGCGACGCGGTGAGACCACGGGTCGGGCTGACCGTGATGGCCACACTGGTGGCGCCGGGCCGCGGCCGTCTCTGATCATCACGGTCAACCTCGATACGCTCGCGGGCATCGACGGTGCGCCGGCCGGTGAGCTCGAGTGGGGCGGCACCATCCCGGCGGAGACCGTCCGCCGGATGGCCTGCGACTCGGCCATCACGCGGATCACGGGACTGGGCGAGCTGGAGCAGGAAATCACGCATGCCGCCCGCACCATCCCGCCGTCGACGCGCCGGGCGCTGGTGGCGCGGGATGGGCGTTGCGTGTTTCCCGGGTGCGACCGGCCGCCGCCGTGGTGCGACGGGCACCATCTCGTCCACTGGGCGGCCGATGGCCCGACCCGGCTCGACAACCTGGGCCTGGTCTGCGGCACCCATCACCGCAAAGTCCACGAGGAGGGTTGGAGCTTACAGCGCAACAAGGACGGATGCTGGGTCGCCACACCGCCGCCGCTCAGAGTCCTGCCGCGCGCGAGAACTGGCTGAGCCGGCGAGGTAGAGCTCGGGCAGACGCGGCACTCAGCTGGAGGCACGCCCTTGGGCAGGTCGCAGGAGTCCCTCTCCGAGGCCGGCGGTCAGCGGGGAGGCATGCCCTTGGACGCGCCGCAAAAGGGTCGGATCGCCAAGTTGGCCTCAAGCGTGAACGCTTGCGCATTTGGACCGGAACGCTCAAGGCGCTTGCGCTGGCCGATCAATCGCTGATTTGGCCTTGGCAGAACCGGCCCTTCGAGCACGACCAGGGGCGTTGCGACCTCAGCTGACTGAGGATCGCTTCGGGCCTGTCGACCTCAGCCGCTGCGGGGTTATCCCTAGCGCTTGGTGTACTGCGGGGCTTTGCGGGCGCGCTTGAGGCCGGGCTTCTTGCGCTCCTTCATGCGTGGGTCGCGGGTCAGCATGCCGTGTTTCTTGAGCACTGGCCGCATGGCCAGGTCCGCGGCGCACAGCGCCCGGGCGATGCCGTGCTGGACCGCTCCGGCCTGCCCAGACATCCCGCCGCCGTTCACCATGGCGCTGACATTGAAGCGTTTCTGACTTTCGGTCAGCTTCAGCGGCTCGACGACGACCATCTCCAGCATCCGCCGTCCGAAGTATTGCAAGGAGGGTTTGTTGTTGACCATGATGGTGCCCTCACCGGGGTAGAGGCGCACCCGTGCGATCGCGTTCTTCCTGCGCCCTGTCCCGTAGTAGTACGTGGCGTTATCGGCCAATGACTTCGATCTCCCCTCGAGCCGAGAATCTTATTGCTACCGGCTGCTGTGCCTTGTGTGGATGCGCGTCCCCTGAATAGACCTTGAGTCGTCGCAACTGCGCCTTCCCCAGTGTGCCGTGCTGCAGCATCCCCGAGACGGCATGCCTGAACGGGTAGGTCGGATGGCGCTCGACCATGCTGCCGTAGGCCCGTTTGCGCAGGCCGCCAGGATAGCCCGTATACGACGTATAGATCTTGTCCGTAAGCTTCTTGCCCGTTACTCGAATGCCCTTGACGTTGACGACGATGACGTGGTCGCCGGTGTTCAGATGCGGCGTGTAGATCGGCTTGTGCTTGCCGCGCAAGATCTTTGCCACGTTGGCAGCGAGCCGGCCCAGGGTCTGGCCACTGGCATCGACGATGTACCAGTCAGCTTTCAGTTCCGAGGGCTTCGCGCTGTAGGTCTTCGCTTGGGGCGCCATCGTCAGTACTCCACGGCGACCTGCACCAACCCCTGGGGCGGCGCGAGGCGCAATCCAACCGTCGAGCCGTTCAGCAGCTCGTCGATCCATTCGAGCGGCCGCTTGCGCCGCCCGATGTCGACTAAGGCGCCGGCGATGCGGCGAACCATGCCGTAGAGAAACGCGTCCGCGGCCACGGCGATCGTGATCCAGTCGCCGGTAGCGCTGACCGTAATGTCGTAGATGCGGCGGACCGTGTGGCCACCCGGACGCGGGCTGCGACCGAAGGCACGGAAATCGTGGGTCCCCGCGAGCCGGGCGCCGGCCGCCTGCATGGCGTCGAGATCGAGCCGATCGCGCAGGCCCCAGGCATATTGACGTTGATAAGCGCCTCGCGGTAGGGCCTGACGGATCCGGTACGCATAGAGTCGGGCCCGCGCCGAATAGCGGGCATCGAAAGCGTCGTCGACCAGTTCAGCGTGCCGGACCGAAATGTCGGGAGCCAGCCGGGCGTTCAACGCACCAGGCAATTCGGCTACCGGGAACGGCTGTGCGAGGTTGAAGTTGACGACCTGGCCGAGGGCGTGGACACCGGCATCGGTTCGTCCCGCCGCTGCGAGTCTCGGTGCCTCGCCGGTCAGGCTCTGGATCGCGTCGTGGAGCGCCGCCTCGACCGTGGGCCGGCCAGTCTGAGCCTGCCAGCCGTGATAGCGGGTGCCTTCGTACTCGACGATCAGCTTGATATTCACCGATCGACCAGCTCGACCAGCACCATGAGGGCGCCGTCGCCCTGGCGCGGACCAATCTTGAGGACTCGGGTGTAGCCACCGGTGCGGTCCTTCATGCGCGGAAGCAGCCTGGTGAAGAGCCGCTCGGTGACCTCGCGGTCTTCGACGACAGCGTCGACCGCGCGCCGGGCGGCGACGTTGTCATTCTTGGCCGTAGTGATGACGCGTTCGACCCAGCGCCTCAGCTCTTTGCCTTTTGCCTCGGTGGTTTCGATGCGGCCATGGTCCAGCAGCGACGTCACCAGGTTGCGGCTCATCGCTTTGCGATGTGCCGTCGACCGCCCAAACTTCCGACCCGCTTTCTGGTGCCGCACGCGCGCGCTGCCGCTCCCTAGACCAGGACTTTGGTCAGCTCGTCCGGCGTGAGGAAGCCGCGCTGCACCAGCTTTTCTTTGATCTCATCCAGCGACTTACGGCCGAAGTTGCGCAGGCTCAGCAGATCTTCCTCGCGCAGCGCCACCAACTGGCCCACTTTCGTGATTTCGTTTGCCTTGAGGCAGTTCAGCGCGCGCACCGAAAGGTCCAGATCCTCGATCGGCACGTCCGCGAGCCTGGAGGACAGATCATTGCCCTTCTGCGGCGGCACGTCAGCGTCTTTGATGCGCTCGGTGAACCTGGTAAACAGACCCAGATGCGACGTGAACTGCTTGGC